>Ga0255311_1000121_pt1 | contig 9829 bp, 9 predicted proteins | sample EtOH4_T0_E4_meta_FD_201358 | JGI IMG/M metagenome (GOLD analysis project Ga0255311, IMG submission 201358) | Sandy soil microbial communities from University of British Columbia, Vancouver, Canada - EtOH4_T0_E4 | ecosystem: Engineered > Artificial ecosystem > Sand microcosm > Unclassified ... | reverse complement strand
TAAGAAAACGCACTGGGGTATAACGCCAGTCTTCCCAAGCACCACCGGGTAACCCGACCTGTTCAAGCTGAGTTACCGCCTGTCGACGTAGTGCAGTTAACCAGGATGCCTCGCCCGACACGGACGTTTGAACGCCGTTGCGGTAATCCGCCAAGTATTGGTCAGTCAGCTTAGCCATTGCTCTGCTCATGGTCAGGCGGCTCCCTGTCGCAACCAATCGTAGCCCCGGGCTTCCAGCTCTTGCGCCAGTTCTTTGCCGCCGGTTTTAACAATCAATCCGCCAGAAAAAACATGCACAAAATCAGGCACCACGTAGTCAAGCAAGCGCTGGTAATGTGTCACCATCAAAATGGAACGATCCGGGCTGCGCATGGCGTTGATACCATCCGAGACCACCTTGAGTGCATCAATGTCCAGACCAGAGTCAATTTCGTCCAAAATCGCCAATTTCGGCTGCAACACCAGCATCTGTAGGACTTCGTTGCGCTTCTTCTCGCCACCGGAAAAACCTTCGTTCACGGAGCGCTTAAGAAAGCGATCATCCATCTGCATAAATGCCATTTTCTCACGGGCTAATGCCAGAAAGTCAGCGGCATCCATTTCGGGCTCGCTGCGTTGCTTGCGTTGAGCATTAAATGCCGTCCGCATCAAATAGGTGTTGTTGACGCCGGGAATTTCCACCGGGTATTGGAAGCCCAAAAACATCCCCAACTGCGCCCGCTCTTCTGCAGCTAAGGTCAGGATATCCTGATTGAGAAAGCGAATTTGACCGCCAACCACGTCATAACCTTCCCGCCCTGCCAATACGGAGGCAAGCGTACTCTTGCCCGAACCATTCGGCCCCATAATGGCGTGTATTTCGCCGGCTTTGATGTGGAGGTTCACCCCATTGAGGATGGGCTTACCTTCAACGTTTACTTTCAGATTTTCAATCTGCAACATGTCGTGACTAACCTCTTTCAATCTCTTATATTTTTCAGCGGTGCATTGGTTTCTAGCGTTTTAGAATCAACCCACGGCACCTTCAAGTGAAACCGCCAGGAGTTTTTGTGCTTCCACGGCAAACTCCATCGGCAGCTCCTTAAATACTTCGCGACAAAACCCACTGACGATCATGTTCACCGCATCTTCTGCAGACAGCCCGCGACTGCGGCAGTAGAACAGCTGATCGTCACTGATCTTGGAAGTGGTCGCCTCGTGCTCAACTTGCGCTGATGGGTTCTTAACCTCCACATAAGGGAAGGTGTGGGCCGAACACTGCTGACCAATCAGCAAAGAATCGCACTGGGTATAGTTGCGAGCGCCCTCAGCCGCACTGCCGATCTTCACCAGACCGCGATAGGATTGCGAGCCGTGGCCGGTGGTAATACCCTTGGACACGATGGTGCTACGGGTATTGCGGCCCAGATGGATCATTTTGGTGCCAGTATCGGCTTGCTGATAATTATTGGTGGTAGCTACAGAATAAAACTCGCCGACGGAGTCGTCCCCTGTCAGCACCACACTGGGATATTTGATAGTGATGGCCGAGCCAGTCTCAATCTGAGTCCAGGAAATTTTGCTGCGGTTGCCTCGGCACTCTCCCCGTTTGGTGACGAAGTTATAAATTCCGCCCTTGCCTTCGGCATCGCCGGGATACCAGTTCTGCACCGTTGAATATTTGATTTGCGCGCCTTCCATCGCCACCAATTCCACCACGGCCGCATGCAGCTGATTTTCATCGCGCATTGGCGCGGTGCAGCCTTCTAAATAGCTGACGTGTGACCCTTCATCAGCGATAATCAAGGTCCGCTCAAACTGCCCGGTATTGGCTTCATTAATCCGGAAATAAGTCGACAACTCCATCGGGCAACGCACCCCTTTAGGCACGTAGACAAAGGAGCCATCAGTAAACACGGCAGAATTTAGCGTGGCATAAAAATTATCGGTGGTCGGCACTACTGAACCAAGATATTGCTGAATCAGCTCGGGATATTCCCGCACTGCCTCCGACATTGGGCAAAAAATAACGCCGGCTGACGCCAACTTTTTGCGAAACGTGGTCGCCACCGACACGCTGTCAAAAACCGCATCAACAGCCACACCCGCCAGCCGCGCCCGCTCGTGCAGTGGGATGCCTAGCTTCTCGTAAACTTCCAGCAGCTTAGGATCAACATCTTCTAAGCTTTGTGGACCATCCTCGGGGCGCTTGGGCGCGGAATAATACGAAATAGCGCGATAGTCGATAGCAGGATAATGGACATTCATCCAAGTCGGATCTTTCATCGTCAGCCAGTGACGAAAGGCCTGAAGCCGCCAGGTCAACAGCCATTCTGGCTCCTGCTTCTTGGCAGAAATCAACCGAATGGTGTCTTCATTGAGGCCAGGGGGTGCCTTGTCCACCTCAATTTCTGTGTAGAACCCAGCGGTGTACTCACGCTTTAGTAATTTGTCGATTTCTTGATTATTGCTAGCCATAGTCACACCACTAACTCTTTAGGTTTTGTTCACACTTCACCGGTCGAACCGGGACGGCGAGGATATTGCACCAATTTGACTACATTGGCGGCTGGGTCGCGCCGCATGACTTCTGGCTTGATCATTTGCGCTATGGTGACGCTGCGCAACGCGTCCTGCACCGCCAGAGAAATCCAATGCCAATTACCCCTTAACTCGCAGTGACTGGCCTGTAGGCACTCACTGCCACCGGTCGAGCACTCCGTCAAACCGATGGGCCCTTCAATGGCCTCTAAAACCTCGAGCACCGTAATTTGCTGGGGCGGTCTGGCAAGACGATAGCCCCCATTAGCACCCCGATAGGAAATCAGCAAATCCCGCTTGGCCAAGGCTTTTAAAAGCTTGCTGGCCGTCGGTTTTGGCATACCTGTCTCTTCTGCCAACTGGGCAGCGTTATACAGCCGTTGCGGCGCCCGCGCCACATGGCTCATCAGTACCACGCCATAATCTGTCAGCTTATTAATACGAAACATCCGTATTTGCTCCGCTCCGGGCATTCAACATGCGGTGATATTTATCTTCAGAATCTCTAATCAGTACTAATTTAGTACGGTTTAAAGACGCAATAAGACGCCGACAACCTACTTGCGGAGATTATAAGCATTTAAGCCGCCACTCACAAGGTGAAGCTCGGTATTTCAATAGACCAAAGACTGTCCCTGCCACCCTTCTCGTCATAGAATGAGCGGCTAACGCAAAGACGGGAGAATTTATGTCAACGAAAGGTACAGTGCTGGTCACCGGCGGGGCGGGCTACATCGGTAGCCACGTGGTGCGTCAACTGGGAGAAGCCGGCGAACGAGTTGTAGTGCTGGATAACCTGTCGACGGGTTTTGCCGAGTCGGTGTTATACGGCGAGTTAATCGTTGGCGATACCGGTGACCAGGAAAAAGTGCTGAGTGTGATGAAAAAGCATCATGTCGAAACCGTCATGCACTTTGCCGCGCATATTGTGGTCCCCGAATCAGTTAGCAATCCGCTCAAATACTACGGCAATAACACCTGCAATACACGCAATCTGCTCGAATGCAGCTTAGCGGCGGATATCAAGCATTTCGTTTTTTCCTCGACGGCGGCTGTTTACGGCATGCCGGCGGCCGGTCGGGCCAGCGAAGACACACCCACCGATCCGATCAATCCCTACGGCCTTTCCAAGCTGATGTCCGAATGGATGCTGCGCGACGTCGCCGCCGTTAATGCCCTGCGCTACGTTGCGCTACGCTATTTCAACGTTGCCGGGGCCGACCCGGAAGGCCGCATCGGCCAATCCACTCCAGAAGCCACGCATCTGATTAAGGCGGCCTGCGAAAACGCTGTCGGCAAACGCGATAGCATCACTATCTTCGGCACTGATTTTGATACCCCGGACGGCACGGGCGTGCGTGATTACATACACATTGAGGATTTGGCGGCAGCGCACTTACGAGCCTTGGCCTATCTGCGATCTGGCGGTGATTCCACCATCCTGAATTGCGGTTATGGGTCGGGCTACAGCGTGCGTCAAGTCTTGTCGGCTGTGGAGAAAGCCCATGGCACCCCGCTGAACATAAAGCTAGGGCCACGTCGCGCCGGCGATCCGCCACAAATCGTTGCCGAAGCCGGTCGCATCGGCAACGTGTTGAACTGGACACCCAAATACGCCGACTTGGACTTTATCGTTCGCACTGCACTGGCTTGGGAGCGCAAGCTCAGCAGCAAACCACCCCGTTAGCCCGGCCTGGCTGGCACGACTGGAGTGCTCGATACCACGTCACCGCACTGGGCGCGGTTACGTAAGTAGTGGTCCATCAGTACGATAGCCATCATTGCCTCGGCAATGGGGGTTGCGCGTATGCCCACGCAAGGGTCGTGGCGGCCAGTGGTAATCACCTCGACCGGCTCGCCATTAACATCCATGCTGCGGCCTGGAATCAACAGGCTAGATGTCGGCTTCAGCGCAATGCTGGCGACAATATCCTGACCGCTGGAGATGCCACCCAGCACACCACCCGCGTGATTACTAAGAAATCCTTCGGGCGTAATCTCGTCGCGAAACTCGCTGCCGCGGGCGGTTACACACTCAAAACCGCCGCCGATTTCTACGCCTTTAACGGCGTTGATGCTCATCAGCGCGTAGGCGAGATCCGCGTCCAGGCGATCAAACACCGGCTCACCCAACCCCGGCGGCACGCCGGTTGCGATCACCGTAATCCGCGCACCGATGGAATCACCGGCTTTGCGAATCGCGTTAACAAACCGCTCCAGTTCGGAGACAGCCGCCGGATCCGGGCTAAAAAACGGGTTGTCGTAAACGCCGTCAAGATCCTTCACATCCAGACGAATCGGGCCGAGCTGGGCCAGGTAACCGCGAACCTGTATGCCCAAACGAGTGGCCAGATAGTGCTTGGCAATGGCTCCGGCCGCCACTCGGATAGCCGTCTCGCGGGCTGAAGAACGCCCTCCACCGCGATAATCACGCAGGCCGTATTTTTGCTGGTAGGTGTAATCAGCGTGGCCCGGCCGAAATCGATCAGCAATTTTTGCGTAATCCTTCGATTTCTGGTCGATGTTCTCGATCAGCAACCCAATGGGTGTTCCAGTGGTCACGCCTTCGAATACGCCGGACAAAATCCGTACTTGATCGGGCTCATGACGCTGCGTGGTGTAACGCGAGGTACCCGGTCGACGGCGATTCAAATCGACTTGCAATATCTCTTCCGACAGCGGCAAGCCCGGCGGACACCCATCAACAATACCTCCCAGCGCAGGTCCGTGACTTTCACCAAAACTTGTGACAGTGAACAATTTACCGATGCTGTTGCCAGACATACTTAGTTCCTCTTCCACTGATCGGCGTGATTCTGCAAATCCTCGGCCGTCAACAAAAATACGCCGTCGCCGCCGCGCTCGAAGTCTAACCAGATAAATGGCACCCGTGGATAAGCATCACTCAACGCCTGTGCCGAACCCCCTACTTCAACCACCAGCACACCTTTGGGGGTCAAATAATTAGCCGCTTTCGCCAGAATCCGCCGAACCACGGCCAGGCCGTCACTACCTGCCGCCAAGGCCATCACGGGCTCGTGTTGATATTCCGCAGATAGATTGGCCATTTCGTCGGTATCCACATAGGGCGGATTACTCACGATCAGATCGTAGCGCGTATCCGCTGGCAACGCTGCAAACAGATCCGACTCGATAGCTTGCACTTGATCGTCTACACGATGCCGGGTGATGTTACGGCGCGCCACTTCAAGCGCCGGTGCGCTAAGATCAACTGCGTCCACCCCAGCTTGTGGAAAAGCCAGCGCGCAAGCAATCGCAATGCAGCCACTGCCCGTGCACAAATCCAACACCCGGGTCACCTGCTCCGGCTCCAGCCAAGGCGTAAAACCTCGCTCGATCAGCTCGGCGATGGGCGAACGCGGGATCAACACCCGCTCATCGACATAGTAGGGTAGCCCAGAAAAATAAGCTTCGCCGGTCAAATAAGGCGTTGGTTTGCGCTCTATCACTCGGCGGCGCATTAAATCTAACACCGCCCACCGCTCGGCCTTGGTGAGCCGGCTGTCCAGATAACGCTCCGGCATGTCATAAGGCAAGTGCAAGGCATGCAAGGCTAAAACCCAGGCTTCGTCAAAGGCGTTATCCGTCCCATGACCAAAACTCAATTGCGCTTTATTAAAACGACTCGCGCCGTAGCGGATACAATCACCCAGAGTACTCAGCTCGGTCAGCGCACCTTCGAGATCAAATTCATGGTCAAGCATAATTTTCCTTCAGCCCTGGATAGTAGAACCGCTATAAAGAGGCAGATAATACCGAAGCGCGAGCGGCTATGGCACAATTAAAATCTGCATCAAGGTCTGGAGAACTGACATTTTAAAAGAACTGCTCACAGTCTGGCCGCAATACCTGATTCCCCAGCACACTTTAACCGCACTGGTACACAAACTAGCCCGTCTGGAGCATCCGCCCTGGCTGGTGCAGTGGGCTATCGAACGCTTTGTCGATACCTATGGCGTTGACTTGAGTGTAGCGATCGAAACGAATCCGGCCAACTATCCCAGCTTCAACGCTTTTTTTACCCGCGCCTTGCGTACGGGCACACGTCCGCTACAAGGTGATGCGCACACTGTAATTTCGCCAGTGGATGGCACAATCAGCCAAATCGGACGGATAATCAACGACCGTATCATCCAGGCCAAAGGCCATCACTTCAGCGCTCACGAATTATTGGGTGGAATCAGCGAATCCGCCGCTTTCTGTCACGGTGAATTTGCCACTATTTACCTTTCGCCTAAGGACTATCACCGCATCCACATGCCCATCAAAGGCACGCTGCGACAAATGATCCACGTCCCCGGGCAATTGTTCAGCGTTAACACCGCTACCGCCCAAAAAATCCCTAATTTATTTGCCCGCAACGAACGTGTCGCCTGCCTTTTCGACACCGAGCTTGGTCCGATGGCCGTCGTGCTGGTAGGCGCTCTCAATGTGGGCAGCATCGAAACGGTCTGGGCCGGCGAAGTCACCCCACCCACGGCTCAGAATATCCAATACAGTCATTACTACGACCAAGAGATAACACTTAATCGCGGCGACGAACTCGGCCATTTTAATATGGGTTCTACGGTAATTTTGCTGTTCAGCGAAAATCGAATAACCTGGGACGCGCAACACCAAATCGGCCTATCGCTCAAAATGGGTCAAACCCTCGGCACCGCCCATCATCCTGATTAAAGCAAAATCTAAAAAACCAGCTAAGCTCATAGTGAGAGGCGAATTTTTCGGCCACCGTGCGACATGTTTAGGGCCAGACTGGAGTAATCGGCCATGAGCAATTTCACTCGCGACCGTCTCACACTTTTAGATTTGTGCGCCATCCCCAGGCCTAGCCATTGGCCGCGCATACTTAATGCCTTTGATCTGCTGGCGGAAGGCGAATCCGTTCGCCTGCGTGGCTACGACAACCCCACCACTATCCTCATGCAATTACAGGACTTGCATACCGAAGAATTCTTTTGGATCCCTTATCAAAACAACAAAGAGCACTGGGAAGCAGAAATCATCAAGCGGCCAAAAAATCAGCCGGTACGTGTGTGTGAATTACTCGAAGCCGACCATCGACGACTGGACGGGCTAATTCAGGCAACACTGGCCGCAGAGGAAAGTGGCTTAGAAGAAATTGCTAACCGTCGTTTTGAAGCGTTTCTCTGGGGCACTCGACATCATCTGCGCATGGAAGAAGAGGTTCTTTATCCAGCCGTCAAAGCCGTTGGTCTACCTATCCACCAAATACCAGGAGACAATCTGCAGGATCAACACACTGAAATCGACACCTTACTCGAACAGCTTGCCAATATTAGCCTGCGCTCTGCTGCCTTGCAGACATTGCGGGGCGTTTTACGCCGGCATCACCATCATGAAGAGTATCAACTCTACCCACTATGCGACGAGCTACTGGCCGACCAGGCAACACTCCATCAGGAGCGAATGTCTAGCCTGCCTTGATACTGACAGCGCATTAATATCGATAATTCATTAGGTTGAAAAATGCGCTTTGAATTAGCAAGAATTTCCGTATAATTCACCAGCCATTACATTTGCCGGGATGGCGGAACTGGTAGACGCGCCGGACTCAAAATCCGGTAGTGGTGACACTGTGCGAGTTCGACTCTCGCTTCCGGCACCAAATGTATAAATCCTAAAGAAGTACGACTAAGGCCAGATAGCCAACAATGAAGGCTTATGGCCTTTTTCTTTGCCTATTTTTCAGGCTAACACGTCGAATACCCTGGATATATTGCGATACTCAACCTAGATTTAGCCCACCCCCCAACAGCGAAACTCCGCCATCCAGGGCAATGATCTGCCCGGTCATGTAACTGGCCAAAGGCGACACCAGAAATAAGGCCAAATTGGCCATTTCATCGACGCTGGTCATACGTGGTACGGGTAGTTTTGATACCAATTTTTCTGTCATCCCCGCATTACCCGCCAGTCGCGCCATACCTTCTGTGCCCTCAACGCAACCGGGCGAAATACCATTCACGGTCACGCCTATCCGGCCACCCCACTCCACCGCGAGGTTACGCACCAGTGACTCCACGCCGGCCTTTGCGGCACAGGCGTGAGCTTGCAGCGGCATGGTTTGAGTAGCTTGGGGGGCAGATATCGCTAGCAACCGCGCCCCCGGTTTACGCAACTGTGCAAACGTGGCACGGAAAGTATTAAAACTACCCAGCAGATCAATCCCCACCACGGCCGCAAAAGCATTGGCGCTCATTGCCGCCGCCGGCGCCAAAAAATTGCCCGCCGCCCCCGCCACCACAACATCTATCACGCCAAATTTTTCCACTGCACGCTGAACTTGTGCTTCCAACGCGCTGTAATCGCGCACGTCAGCCGAGCAACCCAGTACTCGACCGCCATTTTGCGCACCAATTTCGGCACACGCACGATCTATCTTGTCTTGATTACGCGCCACAACCACAATATTCGCCCCATGCTCCGCAAACCGTCGGGCAATACCCAGATTAATCCCGCTGGAAGCGCCCGTGATCAACGCGGTTTGCCCAGCTAACAAATTGGACTGAAATACTTTTTGTTCTGCTGACATTGATCCCTCGAATTATTTACTTCGTTAGTATTTTTGATTGATTTTTAGTGTAAAATCGAACGCTTAGAAATGCTATGAACCAGATTTTTCTACCATAGTTACCAATAAGTGTCTAACTAAAAGCGACGGAGATTCAACCGATGTGGCTGGATGAAGATGCCGCTAGAAGCAGTCTGCTAGACATTGGCTGCTGGGTTAGCAACCGTCATTGGTGCCCCGCAACCAGCGGCAATTTATCAAGCCGCATTGCTAATGAATGTTTCTTGATCAGCGTTTCTGGCAAGGATAAGGGCGCTTTAGTCAAAGAGGATTTTATCGCCGTGGATTTTGAAGGTCGCCCCGTCCAAAGCGGCAAGCGACCCTCCGCAGAAACTTTACTGCATGCCCAGATTTACCGCAGCTATCCGGAAGCCACTTTTGTCATCCACACTCATTCCGTCAACGCGACGGTGTTGAGTCGTCATGTTGGTCTGGGTCAACTGGTGTTTAGGGATTATGAGCTGGAGAAAGCTTTTTCCGGCATCGATACCCACGAAGCAGAACTGTCTGTGCCCGTCTTTACTAACCGGCAAGACATGGTGGCGTTAGGACAAGAAGTACGCGAAGTTTTGGTTAATCAGCCGGACACTCAGGCCTTTATTTTAGCCGGCCATGGTGTCTACACCTGGGGCAGCACCGCCGCCGAAGCCAAACGCCATGCCGAAGCCATGGAATTTTTGCTCGAATGTGAAC
>Ga0255311_1000120_pt1 | contig 9867 bp, 7 predicted proteins | sample EtOH4_T0_E4_meta_FD_201358 | JGI IMG/M metagenome (GOLD analysis project Ga0255311, IMG submission 201358) | Sandy soil microbial communities from University of British Columbia, Vancouver, Canada - EtOH4_T0_E4 | ecosystem: Engineered > Artificial ecosystem > Sand microcosm > Unclassified ... | reverse complement strand
GGTGTTCGCGCGCGAATGCGCGGCCTGCCACAGCAGCAAGTACGCGCCCGACAGCGTGCGCGCCGACCGCTCGGCGCTGGAGCGTTTCTACGAAGGCCACGTCTTCGGCAGCGAACAGTACTGGCAGCACGAGTTCACCGAGGCCGAGCGCAACTCGACGGAGTTCCGGAAGAAGTACCTGGCGACCGATGCCCGGGGCAAGGTGCGGCCCAAGCAGTTCGCGGCCGACGACATCTTCGGCCAGGACTGGCTGGCCAACGACGAGCCGGTGCCGTTCCACGTGATCGGCACCAACATGTGCCGCGCGCTGCATGACAACCACAGCACCGGCCACATCTGGGAGGAGTTCTCCTCGGAGACCTACAAGCGGCGGCCGGCGGCGGGCACCGTGCCCAACGTCATCAACCGCATGGTGCCGGGGCTCGGCGGCAAGGTCGTCGGCGAGCCGCGCGAGATCGGCGGCGGCTCGGGCTACCTGCGCAACTTCTCGCTGCTGTCGGCCTGGGCCACGGCGCCGTTCCTCCACAACAACGCCGTGGGCGAGTTGACCTACCTTCCGGACGGCGGCATCGACTACACCGTGCGCGGCCGCGTCACGCAGTTCCACAAGGCGTTCGACGAGCTGCTCACCTCCGACAACCCCGCCGCCAATCCGCATCGGCCCGAGAAAATCGCGCGCACGCAGTTCGACATGAAACTGGCGCCGCGCGAGGACGGCCAGGGCTTCATCAAGCTGCCGGTCGAGAAGGGCACGCCGATCGGGTACTTCACCAGCGCCGACCCGCACCATCCGCTGTTCATGAAGTGCGACGACTACGTCGAGAACAAGGGCCACCAGTTCGGCATCGACCTGTCCGCGGCCGACAAGGCGGCGCTCGCGGAGTTCCTGAAACTGATGTGAAGCGCCTGCGACGGTTCTTCCTGGCGGCGCTGGCGTTCGGGGCCTTCGCGGCCTGGGTGCTGTGGCCGCAGGAAGAAGGCGCGACGGGGCCGTCCATTGTCGAGCGCGCGCGGCAGGACGTTGCCGTCGGGGGATTGTTCTCGAAGGCCATCTCCAGCGAGGACCTGCCGCCCGCGGGGACGCGCTCGCTGTTCGATCACCTGATTGCGCAGAACGAGGTCCTGCCGTACCCGTTCGAAAAGCTGGTCGCGCTGGTGCAGGCGCAGGACCCGGCCGGCAAGCCGCCGGTGATGCTGCTGATCCCGCGCGGGCGCTCGCTGCTGAAGGCGCAGGCCGACTTCGACCGGCCGCGCGTGCTGGCCGCCGCCGATTTCCAGGCGCCGGACACGGACGCGAGCGTGGGCCTGGCCGCGCGCGGGCAACTGTTCCTCGGTTTCGTCGAGGACGCCGCCGAAATCGAAGTCATCAGCTACAACGAAGCCGCAGGCCGCTACGAATTCCAGCTGGTGCAGGATTACCGCGACGGCGGAACGCCACGCATCGTCTATGCGCGCCGCGCGATCTGCACGACCTGCCACCAGGGCGCGGCGCCGATTTTTCCGCAGCGACCGTGGAACGAGACCAACGCCCAGCCGGAGATCACGCGGCGGATCGTCGGGGCCAGGGGCGAGGCGCCGTACATGACGGTGGCGGTCGCGGTGCCGCTGGCCACGCCGGAACGCTTCGACGAACTCACCGACGTCGCCAATTTCATCCCGGTCGCGCAGCGCGTGTGGCTCGACGGTTGCGGCGACGGCGCGCCGGGCCGCGCCTGCCGGCGCGAGATGTTGCGGCTGGCGATCGATTTTGCGATCGACCCGGGCGGCTTCGACGGCGGCGCCGTCGCCGATCGGCTGAGGGCCATGCAGGCGGCGGCCTGGCCGGCCGACGGCATCGGTGTGCCGGACGGTGACCTGCGCAACCGCGATCCGCTGGCGGAAACGCGCTCGCTGCGCGGGGCGCTGCGGGCGTGGTTCGCCGCGCCGGGCAGGGCGCACGCGCCGCGCTCCAACGAAGACCTGTCGGCGTTCGAGCGTCTGCCGCGGCTGCCGGCGGAACTCGACCCCGTGATGCCGCGGCCACCCAAGCGCGTGCTGACGGCGGCCGTCTTCGACGGCGTGTTCGGCCTCGCCCAGTTCTTCACGCCTTCCGACGCGCAGTGGCTCGAGCGCCTCGCCGGCGACCGCGAGCAGCGCGCGCGGGCCGTCGCCCGCCTGCCGGAGGCGCTGTTCGAGCCGGCGCCGTTCGCGCGCACGCGCATGCTCAATGCGATGCTGGTCGCGCTGCGCCAGGCGCCGCGCGCCTACGCGTTCCTCGACACCGGGGCGATGTCGCCGCCGCAGGCGCTCGGCGTGCCGCCGCTCGCGCTATCGGCGGGCTCGCCGCTGGAGCCGTTCGGCAAGTACTGCTTCGCCTGCCATCGCGGCAACCCGGCGCGGCGCCTCGACTTCATGGCGGGCAAGGACGAAGCCGAGGTCCTCGCCAATCTTCGGCAGCAAGACAAGATCCGCGACGCGCTCGACTGGGAGCGGTATCGCGGCACCGACAAGGAAAGCGTGCTGATGCCGCCGGCCGATTCGCACCAGCGCCGCGACCTGCAGGCCGCGCTCGCGCAGAACCCGCAGTTGCTGGAGGAAATGCGTAAAGTAGTGCCGTCGCTGTTCGATTTTTGAGGGACGAAAACATGTTTCGCGCAGGGACGCAGTGGGCGCAGAGAAAGGATAATTTCAATCAGTTCTCTGCGTTCTCAGCGGCTCTGCGCGGAATGTCTTTCTGGGTTCTGCTCGCCGCCGCGCTCCCTGCGGCTGCCGAGCCGGCGTTCGCCCGGCTCTACAGGCAGCAGTTCGGCTATGCGCCGTCCTGCAACGCCTGCCACAAGGACGGCGGCGGTACGCCGCTGAATCCGTACGGCCGGCAGTTCAAGGAGGCCGGCAAGGGCCTCGCCGCGTTCGGCAAGGTTGCCGCACTCGATGCCGACGGCGACGGCGCCGGCAATGCCGCGGAGGCGCAGGCCAAATCCAATCCGGGCAGCCGCAAGTCGACGCCCGCGGCGGCCGGCGACTGGCTCGACACGGCGAGCCTGATCCCGCGCGAGGTGCAGGCCGCGTTTCCCGGCATCCGCAGCTACCTGCCGAAGGATGCGCTGCTGACCGACCAGGACCTTGCAAGGGCCAAGGCCCTCGGCGCGGAGTTGTCGAAGGCCGACGAGAACACCATCTACATCGCCGTCGAAAACCAGAAGCCGGCCGGCACCGCGCTGATTTTCCCGGCGCAGCACCGGGGCAAGACGTTTTTTCTGCTGCTGACCACTGACCGCCAGCTCACCGTCACCGCGGTGACGCCGCTGCCCACGACCAAAGTGCCGGAGGCCCGCAAGTCCGCGGTCTACGAGACCTTCAAGGGCATCGCGGTCGACCGGCTGCCCCCGGCCCAGGGCGACACGTTTGACGCCGCGGTGACGCGCGCGGTGAAGAAGGCCGGCACGCTGCTCTATGTGCGCCTGAAGAATGCGTAGTCCGGAACCTGTGGGAGCGCCCCGTGGGCGCGACGCGCGCGGCCGCGGGCCGCTCCCACGGCACCTTGCCCTGGCCGCGATGATTGCGCTCGCCCTGGCCGGCCTTTACGGCGCGCGCGTGCTCGCCGACCAGGCGGCGCAGGGGGCCCCGCAGGAGCCCCCCGCGCGCGAAACGCCGGCCGAGGAAGCCCCGGCCGCCGAAGCGCAGCCCGCCGACACGTTCGACTTCTTCAGCGAACAGCCCATCGCCGGCCAGCAGCTGGTCGAGGTGCCGGCGGATAAGGGCCCGTGGATCAGCATCGGCGGGCCGGTCGCCCTGATGGGTTTTTTCTTCCTGCAGATGTTCTTCTACTGGTGGATGGTGCCGTTCGGTCTGTCGAAGGTCGACGTCAACCTGCACGACTTCCCGACCGGCGTGAAGCGCGGCATCGCCATGGCGCTGATGCTGTTCGGCATCGCCTTCTGCTTCGGCGCCTCGGAAATCTGGTACCAGCTGAACCTGCACGGCAGCGCCGAGGCGTATTTCGAGCAGATGTCGCTGGGCAAGCTGATCGCCTTCACGCACGCCCACCTGTTCGGCTTTACCACCTCGTTCTTCATCATCGGCATCCCGTTCTCGATGCAGTTCAACCACCTGTGGGCCTACCAGTGGATTTTTCCGGTCGGGCTCGCCGCCTCGCTGACCGACGTCATCTCGTGGTGGGGCATCAAGTACGGCGCGCCGACGTTCGAATGGGTATCGTTCTTCTGCGGCATCCTGTTCAGCGCCTCGTACCTGTGGATGCTGATCGGCCTGGAACGCGTGCTGCTGTTCCCGGAGGTCATCTGGATCAGCGACAAGGATCGCGAGCAGCGGCTGGAAAAACGCCGCGAGCTCGACGAGGCGGCTCGCTACGAAGAAGGAGATCTGTAAGGCCATGCGTGGTTTTTTCGTCGTCGCAATCCTCGTCCTTGCCGGCTGCGCCGGCCCGAAGAAGTTCTACGACGGGCCGGAACGCGACGCGGCCGAAGTGGCGCGCCTGCAGGCGGCCAACAGCTACGTGTACTCGGTCAACAAGCGCCGCACCAACGCGGCGAAAGACGCCGCGCCGCTGCTGATCCTGCCGGGCACCCAGCGCCTGATCGTTCAGCTCGACGAGGACACCGCCAGCCGCTACGGCCGCGTCGGCGTGCATTTCGTGTTTTGCGCCCGGGCCGGGCACAGCTACACGGTCTATCCGGTCACCGACCCGGTGGCCAAGCTGTGGGAGCCGGCGGCCAAGGACGACGCCACTCACGCCGACGTGGCGGCGGCGCCGTGCGAGGGCGATGCTGCCGTCGCCGCGGTGACGCCCGCGCCCGAGCCGCCTCCCGCCGCGCGGGTGCAGGCGCCCCCGCCCCCGCCGACGGTCCGGGCGCCCGTCGCGCCCGCGGCGGCCGCGCCGCCTCCGTCGGCGTCGCCCGGCACCTTCGCCACCGGCGGCCAGGCACGCTTGCGCACGGTGGCGCGTACGCGGTCGTCGGAAGACGCCCCGGCGGTCAAGGGCCTCGACCCGGGGGTGGCGGTGACGCTCAAGGTCGTGCTCAAGAAGGACACGGGCGCCTGGTGGTACGTCAGCGCGCCGGCCGGTTCCGGGTGGGTGCGCGAATCGGAGCTGGAAGCGCAGCCGGCGCCATAGGGCCTGCATTGCAATTGGGGATTTGCGTGAAACGAGCCTGCATGCTGCTGCTGGTGGCCAGCCTGTCGGCGTGCTCTACCGGTTACGTCATGGTCGCGGCGCGGCCCCCGCCGCAGTACACGACGCTCGGCCCGACCGAGGGAAAGTATTGCGGGCAGTTCTCCGCGCTGCGTCGGTTTCAGGGCGCCTACGCCAATGCACTGGCGAAGGTGCCCGGCGCCAGGAGTCTGGTGCAGGTTGAGCTTCAGGAGGAATGGCGCTGGTGGGGATTGGGATTCGAGAACTGCGCGATCATCCGTGGGCAGGCAATCCGGTGAAGCGGCTCGCCGTCCCCATCCTCGCCGCGAGCGTTGCGGCCTGCGCGAACCAGGGCGGCTCGGTGCGCCTGGGATCCGACGTGCCGCGCGGCGCGAAACTGACCGCCGGTCGCGAAATCACCGCCAGCGCCTGCAACTACTGGTGGTGGCCGTTTTCGATGTCGGTGGACCGGCTCGAGACGGCTCACCAGGCCCTGCTGGATCAGGCCGGTGGTGACCTGATCGTCGACGTCGCAGTCCAGGGAACCTGGTACGACCTGGGCGTCGGCACGCTGGAGTGCACGGAGCTGCGCGCGCGAGCGGTTCGGATCGCGCCGCCACGGATCGCGGCGACCCCCGCGCCCGCGTCCGCCGCAGGGCTGATCGCCGGAGGCCGGGCGCGCCTGCGCGGTGACGCCGGCCTGCGCGCACAGCCGCGGCTCGATAGCGCGACCGTGTCCGGCGTGGACGCCGGGATCGCGCTGACGCTCAAGGCCGCAATGCAGTAAGGACCGCGGGACCTGGTGGTACGTCACCACGCCGGCCGCGTCCGGCTGGGTGCGCGACGTCGACCTGGAGCCGGTCGCGCCCTAGCGGGCGCCGCCCCCGGGGCGAGTACACTAGTCGGCCCGCTCGCAGGGCGCCGCGGGAAGGAGAGCACCGTGAACTATTTCGTCACTGGCAGCACCGGCTTCATCGGCCGCTTCGTGGTCGAGCGCCTGCTGGCCCGCAAGGACGCGCAGGTCTACGTCCTGATCCGGGAATCGTCCGCCGACAAATTCGAGGCCCTGAAGGCCCGCCTTGCCGAACACGGCGATCGCCTGCACGCGCTGTGGGGCGACATCACCGCGCCCGGCCTGCTCACGGGCGAAAACAAGAAGCTCAACGGCGCTGGCTTCGACCATGTGTTCCACCTCGCCGCCGTCTACGACATGAACATGGACGACGAGACGGCGGACCGCGTCAACAACGAGGGTACGCGCAACGTCGTGCGCTTCGTCAACGAACTGGGCGGCGCGACGACGCTGCACCACGTCAGCAGCGTGGCGGTGGCCGGCGACGATTACTCCGGTCGCTTCACCGAGGACATGTTCGACGAGGGCCAGCAACTCAAGCACCCGTACTACCGCACCAAGTTCCAGTCCGAGCAGATCGTGCGCGAGGAATGCACCTCGCCGTGGCGCGTCTACCGGCCGGGCGTGGTGGTCGGCTCGTCGCAGACCGGCGAGATGGACAAGATCGACGGTCCCTACTATTTCTTCAAGACCATCCAGCGCATCCGCGACCGCCTGCCGCGCTGGCTGCCGCTGCTGGGGCTGGAAGGCGGCCGCGTGCCGGTGGTGCCGGTCGATTACGTGGCCGACGCGATGGTCGCGATCGCGCACAAGCCCGGCCTCGACCGCCAGGCGTTCTTCCTGATCCAGTCCAACGCGCCGACGGTCGGCGAGCTGATGCGCACGCTGATGGAGGCCGCGCACGGCCCCGACATCGCCAAGTCCTTCGAGCTGCCGCGCGTGCCGGAGCCGATGAAGCAATTGGCCCAGCGCCTGGCCGACCGCATGCCGGGTAATCTGGCCAAGCGCGTGTCGGACGCGATTGGCGTGCCGGTTTCGGCGCTCGGCTACATCACCAATCGCGCCGTGTTCGACGACAAGCACGCGCGCGCCGCGCTCAAGGGCAGCGGCGTCCAGTGCCCGGAAATCAAGGAATACGCCGGCAAGCTGTGGGAATACTGGGAGCACCACCTCGACCTCGACGTGCGCGTGCCGCGCCGCGCCGCGCGCAAGCTGGCCGGCAAGGTCGTGCTGATCACCGGCGCCTCGAGCGGCATCGGCCTGATCACGGCGAAGAAGTGCGCCGCGGCGGGCGCCAAAGTGCTGCTGGTCGCGCGCACGCGCGAGAAACTCGAGGAGACGCAACGCGTCCTGCAGAAGGCCGGCGGCGAAGCGCACGTCTACCCCTGCGACCTCAGCAACATGGAAGCCATCGACGCCATGGCCGACCAGGTGCTCAACGATTTCGGCCACGTCGACGTGCTGATCAACAACGCCGGCCGCTCGATCCGGCGCGCGGTGCTGGAATCGCTCGACCGCTTCCACGACTTCGAGCGCACCATGCAGCTGAACTATTTCGGCGCGGTGCGCCTGATCCTCAAGCTGCTGCCGTCGATGGCCAAGCGCAAGAGCGGGCAGATCGTCAACATCAGCTCGATCGGCGTGCTGGCCAACGCGGCGCGCTTCTCGGCCTACGTGGCGAGCAAGTCCGCGCTCGACGCGTTCTCGCGCTGCCTGTCGGCCGAGGTCAAGCACAAGAACATCGAGATCACGGCGATCTACATGCCGCTGGTGCGCACGCCGATGATCGCGCCGACCAAGATCTACGATTACGTGCCGGCGTGGTCGCCGGAGAAGGCCGGCGACACCGTGCTCAAGGCGATCCTCGACCGGCCCAAGAGCGTCGCCACCGCGCTCGGCACCGCCGCGTCGATCTCGTACGCGCTGTGGCCCAAGATCAACGACTTCATCCTGAACAAGGGCTTCCAGCTGTTCCCGTCCTCGGCCGCCGCCAAGGGTGTGCGCGAGCAGAAGCCGACGCTGGAGCAGGTGGTGTTCGCCAACGTGCTGCGCGGCGAGCACTGGTAAAAGGGACGCACACAATTACCGTGACCTCCGCCGGCCTGCCGGCCTGGGGTAATTGTGTGCGTTCCCTATTAGTTCTTTAGTTTTCCGGAGACTGCTCCGGCAGCGTGAAGCGGAAGGTGGCACCCTTGCCGGGGCCGCCGGATTCGACCCAGATCTGGCCGCCGTGCAGGTTGACGATCTTTCGGCACAGCGCCAGCCCGATGCCGGTGCCGCTGTAGCGCTCGCGCGTGTGCAGGCGCTGGAAGATGACGAAGATCTTCTCGAAATGCGCCGGCTCGATGCCGATGCCGTTGTCCGAGACCCAGAACTGCCAGCCGCGCGCTTCGCGCCGACAGCCGACGTGGATGCGCGGCGGCGCCTCGCTGTGGTACTTCAGCGCGTTGCCGACCAGGTTCTGGAACAGCTGCGCCAGCTGCCCCGCGTGCCCCGGCACCGTCGGCAGCGCATCGACGCCGACCTGCCCGCCGGAGCTGGCCGTCGCCGCAGCCAGGCTGGTCAGGACTTTCTGCACCACTTCGTTGAGGTCCACCGGTTCGGCCGCCTGGCCGCGGCGGTTCACCCGCGAGTAAGCCAGCAGGTCTTCGATCAGTCCCTGCATCTGGCGCACGCCGCCCGTGATGAACCGGACGTATTCGGCCAGTTGCGGTTCGCCCTGTTCCTGCTGCCGGCGCTCCATCAACTGGGTGTAGCTGGCGACGGTCCGCAGCGGCTCCTGCAGGTCGTGCGAGGCGACGTAGGCGAACTGCTCCAGGTCCTCGTTCGAGCGCGCCAGCGCCTCGGCGCGCCGCGCCAGCTCCAGTTCGGCCTGCTTGCGCTCGGTGATGTCGCGCGCGATCTTGGAAGCGCCGATCACGGCGCCGCGGGAGTTGCGCAGCGGCGAAACGCGCAGCGAGACGTCGATGATGCGGCCACCCTTGGCGCGGCGGCGGCTTTCGTAGTGCGCCAGTGTCTCGCCGGCGCGGATGCGCGCGGCGACCTTCTGTTCCTCGTCGCGCTCAACGGGGAGAACCAGCAGGTCCACCGGCTGCCCGATGATCTCGACGGCGGCGTAACCGAACAGGCGCTCGGCGCCGCGGTTCCAGCTGGTGACGATGCCATCGAGAGTCGTGGAGATGATGGCGTCGTCGGAGTTCTCGACCACGGCCGCCAGCAGCGCCTGCGCCTCGTCGGCGCGCTTGCGTTCGGTGATGTCGCGGATCGCCGCCATGGACACGACGCCGGTTTCGGTGGTGACCGGCGACAGGCTGATCTCGATCGGGAATTCGCTGCCGTCGGTGCGCAAGCCGTACAGTTCGAGGCCGGCGCCCATGCTGCGCGCGCGCGGTGCGGCGGCATCGCCGGCGCGCTGCTGCTCGTGCGCCGCCTGGTAGCCCTCCGGGATCAGGGCCGCCACCGGTTTGCCGAGCAGTTCGCCGCGGTTCCAGCCGAACATGCGCTCGGTCTGCGAGTTGACCAGCAGGATGCGGCCGTCGCCGTCGACCATGACCATGGCGTCGGGAGCGGCCTCGAGCAGCTCGCGGAAACTCTGCTCGGCGCGCTTGCGCTCGGTGATGTCCTGGCAGGTGCCGGTCATGCGCACCGGCTGGCCGCGCGCGTCGCAAGTCACCCGGCCCTGGCTCTGCAGCCAGCGAATCTCGCCGGTCGGCCGCACCACGCGCTCCTGGAACTCGAACGGGTCCTGCGTGCGATAGGCGCGCTGCACGGCCTCGTGCACGCGGGCGCGGTCGTCGGGATGGATGCGCGCGATGTAGCTTTCGTAGGTGGCCGGGAACTCGTTCGGCTTGAGCCCGTAGATGCGATAGAGCTCGTCGCTCCA
>Ga0255311_1000118_pt1 | contig 9907 bp, 14 predicted proteins | sample EtOH4_T0_E4_meta_FD_201358 | JGI IMG/M metagenome (GOLD analysis project Ga0255311, IMG submission 201358) | Sandy soil microbial communities from University of British Columbia, Vancouver, Canada - EtOH4_T0_E4 | ecosystem: Engineered > Artificial ecosystem > Sand microcosm > Unclassified ... | reverse complement strand
GTGGTCAGCATCTCGAATTCGTAACTGCCGCCCGCCGCGATGAACCGATCCGCCAGCGCCTTGATATCGGCCGGCCGGTCGATCCATGCCGAGCGCCTTCTCCCGTCCGGTAGCAAGTATTGCGTAAAGGGGATGCCGGTGTCGGCCATGGACGGATTACGCAATCCTGAGCCACGGCTGGCCGGTTGCGGGGTGTTCCGGCTGCGATCTTGGCTGTGTGACATGGCGCCCTCCGTTGATGGAGGGCACTATAATTTGCAATCTGCAAATCTGTCAATCACAAAATTTGCAATGTGCAAAATTACTGTGAAGCTGACATCTTCCTTACGCTGCACGCGAGACAAGTTTTGTGACCAAGTGCGAAGGTAATTGGGCGGCGTTGCCCAGAAAAAGCCAATCGAGACTGACGCCAAATTTCTCATTGATCGCGAGACCCACATCTAAGGTGACGGGCCTTTTGCCCTTTTCCATCAGGTTGTAACTGCTCTTGTCGACCCCAAGGATGTTGGCAAATTCGATCTGTTTTTTGTAATCGAGCGCCAGTCGTGTCGCCTTCAAGCGGCGGGCAGTCGCATCAATCGCTTGGGTGCGGGACTTTGCCATAACCGCGATTTCACCAGAAACACCCGTACCCGTCGTTTTACGAGATGCAAACGCTTGACAAATTTGCAAATCGCAAATTACATTGTCGCCCATGATCACATGGGACTCGGTCATCGACGACTTGGGCGGCACCGGCAAAGTTGCGGCGGCGCTTGGGTTGGAGCCGCCAACCGTGAGCGTTTGGCGAGACCGCGGAATTCCAGCCAAGCGCTGGATGGCAATCACGCGGCTGGCGGGCGAGTTGAGCTGCCAGCACATCACGTTTGAGTCGCTCGCGGCGGTTGGTAAGCGGAGGGCGCGCGCATGACGGCGGCGCCGAAACGCAATTACGATACCCATTGGGGCCTCCCCGGCGCCCAGCCATGGGTATTAATGTGCGCCCTGCAACCGCAGGTATGCCACTCACGAGTCCGTTACTCCTGCCGTTCGCTCGATCCGCCGTGTCCTCCCCGGAAACCGGGTCGAGCGCACCCCGCTGGCTCTGCCGCTGTACGGCCGGTTGGGGGGGGAGAGCGCGCCGCAGAAATGGCTCCTGCGGCGCGCTCCTCAATTCCTGTTTCCGTGCCGCGCCTTGCCGGGCGCGAGCGCTGCCTTACCCGCAGTGACCATCGCACGGAGGGCGACGCATGGAGATGCACAAGTTGGGGTCATTTATGAGTAGCGCCGCGACCATCGAGGAGGCTCGCGCGCAGGCGCGCACACTCGAGCAGCGTGAGCGCAGCCGCGCCGGCAATCTCAAGAACGCGCGCGCCACGTTGGCACGGCGGGCCGGTGTGTCGCCCGCGACGTGGCGAAACCTCGCGCAGGGGCGCCTCAAGCGGCTCGACGCTTGGCTGCGTGACCGCTTGTGCGCGCTCATCATTCGCGAGTTGGAAGCCGAGATCGCGAGGCTGGAACATGACTTGGCGGCAGCTCGCTCGTGCGGCGATCACCTTGGCTCGCAGCATGTTTGCGAGATTGAGACGCATCTCGCAAAGGCGCGGGCGATCTTGAGAGGGTAGGAGGCAACAATGGGGCGGCGACGCAAGGCGGTAGACGTGGACGAGGATGATACTTTCCAGCAGCCCCCAGAACCGGCCATCGGGCACAATTCCAACGTGAGCGGGCCGCAGCGCAAGGCGCTGAAGGGCTACGTGCGCGAGGTCGAGAAGCTGACGGCCGAGATGGACACGATCCGGGCCGAGATCGGCGCGACCTACCGGAACGCCAAGGAGCAGGGGTTCGACACCAAGGCCATTCGGCACGTGATCAAGATGCGGCGCATGGAGACCGATGCCCGCGACGCGTTCGAGAACGCGATCGACAGCTACAAGCACGCGTTAGGGATGCTTGCGGATACGCCGCTCGGTGATGCGGCGGTCGCGCGTGACTTACCGCAACCTGACACGAGCCCATCAACGTTCTGATTGCCCTGGGGGGCATCCGTGACGCCGATCGTCATCGAGCTCGCTGGCGAGCCGAAAGGCAAAGGCCGCCCGCGCTTCGTGCGCTCGACCGGCCACGCCTATACGCCGGCACAGACGCGCTCCTATGAGTCGATGCTGCGGATGGCCGCGCAAGACGTGATGGCCGGGCGTATCCCGATTGATGGCCCGCTCGAGGTCGAGGTGCTCGCCCGCATGCCGATCCCGGCGAGCTGGTCGATGATCAAACGAAGCCACGCAATTCAAGGCAAGATCAAGCCGACGAGCCGGCCTGATGTCGACAACCTCGTGAAGATGCTCGATTCATTCAATGAGGTGGTCTGGCGCGACGACAAGCAGGTGGTGTCGTGCCGGGTGGCAAAAATCTACAGCGAAAAGCCATGCCTGCGCATTGAGGTGAGGGCCGCATGAGCGACTGGACAGCCGACCGCGAGCAGCAACTGCGCGACGATTGGGCCGCCGGATTGCCGGGGTCCGCGATCGCCGCGCGCCTTGCCGTGACCCGCGCCATGATCATGGGGAAGGTGCGTCGGCTGAAATTGGCGACGCGACGCGAAAAGAGTTGGAAAACCGGCCGACCCGCTGAGCCCAAGCCAGCACCGCCCATGCCGCCCGGCGTCATCCCGCCGACAATCTGGAAGACGCTGCGCGACATTGAGTTCGGCGAGTGCCGATGGCCGCTCGGCGACAGCGATTTCGTGTTCTGCGCGATGCCGGCGGATGCCGGATTGCCCTATTGCACCGCTCACGCGCGCATCGCCTACCAGCCCGGCCACGAGCGCAGGATCAGGGAGGCCGCGTGAGCATAACTCTACTCCAGGGCGATTGCCGGGACGTGCTGCGCACCTTGCCGGACGAGTCCGTGCATTGCTGCGTTTGCAGCCCACCGTATTGGGGCCTCCGCTCATACATTGCGGACGGCAACGCCTTGAAGAAATCAGAACTCGGGCTCGAGCCGACCTATCAGGAGCACGTCGTGAACATGGTGGGCGTGTTCCGAGAGGTGAAACGAGTTCTGCGCAAGGATGGCACCGCGTGGATTAATTACGGCGATTCATTTTTGAACAAGCAATTAGTTGGAATGCCCTGGCGCGTTGCATTCGCCCTACAGGCTGACGGCTGGTACCTGCGCCAGGACATCATCTGGTCCAAGCCGAACCCGATGCCCGAGAGCGTGCGGGACCGCTGCACCAAGGCGCACGAGTATCTGTTCCTGCTGTCGAAGTCAGAGCGGTACTTCTTTGACCAAGAGGCGATTAGGGAAAAGGTCGGTGAGGAAACGAGAAGGCAAAAGAGTTTTCGCGGCGGCTGCTACACAAACAATACCGCATTTAATAACAGCCATGATTACAGCGATCACGAGCCATATTCTGATGACCAGCCAAGCCTAGACGGCCGCAATAAACGAAGCGTATGGGAGATCGCCACCGCCCCATTCCCCGAGGCGCATTTCGCCACGTTTCCCCCGGCTCTCATAGAGCCCTGCATCCTAGCGGGATCGTCTGAGAAGGGCTGCTGCGCGAAGTGCGGGGCGCCGTGGGTGAGGGAAACAGAGAAGCACTTTGAGCCGACGCAAAATCCGGATTCCCTGAAGAGTGGGACGAAGGGCCTTTATTCGTCGAGCGGTTCGACCGGATGGTGCGTAACGCCTAGGGGCATCGTCAATTCAACTACTCTCGGCTGGTCGCCCTCCTGTTCTTGTTGGTCTGGATTGCAGGTTATCGAGGACCCCATCGTAATCGGTACCAAGCCCTGCACCATCCTCGATCCTTTCGGCGGCGCTGGCACGACCGGCCTGGTCGCTGACCGCCTCGGGCGCAATGCGATCCTGATCGAACTCAACCCCGAGTACGCCACGATAACCGAGCGCCGGATAAGAGACGACGCCGGCATGTTCGCGGAGATCAAAACCACTTGGGACGAAATGTGGGCCAAGCCGTTCGCCGAGACCAACCCGGACTATGAGGGGGCGCCATGAGCCCGCCTCCCTACATGCCATTGTGGATCGGAGATTACCTCCGAGATACGCAACACCTCAGTTGTGAGCAGCATGGCGCATACATGCTTTTGATTATGTATTGCTGGCAGCACGGCGCCTTGCCGCCAGACGACACGAGCCGCGCACAGATTGCGCGCCTTTTTCAAATCAGTCGGTGGAAAAAGATTAAGCCGGCGGTCGAGGCATTCTTTGAACCGGACGGCACGCACCGCCGGGTGACAAAAGAGCGCGCGCGGGTCGAGCACCTCACCACTGTTAGAGCTGTTGCCGGGAGCAAAGGCGGACTCCGAACGGCCGCAAGCAAAACACCAAGCAAAAGCCGAAGCCCACCGCAAGCAAACAGGCAAGCAAACTCACAACCAAACAGCACAGCAAACGCGCACCAAAAAAGCAGCACGGCTCAAGCATATCAAACCAAGAATCAGAATCTTACTTCTTCTTCTGAGTCTGCAGCCGCGCGCGCGACCCCCACTGAAGTGCCGGAAACACAAGACAAATCGGCGGGTGAGCTCGCTACAGCGCTGCGTGGGGGAGCGCTCACTCGCCCGCCTGATGCAGCGCCAGCAGCCACGCCAGCAAGCAAGCATCCGAGCGACGTCACACGCGACGACTGGGAGACCATCTTCGCAGCCAAAAGAGCCGCCGAGGAAAGACCTGAATAGCTCGCACGGCTACCACACCACAACACCACGGAGAAACTGATGTCGCATCCCTCGACGTTCCAATATCTGCAGCCGACCGACGAGCAGAAGGCCGCAATGCAGCGCGTGCGAGACGCAGCACAGGTTTACGGCGACCTGCTCGAGGCCGAACTCCCCGCCGGTCCCGACAAAACCTACCTTATGCGCAAGCTCCGCGAGGTCGCCATGTGGGCCAACATCGCGATCACGCGCCAGCCCGACGGAGCACCACGGACATGACCGATTCTCTGCAAGTTTCCGACCAGCAAGCCGCCGCCGTTGCGGTCGCACCGCGCGTGCGCGCGCTCAAGGCGCCTGGTGCCACGTCGGTCGCGTCAATACGGTACGTCGCATCGCACTGTGCGCCGCCGCCAACGCCGACAGCTTCGATGGATCGTCGGTCAGCCGCTACGCCATCACCATGCCGAAACTCGACAACGCGCGCCGTCAGCGCGATCTATTCGCCATCTGATCCGGTATCCCGATGGCCTAACAATCCGCGCCCGTAACCCCTAGTCAAACCACAACCTTGGACAAACACAGGAAAATATGATACGCGCGAACCGCTCTCAGATGAGAGAAACGGCGAGACCGGAATCCTACCCTACATATTCGACGCCCGATGTTTCACAGCCGATTCCGCCGTGCCGTGAAACATCTCCACTGATCCCCAGACGCACCGAAACGTGGATACGGCGAGTAGGTCTGCGGATTGTCCAACGATATCAACGGTTAGCTTCCCCTCGGTTGGGGAAAGGCTGCGGTTTTCCCTCGGTTTTGGCCTGATGGTTGCGTTTGTAACCAATGGTATCCTGGGTGGGCGACCCGGGGGGGGCCGGGACCCCAAGGGGCCTGAAGCGTGAGACCCTCACTCATCCCCCTCCCCAGGGAAAATTTTCGGGCTATGGTGTTGTCGGAGTGTCGGCAACAACAGGGGGTGGTGGGTGAATCCGACGGCCCGCATGCCATCCCCCTCACATGTCCCCTTCCCCAGGAAAAAATTCCCGGTTGGGGTGGTTAACGGCGAGCGCCAACTGACATACGTCAAGGTTCGGACTGGCTTTTGGACCCAGGCCAGTTGGGTTTCTCATCGCCGTGATCTGAGCGACCTTGGAGAGCCGTATCTGAGCGCGGTGATTGGTGCTCGCGGCGGGGCGCTGTGGTTTTGGCAGTGATGATGGCGTAGAACTTGGAGCGCTGCCTCCATTCGACGAGCAGGAAGGGCGCTCTTGCCTGCATTGACGGAGGCCCCCGACCTGCATCGCTGCTGGGAGATAGGCCCCTGGTTTGATGTGTGCAGGCACTGTCGGTTCGTGAGGGGCTGGAGGCAGCGCAGCGCTCCTGATCTGGTGAGGACATGGCCGACGTGCGCGACCTCCAATCGACGACCCGTACTGCTGATATTGCGACCCGCGAGTTTGCGAGAGCGTATGCCGCGGCGCCGCGGGTTCCGAACGTGAAGATGCCGCTCGAGCCGGTGGTGAATTTGCTGGCGCTGGGCGGCGTGGTGTACGTTGCGACGGTGGCGAACGTGTATCGTGTTGAGGGTGATCGGCTGGTGCGGCTGCACTGGCCGCGTGGTCCGCAGCGCCGGCGCAAGGAGGTTTAGATGCCGTATGGTGGCAAGGCTGAGCAGGCTTCACATCGGGGTGGCAAGCGCGGCAAGCGTGGCCGGCGCAAGGGGCGGCGGTCGCGGCGGAAGTGATGATCAGCCGACGGTCATTCATCAGTGGGTTGCTGGCGACGGCGGCGCCGGCGATGCCGGTGGCGGCTGCGGCCCGCGGTGGCGGCGCATGGGTGTTTAAGCAGATAGGCCCCCAAGAGGTTTTCTATGAGTATCTGGAGGGGCTCAGTCAAACCATCGTTTACGGCAATTCGGAATCGACGCCGCGGGAGTTCACCGGCTACCGTCCGAATTGGAGTGTCGAGCCGCCGGTTGTGTAGGTCTCACGACTGAGGGCGGGAAGGTTGGGACCGGCGATGGCGACGGTGGCGGCTGCGAAGATTATCGACGAGTTGACAGCGACAACGGCGCGGCTGTGGCTGCCGAGATTGTTCAAGCCCAATTTTTTGTTTGATTGGCTCGTCAAGCGCTCTCTGGCGAGTGAGCTCCAGAGCAATCTCGATCGCTGGGCTGACGACGGCGGTCGGTCGCCATGACTGTCACAGTCACCAAGGAGAACGTCCGCGATCTTCTTCACGCGCGCCGGCTGTGGCTCAAGGGCGACCGCCTGGTGCCGATCCAGATTTATCCGGTTGCGCGCGATCTTGATGTCGGCCATTGGGAAATTCCGTTCCACGGTTCGCGTGGCAACCAGACGACGGCGGGTGCGATCACGGATTATTGGTTCGAGGCTGACGGCACCGCGAAGGCTGGTTATTTTGTGGTAGACGCTGAGCCTCCTTCCATCGGCCTGACCTATGGCCAAACAGGAGGCGAAGACTGAGCCATGACCGCGCAGCATTGGCTCGGGCTGTTTCTGGAGTTCATCGAACATCTCACCATCGACAGCAAGGAGACCGGCGTCTCGCCGCTGCGGCTGTACGGAAGCCAGCAGCGGTTCTTGCAGGAGGTGTGCGAGGGGCTCGACCGCGGGGTGCGGCATTTCGTGTGCCTGAAGGCGCGGCAGCTCGGCATCTCGACCGTCTCGCTCGCGATGGATTTGTTCTGGCTCTCGGTGCATGAGGGCCTGCAGGGTGCGCTGATCACCGACACCGAGGGCAACCGCGACAAGTTTCGCATTCTGCTCGAGCGCTACATCGCGTCGCTGCCGCGGCGGCTGCGCGCCGGCGTGGTCAAGAACAATCGCAGCAACCTGGTGTTGGCGAACGGCTCGGTGCTCGACTACGTGGTGGCCGGCACGCGCAAGGCCGGCGCCGCCACCATGGCGCGGTCGCGGGCGTGGAATTTCGTTCATGGGACCGAGTGCTCGAGCTGGGGTTCGGAGGAGGGCATCGCGTCCATGATGGCGTCGCTCGCGCAGAAGCACCCGGATCGGCTGTACGTGTTCGAGAGTACGGCGCGCGGGAAAAATTTGTTCTGGGAAATGTGGAACGACGCCAACGAGGACATCCACACCCAGAAGGCGTTTTTCATCGGCTGGTGGGCGAAGGAGGACTACGCGGTCGAGCGCGGCGATGCGCGCTTCAAGGAGTATTGGACCGGCAAGCTCGACCCTGGCGAGGAGGTGCTCGGGCGCGCGGTCACCAAGAGATACGGCGTTGAGATCGCGCCCGAGCAGATCGTCTGGCATCGCTGGATGCGGACGGTCAAGATCGGCGACGAAGACCTGATGAATCAGGAATATCCGTGGACCGCCGAGCAGGCGTTCATCGAGTCGGGCAAGTCGTTCTTTCCGGCCAGGCGGGTGGCCGACGACATCGCGTTCATCCGGCGCGAGCACATCGCGTTCAAGGGCTACTGTTATCGGATGACCGAACATTTCATGGAAACGCAGCTCGAGCAGGTCGCCCGCGCCCGCGACACCGAACTGCGCATCTGGGAGGACCCGCACCCGAACGGCATCTACGTGGTGGGGGTCGACCCCGCCTATGGGCGCTCGGACCTCAAGGACCGGCACTGCATCGAGCTCTATCGCTGCTTCGCCGACGCGCTCATTCAGGTCGCCGAGTACGCGACCGACGCGCCCGAGACCTATCAGGTGGCCTGGGTGCTCGCCCACCTGGCGGGCTCCTACAAGAACGTGTGGATCAATCTGGAGATCAACGGGCCGGGGCCGGCGGTGATGCGCGAACTGCAGCACCTGCGGCAACTGATGGATGCCGGCTACCTGCGCGAGCAGGCGGCCGAGCGGGCGCTCGACGACGTGTTCTCGGCGACCCGCTGGTATCTCTACCACCGGCCGGATTCGATCGGGGCGGGCTACGCCTACGGCTGGAAGACCACCGCGGACAACAAGATTCTAATCCTCAACCAGATGCGCGACGCCTACTCGCTGCGCCATCTGCGGGTCCGCTCGGTGCCGCTTCTGCAGGAAATGGAAACCGTGATACAAGACGGTTCCGCGATCGAGGCGTCGGGAAGGAACAAGGACGACCGCGTGTTTGCGACTGCGCTCGCGCACAAGGCATATATCGATTGGATCAGGCCCAACATGATCGCCAACAATCTCACCTATGAGAGCGTGGTTCGGCAGGAGCGGGCGGCGCTGGAGAACCCGGACCAGACGCTGGTGAACGCGATCGTGCAGGATTTCTTTAGGATCAAGGAAGAACAGCGATCTGAAGAAGAGATCGCGCGGGCGTGGGGGATGCGATGATTTTGAGAACGTACAGGTGTGAGGAGTGCCAGGAAGTGTTCGACGTCACGTGCGAGTCGAACGACGGCGATCCTGATTGTCCCTACTGCAAGCAGGTTCTGGTCTGGACCCCGAAGTCGTTTGCGATCGGCACCAACAAGGGCAAGGCGGTCGACGTCACGCAGAAGATCATGGAAGAAGATTATGGAATGACCGACTTCAACGACAACATGCGCGAGGGCGACATCGCCGCCAAGACGCCGATACGCAGCAAAGAGGAGCGCGAGGCGATCGAGCAGATGGAGCGCGACGCCAAGGAGATGGCCGCGTCGTCGAACAACATGGTGCCGCAGGCCAAGGAATTCTTTGCTGGCAATCACATCCGCATGAACGTCGCGCAGGCGGCGCTCGCGGACGTGAAGGCGACCAAGGGCCAGCACAACGCCATGGACCTGATGGCGGAGGCTGGCCGAAAGGGCGACCTGCCGCTTAACTATCGGCTGGTCGACGAGACTGGCAGAACAGTGATCAAAAGGGCATCGTAGAGGAAACCGACCGATCCCCGCTCCGGCGCGCGTAAGTATTGGGGATCGACGTGAAAGAGAGCACCAGACGACAGAGGCATGGTGGTTGAGGCGCGGCAGCCATGAAGATACCGCAGAAGAACCTCGGCGCCTGGGCGCGCGACCTGATCGAGCAGTGCGAAGTGTCGCGGCCGGACCGCATCAGCCAGCTTGGGAGCTGGCGGGGGTACTACTATTCGGGCAGCGCGGACGCCAATGAACCAGCAAGGTATAATAAGATTTTTTCGCACATCGATAGGTTGGCTTCGTTTCTATATTCCGCCGACGACATCCGATTCTCGATCTCCTACGACGGCGTGCTCGGTGAGCCCTGGGTGGAACGAGCCGCGGCCTGCGCCCGCGTGCTCAACCGCGACTA
>Ga0255311_1000117_pt1 | contig 9924 bp, 10 predicted proteins | sample EtOH4_T0_E4_meta_FD_201358 | JGI IMG/M metagenome (GOLD analysis project Ga0255311, IMG submission 201358) | Sandy soil microbial communities from University of British Columbia, Vancouver, Canada - EtOH4_T0_E4 | ecosystem: Engineered > Artificial ecosystem > Sand microcosm > Unclassified ... | reverse complement strand
GGTTCGCAGGATGGTACCGAGATTGCCGGGATCGCGCAGCGCCTGGGCGACTATCCACAGCGGTGCCGCCGCGCGGTCGATCCCGGCTAGCGCGGTTCCGGGCTGACGGTAGGCCGCGACCAACATCTGCGGATTGTCCTTGCCCGACATCTTGGCGAGGATTTCCGGCGTCGTTTCGATCGCCTCGCCGCCCGCGGCCTCGGTCGCGGCGATGATTTCGGCGGCCAGCGGAAGCTCGGCGCCCACAGCGGCAAAGGCGATGATCTCCGGCAGGCGCCCGCTGTCGCGTGCCTCGGCGATGATCCTCAGCCCCTCGGCGAGGAACAGCCCTTCCTGCCGCCGCGCTTTCTTGTCGCGCAGCGATCGCAGCCTTTTGACGGTGGTGTTGGAGAATGCGGTGACTTGGCGCGGCATCAATCCTCGCCGAAGCGCTCCTCGATCAGCGCGGTCAATTTCTCCAGCGCCTCCTCGGCATAGACGCCGTCGACGTGGATGATGATCGCGTCGCCCATCGCCGCGCCGAGCATCATCAGGCCCATGATCGAGGTGCCGCAGACGCGGTTGCCGTCTTTTTCGACTTCGATCACTGCATCGAGGCCGCTGGCCAAAGTGACGAATTTCGCGCTTGCCCGGGCGTGCAGCCCCCGCTGGTTGTTGATGCGGACTTCGCGCTGGACTGCGGTCAAGCCGCCGCTTCCCCGAGGATTTCCGACGCCACCGAGATATATTTGCGCCCGGCCTCGCGCGCGGCGGTCACCGCGGCGTGGACGCCCATCACCTTGCGCGCGCTCTCGAGCCGGATCAGCATCGGCAGGTTGACGCCGGCGATCACTTCGATGTTCTCGGTCTTCATCAGGCTGATCGCGAGGTTGGACGGGGTTCCGCCGAACAGGTCGGTCAAGATGATCGCGCCGTCGCCCTTGTCGACGTGGCCGATGGCCTCGGCGATGTCCTTGCGCCGCGCCTCCATGTCGTCGTCGGGTCCGATGCAGATCGCCTCGATTTGCTCCTGCGGCCCGACGACATGCTCCATCGCGGTGATGAACTCGGCCGCGAGGCGGCCGTGCGTCACCAGCACCAGTCCAATCATCCGCTCAACTCGCCTCCGCCGACCTTCTACTGGCGCTTCCTTCGACCGTGTCGCTCGGCCGGGACGAGAGGTCCCGGTGCCGGACATTCGGAGAAAAGCCCGCTGCTCGCAATCGTTCCGCCATTTCGACCGCCGCGGCGACCGAACGGTGCCGCCCCCCGGTGCAGCCGAAAGCCACGGTCAGATAGGTTTTGCCGGCGGCCCAGTAGCGGGGAATCCAGTCGATGAGAAGCGCTTCCATGCGATCCATCGCCGGCGCCCAGGCCTCGTCCTTCTCGACGTAAGCGCGCACCTGCGGGTCGAGACCGGTCAGTGGCCGCAACTCATCGATCCAGTGCGGGTTGGCGATGAAGCGCAGGTCGAACACCAGGTCGGCGGTCCGCGAGATGCCGCGGGCGAAGCCGAACGAGGCGATTGTCAGCACCGGCTGGTCGACGTCGCCGCCATAGCGCCGCCGCAGCTCGTCGCGCAGTTCGGCGGGGCTCAGGTCGGTCGTGTCGAGCACGCTTTCGGCGGCGCTCCGCAGCGGGGCTGTAAAGGTGCGCTCGCGGGCAATGCCGTCCTCGGCCGGGCGATCGGGCGCCAGCGGGTGCCGCCGGCGAGTCTCGTCGTAGCGGCGGATGAGCTCGGCCCCCGAGCAGTCGAGATAGAGGATTTCCGGGCTCACCCCTTCGATCGAATGGACGATCTGGGGGAGGGCGGCGGGGTCGAAACCGCGGCTGCGCGCGTCCATCCCGACCGCGATCGGCACGTGGCGGCCGCCGACGCGGCCCTGGTCGACATAATCCTTGAGCATCAGGGCTGGGAGATTCTCGACGCAGTCCCAGCCCATGTCCTCGAGCGCGTCGAGGACGGTCGATTTGCCCGCGCCCGACATGCCGGTGACGAGCAGCAGGCGCGGCGGAGGTCCCTGACCCTGCCGCGCCTCGCTCACTGGACCTTGAGGCCCATTCGATCGAGCGCCAGCGCAACCTTGGACGGCGCCGATGCGGCCATCGCGTCGATGCCGATCAGCGGCAGCGAAACCCCGAGAATTGGCCGCTCGCGGTCGTCGTCGGGCAATCGCTGGATGTCGCTGGTCAATTCGACCAGCAAGGCGACCGTGATGTCGGTGACATGGGCCATGTCGACGATGCCAATGCCGCGGATCTCGAGCTTGCCGGCGATGTTCGGCGGCGGCGAGGCGATCAGCCGGTCGTCCTCGCGCCGGACGAGGGTCTGGTCGTCGCTGACCAGCGTGAAGCCGCGGTCGAGCAGCCGCAGCGTCAGGTCGGACTTGCCGGAGCCCGAAGGGCCTGTGATCAGGATCGCGCGGCCGTCAATGGCGACGGTGCTGGCGTGGACCGACTCCGACGACAGGCGGGGCGCGTTCATAACAGGTTCGCCGCTGGCAGGCAGATGGTGAAGCGCGCCCCCGAAGGCGCATCGTCGCGGTCCTGCACATCAATCTCCCCGTCGTGGCCTTCGACAATTGCGCGGGCAATCGCAAGGCCGAGGCCCGAATGCCGTCCGAAATTCTCGCCCTCCGGCCTTACTGAGTGAAAGCGGTTAAAGATCGCTTCACGGGCCTCGGCGGGGACTCCGGGCCCTTCGTCGTCGATGCGGATGAGGACCTGGTCGCCGACCCGGGACGCTGCGATCTCGACCAGTCCGCCGGGCGGCGAGAAACCGACCGCGTTGTCGATGATATTGTTGATGGCCCGCGCCAGCCGCTCCGGCCGCCCGAGGACGACGGCGCTCGCGCGCCGCGGCCGGGCAAAGGCGATCCGCGCATCGCCTTTTTCGCGGCGGTTTTCCCAGCTTGCTACCAATTGTTCGATCAGCGGGCCGAGATCGACCACCTCGAACGCCGCCCGGGCCAGCTCGGCATCGGTCCGCGCCGCCTCGCTGATGTCGCCGATCAGTCGGTCGAGCCGCCCGACGTCCTCGCGCGCGACCTCGATCAGCCGCTGCTTCAGCTTGGGGTCGTCGACCCGGTCGAGGCTCTCGAGCGCCGACCGCAGCGACGCCAGCGGATTCTTGAGCTCGTGCGTGACGTCGGCGGCGAAGGCCTCGATATTGTCGATCCGCTGCCGCAGCGACTGGCTCATGTCCGATACCGCTCGGGCAAGCAGGCCGATCTCGTCGCTGCGCGAGGGCAGGCGGGGAACCTTGACCTCGCGCGCCCTCCCCAAGCGGACGCGATGCGCGGCCATCGCCAGCCGGCGCAGCGGGCGGACGATGGTGCGCGCCAGGAACAGCGACAGCAGGATCGACAGGATCGTCGCGAACACCATCGCCGTGGCGAGAGCGGCGCGCTGGCTGCGCACGGTGCGTGTGAAGTTGCGGTCGTTCTCGGTGATCAGCAGCACCTGGTCGCCGACTCGCGCCGCCGCCGAGAACACAGGAGTGAGATCGGGCGCGTTGCGGACCTTGGTCGTTGGCGAATCCTTGGCCGCGGCTTGCTGCGCTTCCGGCCAGGACTGCAGCCGGTCGACAGCCGGCTCGGCGAAGTCGTCGAGCGGCCGGGCTCCGACCAAGGCATTGAAGCCGCGGTCGAGCGCTCGCGCGGCATCCTTGGTCCAGCGCTGCGATTCGGGATCGAGCAATTGGTACGTCGGCCCGGTCAGCCGCCAGCTGTCGGCCACCAGCCGCCCGTCTAGCCCGTAAAGGCGAATCCGGCTTTCGGTCGACTTGCCGATTGCGGCCAGCGCCGGCGGCCTCGCGGCGGGCGGGATCTGCTCGAGGGCCGCGGCCGTGACCACGGCCTCCGACTTGGTTTGCCGGACGCGTTCCTTGCTCAGGCGGTTGCGGAAGGCGTCGAGGTAAACCACGGTCAGCGCGAGCAGGGCCAGGGTCAGGATGTTCACGGCGAGGATGCGGTGAGCGAGCGTCCACCGCCCCGACCAGCTCAGCGCGAGGTCGTCCCCTTCATCCGTCTCGGGCGCGTCACTCATCTTCAAAGCGGTAACCGACGCCATAGAGGGTTTCGATGGCGTCGAACTCCGGATCGACGGCGCGGAACTTGCGCCGGATGCGCTTGATGTGGCTGTCGATGGTGCGGTCGTCGACGTAGACGTCGTCCTGATAGGCGATGTCGAGCAGCTGGTTGCGGCTCTTGACCACCCCGGGACGCTGGGCGAGCGCTTCCAGGATCAGGAACTCGGTCACGGTCAGGGTCACGTCCTGGCCCGCCCACAGCACCTTGTGGCGGGCGGGGTCCATGGTCAGCCGCTGGCGAATGATCAGCGGTGCCTCGGGCTCATCGTGGGTGGCGGTGGCTTCCCCAATGGCGAGCTCTTGGCGGCGCAGGATAGCCCGGATCCTGGCGATCAGCAGGCGCTGGGAAAACGGCTTGGCGATATAGTCGTCGGCGCCCATCGCCAGGCCGAGCGCTTCGTCAAGCTCGTCGTCCTTCGAGGTCAGGAAAATGACCGGCATCGAGCTCATTTCCCGCACCCGGCGGAGCAGCTCCATGCCGTCCATGCGCGGCATCTTGATGTCGAACACGCCGAGGTCGGGCGGGTTCTCGGCGAAGGCCTTGAGCGCCGTGTCGCCGTCGGAATAGACGCGGGTGATGAAGCCTTCGGCCTGGAGCGCGATGGAGATCGACGTGAGGATGTTGCGGTCGTCGTCGACCAGCGCGATCACTTGGCTCATCAATAGCCTTTGGGGGCAGCGTTTGCCGTGGGGCTTCGGCTTAGCCAGCGTCTCCGGTTGAAACAAGCGCGCCGCCTTTTTTGGGGCGAACACCACCACCGCGGCTTTGACCGGGCAAGATTTTCGGGGCTATAGGCACTCTTACGCATACGTATGCGGCGGCAGGCCCACTGTGCACAGTGCGAGGTCGCCGCCGCTTTAGCTTTTTAAGGGGTTGAGTGAGTGACCGACCGGGTTCCGAAGGCAGGGCTTGAGACGCAGGGCATCAGCACGAGCGCCGAAATCTCCTGGAACCTGACCACGGCGCCGTTGGTCGAGCATGCCGTGCGCCGCGGCGAAGGCTTGCTCGCCAGGGATGGGCCGCTGGTCGTCCGCACTGGCCAGCATACCGGGCGCAGCGCGCAGGACCGGTTCATCGTCCGCGATTCCACCAGCGAACGCACCGTATGGTGGGGCAAGACCAACAAGCCGATGGACGGCGATGCCTTCGATCGGCTGCACCACGACTTTCTCGCCGCGCTGGGCGCCAAGGACAGCCTGTTCGTCCAGGATCTCTACGGCGGTTCGCAGCCCGAATACCGCGTCCGGGTCCGCGTCGTCACCGAGCTGGCGTGGCACAGCCTGTTCATCCGTACCTTGCTGGTGCGGCCAGAAACCGATGAGCTGGCGGAATTCGATCCCGAATATCTGATCATCGACCTGCCGAGCTTCCGCGCCGATCCCGAACGCCACGGCTGCCGCAGCGAGACGGTGATCGCGGTCAACCTCGAGAAGAAGGTGATCCTGATCGGCGGCACCGCTTATGCCGGCGAGATGAAGAAGTCGGTGTTCGGCCTGTTGAACTTCCTCTTGCCGCCGCACGGCATAATGCCGATGCATTGCTCGGCCAACATCGGCCCGGCCAACGACACCGCGATCTTCTTCGGCCTGTCCGGCACCGGCAAGACGACGCTTTCGGCCGACCCCAACCGGACGCTAATCGGCGACGACGAGCACGGCTGGTCGGACACCGCCGTGTTTAACTTCGAGGGCGGTTGCTACGCCAAGATGATCCGCCTGTCGGCCGAGGCCGAGCCAGAGATTTTCGCCACCACCCGGCGCTTCGGGACGGTGCTCGAGAATGTCGTCATCGATCCCGTCACGCGCGAGCTCGACCTCGACGACGGCAGCCTGGCCGAGAACAGCCGCGGCGCTTATCCGATCGACTTCATCCCCAATTCGTCCGAGCGCAACATGGGCCCGCTGCCGCGCAACGTGGTGATGCTGACCGCCGACGCGTTCGGGGTGCTGCCGCCGATCGCCCGGCTGACGCCCGACCAGGCGATGTATCACTTCCTGTCCGGCTACACCGCCAAGGTCGCCGGCACCGAGATCGGCGTCACCGAGCCCGAAGCGACCTTCTCGACCTGCTTCGGCGCCCCGTTCATGCCGCGCCACCCGTCGGTCTACGGCAATCTGCTGAAGGAGCGGATCGCCAAGGGCAGCGTCGATTGCTGGCTGGTCAACACCGGCTGGACCGGCGGCAAATATGGCGTCGGCAAGCGCATGCCGATCCAGGCGACCCGGGCACTGCTCAACGCGGCGCTCGACGGCAGCCTCAAGAACGCCAACTTCCGCAAAGACCCGAACTTCGGCTTCGACGTCCCGGTCGAGGTCCCCGGCGTCGAAAGCGACATCTTGGATCCGCGAGGCACCTGGCCCGACCCGAACGCGTATGACCGCACCGCGGCCCGGCTGGTCGAGCTGTTCGTCGAGAATTTCGCCGAGTTCGCGCCGCACGTCGACGAGGGCGTCCGACAATCGGGACCGAAAGCGCGCCAACCGGCCACAACCGCAACCGTCTAGCGCCCGGCTCAAGGTCGGGCTCCCAAAAGCAAAGCCTGACCGATGACCAACTATCAACCACGCCTGTTTCGCAGCGACGACGAGATCGTCCGCGTCGCGGAAGGCATGCTCGCGCGCACCCTGCCGAAGCCCGAATGGACGCACGAGGCGCATCTCGCGACGACCACCTATTTGCTCACCCGCCGGCCTGACATCGACGTGGACAAGCAGCTGCCGGGCTTCATCCGCGCCTACAACGAGAGCGTCGGCGGCGTGAACAGCGACAGCGAAGGCTATCACGAGACCATCACCCGCGTGTTCCTCCACGGCATCCGGCTGTTCCTCGCCGAAGCCGATCCCAAGGAGCCGCTGCACGAGCTGGTCAACGAATTGCTGCTGTCGCCGATGGGCCGCCGCGACTGGCCGCTGCGCTTCTACAGCCCGGCGCGCCTGTTCTCGGTTGAAGCGCGGCGCAAGTTCGTGCCCCCCGACATCGCCGCGCTGCCCTAGGCCTTCGTCGTCCGGATATATTCGTCGACATTCTTGGCGAGGACGTCGAGCGGGACGTTGCCGCCTTTGACCACCGTGTCGTCGAACGCCTTGAGGTCGTAGCGCGCGCCGAGCGCCGCCTTGGCCCGGTCGCGCTGGCGGTTGATCTCGCTGTGGCCGACCTTGTAGCCGCACGCCTGGCCCGGCCAGCTGCAATAGCGGTCGACCTCGCTCGACACCTCGTCAGGGTTGGAGCCGTTGACGTCGACGAAGAACCGCACCCCTTGCTCGCGCGTCCAGCGCTTGGCGTGAAGCCCGGTGTCGACCACCAGCCGGCAGGCGCGAAAGGCGATCGATTGGAGGTAGCCGAGCCGCCCGGCGGGGAAATCGTCGTACATCCCAAGCTCGTCGGCGAGCTGCTCGGAATACAGCGCCCAGCCTTCGGAATAGGCATTGAACGCCAGCATCGCCCGGATGAGCGGCAGCTGGTTGGCATATTCGCCCTGCCACACATGGCCGGGCAACGCCTCGTGGTAAGCGGTCGTGGGGAGATCGTACTTGCGGTGCAGGTCGGTGGTGCGCAGGTTGATCCAGAACTTGCCGGGAATGCTGCCGTCGATCGATCCGGCGCCGCCGTACGCCCCGGGCGCGCCGGGCTCCTCCTCGGGCGGCAGCCGCCGGACCTCGAGGTTGCCCCTGACCAGCGTGTTGAAGGCGCGCGGCAGCTGGGCGCGGATCAGCGCCAGCCGCTCCTGGATGAAGGCCATGATCTCGGCGCGGCCCTTGTCGCCTTGTGAGAATTTGTAGCGCGGGTCGTCCGCCAGCGCTTTCATGCGCGCGCCGACCGAGCCCTGGGTGTAGCCGAGGCCCTTGAGGATCGGATCCATGCGCCCGTGCAGCGCCTTGACCTCGTCGAGGCCCATCTGGTGGACCTCGTCCGGCGTCATGGTGGTAGTGGTCGAGGCCTTGAGCGCCCAGCGGTAATATTCGTCGCCGTGCGGCCGCGCTCCCATGCCGGGATCGGCGGTGGCGACCGCGCGCTCGGCGCTGAGCTCGGCGATCTGGCGCTCGAGCGCCGGGGTCACTTGCCGGGACGCGATCGACCGCGCCTGCGCCGCCCAATTGCCGGGAATCTTCTTGTCCCGGGTCCGGCGCTCGATCGATTCGACCAGGCTGCCGCCGTCGTGCGCGTTCTTCGCCGACAGCTGCATCTGCTTGATCGCCTTGTCGATCAGGAACGTCGGCGGCACCAGGCCGGCCGCCCGCGCCGCGCGCATCCGTCCAAGCTCGCCGTCGAGCTGCTTCGGGTAGGCTTCGAGCCGCTCGAGATAGGCCTCGGCGTCGGCCCTGCTATCGATTGGGTGGTCGCTGTCGAGGAAACGCGGCGTGTCGAGATAGGCGCCGACATTCTGGATGACGACGTAGGGCGCGTTGCGCCAGCTGCCGACCGCGACGTCGCCATAGGGCAGGGCAAATCCCTCGAGCGCGGTGGCATAGGCGCTGCGCACGACCTCGACGCTGGTGCGGACCGAATGCGACAGGCCAGACGTGTCGATCGCGCGCGCCCGCAGGAGGTCGGCGGCCAGCGTGTTGCGAAGCCGCTGCTGGCCGAGCGCCGAGCGGTCGGCAAGCTGCGAGCGCAGGGCCGCGCGCGGGCCCTTGTCGATGCCGAGCGACGTCGCGCCCTCGGGCTGCAGGCGAAGCAAATTCTCGGCAATCGAATCGAGCAGCGCGCTCGCCTGCGCGTCGGTCGCTGCGGCCGTGGTCGTGGCGAGCGTCGTCGCGCACCCCGAAACCAGCGGCAAAGCGGCGCCGGCCGCCAGGGCGGCGACGGTCTCGCGGCGCGAAAGCTGCGTTTCGAACAAGGATCCGGCTCCGTGGTTACTCGGGAGGAAGTGGGCGCTCGGCCACTACGTCGAGGCAATTTCCGTCAACGCCTGTGATTCGAACTCGCTCCCCCGGCGCCGCGGGACCGCCGCGCGCGCTCCACTCGCCGTCGCCCACCCGGACCCGGCCTCCATGTTCGTCGACGGCTTCGACCACGGTCACGACCTTGCCGATCATCCGCGCCGAGCGGTCGTTGAGCAGCGGGTCGCCGCCACTCCTGGCGTTGGCGTAGACGCGCCGCCCGACCATCACCGCGAGCAGCGCATAAAGCGCAAATAAGGCCAGCTGCGCCACGGTGCCGAGACCGAACAGCAGCGCGAACAGGCCGGTCGCCATCGCCGCCGCGCCGACGAACACCAGGAAAAAACCCGGCGCGATGATCTCGGCGATCAGCAGCACCACGCCGCCGATCATCCACAGCCAGCCGGGTTCGATCTCCATTCCGTTCATGACTTGCTGTCGGGAACGGTCGGCGCCGCTTTTGCACGCACCGCCGGGATACCCTTGCCGCTGTCGCCAAACGCTTCCCTGGCGAGTTCACCAATGCCGCCGAGCGTGCCCATCAGCTGGGTCGCCTCGACCGGGAACAAGATCGTCTTGGCGTTGGGCGAGGTGGCGAACTTGCCGAGCGCCTCGACATATTTCTGGGCGATGAAGTAATTGATCGCCTGGCTGCTGCCGCCCTCGATCGCGTCGCTCACCGATTTGGTCGCATTGGCTTCGGCCATGGCGGAGCGTTCGCGGGCTTCGGCGTCGCGGAAGGCGGCCTCCTTTTGTCCTTCCGCCTGAAGGATTCGCGCCTGCTTTTCGCCCTCGGCGCGCAGGATCTCCGACTGGCGCATACCTTCGGATTCGAGGATCGACGCGCGCTTTTCGCGCTCGGCCTTCATCTGCCTGGTCATGGCGTTGACGATGTCCTGCGGCGGGCGAATATCCTTCAATTCAACGCGGGTGATTTTGACGCCCCACGGCTCGGTCGCATGGTCGACCACGGA
>Ga0255311_1000115_pt1 | contig 9946 bp, 7 predicted proteins | sample EtOH4_T0_E4_meta_FD_201358 | JGI IMG/M metagenome (GOLD analysis project Ga0255311, IMG submission 201358) | Sandy soil microbial communities from University of British Columbia, Vancouver, Canada - EtOH4_T0_E4 | ecosystem: Engineered > Artificial ecosystem > Sand microcosm > Unclassified ... | reverse complement strand
ATCCGAACAGTTCGATCGCGGTCAGGTTGTGGATGTCGGCCTTGGCGCGGAACGCGTCCTTCAATGCGGGCACGTCGGCCATGTGCGCGGCCAGCCGCAATTCGATCTGGCTGTAGTCGGCGCTCATCAGCACATGGCCCGGCTCGGCGACGAACGCGTCGCGGATCTTGCGGCCGATCTCGGTGCGGATCGGGATGTTCTGCAAATTGGGGTCGGTCGAGGCGAGCCGCCCGGTCTGCGCGACGGCGAGGCTGAAGCTGGTGTGGACGCGGCCGGTCTCGGGGTTGATCTGCGCCTGCAGCGCGTCGGTGTAGGTGCTTTTGAGCTTGGTCAGTTGGCGCCAGTCGAGAACCAGCCGTGCCGCTTCGACCCCCTCGCCCGCGAGCCGCTCCAATTCCGTGACGTCGGTCGAATAAGTGCCGCTCTTGCCCTTGCGCCCGCCTTTGAGGCCGAGCCGCTCGTACAGCACCAGGCCCAATTGCTGCGGGGACCCGATGGTGAACGGACCGCCCGCCGCCTCGTACACGCGCGTCTCGAGCGCCGCGATTTCGATCGCGAATTCGCCCGACAATTTGGCGAGGTAATCGCGGTCGACCTTGATCCCGCGCCGCTCCATCCGCCCGATCACCGGCACCAGCGGCTTGTCGACCCGCTCATAGACCTGGGTGGTGTTCTCGGCGGCGATGCGCGGCTTCAATCGCCGCCACAGCCGCAGCGTGATGTCGGCGTCCTCGGCCGCATATTGCGTCGCCTGCGGCAGCGGCACCTTGTCGAAGGTGATCTGCTTGGCGCCGACCCCGCACACGCTTTTGAAGCTGATGCACTCGTGGTCGAAGTGCAGCTTGGCCAATTCGTCCATGCCGTGGTTGTGGCGCCCGGCGTCGAGGTCGTAGCTCAGCAGCATCGTGTCGTCGTACGGCGCGACGTCGATCCCCTCCTTGTCGAACATCACCCAGTCGTATTTGAGGTTGTGCCCGACTTTGAGCACCGCCGGGTCCTCGAGCAGCGGCTTCAATTTCGCCAGCACCGTCGCCTTGTCGAGCTGGTCCGGCCGGTCGGAATAGAGGTCCGCCCCGCTATGCCCGATGGGGATGTAGCAAGCGCGGTTGGGCGCCGTCGCCAGGCTAATGCCTACCAGCCGGGCGATGACGCAGTCGATGCAGTCGGTCTCGGTGTCGACCGCAACATAGCCGTAGCCTCGCACCTCTTCGATCCAGCGGTCGAGCGCCGCTTCGTCGGTCACCGTCTCATAGGCCGACCGGTCGACCGCGATCTCCTCCGGTACTGGAGGCGCTGTCGGTGACGCCATGACGTCATTGATCCCGCCGCCGCTGCTGCTCCGCCCGACCGCTCCACTGCCGCCGCCGATCATCCGCGCCAGCAGCGTCTTGAACCCCTGCTCCTCGAGGAATTCCTTCAATGGCTCGGGCGGAATGCCTTTCAGCGCCAGATCCTCGAGCGGCTCGGGCAGGGCTGCGTCGCACACCAGCCGCACCAGCTCGCGCGACAGCCGCGCATTGTCGGCATGCTCGACCAAATTCTGCTTGAGCTTGGGCTTGGTGATTTGGTCGGTGCTGGCGAGCACCGTGGCGAGGTCGCCGAACTGCTGGATCAACTGCGTCGCCGTCTTCGGCCCGACGCCCGGCACTCCGGGGACGTTGTCGACGCTGTCGCCCATCAACGCCAGGACATCGCCCACCAGCTCGGGGCCAACTCCGAACTTCTCTTTGACATAGGCCTCGTCAATGCGGCGGTCGTTCATCGTGTCGAGCATGTCGACCGAGCCGTCCTCGACCAATTGCATCAAATCCTTGTCGGAGCTGACGATCGTCACCTTCCAGCCCTTGGCCAGCGCCGCCTTCACGTAGCAGGCGATGATGTCGTCGGCCTCGAGCCCCTCCTCCTCGATGCACGGGATCGAGAAAGCGCGGGTGGCGGTGCGGATCAGCGGGAATTGCGGGACCAAATCCTCGGGCGCCGGCGGCCGGTGCGCCTTGTACTGGTCGTACATCTGGTTGCGGAACGTCGATTCCGACTTGTCGAGGATGACCGCCATGTGGGTCGGCCCGTCGGCCTTGTTGAGGCCGTCGGCGAGCTTCCACAGCATGGACGTATAGCCATAGACCGCGCCGACGTTCAGCCCGTGCCGGTTGGTCAGCGGCGGCAGGCGGTGATAGGCGCGAAAGATGTAGCTCGACCCGTCGACGAGGTAGAGATGGGGCTGGGCTTCGGACATGAGCGGCGGGGTTTAGCAGGCCTTGCGCACGATGCCAGCAGGGGCTGCGGAAGGGGAGAAGAGCATGGCCGAGCAGCGCTTCGAACGCCACCGCCAGCCGTGGAAGCAGGACGAGATCCAGAAGCTCCACCAACTCGCCCACAAGGGCATGTCGCTGCGCGCGATCGCCAAGGCCCTGACCCGCAGCGAGGAATCGGTCCAGACCCGCGCCCGGGCGGACAAGCTCAAGATCAGCAAGCTGCGGTGAGTCAGCGCTGCGAGCCTCGGGCCGACGCGGCAAGAGCCAAGTCCTATCACAGGGTAGAAAATTGATTTAATACCCCCGCTCCGTTCATCTATGATGATCGCCACGCGGCGGGGTTCATGGCCGATATTTTCGTTTCTTATGGCCGGTCGTCCGAAGACCAGGCTCAACAGGTCGCGGAAGCACTTAGGGGTGCCGGCTACAGCGTCTGGCGCGACGACGAATTGCCGGCTCATCGCGCATACAGCGACGTCATCGAGGAGCGGCTCCGCTCCGCCAAGGCGGTCGTCGTCCTGTGGTCGGCAGAATCGGCGCGCTCACAATGGGTGCGAGCGGAAGCCGATGTTGCGCGCGAGGCGGGCACATTGGTGCAAATCAGCGTCGATGGCACGCTGCCGCCAATGCCGTTCAATCAAATTCAGTGCGCCGACCTCAATGGCTGGAGCGGCGACATCGACTCCCCCGGCTGGCGAAAGGTCGAAAGCAGCGTCTCGCTGCTGGTCGGCAATGTCGCTGCGTCTGCATCCTCCGAGCCCAAGGCCGCGCCGGCGCGTCGCGTCGCGATCTGCGTCCTGCCGTTCATCAACATGAGCGGCGATCCCGAACAGGAATATTTCAGCGACGGGATCACCGAGGACATCATCACCGATCTGTCGAAAGTCTCCGCACTGTCGGTGGTGGCCCGGAACACGGCATTCACGTTCAAGGGCCAGACGCTCGACGTCGGCCAGATCGCCCGGCAGCTCAAGGTTACGCACGTCCTCGAAGGCAGCGTCCGCAAGGCCGGCGACCGGGTGCGGATCAACGCCCAGCTGATCAACGGCGAGGAGGGCGATCACGTCTGGGCCGACCGCTACGACCGCGACTTGACCGACATCTTCGCGATCCAGGACGAGATTTCGAAGGCGATTGTCGCGGCTTTGCGGCTCAAGCTGTTGCCTAAGGAAAAGAAGGCGATCGAAACGCGCGGCACGTCGAGCGTCGAGGCTTACAACCTCTACCTGATGGCGCGTCAGCACTGGATCAGCGGCAACGACGGCGATCCGCGCCGCGACGAGGTCGTCGTCAGGATCGCCCAGCAGGCGACCGAGATCGACCCGAATTACGCCAAGGCGTGGGCGCTGATCGCGCTGGCCCAGGCCGAGATGCGGTTCCGCCATTCGAAACCCGTCGACGCGCTCGCCTCGGCCGAACGCGCGCTCGAGCTGGACCCGAACCTGGCGGATGCGTTGTGCGTGAAGGCACGCTACCTCGCCGACGAAGACGGACGGTATGAGGATGCCAGCCGGGAAATTCAGATCGCCCTTCGGCTCGACCCCGATTCCTGGGAAGTGAACAAGGAAGCGGCGCGGCTCCTCAATCGCCGCGGCAAGATGCGCGAAGCGATCCCCTATTTCGAAAAGGCGTCGTCGCTGATGGACAGCGACTATCACTCAACCGGTATGCTGCAGACCTGTTATGCGGCGGTGGACGATGCCGAAGGCTTGAAGCGGGCCTCGCAAATGACCCTGGAGCGGTCGCAGAAGGCTTTGGCGCAAGACCCGTCGAACGGTTCCGCTCTTGGCTTCGGCGCGACGGCCCTCGCTTCGTTGGGTGACGGCGAACGAGCGAAGGAATGGATCAAGCGCGCGTTGCTGATGGACCCGGATAATCTTACCATGCGCTGGAACCTGGCCTGCTCGCTTTCACGTTACCTGGACGACAAGGACGCTGCGATCGACCTGCTCGCCAGCTTCATCGATCGGGCTCCGCCGCCACTCGTAAAATATCTTCGGCTCGACACCGATCTCGACCCGATACGTGATGACCCGCGTTTCGAGGATCTGGTCGTGCGCGCGGAAGCGAGGCTCGCAACTTCCGGCCAGGCCATTGCGGAAGTAGGTCAGTTGTCGGCGCAGCCCTCCGGCTGACCGCAATTGTGTCGCTTTGACGTAATTGCGGGCATCCAGATCAATCCGAACGGCCGCGGCTTTCGTGGCGATTGCGGGCCCGGCCCCGCCGCCGGGCCCGCAACCGTGTTCACGCCATGACCGGCCCCTCGGCCCGCTCGTCGATCCTAACCGGCGCCTCTTCGCGAATGAACGCGAGCAGCTCGGGATTGACGATTTCGGGATGCGTCGAGCACAGCCCGTGCGGCAGGTCGGCGTAGGTCTTGAGCGTGCCGTTCTTGAGCAGCTCGACCGTCAGCGGCGCCGAGTCCGCGTAAGGCACGATCTGGTCGTCCTCGCTGTGGATCACCAGCACGGGCACCTCGATCTTCTTGAGATCCTCGGTGAAGTCGGTCTCCGAGAACGCCTTGATGCAGTCATACTGGGCCTTGGCTCCGCCCATCATGCCCTGCCGCCACCAATTGCGGATCAGGCCTTCCGACACCTTCGCGCCGGGGCGATTGAAGCCATAGAAGGGACCCGTCGGCACATCGAGGTAGAACTGGGCGCGGTTGGCGACGAGTGCGGCCCGGAACTGGTCGAACACTTCGATCGGTGTGCCGCCCGGGTTCGACTCCTTCTTGACCATCACCGGCGGCACCGCGTCGATCAGCACCGCCTTCGCAACCCGCCCCGGCTCGGCGCGGGCGACGTAGTGCGCGACCTCGCCGCCGCCGGTCGAGTGGCCGATATGGATGGCGTTCGTGAGGTTGAGCTCCGCGACTAAATCGGCGACGTCGGCGGCATAAGTGTCCATGTCATTGCCGCCGTCAGTCTGGTCTGACCGGCCGTGGCCGCGTCGGTCGTGGGCGATGACTCGGAAGCCTTCGTTCAGGAAGAACATCATTTGTGCGTCCCAGTCGTCGGCGCTCAGCGGCCAGCCGTGGTGGAACACGATCGGCTGCGCGGATTTCGGGCCCCAGTCCTTGTAGAAGATTTTGGTCCCGTCTCTGGTCGTAATCGTGGTCATGCGGAAGCCCTCCGATGAGGGATGCCGGCCGGCAGGACCGGCGCTGTGTGTCCCGTGAAGGGCCGGTTGGCGGGCGTTTAGAGCCGCGTCCGTCGAACGCTCAGACTCGGTCGCGAGGACGGTTCGGCCATAGCAGGAAACGTATGACGCGACGATGACTCGCCGGCGGTTTTTCGGTGCGCTACTGCGCCAGCAGCGGCCACAGGGTCATGGCGATGCCGATCATGCTGATCAGATAAATCAGCGTCCGCCACTTCGGCACGCCCATCGCGTAGAGCGGCAAATAGACGAGCCGCGCGCCGAGCCAGATCCAGCCGCCGATGGCCGTCCACTCGCTGGTCCGCCCGGCGACGACGACACCGATCAGCGCGACGATGGCGATCGGGAAGGTCTCGGCGAAATTGGCCTGGGCGCGGGCCAGCCGGCCGACCAGCGGGCTGGGCGACGGCAGGGGCTCGTCGCGGGCGCTGGTGTTCCAGGCGCGGCCATATTGCGCGGTCTTGGCGCGGATGGCGGCGAAGATATGGATGAACAGCAGCACCGCGCCAAATGCGGCAATCCTCAGCTCGACGGGCATGTGATCCCTCCCTGCAACGCCGCCTTGTTAGCACGGACGCAAAGAAATCGCTGTCCTACAGGCGGTCGAATAAGTACCAAATCGGTTAATGAGCAACGACTCGGACCAGCTAGCCACAACGCAGTCAAAAATCCGCCGCGACGGCGGTCGATTGAGCGGCGGCCCAGGTTCCCGAAACTCACGAAACTCACGACCCCCCGGAATAGACCTCCTAAACGTCGATCACGACGATGCCGGCCTTTTGCCCCGTCTGGACATAGCGATAGGCGTCGGCGATCGCATCGAGAGGGTATTTCCGGTCGACGACCGCGCGGAATTCCCCGGCCACCATGCGCTCCATGAGGAAATTGACGAAGGCGCGGGCGCTTCCCCGCGGCGGCAGGGCAACGATGAACCGGCGCCGGCCATTGATCCACGACCACAGGAGGAAGGGGATATTCTGCGCCCAGGGCCCAAGGTCGGTGGTGGCGAAAGTGCGGCCGGGTTTGAGCAGGCGGCGACGCTGGAAGAGCGTCATCTTCCCGACCGCGTCGAAGACCAGGCCGAACCGCCTGCCCAGTTGTCGGAATTCAGGCGTGGTGTAGTCCACCACCCGGTCGGCGCCGAGCGACCGCGCCATGTCGAGGTGACGGGTGGCGACGACTGCGGTCACGTCGGCGCCGTAATATTTGGCGAGCTGTACCGCCGCCGTGCCGATCGCGCCGGAGGCACCATAGACCAGGATCTTGTCGCCCGGCCCGGCGTCCACCGCCTTGAGGGCCGGGTCGGCGTAATAGGCCCCTTCGCAAGCGACCGCCCGATCGAACGGCACGGCCTCCGCCATGGACCCGATCGCTCCCGTCTCAGGCATGCAGAAATATTCGGCCTGGGCGCCGTTCCTTCCCCTCGGGCCCATGCCGAAGACTCGGTCGCCGGCCTTGAACCCCGAAACGCCGGCACCGACCGCCTCGATCTCCCCGGCAAAATCCAGCCCCAGGATCGACCGCCCCGGAGTGCCGCGGGCAATGATCAGCCGCTCCAGAAGGGGGTGCCGAAGCTCGCCGCAATCGGTCCGGTTGACGGTCGCCGCCCGCACCCGGACCAGGACTTCACCCGCCGCGGGCACCGGCTTGGGCACCTGCCGAACCTCGATCGACCAGCGCGATCCGAACCGGGTGATGATGGCCGCTTTCATCGCGTCCCCTCCGCTCATGGCACCAGGACCGTGTCCTTCGCCACCGCCAGCATGTCGGGATAGTCGAGCGTGTAGTGGAGGCCGCGGCTTTCATGCCGCGACAGCGCCGAGCGGACGATGAGGTCGGCGACTTCGAGCAGGTTGCGCAGCTCGATGAGGTCGGGCGTCACGCGGAAATTGCGGTAATAGTCGCCGACTTCCGCGCGCAGCATGTCGATCCGCCGCTTGGCCCGCTCGAGCCGCTTGGTGGTCCGGACGATGCCGACGAAGTTCCACATAAAGCGGCGAATCTCGCCCCAGATTTGCTGGATCACGACCTCCTCGTCGCTGTCGGTCACCCGGCTTTCGTCCCACGCCCGGATCGCCGGCGGCGCCGCGAGCTCATCCCAGCTTTTGACGATGTGCCGCGCCGCGGCCTCGCCGAACACCAGGCACTCGAGCAGGCTGTTGGAGGCCAGGCGGTTGGCGCCGTGGAGCCCCGACTGGGTGACTTCGCCGGCCGCGTATAGCCCCGGTGCGTCGGTGCGGCCGTCGAGGTCGACGACGACCCCGCCGCACGTATAGTGCTGCGCCGGGACGACCGGGATCGGCTCGGCGGTGATGTCGATGCCGAGGCCGAGCAGCCGCTCGTAGATGTTGGGGAAGTGCGACTTCACGAAGTCGGGGTCGCGATGCGAGATGTCGAGGTGGACATAGTCCAGTCCGAGCCGCTTGATCTCATGATCGATGGCGCGGGCGACGATGTCCCGCGGCGCCAATTCGGCGCGCTTGTCGAACTTGGGCATGAAGCGGGTCCCGCCGCCCTTGACGCCGGGCGGCAGCTTCAATTGCCCGCCCTCGCCGCGCACCGCCTCGGTGATCAGGAAGTTCTTGACCTGGAGGTTGTAGAGGCAGGTAGGGTGGAACTGCATAAACTCCATGTTGGAGATGCGGCAGCCCGCCCGCCACGCCATGGCGATACCGTCGCCGGTCGCCCCTCGCGGCGCGGTCGAATAGAGGTAGGCGCGGCCGGCACCGCCGCTGGCGAGGATCGTCGCGCGGGCCGTCAGCGTCTCGACCCGCTTGGACTTGCGGTTGTAGGCGTAGAGCCCGTGGATCGCGCCGCTGGTCGAGAAATGCCGCGCGTGGCGGCCACTGATCAGGTCGATCGCCACCATGTCCGGGACAAGCTCGATGTTCGGGTGCTTGGCCGTTGCTGCCTCGAGCGCCTGCTGCACCGCCAGCCCGGTCGCGTCGGCGACATGGACGATGCGGCGGTGGCTGTGGCCGCCTTCGCGGGTCAGGTGCAGCGCACCGCCCTCCTCGGCGAACGGCACACCGAGCTTGATCAGCCGCTCGATCGCCGCCGGCGCCTCGCCGACGACATGCTCGACCACCTTCTCGTCGTTGAGGCCGGCACCGGCGATCATCGTGTCGCGGACGTGGGCTTCGAAGCTGTCGCCTTCCTCGAGCACCGCGGCGATCCCGCCCTGCGCCCAGCCGGTCGCGCCTTCGCTCAAGCTCCCCTTGGCGATCACCGCGACCTTGTGCGTTTCAGCGAGGTTCAACGCCGCCGTCAGCCCGGCCGCGCCCGAGCCGACGATCAGCACGTCGTGAGCGGTGCTCATGCCGCCTGGTTGGTGCCGGAGTTGCTGGCGGAGTCGCTGCCGACCAGGCTCAGGAACACGTCCTCGAGGTCGGGATCGCGGGTCGAGACGTCGACGACCGCGAGTCCTTCGGCGGCGAGCGTAGCCAGAACCTGGCCTGCGTTGACGCGGTCCTTGCGGTAGGTGATCTCGAGCGTCCGCGGGTCGACCAGCGCGATATTCTCGAAGCACGGCGCGGTCGGGACCGTGTCGATGTCGCGGTCGAAGGTCACCACCACCGCCTTGTCCTGCGCCTTGGCGATCAGCTCGCGGGTCGGCTCGTTGGCGACCACCTTGCCGCGGTGGATGATGGCGATGCGGTCGCACAGCTGCTCGGCTTCCTCGAGGTAGTGGGTGGTGAGGACCACCGTCACGCCCTTGCGATTGAGCTCCCGGACGTAATTCCACAGTTCGCGGCGAAGCTCGATGTCGACGCCGGCCGTGGGTTCGTCGAGCACCAGGATCGGCGGCGAATGAACCATCGCCTTGGCGACCAGCAGCCGCCGCTTCATGCCGCCCGACAGGGTACGGGCATAAGCGTCGGCCTTGTCGGTCAGGTGCATCGCAGCCAGCAGCGCGTCGCTTTGCCGCTGGGCCGGGGGGACGCCGTACAGTCCGGCCTGGATCTCGAGCGCTTCGCGCGGGCTGAAGAACGGGTCGAACAGGATTTCCTGCGGGACGATGCCGATCGAGCGCTTGGCATTGCGCGGGTGCTGGTCGATGTCGAAGCCCCAGATCGTCACCTGGCCGCTGCTTTTCGTTACCAGCCCGGCAAGGATGTTGATTAGCGTCGACTTGCCGGCGCCGTTGGGGCCGAGCAGCCCGAAGATCTGCCCGCGCGGCACATCGAAGCTGACGTCGTCGAGCGCGAGCTTGGGCTCACTTCCTTGGCCGGCATAGGTTTTCGACAGCGATTCGATGCGGATGGCGGCGTCGGCGGCACTCATGCCGGCACGCATAGGCACGAGCCCCGGAAGCGACAAGGGAGCCGTAGGTAAACGCGCCGTTTACCGTGCCCGATAGATTCATCTTGAACTTAACACCGTACCGAACATTCCAAATGATCGGTTTACCCCACCTTCGCAGCGTGATTGCGGCGTTGGCGCTGACGGCGTCTGCGCTGGCGCATGCCGCGCCGGTGGCACCGGCCAAGAACGCCACTGCGACGGCAACGATCACGCAGCCGGCGAGC
>Ga0255311_1000113_pt1 | contig 9958 bp, 10 predicted proteins | sample EtOH4_T0_E4_meta_FD_201358 | JGI IMG/M metagenome (GOLD analysis project Ga0255311, IMG submission 201358) | Sandy soil microbial communities from University of British Columbia, Vancouver, Canada - EtOH4_T0_E4 | ecosystem: Engineered > Artificial ecosystem > Sand microcosm > Unclassified ... | reverse complement strand
GCGATAGCCTTCGACAATCGGCTCGCGTCCCGGAAGGGCCGTCCACGCGGCGGGCGGCAGCGGGATGAGCTGGACGACGATCAGCAGGACCGTCAGGCCGGCAAGCGCGAACAACGCTTGTCCCCCCCCCGACAGGCGGTAGCGGTCCCTGGCAAGGAGGCTCCAGGCGATGATCGCAATCGCCACAAGCTGCAGCGCGGCGACGCCCCACACGCCCTGGACGCTGCCGCCAAGGACGATGCACAGCAGGACATAGGCCGGCACGATCGCCGAGCGAATCGCGTCCCTCATGCGCCGGCCACCCTGGCCAGGCCGAGCCTGCCGACGGCGAAGTCCTGCGACTGCGGGAAATCGCCGGTCGATCCATTGAGCCGAAGCCGCTGCGCCGGGCAGCCCGGCGGAACCACGAAGCTCCCGGCGAGCGGGCCCTTGCCCTGGACTGGAAGGCGCAAGATAGCCTCGTCGTGCGGCAGGCAGGTGAGCGTCCACGCAATCTCGCCGCCCTCCCCCGGCGGATTCGAGATGTCCATGCTCAACTTGTATCGGCCCGGCGGGAGCAGCAGCACCTGCTCGGCGAGGACGGCGTCGGCACGGCCGTAATAGATGACTTGCAGCCGGTCGCCGGGCGCGGGCTCGACAACCCCGGCGGCGGTCGCGAACGTCCAGTTGAACGGCGGCGGCGCGCTCAGCTTGGCGAAACCCGGGTTGAAGATCGTCCCGGGGCCGCCATTGGTGCCGCCCTTGACGCCCGCGACCGTTCGCCAGGTCGAATAGGCTTTGGCGAACTCACCCTGCGCGATCAGATTGTCGACCAGCTTCTTTTGCCATCCGACCGTCTGGTAGTCGGTCGGGTTCGACCGCCGCCCCCACAGGGCGAGGATGAGGTCGGCGTTCCGCGGATCGTCGGCGAGCGTCGACAGGACCATCGGCTCGACTTCCGGCGAGGACCGGAAGAAGCCGCGCAGCGGCGCCACCGCGCCGTGCGTATGCGCGAACTGGGCGAGTGCGGGGCCGAACCCGGCCCGGCTGTCCGGAAACAGGCGCGACAGGACGGAGATTTCGCCCAGCGCCAGCCCGATCCGGCCGGTGCGAAGATAGCGATCGGCCAGGAAATAGCGCGCGGCCACGGAGCGCGGAGCACGACTGCGGGCGGCAGCGAACAGCTGCTCGGCGAGCAATTGCCGCCGGTCGACCTGGGCCAGCGCGCCCTTGATCAGGAACGGCTCGGGCGCCAGCGGCGCCAGCCGCGCGAGCTCGTCGACCTGGCGCAGGGTCGCGGGCGCCGGCGATTGCCCTTTGCCGGCGCTCGCCCCGATGTCGGCCATCGTCCGGTCGGTCACCACGGCCGGGTGCGACGGCCACAGGCTGGCGCCAACGGAGCCGTTCATCGAACCGGCCGCGACCGCTGCGGTTCTGACGACCTGCCCCGCGAGCAGGACGCCGACGGCAATCACGATGACGGCTCGCGCGATCCAGGGCATCCGGCGCGAAATCAGCCTTCGGCCTGCTGGGGAATGAGGACGATCTGGTTCCGCTTATCGCCGACCGCCGTGTACTGATAGAGCCGGTAGCCGTAATGGCTGGCTTCTTCGGCCGACTTGGTCAGCGTCACGCCGACGATGTGGGCGCCGGCTGCCTCGATGCGCTCGACCGCCTCGCGGGCAGCCCGGGTTCGCGTCTTGCCGCTCTCGACGATGATCATCGCGTTGCGGCACGCGGAAGCGAGCAGCGACGCGTCGGCGAGACCGAGCACCGGCGGCCCGTCGACGATGATCATGTCGAACTGCGCGGCCGCTTCGGCGATGATCTGCTTGATCCGCGTAGTCGAAAGCAGGTCGGCCGGGTTGGGGGGAATCGGACCGCACGGCAACAACCACAGATTCTCGTGCTGGGTGCTGACGATATGCTCGCCGATCGGTCCCTCGTTGGTCAGCAGCTTGGTCAGCCCCTTGGTCTTCGACTCGGCCTTGAAGGCGGGCCGGCGCAAATCGCCGTCGATCAACAACACGGTCGCGCCGCGTCGCGCATGGTTCTGCGCCAGCGCCAGCGCCGAGGAGGATTTTCCCTCGGACGCGCGGCTGCTGGTCACCAGCAGCGTCTTCGGCGCTCCCGTCGCGGTGCTGAACCTCAACGCGGCGAGCACCGCCGAATAGGCCTCCGACAAGGGCGACGTCGGATCGTTGAGATCTTCGACCAGCGACCCTTTTCCCCGGCGCTTGGGAATTGCCCCGAGGCAGGCGAGGCCGAGCTTGTTGCGGACGTCCTCCCGGGTCTTGACCGTGTCGTTGACGATCTCGAGAGCGATCGCCGCGGCGATCCCGCCCATCAGCCCGAGCGCCAGCCCGACCAGCAGGTTGAACATCAGGTTGGGCTTGTAGGGACCACCGGGGACGTCGGCCCGATCGACGATCGACACCGGAGTCGTGCCGACGCCGCCGGCGACCCCGATCTCCTTGTAGCGCTGCAGCAGCGCGTCATAGAGGCCGCGGTTGGTGTCCACTTCCCGCAGCAGGATATTGTACTGGATGCTGCGGCCCCGCAGGTCGAGCACCGCGCCCTTGAGCTGTGAGACCCGGCTCCTGAGGGCATTTTCCGCCGACGCGGCGGCGCGGTAATCGGCGAGCAGCGCTCCGACCCGGCCGCCCGCGATCTGCGATCCCTCGCTGGCGATCTGGCGGTTGAGCTCGTCGATGCGCGAGCGCAAGCTCAGCATGTCGGGGTGATCGGGCTTCATCAGGGTGCGCTTGTCCTGATACTCGGCCTCGAGCGCGGCCTTGGCCTGGCGCAGCCCCTGGGTGTCGGCGACGCCCGCCGACGCACCGGTCAGTCTCGCGTTTCGATATGCACCTTCGGCCTGGACCCGCCTCGCCGTGGCTTCGGCCAGCGCGGCGTTGAGCGCGACCAGGGACGCGCCCTGGAGCGACCCCGCATCATTGCCCGCTTGGCCTGGTTCGCCGGTGCTGGTGTTGATGATGCCCTGGGCCTGGGCGTAGGCGACCATCTGCTTTTCGGAGCGTTCGAGGTCGCGCCGGGTCTTGGCGATCTGCTGTTGCAGGAAGGTCCGGGCGTAGGTCGAAGCCTCGAAGCGCCGCTGCAACCCGGAGCTGATGAAATTCTCGGCGAGGCCGTTGGCGATCTCGGCGGCCAGCTGCGGCGATTCCGAGACGAAGGCGAACTTGATCAGCTGACCCTCTTTGGGAGCCTCAACTTGAAGACCCCCGGCGACCTTCGCGCTGGCTATCTTCAAGCGGGTCGCGGCGTCGCCATCCTTGCCGACAAAACTCGGGTTCGACGCCAGGTTCAGGTCCTGCGCGACCCGCTCCGCAAGGGTGTGGCTCGACAGCAGCCCGACCTGGGTCGCGACGAAGTCGAACAGGCTCGGAGCCGACGCCGCCTCGCGAGTCTTTTCGTCGAGGATTTCGACGGTAGGCGGATTGACCTCCAGCGTCACCCAGGCCCGGTATTGCGGCTTGGTCAGCAAGGTGACGATGATTGCCGCGGCAATGCCGAGCGCGACCGCGCCGAGGATCAGCCAGCGCCACTCATTGGCGATTCGAAACAGGCTGGCGAGGTCAAACGGCCCGCCCTCACGCGGGTTGCTCTCTTCCCAAAATGGCGCGAGCTGCCCGCCGCGCCGCGGTCGCAGTGGTCCCACTGCGGACCGGTCTCCAGGAGGCAAGGCGATATCAGTGGCCACGCAAGTCAATTCCCATTCGTTTGTCCGCCAGCGCCCGGTAGTTCAGAACGGCCGGAAGATCGAGAGGATCGGTAGATTGCTCATGATCTGCTTTTGAAGGGCCTTGATCGACGAGCCGTCGACAACAACGATGTCGCCGGGGAAGATCGGCGGATCCTCGGCCTGGCCCCGGCGGATGCTGACAAGGTCGAACGCCGCGGCCTGTCGCTTGCCCTGGATCGTCCGGAAAATCGCGACCCGGTGGGCATTGGCTTCCGGCGAGCTGCCGCCGGCCAGGGCTACGGCTTGCATCAGGGTCACGGGGCCGCCGATCGGGTACGAACCGGCCTTGTTGACCGCTCCGTCGACGGTGACGCTGCGCCGGGTCGAGGCCTTGACGCCGACGCTGACGTCGGGGTGCTCGAGGTAGCGCTCGCCGAGCTTCTCCGTCAGCCGCTGGTCGAGCTCGGCCGTCGTCAGCTCGACCGCGCTGACCTCGCCGATCAGCGGCATCGAGATCCGCCCCGTCAGGTCGACCTCGTAGTCGCCGGACAGGTCGGGCATCTTGAACACCTTGATCTCGAGCGTGTCGAGCGGCGCGATCTTGTACCCGGACTCGAGCGGCACCACGGTCGGCGCGTCGGGTTCGGCCAGCGCGCCCGCATAGGGGATCGGGCCGCCGGCGGTGTCGGCGCAGCCTGCGACCAAGGATGCCCCGGCGGCGGCCAGGATCAGCAACACGGCCCGCAACCGGCCCGCTCGGTCGAATAGAATACTCACTGCAACGCTCCTCTGACTGGAATGCAGTCCATGCGACCTACCAGCCCAAATTTTGATTTGCCACCAATGGCTCGTCCGCTGGCGGCAGGGTTCCAGGCCCCGTCTGCAGGAACCAGCGCTCCCGCCCCTCGAGCCCCATGGCCGTCAGCACGCCCGATCGATAGGCGCCGGTATCGATGCCGATGCGGTTGCCGCGAACTTCGATTTCCGCCGCGATCGTGTGACCGTGGACGACGATGAAGCCGTGGTCGTCGTCATTGTCCAGAAACGGTCCGCGGATCCAGCGCAGGTCTTTCTGCGACTGCTCGGCCAGCGGCACGCCCGGCCGGACCCCGGCGTGGACGAACAAATACGAGCCGATGCGGAACGTGTCGACGAAGCTCTGGAGGAACGCCCGATGCGGGTCGGGGATCTTCTGCCGGAGGACCGCGACCGCCTGGCCGGGGTCCATCCTCTTGAGGGCAGCGGTGCTGATCCCGTAGCTCCGCGCGCATTCCGCGCCGCCGAAGCTCAGCCAGTCGAGCAGGAACTGGCTTTCGCCGCGCAGCAGCCGGAGCAGCACTTCCTCATGGTTGCCGCTCAGGAACACCGTCTTGACCGCCGGTAGGCGGTAGGTGCGCAGCCGCTCGATAACCTGCGCCGACGAAGGTCCGCGGTCGATCAGGTCGCCGAGGAAGACGATGATGTTCTGCGCCTGCTCGCGGCCATCGATATCGGCCTCGATCCGCGCCAGCACGTCATCGAGCAAATCCAGGCGGCCGTGGATGTCGCCGATCGCATAGACGCGATAGCCCGCGGGCACGCCGGGATCGCCGGGTTCGACCGGATCGCCGGCGCCGCGTTCCTTGGGAAATAGAGTGCGAAAGAATTCAGCCATGATTTACTTACAAATTCCGAAATAGAGTGACGAGTTGCTCGCGAAACGAAGCAACGATCATCGCGTGCCCAGCGCGTCGAGATATTTTGCGATCACCAGGCTTTCGCAAAACTCCTGCTCGACCTTGCGGCGGCCGCGCTTGCCCATCTCGAGCCGTTCCGCGGCCGGAGCCTCAAGCATCTTCAGCATGGCCGACGCCAGTGAATTCGCCGAGCGCACCTCGCACAGATAGCCGGTCTCGCCATCGACCACCACGTCACGACAGCCCGGGACGTCGGTGGCAATCAACGGCTTTCCCATTGCTGAACCCTCGAGCAACGTTCGCGGCAGGCCCTCGCGGTAGGACGGCAGCACGATGCAGTCGGCCTGTTCCATCGCCATGCGCACGTCGTCGCTCTCTCCCAGATACTCGATCACCGCTTCGGCGCGCCAACGCTCGAGAGAAGCGGATGGCACCGCGGTGCGATTATCGACCCCGACCGGGCCCAGCATCTGGAAGCGCACCTCGGGGTGCAACTTGCGCACCAGCCGCGCCGCCTCGACATATTCGGCGACGCCCTTGTCCCACAGCAGCCGCCCGACCAGCAGGAACCGGAACGGGCCAGGGTCAGAACCAATACCGCGCTCGCTTTGCCCGGGCTGGAACCGCGCCAGGTCCACGCCGGAGCCGGGCAGCAGCTCGGCCTGCTGCGGCCGCACCGTGCGGTTGGCGACGAACAGCTCCATGTCCTCGCGGTTCTGGAAGAACACCTTGGCCGAGGTCCGAAAGCTCAAGCGGTAAAGCTGGACCAGCAGCGTCGTTAGCGGGCCCCGCTTGATGAATACTGTGCCAAGGCCGCTGACGTTGTTGATCACCTTCGCTCCGACCGCGCGCGCGGCCAAAGAGCCGTAGATGTTCGGCTTGGCGGTGAACCCGAGATAGGCGAACGGCTTAATCTCCCGGAAGATCTTCCGGTAACGCAGCAACAGCCGCAGGTCTTCGACGACCGACAGCCCGGAACTATTCATCGGCACGGACACGAAGCTCGCGCCATATTCTCCGAGTCGCGACGTCTGCTTGTCCTCGGGAGCCGCGACAATGATTCGGTAGCCGTGATTACGGAGCGCGCGAATCAGGCCGCCGCGAAAATTCACGATGTTCCACGAAGAATTTGCGGAAATGACGATCGCCGGGGCCTCACGGTCTGACCGGCCCGGCTCATTCTTCCCTTCGGTAGCCCGCACCGGCTCCCCTTTCATGGCCGATTCTCATGCCAGGAGAACTGAACTTGACCGTTCCCGCGCAGTGCCAAGGAAGCCTTCGACAGTGTTGCGCCAAAGCCTCCACACCATTTTTTTATCATTTCTACCCGATGACCGGAAACCTCTACCGGTTTGGCGCATTTCCGCAGCAGGCAACCGCTTAACAAGTCAAGAAGTTTGGTCTAAGCACTTCAAATCCGCGTATTTACAGGAGGCGTTCAATGCAATCGGCGAGTATGTCCAAGAAGTTCGCAGGCGCTCTTGCCGCATTGGCCCTCTGCACCGGTTCGACCGCGGCGATGGCCGCGACCCCCACCTTTCAAACGGCATCCGCGCAAAGCGGATTGATCAGTCCGCTGATCGCCTTGAGCGCCCTCGGTTCGGGCGCCTCCCACGCGGCGCTGTGCGGTGCTGCTGCGGTTGCAGCCGCGGGCTCTGCCGCCGCGACCCAGGGAGCGACTCAAGGCTGCGTGCTGCCGGCCGTCGACGCGGCGCCGCCGCCCCCGGTGGTCGAGACGGCACCGCCGCCGCCCGTCGTTGAGGCGCCCATCGCAGAAGGCGGCTTCGGCGTTTCGCCGCTCCTGCTCGCGCTCGCCGGCATCGCCGCCGCCGTCGGCCTCTATTATCTCCTCAAAGGCCACGACAACTTTGAGATCATCTTCCCGGTGAGCCCGGCCTAACCTGCCAGGCGAGCTGCCGACAATCGAGTTGCCGACAATCGATCAAGGGCCGCGCCACCGCGGCCCTTTTTCGTTGGGCAATCGAACCTTCGCCGTCCGGCGGAACCTCCGCAATTCTGGCGCATTATCGGACTGGCGGTTACCCCCCTTAACAGGACGGCCGGCATCGGCTATGCGCCGCCATCCTAGGGGTGCGCAGGAGGCGTTCGAATGCAATTTGCCAGTATCTCCCAAAAGTTCGCCGGCGGCCTCGTCGCATTGGCTTTGTGCACCAGCTCGACGGGGGCAATTGCCTCCACGGCGCATATGGCGTCGCAATCGTCGATCAGTCCGCTGGTTGCCCTGAGCGCGCTCGGTTCCGAGGCGTCACAGACAGCGCTGTGCGGTGCTGCCGCGGCTGCCGCTGCCGGCGCGGCTGCGGTCGCCCAGGCTGCGACCCCAGGCTGCGTCCTGCCGGTCACCGACTCCGTCTCGGCTCCCCTGCCGGTTTCCGAGGCCCTGCCGCCGCCACCTGTCGCGCCGCCGCCGGTGCCGCCGGTCAGCGAAGGCTTCGGCATCTCGCCGATCCTGCTCGCCCTGGTCGCTGTCGCCGCGGGTGTCGGTCTCTACTTCCTGTTGAAGAAAAAGCACAACAGTCCCGCCTAGCCCGGACGCGTTGTCCGGACAGAAAAATGGCCGCAGCTGCTGCGGCCATTTTTTTGCTTAGCGCGGAATCAGACGCCCGCCCGCCGCGGACAAAGAAATGGCCGCAGAGACTGCGGCCATTCCTGCTAAAGTCGGGATCGAACGCTAGCCGCGCTCGCCGCCCCGCGCCTGGACCGGGTTGGTCGACAGTGGCGTCCAGCGCGACGCGACCTGGCAGCTGCTGGTGAGAGTCACCTGCTGGCCGGCCTGGAACGCGGTCTGATAGGGCCAGCACTCGTGGCCGGTCCCGGTTTGCAGGCACAGCTGCTGGTTCGCAGCCGTCCAGGTTCCCTGAACCACCGAGCCGCCCGGCGTGACGATCCGCGCCGCTCCGCCCGGATCGAAGTAAACCGTGTTGACGATACCGTTGGTCTCGACCTGGACCGATTGGCCGACAAGCTCCGATCCCGGAGTCCACTGTGCCAACGCCGCGGTCAGCGGCACACCGAGGAGAACAGCACCATAAACCAGACCAGAAACAAGGCTCTTCCTCATAACTTCCTCCTCAAGCGAGCACCGAACGGCTTTGATAATGGCTCTTGCGCGAGACTCAAGGCATAACCTTTTGACGCCGCTAAGGTTGCAACGCCGGAGCGATCAAACCGAAGCTGTGTTTTGGGGGTAACAATGGCGTTGAAACATGCGCCTGTGATCGTTCCTGTGATCGTTCTCGTCCGGCCGCAGCTCGGGCAGAATATCGGCAAGGCGGCGCGGGCGATGCTCAACTTCGGATTGACCGACCTGCGCCTGGTCGCGCCGCGCGACGGCTGGCCCAACCCGGACGCCGGCCCCGCGGCCAGCGGCGCGGACAGCGTGCTCGAGCAGGCGCGGGTGTTCGACAGCGTCGCCGATGCGATCGCCGATTGCTCGTTCGTCTATGCGGCGACCGTCCGCCCGCGCGAGCTGATGATGCCGGTCGTGTCGCCCGAAGCCATGGCCGCGGCGATCGCCGGCTCGGCGAGCCGCTCGGCGATCCTGTTCGGCCCCGAGCGCGCCGGGCTCGAGACCGGCGACGTCGCGCTGGCCAACGCGATCGTCACCGTGCCCATCAACCCCGCCTTCGGGTCGCTGAACCTCGCCCAGGCGGTGATCGTGCTTGCCTACGAATGGTCGAAAACGTCGCGACTGGCCGTGCCGCCGACCCGCGAGCTCGAACCGACGGCGCCGCACGGCGAACTCGAGGGACTGGTCGGGCAGCTCGACCGGGAGCTGGCCGCGAAAGGCTATTTCCACCCCGCCGAGCGCACCGAGGCGACGCGCAATACCTTGCGGACGATCTTCACCAAGACCGGCTGGTCGTCGCGCGAGGTCAAGGCGATCCGCGGCGTCATCCGGGCGCTGTCCTCGCCGCCCCGCAAACGGTAGCCTTGACGCGTCGCCGACGGCCCGCCAAAGACGCCCATCTTCTTGAAACAAAGGAAAACTTATGTCGCTGATGCTCGCCGTGTTCCTTTTGGCCGCGGACCCCACTCCGGCCCCGGCCGAACCCGCGGCGAAGCCCGCAAAAGTAGCCGAGAAGAAGATCTGCAAGGTCGACCCCGAGCAGACCGGCACGCGGTTCCGGGCGCGCATTTGCCTGACCGAGCTCGAATGGGAGATGCGCGCGCAGGGCAAGAGCGGCGCCGATCTGAAGACGCTCGGCGCCCATTAGTCGCCGCGGCCGCAGCTTGCTTTTCGCCGGCCTGTCGGCTAGGCGCGCCACTCGCAATCGACCTCACACCCCGGTGAAGTGATGGTCCTGCCGATCGCTACGGATCGGTGGCGCGGTCCGGGCTTTGACGACAACAAGCAGATTGGAATTCTCGTGAGCAAGCGCAGCCCCGCCAAGTACAAACTCGACCGCCGCATGGGCGAGAACGTCTTCGGACGCCCCAAGAGCCCGGTCAACCGCCGCGAGTACGGCCCCGGCCAGCACGGCCAGCGCCGCAAGGGCAAGCTCAGCGACTTCGGCATCCAGCTGCGCGCCAAGCAGAAGCTCAAGGGCTATTACGGCGACATCACCGAAAAGCAATTCAAGCA
>Ga0255311_1000110_pt1 | contig 10055 bp, 9 predicted proteins | sample EtOH4_T0_E4_meta_FD_201358 | JGI IMG/M metagenome (GOLD analysis project Ga0255311, IMG submission 201358) | Sandy soil microbial communities from University of British Columbia, Vancouver, Canada - EtOH4_T0_E4 | ecosystem: Engineered > Artificial ecosystem > Sand microcosm > Unclassified ... | reverse complement strand
GACGCTATACGAGCATTGCGTGCGGGCAGTGAAAAGGGGGTTGCGCTTTGGCGGACACGGCCTGCCATTGATGGGTACCGGCGACTGGAACGACGGAATGAATAAAGTTGGCGCGCAGGGTAAAGGCGAAAGCATTTGGCTGGGGTTTTTCCTCTATCACGTTCTCAAGGAATTCGAAGGCATTGCACATCTGCATGGAGATCCGGCTTTCGTCGAACTTTGCCGGAAGGAAGCGGCACAGCTTCGCCAGAATATCGAGCAGCATGGCTGGGATGGCGAATGGTACCGCCGCGCTTACTTTGACAACGGTACGCCGCTCGGATCGGCAAGCAACCCTGAATGCCAGATTGATTCGATTGCGCAAAGCTGGTCTGTTCTGTCCGGAGCGGCTAGTGCCGAGCGCTCGCGCATGGCCATGAACGCGCTCGACACGCACCTTGTGCACCGTATCGACGCAGTGATCCAGTTACTGACGCCGCCATTCGACAAATCAACTCCCAACCCGGGCTACATACAGGCATATGTTCCCGGCGTAAGAGAGAATGGCGCGCAATACACCCATGCAGCGGTGTGGGCCGCCATAGCATTCGCCGCCCTCGGGGACAACCGTCGCGCATGGGAACTATTGTCTATCATCAATCCTGTGAAGCATGCGACGAGCGCTGAGGCGATCGCAATTTACAAGGTGGAACCGTATGTCGTCGCATCCGATGTTTATGCACTGTCGCCCCATACTGGCCGCGGTGGCTGGACCTGGTACTCCGGTTCGGCGGGCTGGATGTACCGGCTGATTGTGGAATCAATTCTGGGAGTGCGGCGTGAGGCGGACAGGCTTCATTTCGAACCTTGCATCCCGGCACACTGGCCGTCATTCAAGATGAACTATCGATACCGGGAAACGGTCTATCACATCACAGTGCGTCAAACGCGAGCACCGGATGACGTCACGCTCTTGACGGTCGACGACATCGAGCGACCCGACATCGTCATTCCATTAATTGACGATCGACAGAAACACGAAGTCAATCTAAGAATTCACGTCGCACAGAGCTAACGCACGCAATCAGCTAAACCGAAACGGCTGTAGACTTGGGCGCCTAAAAATTTGAGAACGCAATAAAGGAGACGCTCACACCTACGAGCGCATCAATGAAAAAGGTACTTTCCATACGCAATGGGAGAAAGAGTGACGCGATGGAGATTTCTCCAACCGTCTTTGTGATTTTTGGCGGCGCTGGTGATTTGACCTGGCGCAAGTTAGTACCGTCCTTATTCGATTTGCACCGGGACGGACGGATGCCAAAACAGTTTGCGATCATAGTCGTTGATCGCGTCCCCTTCCGCGATGCGGATTTGCACAAGCGCCTTCTCGACGGCGTTAAACGTTTCTCACGGTCTGGGAAGGTGAAAAGCGCGGACTGGAAAAAGTTCGCCAGGCACGTCACCTATCAACAGGGAGATTTCAAAGATCCGGTCACGTACTCGAATTTGGAGAAGAGTTGCTCGAAACTGGATGAGGCCTGGAACGTGAAAGCCGGACACATTTTTTACATGGCCACTCCGCCGGCAATGGTTGGGATGATTCCCAACCTGCTGGCCGGTGCGGGCCTCAATCGCGATCGAACGCGTGCCCGGATCGTAGTGGAAAAGCCGATCGGTCATGATCTGCGCTCGGCACGGGAATTGAATCGCGTCCTGGCGGAGAGCTTCAACGAGTCGCAGATTTTCCGTATCGACCATTACTTGGGAAAAGAGACAGTGCAAAACATTTTGGCATTTCGTTTTGCCAATCCGCTCTTCGAGCCAATTTGGAACCGGCTTTATGTGGACTATGTGGCCATCACAGTGGCTGAAAAAGTAGGGATAGAGCATCGTGGCTCTTACTACGAGCAAGCGGGCGCCCTGCGCGACATGGTACAGAATCACCTGATGCAACTTCTTTGTCTGGTGGCTATGGAACCGATGGTCTCTTTCAATGCCGACGAGATTCGCAACAAGAAGGTGGATGTTCTCCACGCTGTGCGAACAATTCGCGCGGACGCGGTAGGTAAGTGCGCTGTGCGTGGGCAGTATGGCAGCGGCACCCTCGACGGCAAGAAAGTGTGCGGTTATCGCCAGGAAGACGACGTATCATCTCACTCAAAAACGGAGACGTTCGCGGCCTTAGTGTTGTCCGTAGATAACTGGCGTTGGCAGGGAGTACCGTTTTATCTCCGCACGGGCAAACGCCTGCCGCAGCAGATTTCGGAAGTTGCCATCCAGTTCCGCGCCGTGCCGCATCAGTCCTTTCCACCTGAGGCCCACCGCAATTGGCATCCGTCTCGCCTTGTCCTGTCGATCCAGCCCCAGGAAGGGATCGTGTTGGGCTTTCAGGCAAAGTATCCAGGGCCAAAGATGCTGTTGCGTCCGGTGAAGATGCAGTTCAGTTACAACGAAAGCTTTGCCATACGATCGCCTGATGCATACGAGACTTTGCTTTGGGATGTGATGAACAACGATCCGACACTATTCATGCGCGCGGACCAGATCGAGGCGGCGTGGCAGCTCTTGATGCCAGTGCTGGAGGTATGGGCAGAAGCTAGTCCTCGCAATTTTCCCAACTACGCTGCCGGCACCTGGGGGCCCGAGGCAGCCAACAAGTTGGTCGCGCGCGATGGGCACGCATGGGGGTCCATCGCATGAGAATCCTGGTCATCGATGTCGGCGGCGCACATGTAAAACCATGGGTGCAGGTTGACTATGTTGTGCCCTGGGGTAGGCAATGCTGAGACTGCTCAAGAAGCTTCCGCCCGGCACGCGTTTGGGAAACAATGCAGTGCGCATTCCAGGATACGTCTTTGGACAAAGCGTTATATAGTGTTATGAGCGATTCGACCTTCAAGCGAATAAGAAAGCTAACTCCAAAAGGATCGGCTCCTGATAAAGTCGTATTCCTGTTTGACGTGGATAACACGTTGCTCGATAACGATCGCGTTACGGCGGACCTCAGGCACTATCTGGAAAAGGAAGTCGGCTTACAAGGGGCGCAATGTTATTGGAACATCTTTGAGCAGTTGCGGAGTGAACTCGGTTACGCTGATTATCTCGGCGCGCTGCAACGCTACCGCAGCGAAAACCAGCACGATCCGCGGCTCCTAACCGTTTCCCATTTTCTGATCGACTATCCGTTTGCCGATTGTCTGTTCCCTCAGTCGCTCGATGTCGTCGAGGGCATCAAGCAATTGGGTCCTGTAGTCATTCTGTCCGACGGTGATGTTGTCTTTCAGCCGCGCAAGGTGGAGCGCTCGGGACTGTTAAAGGCAGTGAACGGTAACGTCTTGATCTACCTGCACAAGGAGCACGAACTTGACGACGTTGCGCAACGCTTCCCTGCCGATCATTACGTTATGGTGGACGACAAGCTGCGCATTCTAACCGCCGTCAAAAAGATCTGGGGACCTAGAGTGACGACTATCTTCGTGCGACAGGGACACTACGCTCTGGATCCAAAGATTCTGGCAGCCTATCCGGCAGCTGACATGAGCATCGACCGTATTGGAGATCTGTTGACCCGCGACCCGAAAACCTTACGGCAGCACCAACAGGGCGGACACCTCTAACAACACCGCACTGAATTTGCGGTTCGCAGATCTTTCAACGGGGGACTAACCCTGGCGGTTTAGTGATCGCGTTTTAACTTGTTCTAAAGAGGCTCAGTGCTGGAAAGGCACGAATTATTCAACTCCTTGCAACGAGCCAGACCAATCGTGCGAATGTGATGCGGAACAGTATCAAACATGGAGTGCCCAGAATCAATTCTAAGACATCTGGTCTTGGAGGAAAAAGAACGTCAAGCTCGGAAGCTTCTCGCATCGTACTGACAATTGGACATTCCGTCCGCACGCTCGAGGAATTCATCGGCCTGCTTCAAACAAATGCTGTAACTCAAGTAGTAGACGTGCGGACGGTGCCTCGCTCCCGGCACAACCCACAGTTCAACAAGGTTTCGCTGCCAGGCTCATTGAAGAAAGCCGGCTTGGGATACGTTCACATCCCAGGGCTCGGCGGGCTGCGTCATGCTCATCGCGATTCGCTCAACGTGGGCTGGCGAAATGCCTCTTTTCGAGGCTTTGCGGATTATATGCAGACGCCGGAATTTGAGCGAAGCCTCGAAGAATTGATCCAGCTGGCGAACCAGGACCGGATCGCATTGATGTGCGCAGAAGCGCTACCATGGCGCTGTCATCGTTCGCTCATCGCAGATGCCTTGCTGGTTCATGGAATCCGCGTGGAAGATATCACGAGTTCAACTCGCCGCCATGTTCACACTCTTACTCCCTTCGCCAAGGTCCAGGGCACGACGATTATATATCCCGACCCAGTCTCACTGCACAATAAGAAGCCGAGTCGATTGCTTGATTGAGTGAGGGAGCTGCGCAATTCTCGCTGCGTTGCGAGAAATCCGCCAACTCGCTGTCAAATTCCTTTCCGCAATCAGTCAAAGCATGCGCATGCACACAAGGAACACCGCAAAATTTACAGGCACAGCTATTGCACTCCTGACCATTCGTGCATGCCGCATTTAACTAATCGATAACTCAGGATCCAAAGGAGAAACCATGAAGAACCGAACCGCGCCGGAGGCGCGAGCAACAACCAACCTCGCAAACCCTAAGCTGAGCAGGCCCGAAAGCCAATTTGATAAGTTGAGAAAACTCGAGGAAGCGATCGCGTGCCGGGCGTATGAGCTGTTCGAGAGTCGTGGCCGCGCGCACGGCCAGGACTCTTCCGACTGGCTCCGCGCCGAGTCCGAGATACTACAACCCCTACAAATTAAAGTCAGTGAGTATCAAGACCGGCTCGCTGTAAAGGCCGAAGTCCCGGGCTTCACCCTGGAGGAGGTCGAGGTCAGCGCCGAGCCGCAGCGACTCATCATCAGCGGCCGGACCAGGCTGACCGATCAAGAAGCGAAGAATACTTTTTCCAGAGAGATCCTGGACAACTCTACGGAAATCCGGCCCAAGCACACCTTCCACCTACTCGACCTGCCCGTTGAGATTGATGCGGATAAGGTGGAAGCCACGCTCACTGCCGGAATACTGACCGTCACACTGCCAAAGCTCATTGGCGATAAGGCGTTGCACGCGCAAACGTCCGCTTCGTAACGTAGTGTCGGATGCTGTGCTGGAAAAATGATGATAGCCGAGTTAAAGGCAACCTCGCCTGCAAGCCTCCGCGCTGTGTTTTGTTTTGGCCAGCGGCGGCAAATACGGATCGAGCTTGATATTGACTTAATTGGAAGGAATGATCGCTCGGAGAACCGTTGGGCCGAAATCGCAAGGATCATGGATGGCATCATTGATGGCGACCGCTACTATCAAAGGCTCGACCCGACTTGCAAAGAAGGTGATTGGCATCAATTGCCGGATCTGATCAGGAGATGTCATGAGAGTGTGAGGTTGGCGCCAGGCCAAATGCGTACCAGCATCAGTATCGAAGATCGAGAGGACGCAAGCTGGAGGGTTCAAAGCGGCGGCAAGTTCTCGGAACCCGCAGCCGCTGTCGCAATGGCATTGTAAGACTGACAATGGTTATCCATAAATGAGAACACCTAAAATAACGGCGCCATCCAGGACCACCCAGCTAACGCAAAAATCTGACTCATATTGCCAAAAGCCTCCGGGCTCACGCTTCAAATCCTCTCAGTAAAACGCGCAAACTGCCCCCGCATGCTGCTCTTCGCATGCCTCGCAGGAGAATGTAATTCCCGATTGGCCCCCCTCAAGAGCTAAATACACCCGACGCAAAATGTGCTCATCGACAAAAAATAGCTCCCTGCATATTCCGCAGTTGAGAGGATACCGATTCCCTTCTGTTTGATGCAGCGTCGGCCTTTCAAGCTTAGTGTCGCTGCGGTGAGTGCCCATTCCTTGTGACAGATTCATCATTATCTTTCCTGATCTTTCCTGGAAACCTGATTGACGTCTAATTTCTGCGGCAACATTCGCTTAGCACCTGAGACCTGTGCCTTATCGCCCATCTTCACAACTTTGCAAGTAACGTACCGGTTAAGCCAGTCCTCGCAGGTGCACTTCGACCATTGATCAGTTGGTTCATCGGGATATACGAATTTTCACTGCAAGATTTCTTGCAGTCGAGTGGCTGGTTTTTGGCAGTGGAAGTCCGGTATGCGTCCCCTCCGCAAAAAATGTTGTGGTTTTGATTCGGCACTCGTATTGCACTTACTACTTGCGTTCTTCGAGCTTGCGAACATGAGAGAACAATAAGGGGATTAAAATGAAGATACTCGTTGCCATAGATTCCTCACCGTCATCTCAAGCAGTCATCAGCGCGATAGCTGCGCGACGATGGCCCGCAGGCACAACGGCTCGCGTCCTTAATGTGGTGGGCTCGTTTTCCGTTTATAGCGGTATACCCGATAATGAGCCGCTCTTTAGCGCAGAACAGGAAATCGCAAAAGCTTTGGTGAGGTCTGCCGTTGATCACCTGGCCTCGCGAGGGATTGAGAGCGCGTGGGTCGTAACCCCGGGCAATCCTGCCGCTGCCATTGTGGATTACGCCCGAGAGTGGGGGTCTGATTTTGTATTCATCGGATCGCACGGGCACAGTGGTCTTACACGGTTCTTTCTGGGCAGCGTCGCCAAGAAAATCCTTCGCCATGCTCCCTGCTCAGTCGGGGTGCTTAGACCCATCACAGGTGAAAGGATTGACAAGGTCGGAATGAAGCTGCTGCTCGCAACAGACGGTTCGAAGTATTCTGAGGCGGCTGTTCATTCGGTCGCCGAGCGGCCATGGCCCGAGGGGACCAAAATCAAGCTCGTAAGCGTAGTAGTCCCGCCAGAGATTGTTATGGACCCATCATATGGTATGGCAGGCGTCTCAGAGGAGATGCATCGCGCGAAGGGAATTGAGAAGGAGCGGGCTCAAGAAGCTCTGAGCACAGCCGGAAAGATATTGGGCAGCGCCGGCTTGAAGTCAACGGGGATCGTCCCAAGCGGTGATGCAAAGGCCCAAATCATAGACGAAGCAAGAAAGTGGGAGGCTGACCTCGTGGTGGTTGGAGCGCAGGGACGAGGCGGCCTGGATCGATTTCTACACGGGAGCGTCTCGGAGGCCGTTGCTATCCACGCCCATTGCTCAGTCGAAGTGATCCATGACCATGCTCGCTTTTCCGCCGGCGAAACCGGCTCGCAGAAGCATGAATTCGGGAAGGAGCCTTATGATTGCGGAGCCTAACCCAGGCGAAGCCAAAGGCTCGATCGGTGCAACTTTGAGGTAAATCAAGAACGGCGGAAATGCTTTAATGACTCGCCGTTGCCTCTTCCAGTTTCTTGAGGCGGTAACGAAGCTGTCCGCGGGAGATACCCAGCAGTTCAGCGGCGCGCGTTTGGTTGCCGCCGCTGCGCTGCAGAGCTTGTTGCACAAGAGACATTTCCACTTTGTCGAGAGGAATGCCTTCTGCTGGAAGAGAAACGAGCGGGCCGAGTGCAACCTTGTTTGCTTGCGGCTGTGACTGGTTAGCACCGGCATCGCGACGCACCCCGCCAGTCGCTTCAGCGACGAGGTCGTTGGGTAGATAGGCCGTTGTGATCATATCGCCGTCTTCGAGAATCATTACTCGCTCGATTACGTTGCGGAGCTCGCGCACATTGCCCGGCCACGTATAGCGGCGGAAGACGTCTATGACTTCAGGCGTCATGCCGCGAATGCGCTTACGCATTTGTTCTTTGAAACGCTCAATAAAATGTTCGGCTAGGATGAGCACGTCATCGCCGCGCTCCCGCAGGGGAGGAATATCAATACGAATGATCGAGAGGCGGTAGTAGAGATCCAGCCGAAATCGTCCGTCTTCGCTGTCGGCCTTGAGGTTCCGATTCGATGCAGCGATAACACGCACATCAAGCGGTATATCCTTAAGACCGCCGACGCGACGGAAGGCGCCTTCTTCAAGAACGCGGAGCAGTTTTGCCTGCAGGTTGAGTTCCATCTCGCCAATCTCGTCGAGAAACACTGTGCCACCCTCGGCTTGTTCAAGTAGCCCCTGTTTGCGCGCTTTCGCGTCCGTGAATGCACCTTTCTCGTACCCGAAGAACTCGCTTTCCATAAGGGTCGCCGGGATGGCGGCACAATTGATTGGAGCGAAAGGAGCGCCGGCGCGCCGCGAGCCGTAGTGGATGGCCTTCGCTAGCAGATCTTTGCCAGTGCCGGATTCTCCCTGTAAAAGGACTGTTGACACTTCGCTTTCCGCAACCTTGCGTGCGAGCGTCATCATTTCTGCTCTGGCCTGTGAATTACCTATGATCTGCTCGAAGTCAAACTCTCGCGCGCGCTCCTTGCGGATAAGTCTTACTTCTTTGCGCAGCCGCCCCGCTTCAAGTGCATTGGCTATTCTGACCTCAAGTTCGTCAAGGTTTATTGGCTTCCCCAAAAAATCATAGGCTTGTCCGCGCAATGCCGCAATCGTGTTCTCGACGTGGACGTCGGTCGTAATCATGATGACGAGCGCTTCGGGATTCCGCGCCTTGATCTTTGTCAAAACACTGAGGCCCGACTCATCAGGGAGATTGATATCGAGTAAAGTGAGTGCCGGTTGTTCAGCGTCAAATGTAGCGAGCCCAGCAGCAGCTGTGCCGGCTTCAAAAGGATCATACCCACCGGCGCGTAGTGCTTGGGCAAGGGCCCAGCGCACGGCTGAGTCATCGTCTACAATGAGGATCTTATCCTTGGCCATTTTCTCTCGTCCGAGACGGCTGGAACGGATTTGAGCAAGGATTTTACGCAATAAGCGTTGAAAAGCACAGGCTGAACGTGTTGGATTTGAATCTATGAGTGAATAGAAAGGAAGAACTTAACGATGGAGGGAATTATGACAAAGGAATCCACAATCTACATAACTGAAGTCGATCTCGCTCGTCTGAGAAAGCTGATCGAGGCAGCGAGAGACAGTGGCGTCGACTCGAACACGCCCTACATGAATAAGTTGGAAGACGAGCTAGATCGCGCGAGCATTGTCGATCCTAAGGAGATCCCGATGGACGCCATTACGATGCGATCTAAAGTACGCCTCAAAGATCTGGAGAGCCGTAAAGAGATGATCTACTCGCTGGTGTTTCCTAATGAGGCAGATGTTGATGAAGGCAGGATCTCGGTCTTGGCACCGGTGGGCACCGCCATGATCGGTTATCGGGTTGGAGACATAATCGAATGGGAAGTTCCGTCGGGCCTCAGGAGATTGAAAGTTGAGGAGGTTCTTTACCAACCCGAAGCTTCGGGAGATTATCAGCTTTAGTCCCAGCCAGGCACTCAAAGTCGGGGCAGCTATGGTTCACTGGCTGCCCCTTTGATCTCGAGCAACCCGCGCAAGCGGTACGAACATTACAGCCACCCACCCGCGAATCCGGCCTTACGAAGACCCTGAATGATAAATGGACATTTCTTCATCAATTCCCAGAGAAATCCCGTGCGGTGGTTCTCTATCATTATAACTATCGGCCCTTGATCCAGCCCGTAATAGCCTTTGGAGATCCAGCCATGCCCCTTTTGATCCCGGCCCTGGAAGGTCGGATTAAAGCTGCACTTTAAGCCGTACTTGCTAGTCATTTCCGGGTATACATCATTGAGGTGCTGAAGCGCCGGCAAAACGATTTCGGGCGCGAAAGGCAGCGACGCAACTGTTGCCCATGGAGCGATGGTGCCATCGTCGGGACCATACGGTACGCCGCGCGCTGTATAATCAAAAAACCATCGCTCGATGCCGTCGATCTTCAGACAAGCTGGGCCAGGACCATCGCTCGCTGTAATCCCCCAGCAATTCTCATTGTACCCTTTGAAGTCGAGTGGATTGCGGATCGCGTATTGTTGTTGCACATAAGTGGCACGGCGGCTGTTCTCGAAGTAATCGATCCCCTTTTCGCGCATGAATTCGTCCTGAATGCCGCGAAAGTCGATCCACATGTGCGAAAGCTGATGTATGAAGAGTGGGCCAGCATAGAGAAACTCGTGGCCGTAGAGTTCTTTCCAACAGTAAGTCTGCGTTTGGGCCTTGTAGCTCTCGG
>Ga0255311_1000108_pt1 | contig 10061 bp, 11 predicted proteins | sample EtOH4_T0_E4_meta_FD_201358 | JGI IMG/M metagenome (GOLD analysis project Ga0255311, IMG submission 201358) | Sandy soil microbial communities from University of British Columbia, Vancouver, Canada - EtOH4_T0_E4 | ecosystem: Engineered > Artificial ecosystem > Sand microcosm > Unclassified ... | reverse complement strand
TTGGACGACTTCTCCAAGCGCATCATTCAACCGGCGATGGCGACGCTCATCAGCGATATCGAATCGTCCATGATGACCGCCGTCACCAAGGACATTTACAACTCGGTCGGCACCGCAGGCACCACGCCCAACGCGTTCCTGACGTTCGGCCAGGCGCGCGCCAAGCTGAACCAAGGACTTGCACCGAAGGACAGCCGCCGTCGCGTGCAGCTCGACTCCGTCGCCATGGCCTCGATGGTCGATACCGGCAAGGGCCTGTTCCAGGACGCCAACAGTATCGCGGAGCAATATCGCGAGGGCCTCATCGGCCGCACCTCGGGCTTCGACTGGTACGAAAACGAGCGCATTTACACCCATACCACCGGCTCGGACCACACGACCGTTACCGTCAATGATGCGTCGATCGCCTCGGGTGACACGACCATCACCACGGCAGGCGGCAACGTCACTGTGGGCACGGTCTTCACCTTCTCGGGCGATGCGGTGAAAGCGGTCCACCCGGAAACCAAGGTTGCGTATGCGCATGATCAACAGTTCGTGATCACCGCGGTCAATGGCAACGACTGGACCTTCTCGCCGGCGATCATCACCAGCGGCGCGCGCCAGAACGTCAGCAAGCTGCCGACGACTGGCGCGGCCATTACCCTGGTTGGCTCGGCCTCGACCGCCTACCCCCAGCATCTGGCCTACCACGAGGACGCGTTTGCCTTTGTGACTGCCGATCTGGAGATGCCAGAAGGCGTGCATTTCGCGGCGCGCGAGATGCTCGACGGTCTGTCGGTCCGCGTCGTGCGCCAGTACGACATCAACAACGACAACATCCCCTGCCGGATCGATATCTTGCACGGCTACAAGACGCTGCGCGAGCAGCTTGCCTGCCGCATCACCGGCTAACGCTACGACATAAACACCATAACGGCCCGATGGGGCCGTTTTCGTTTTAGGAGAACGAAATGGCACTTCCTTCCGCAACTGACGTGGAATACCTCGGCACCAGCTCGTCTGGCGGCACCGTCCTGGGTCTGTCGGCTTCCGAGCTGATCGGATTCTATGGCGTCGCCCCGGTCGCGCAGCGCGCCTACTCGAGCGCGGTCCATGCGACCTCGGCGCTGGCCTCGTCGACCGATTTCGGCGCCACCCAGCTTGCCGCGGTGCAGGAGATCCAAAAGACCCTCATCGCGCTGGGCATCTGGGCGACCGCCTAACCAACGAGGCCCTGGCTTCGGTCGGGGCCCATCATCCATGACAAAACACGTCGTTTTCTGCATCCCGACGCTGACCAAGCCCTATCAGGTCACGCTGGACAGCCTCGCCGCGTCCGTGCCGCTGATCGAGGCGGCCGGATGGCAGCATTCAATGGTCAGCGAGGTCGGCTGCCCCTACGTGAGCGCCGCCCGCGCCGCGATGCTCCGCAAGGCGCTGAACGCGGGCGCGGATGTCATCGTCTTCATTGACCATGACGTGTCGTGGGATGCGCAGGATCTGCTGGCGCTGATCGAGACAGAAGGCGACTACGTCGTGGGCACGTACCGGTTCAAGAAAGAGCCTGAAGAGTACATGGGCCAGCTACTGACCCATGCGAACGGCACGCCGATCGTGCGCAAAGATGGCGCCTTGAAAACGTTCAGCGCGCCCGCCGGCTTCATGAAGATCACAAAGCGCGCGGTCAATACGGTCATCGAGCGCTTCCCGGAGCTGTGCTATGGCGAACGCCATCAGCCGCACGTCGATTTCTTCAATCACGGCGCGCATAAGCATGTCTGGTACGGCGAGGACTACGCCGCTTGCCGGCGCTGGCTGGAGATCGGCGAAGACATCTGGACCGTGCCGAACCTGAATATCCATCACCACACGAAAGACGCGGTGTATCGGGGAAACCTGCACGAGTTCCTGATGCGCCAGCCGGGCGGGAGAAACGCACAATGATGATCCACCTCAAGCACGACAAGCACGGCGTCAAGGTCGCCTACCTCGAAGCGGAAGCGCAGGCCGACGAGCGCGCCGGCTGGGTGCGCTTCGACCCGGCAGCAACGCCCAAGCCGGTCAAGCTGGCCGGCGATGCTCAATCGCCCGATCCAGAGAAGCCCCGCCGCGGCCGTCCGCGCAAGGAGCAATGACATGCCGCTGACCAAGAAGGGCAAAGAGGTCAAGAACGCCATGGCCAAGGAATACGGCAACGCCGGCAAGATCAAGGGCGCTGAAGGCAAGAAGGCCAAGAAGAAATGAGCACCACCTCACAGATCATCCGGCGCGCGCTGCGGCTGAGTGGCGTTCTTGCGTCCGGCGAGACGCCGAGTGCGAACGAGCAGGCCGATGCGCTCGAAGCGCTGAATGCGATGCTCGATGCGTGGCGCAACGAGTCGCTGATGGTCTATGCGCTGCGCACGGAATCGCTGACGCTGACCGGGGCGGCGAGCTACACCATCGGTGCGGGCGGCAATCTGAACACGGCGCGTCCGGTCAAGATCGAGCAAGCGTACTGGCGCAGCGGCGACATCGACTACCCGGTGCGCCTCGCCGACGCCAAGGCATACGCCGGCATTGCCGACAAGACCACGCAAAGCCAGCCGGATTGGCTGTACTACGAACCATCCTACCCGCTCGGCACGCTTTACCTGTACCCGATCCCGGCGAGCGGCACGCTGAAGCTCATCACGTGGGTTCCGCTATCGGAAATCACCGTCGTGTCGGATGAGCTCGCGCTGCCCCCTGGCTATCTGGAGGCGATCACGTACCAGCTCGCCGCACGCATCGCCGTCGAATACGACCGGCCGGTTCCGCCTGATGTGGTGGCAATCGGATCGGCCGCCAAGAAGGACATTAAGCGCGTGAATTTCCGCACGCCGATCATGAGCACTGGCCTGACGACGGGCCGACGCTACGACATCCGGGCGGGCGACTAGTGGATAACGCCATGCTCATAAAGTCTCCGCGAAGAAACGCGCTGGCCGGGATGAATGGCGCGTATAACGCGCAGCCTACGCAAAACGCACTTGCGCAACCTGACTACGGAATGCGCCAAGACGGAACCCGGAAAGGGAGAGGGTTCTTTGGAGAGCTGAAACGCCCAGATGGCGATATTTCGACGGAAATATCGGTTGGCGTGAATATCGGTGGCAAAGAAATGGAGATCCCGACGCTTGTGCCGACTCTCAGCCCTCAAGAAATCAACTATCTGCTTAGCGGGAAGCCGCCGACGCGTGAAATAGTTGATAAAGCCGTCATGCATGCAAGAGAGCGCATGAAAGCCGGCCTTCCGGTGTTCGCGGAATGAGAATCCCCTTTCTCGGCGGCTCCGGCGCGCAGCGCAGCGTGTCAGTCAATGCCTCGCGCACCGTGAATCTGTATCCGGTGATGGATGCGGACAACAAGAGCCCGATTGCGCTCTACGGCACGCCGGGACTCGTGACCTTTGCCGAGACCCAAGCGGCCGAAGTGCGCGGGCTGCACGAGGCTTCTGGCCGGCTCTTCGCGGTATCAGGTAATTCGCTGTACGAAATCGCCTCGGATGGCGCTGCGACCTCGCGCGGCACCCTCTTGAGCGCGTCCGGTAGCGTCTCCATCGCGAACAACGGGATTCACGTCGCCATTGTCGATGGCACGTACGGCTACCGCTTCACGCTGGCAACAAACGTTTTCGAGCTGATCACCGATCCCGATTGGCCGGCGGCGGATTCGATCGCGTTTCAGGATGGCTATTTCATCCTCAATGACTCCGGAACGGGATCGTTCTGGATCACGTCGCTGTATGGCACGGACGTCGATGCACTGGACTTCGCGACCGCCGAAGGCGCGCCCGACAACCTCGTTACGCTGATCTGCGACCACCGGGAATTGTGGCTACTGGGCGGAGAATCGACCGAGGTGTGGTTCAACTCCGGCAATGCGGATTTTCCGTTCGAGCGCATTAACGGCGCGTTTCTGGAAGTCGGCTGCGCCGCGCCGCATTCGGTCGCGAAGATGGACAATAGCGTATTTTGGCTGAGCCAAGACAAGCGCGGGCAGGGGCACGTGATGCGCGCGCAGGGCTATCAGCCCGAGGTCGTGTCGAATGCCGCGCTGGAGTACGCCATCGGCCAATACGACACCATTGATGACGCCATTGCCTACACCTACCAGCAGGAAGGCCACGCGTTCTACGTGCTGACCTTCCCGGCCGCGGGCCACACGTGGGCGCTCGACGCGCGCACCGGGCAATGGCACGAGCGCATGTATTGGAATGCGGGATTTGAGGAACGCCACCGCGGCAATTGCTATGCGTTCGCCTTCGGCCGGCATCTCGTCGGCGACTACGCGAACGGCAAGCTTTACGAACTCGACCTCGACGCCTACACGGACGACGGCGCCTCAATTCGAGCGATCCGCCGCACGCAGCATCAGCACGCACAGGGCAAGCGCCTGTTCTGGTCGTCGCTGCAACTCGACATCGAGGCCGGCGTCGGCCTGACGACGGGGCAAGGTAGCGATCCGCAAATCATGCTGCGCTGGTCCGATGACGGCGGGCATACGTGGAGCAACGAGCACTGGCATTCGATGGGCCCCCTGGGGGAATACAGCCGGCGTGCAATCTGGCGCAGGCTCGGGCAATCCCGCAACCGCGTGTATGAGGTCGTGATCGCCGATCCGGTCAAGCGCGTGATTGTGGATGCCTGGGCCGACGTGGAGGCGGGGCAGTGAGTTTCCCTATTCCGCCGCTCAACTCGCCGGACAAGAACTCGCGCGTATGGCATCTGTGGTTTGATCAGCTACGCCGCTTCCTATCGGATGCGTCAGGTCTGATCCCGTGGGCGAGCATCAACAAATCGGGCTCCAACTTAACCGACCTGACGACGCGCCGGCACAACGACCTGCAAATCATCCAGGGCGGCGCAGCCGACAATTACTACCACCTGACGGCGGCACAGCTCGTTGATCTGACGGACGGCAACGACTCGGCGGCGCATTTTCACTCCGCCGACCGGGCACGGGCCAACCACACCGGCACGCAGGTGCGAAACACCATCAGCGATTTCGCGCACGACCACACAACTGCTGATGGATCTGGGGTGCTCACCAACGACGAGCACGACGGGTTTATCGAGATTGCGACCTCGACGGCGCCCGCCACGCCTGCGGCCGGCAAGATGCGCGTATATGCGCAAGACGCGGCGGGCGTCGCTCGCCTGCGTGCGCTGCATTCGACGGGCTCGGATCTCGCGTTTTTCCGCGACTCCGTGGTGCGCGTCAAAAACACCTCGGGCGGCACGATCAACAAGGGCGAGATCGTCTATTGCACCGGGGCAACCGGGAATTTCCCGACCGTCGCCAAGGCAAAATCCAATGCCGCCGGGACAATGCCGGCGATCGGCATGGTATTGGCGACCGCGGCAAACAACGCATTCACGACGGTTCAAACGGCCGGCGAAATGACCGGGCTGGATACCTCGGCCTTTGCCGAAGGCGCGAGCCTGTTCGTCAGCGCGACGGCGGCCGGCGCAATGACCGCGACCGAGCCGCAGCATCCATTCCTGTCGCAAGAGGTCGGCTTTTGCACCAAGAGCAATGCGGGGGGTGGCGCGGTACAGCTCTTCTGTACGCCTGCCCACGAGGGGGACGATTTCGGCAGCAACCGCAATACGTACAAGATCGGCGATGGTGCTGCGGGAACGAAAACGCTTGGGTTTTCTGCCGCGGGGCTCGGCAGCCTGCAGTGGGCGCCGACTGCCGCGCGCACTGTGACGATTCCGGATGATTCCGGGACGGTCGTGCTCTCCAGGGTGATCGGCGCGACTTGGGACAACGGCTCAAGCGCAGTGGTTGCTGCTGACTGCAAGACGGTATTCGTGCCCGTCAATGCGGCCGGGACGATCAATCGGGTCGAGATCATCACCGACAACTCGGTCGACGGGTCGTGCGTGGTCGACGTCTGGAAGGCGAACAACGCGTACCCGAGCGTCGCGAACACGATCATTTCCGGAACGAAACCAACGATCTCCGCGGGGCGCTTTTATAGCGATACGACACTTTCGGGTTTCTCGTCATTGGCGATCACAGCGGGGGATCGCGTTGCGTTTCATCTCGATTCAGCGTCGAGCCTGACGACCATCTCAATCAGAATGACCTTTGGGTAAAAAATGGGTATCGCAACAACAACTGCTGTTATCGACCATACCAGCGATGCCGGATTCCGTGCGTGGGTCGCCGAGTTCATTGCACAGCTCGCCAATGCCGGCGCGGTCCAAACGGCCGATACGGGACAGATCAACACCAGCACGGTGACGCGACCCGGCACGAACACGACCGCAGGCTACGCGGTTTTCAGAACGCCGGATTCAACGCTCTATTACAAGTTCGAGTTCGGAACGGGAGTCGCGGCCACAGCCCCCCGCATATTGGTCACTATCGGTACAGGGTCGAACGGAACGGGGACTATTACCGGGCAGACGAACACGGCCTCTTCAACCATGGTTAATGGCGCCGCTCCGGTCAGCACGTCCACCGCATATGTTAGCCGATGGTGCTGCAAAAATGGCTACATCGGCATTTCGTGGAAAGAGGGGAGCGTTACCGGGGGGGGTATTGCAGGAATACTCGTTTCCGGTGTTACGGTTGACGGCTCGCAAACCATCACCAGTACGGGATTTGCGCTCGTTCGGCTAAATGGCGCAAACCTCTCAGTGCAGTCCGTGAGAACCGCGGCCACTGCCGTCACGCTAACCGATCAGACTATCAATTCGTCAAGGGCGTTTTCGCTCACTTGCATTCCTGGCGGGGAATCGTCATCGATCGATAGCAGCGGGAACAACCAAGCATACCTATGGTGGATTAACGTCAAAGACGTTCAGCCGTTTCTGTGGGGGTGTACTGTCTATTCAGCAGAGGCGGGAGTCGGAACGACATTCAGCGCTACGTTGATCGGATCAACCGCTCACACATATGTGGCGCTGGTCGGAGTGGGAGCGAACAGTCCTGTCAATAGCGCAACATTTGCGTGCGCGATGCTATGGGAGTGAGTCATGGCCTGGGTTCCAGCTCCTAGCAACAGCATTCAGTCATCCCAAAAGGCTGGTGTCGCAATAAACGGCGCGCTATCCAGCGGCATTTCGTTCGCAAACGCGTTCCAGGCGGGCCCTAAGCCGTCCTCGGTCACGACGCCTCAACATACCCGTAGTTTCCCAATCGGCTGAACCCATGCACCCAATGACGCAGGACCCGCTCGCGACGGCTGAGCGGATGATGGCTCATGCGAAACACCCGATTCTCTCGGCGCTCGCCGGCGACGCAAACACCGTTGCCGCCTATGCGCGGGAAGAGATCCGCAGCGCCATCCTCGCGCTGCAGGACTACTTGATGAGCCTGCCGGGTGCGCAACTGGATTGCCCGGTCACACATCACTTTGCGCCGGGTTCCTACGCGCGCGAGATGACCATTCCGGCCGGTGTCGTCATTGTCGGGAAAATTCACCGTCACGCGCACGTCAATGTGATTTCCAAGGGGCGCGTGCGCGTCGTCACCGAAGCGGGACTGAAGACGCTGGCAGCGCCCTGCACCTTTATCTCTGAGCCCGGCACCAAGCGCGTCGTGCTCGCTGAAACCGAAACCGTATGGACCACGGTGCATGCTACCGATGAGACGGATCTCGACAAGATCGAGGGCTTCGTTATTGCCAAGACCTATGAGGATCTTGGCGTCATCGAGGCGGTGCCACAACAGGAGAGGCTAAAATGACGTGGGGAATGGTCGCGGTTGCAGGAGCCACGGTCGTGGGCGCGGGAGCGGCATATGCCGGTTCCCAGCAAGCGGCCAGTGCCGCCAAAGAGGCCGGTAAGACTTCGGCGAACGCGGCGAAATATCAGGCCGAGCTGCAGCAGCAGCAATACGACCAGACGCGGCAAGATCAGGCGCCCTGGCGCGGCGCGGGCGAACTCGGCCTGGGCGCGCTGACCTACGGGCTGGGCCTGTCACCGACCGGCTACGTGCCGGGCATGTCGCAGCAGACCATGGGGGCGTTCGGTGCCAATGCGCTCGCCTATGGCAACGCCAGCAATCTGCTCGCAGGCGGTGACCAGTGGGAAGTGATCGCCGCGCCCGGCCATCGCCAGAACATGCAGGTTCGCAACACCGCAACCGGCGAAGTGCGCGAGGTGCCGGTCTCGACTGAGAGCGATACTTCGTCGCTCAAGCGCGAAGGGATCGCCAATGCGCTCGCGAACGGCTGGCAGTTGAGCGGCACCGAATCCGTTCCGCAAGTCGGCTCCGTGCTCACGGGGCCCAAGTCGATGCCGACCGACGCGCAGGTTGCCGACGCGCAGCAGCGCATGTCGCAGGCGTCCGGTAATGCACTGACGCCGATGGTGGCGCGCGCACCGGGGGATAACTCCGGCATCGGCCAGCCGGGGCTGATGCAAACCGGCATGGGCGCGGGCGACCTGATGCGACGCTTCGGCATGGCGGATTTTCAGGCCGATCCCGGTTACGCCTTCCGTCAGCAACAGGGACAACAACAGATCGAGCGATCGGCGGCGGCGCGCGGCGGGCTGCTGTCTGGCGCGGCGATCAAGGCCGGACAGCGATTCGGGCAGGATCTCGCCAGCCAGGAGTATCAGAACGCCTACAACCGGTTCAACACGGACCAGACGAGTCGCTACAACAAACTGGCATCGCTCGCCGGCGTCGGGCAGACCGCGAACAACGCGCTGCAGACGGCCGGCAGCAACTACGCCAACGCAATGACCGGGATCAGCGCCAACAACGCCGACAATCAGGCTAATGCGCAACTCGCAGCCGGCAATGCGCGCGCTTCCGGCTATACGGGAATCGCCAACGCGCTCTCCAGCGGCTTCGCAAACTATCCGCGCCAGCAGCAGCAAGGCTACCAAGTGCCGGCCGGCTATCAGATGGGCTCGGGCTACCTCGGCAACGCCGCAGCCACGAGCCAGGGCTATCAGCCGCTGGATTACGCAACAGCGAACGCCGGCTATTACGACTGAGGGCGACCATGGCAATCAATTTTGGCCTTCTGAACACCCAGGCGCCGGCCGAGATCGGCGCGAGCATCGGCAACGCGCTCGCCGTGCGCCGGCAGCGCGACATGCAGGACCAGCAATTCGCGCAGCAGCAGGAACAGGGGCAGGTACAAAACGCGCTCGCCCGCATGCAGATGCAGCAGGCGCAGCGCGCCATCGATACCGAAGACCGGCTGCGCCAGGCCTACGCGTCGTCGGGCGGCGACATTGCCGCCGCAGTGCCCAAGGTCATGGCGATCGACCCGAAGCAAGGACTCGCGCTGAGCAAGCAGGTACAGGAGGTGCAGCAGGCGGGCACCAAGCGCAGCCTGGAAATGACCGACCTCGCGCACAAGAAACTCGAGCTCTACCGTCAGGGCCTGAACGAGGTTCGCACTCCACAGGATTACGCGAACTGGCTCTCTCAGCAGCACAACGATCCGGACCTGCAGCCGCTGATGAAGTCGCTGCCGCCGCTTGAGCAATCCCTCGCGACGATTCCGCAGGATCAGGCGGGCTTCGAGAAGATGAAGATGCAGTCGGCGCTCGGGCTCGCGAAGGTGCTGGAGCTGAACAAACCGGCGGGCCCGTCGAGCCTCGGCAAGCTCATTGCGGAACGGGACGCGCTGCCGCAAGGTGATCCCCGTCGCGTTGACTATGACCGCATGATCACCAAGGAATCGACGCACGCGCCGCAGGTCAGCGTGTCGTATGGCGCCCCCATGGCGGGCGTCGATGCGCAAGGGAATCCCGTTTTCTTCCAGCCGAGCAAGAATGGCGGGGCGCCGGCAGTGATCCCCGGCGTAAAGCCGCCCGAAAACACCAAGTCGCCGACCGAGTTCGAAGGAAAAGCCGCGTTCTACGCCGGGAATATGCGCAACGCGAGCAAGATTCTCGACAACCTGGAGACGCAAGGGCTCGACATGTCGCGCCTTGGTCAGCAGGTCGAGACGGCGGTTGCTGGGGGTTTGGGCAACTTCGCTGCCAGTCCGGTAGCGCAGCAGGCCCGCCAGGCGCAGAACCAGTGGGCCGAACAGATGCTGCGCATGCAGACCGGCGCCGCGGCGACCGAGAACG
>Ga0255311_1000105_pt1 | contig 10203 bp, 7 predicted proteins | sample EtOH4_T0_E4_meta_FD_201358 | JGI IMG/M metagenome (GOLD analysis project Ga0255311, IMG submission 201358) | Sandy soil microbial communities from University of British Columbia, Vancouver, Canada - EtOH4_T0_E4 | ecosystem: Engineered > Artificial ecosystem > Sand microcosm > Unclassified ... | reverse complement strand
GGCGGGAGCATAGGCGCGCACCGTGAGATTCTCACGTGCGAACACAAGCTCCCAGCGTTCGCCAAGATACATCGGGGCCTTGAGCTGCATTTTCAGCCGGTTGGGGCCGGGATTCGACGCGCAGCGCACGCGTTCAATGCGGATGATGCCGGTCGCCTTCGCTCCGGTTGCCGCTTTTGTGCGCGACATGCCGGTCAAGCGCTCGCCGAACAATTCGATAGTGGTACGGCCGCCGGAATTATCGGCCAGCGTGCCGTTGAGCCGGTTGTTGGCACCCATGAATTCAGCGGTGAACAGGGTTGCCGGCTCGTTATAAAGCGCAGTCGGCGTGCCTTCCTGCGCGACAAGTCCGGCGTCGAGCAGCACGACGCGATCGGCAATCGCCATGGCCTCGACCTGGTCATGCGTGACGTGGATTGCCGACAAGCCCAATGTGACGATCAGCGTGCGCAGCCAGGCGCGCGCTTCCTCGCGCAGCTTGGCGTCCAGATTGGACAGTGGCTCGTCGAGTAAAATCACCGACGGCTCATAAACGAGTGCGCGCGCAATGGCGACACGCTGCTGCTGTCCGCCGGAAAGCTGGTGCGGGTAACGCGCTGCAAGATGGCCGAGCCCGATCTGCGACAGTGTCCTCTCCACGCGGGTCCTGGTTTTCTCAGCCGAGACGCCGCGCAGTTTGAGGCCGTAGGCGACATTGTCGAACACTGTCCGGTGGGGCCATAGCGCGTAGGATTGGAACACCAAGCCGAGCCCGCGTTTCTCGGCGGGCAAATCGATGGCGCGCGCCGCATCGAAGAACTCGGTATCCCCGATCGCGATCGAGCCCTGGTGCGGCGTCTCCAGACCGGCAATGGCACGCAGTAACGTCGTCTTGCCGCTGCCCGACGGACCGAGCAGGGCGACCACTTCGCCCGCCGGCACTGAAAGCGAAACGCCCTTGAGAATCTCGTTGTCGCCGAGGCGGAGAGCGACGTCCTTGACGATGAGCTCAGCCATGCAGGCGCACTCCAAGGCGGACAGCGACGGCAAGGCCGACGCCAATCATGACCACATTAACGACTGACAGCGCCGACACCAGATCGACTGCGCCGGTACCCCAGAGCGACACCAGAAGCGAACCGATCACCTCGGTGCCGGGGCCAAGCAGGTAGATGCCGGTAGAGTATTCGCGCACAAAAATCAGGAACACCAGCAGCCAACTGGCCAGCATGCCGTATTTGATCAGCGGCACGGTAACATCGCGCTTGACGCGCAGGTCGGTTGCGCCGGCTGTGCGCGCGGCTTCCTCCAGCTCCGGCGCGACCTGCAGCAAGGTGCCGGAGATGAGCCGCATGCCGTAGGCGAGCCAGACAATGGAATAGGCGAGCCAGATCGAGGCCATCGTCGACTTGAGCGGCGAAAGGAACGGCACGAACAGGAATACCCATAGCAGGGCAAGGCCGGCGACGAGGCCCGGCATGGCACGCGGCACCATCACCAGATAGTCGACAAGCCGCGTCCAGCCGGAGTTCCACCGATGCACGGCAAGCGCGATCGCGGTATAGCAGGCGACGGCTGCAGCTCCGCCGATAACGCCGATGCCGAGCGTGTTGAAGATGCCGCGCACCACGTTTGGATAATCTGTGAGCTCGCGATAATGATCGAGCGTCAGCACGTCGAGCAGCCTCACGCCTTCGCCCCAGGTCACGACGAAAGAACGCAGTGTGATGCCGAAGATCGGCACGACCACGGTCACGAACAGCCATAGAACAATTCCGGCAAACGCAGCCCAGCGCCAATGATGCAACGGAAGCAGTTGCGTTTTCAGACCTTTGCCTCGCATGGACACGTATCGTTGGGCCTGGCGCAGGAGCAGGCGTTGCATGAACACCAGCGGTGCGGTGATCGCGATGATCGCAACCACAACCACGGCCATCAGCTGATATGACGGCACACCCAGTTTGTTGGTGAGCTTGAACAAATAGGTCGAGAGCACCAGCAGATCCTGCGGATCGCCCAGCACCAGCGGCAGGCCGAACAGTTCGAAGCCCAGAAAGAACACGAGCACGCCGGCGAACAGGATTGCCGGCAGGATCATCGGCAGGCTGACGCTGACGGCGACGCGAAACGGGCTGGCGCCGGACACACGCGCGGCCTCCTCGAGATCGGTGCTCAACCCACGGAGCGCAGCCGCACTATAGAGGTAGACGTGCGGGACGTGCGTGAGTCCGGCAATTATGATCAGTGCCAGCAATGAATAAAGATTCCACGGAACGAAGCCGAAAAGGTCCTTCGCAAGCGTCGAAAAAATTCCGACCGGGCCTATCGCCACGACGTAGCCGAATGCAATGACCACCGCCGACACGAAGATCGGTATCAGGATCAGCGGCTCGAGATATCGCCGGCCGGGAACGTCGGTGCGAACCATCAGAAAGGCGAGCAGCGCACCGAGCGGCACTGCGATCGCAGCCATGCCGGCCGCGATCGCAACCGTGGTCCAGAACGCTTGCCAGAAATCGGAATCGGCGAGCACGAATGAATAGGCGAGCAGGCCGACCTTCGCGGAAGGGTCAAAAAACGGTGCAGTAAGGAAACTCTGGTAGACCACAAGCGAAAGCGGCGCCACCACGACAAGCGTGGTGACGCCGAGCACGAGCAAACGGTACACGACAATGGGCATGGCCGCCCTTGATCCGGCGCGCCGAAGGGCGCGCGCTATGCCTATTGTCCCTTCTTCGCCTGTTGCCACTTCGACAGGAAGGCAAGCCGTTTTGCCTGGTCGAGATTTTCCAGGAGCGTCTGGTCGATCGGAACGGGCCGCGCCTTGTCGCCGATCAGCCTCGTAACGCCTTTGATCGTCGCCTCGCCATCAACGTCTGAACGAAGCGAATAAAGATCGGCCTTGTTTGCGATGATTTCCTGTCCGCGCTTCGACAGGATGTAATCGAGAAAAAGCTTGCCGGCGTTCGGATTCTTGGCGTGCTTGGAAATGAAAGCGACGCGCGAGGTCACCATCGTATAGTCCTTCGGCAGAATGATGCCGAGGTTGGGATCCTTCTTGGAACGGCCGAGAGCGTAGGAGCCGAAGACTCCATAGGCGATCAGGTGCTCGCCCGACGTGACGCGTTCCATCATGGCGCCGGCGCTTGTGTAGAGCTTTGCCTGCGTCTTGCCCATTGCCCTGAAGAGGTCCCAGGCCTGCGGGAAACTCTTGATGTCCGCGTTGCAGAACAGATAGCCGACGCCGGACCGCTCTGGATCGTACGCGGTGATCTTGCCTTTGTAGAAATCGGCTTTGGCGTTGAGCAGCTTCAAGAGATCGGTGTGGTCTTTCGGCACATCCCCTTCTGGAACGAGGCGTTTGTTGTAGACGAAGGTGATCGGCTCGTACGTCGTGCCGTAGGCCGAATCCTTCCACACCGCCCATTTCGGCAGCGCCTTGATCTCCGGCGAGGCATAAGTCGTGGCGTGACCGTCGGCGACAAGCTTCACCTGCAGGTCCATCGCCGACGACCAAATGACGTCCGCGGTGCCGTTGTTGGCCGCGGCCTCGGCAATGAAGCGGTTATAGAGCTCGGTGGAGTTAATATCGGAGTATTCGACCTTGATGCCGGGGTAGAGCGTCTCGAAGTCCTTGATCAGCGGATTGGCGGCGACGGCGTCAGTGGTCGAGGAGATGACGATCTTGCCCTCCTTCTTGGCGGCCTCGACGATCTTGGCATAGTCCGCCGGATAACCTTGCGGGGCCTGCGCGTGCGCGGCGCTGCTGAGGGCAATTAAGGTTGCGGTGAAAACGGCGGATATGACGTGACGCATGACGACTCCCTGGCGTTTTTCGGGGGGCGCCTGCCCCCGCGGCGGCCGTTCGTGAGCGATGCTACTCCAGGGCTTCATCCACCGCCTAGGCCCACAAAAGCGAAAGCCTTGGCGCCGGGAAGATCAGCCGGCAAAGCCGCCGGTGTCGAGAAAGGCCTGCTCTCCCGGTGTCGTGCTGCGACCGAGAACGGCATTGCGATGGGGAAAGCGTCCGAACCGCCGTATGATGTCGGCGTGAATTTCCGCCCATTTCAAGCTCTCTTGGTCTCCCGCCGCCTTGTTGAGCGCGATGCAGCGCTCCTGGTCCGCGAGATTCTCCGAATGCTCGAACGGAAGGTAGAAGAAATTCCGCAGCTCTTTCGGTACCTGACTGTCGAATCCGCGGACGATCGCGCCGGCGGTGATGGCACGCGCCAGTGGGTCGGTGGCAAATGCACGCGCATCGCCGCGAAACATGTTGCGCGGAAACTGATCCAGCAAGATCAGCAATGCCAGCGCGCCTTCCGCGCTCTGCTCCCAGCCGGACAATTGCCCGGCGGCGGCGGCCTCGTGGGCGGCAAGAAATCGTTCGCGGATCTCGTCGTCGAATACCGGATCCTTCTTGAACCAGCGGTCCGGACCTGCCTTCTGCCAGAACGCCACGACGTCGGCTGCACTTGCGACCATTATGCCTCGTATCAATTGGCCGCCGGGTGCGACGGTTCATCGCGCAGGGCACGTCGCAGGATCTTGCCGACGTTTGTTTTCGGCAGTTCCTCCCGGAACTCGATCTGCTTCGGCACCTTGTAGCTGGCAAGGCGTGAGGCGAGGAAAGCGCGCAGGTCTTCGGCCGTGACATCGGGTTTTTTCCTGACCGCAAACAGCTTGCCGGTTTCGCCGGAGTGCTCGTCGGGTATGCCGACGACGGCGCACTCCAGCAGGCCGCCGTGGCTCATGGCGACTTCCTCGACTTCGTTCGGGAATACCTTGAAGCCCGACACGGAGATCATGTCCTTCTTGCGGTCGACGATACGCACGCGGCCTTGCTCGTCCATCATGCCGATGTCACCGGTGCGGAAAAATCCGTCTTTCGTCATCGCTTTCGCAGTCTCGTCGGGCCGTTTCCAGTACCCCGCCATGATCTGCGGACCGCGCGCGCAGATTTCGCCCTGCTCGCCGATTGGCAATTCACGCCCCTCGTCGTCGCGGATCGAGATCTCGGTCGAGGGCAGTGGAAGGCCGATGGTGCCGGTCCATTCACTGATGTCGCCGCGGTTGCACGTGAGCACCGGCGAGGTCTCGGACAGGCCGTAGCCCTCAATGATCGGCCTGCCGGTGGCCTTCACCCAGGCGTCAGCAACTGGCTTCTGCACGGCCATGCCGCCGCCGATCGTGCACTTCAGCATGCTCCAATCGATCTTGCCAAAATTGGGGTTGTGAAGCAGCGCGTTGTACAGCGTGTTCACCGCCGGAAAGATGTTCACCTTGTATTGCGACAACACTTTCACCAGGCCGGGAATATCGCGCGGGTTGGTGATCAGCAGGCACATTCCACCGATGCGCATGCTGAGCAGAAAGCACCCGGTCAGGGCGAAGATGTGGTACAACGGCAGTGCCGTGACGATGATCACGTGATCGACTTTCGGCGGGATATCGACCATCGGCTGATTCCACGCCTCGACCTGCAACATGTTGGCGACAAGGTTGCGATGAAGAAGCATCGCGCCTTTTGCCACGCCAGTGGTTCCGCCTGTGTATTGGAGAAATGCAATGTCGTCGGGTTCCGACGCGGAGACTTCCAGCGCCATCGTACGCCCAGCCGCAACGGCGTCGTTGAATTTTATTGCGTCCGGAATCGAGTAGGCGGGCACCATCTTCTTGACGTAGCGGACGACGGAGTTGACGATCGTGCCTTTCACGGTGCCAAGCATGTCGCCCAGGCTCGCGATTACCACATGCTTCACCTGCAGATTCGGCAACGCCTGTTGCAGCACACTGGCAAAATTCTCGAGCACGATGATGGCTTCCGCGCCCGCGTCGGTGAGCTGAAATTCCAGTTCGCGTGGCTTGTAGAGCGGGTTGACGTTCACGACCGTGCAGCCGGCGCGCAGGATGGCGGCGATGGCAACCGGATATTGCAACACGTTGGGCATCATGATGGCGACGCGCGCGCCACGTTTCAGGCCCCGGTTTTGCAGCCAGGCTGCGAGCGCGCGCGATGACTCTTCGACGTCGGCATAGGTCAGAGACTTGCCCATACAAGCACAGGCTTCGCGGCTGGCGTATGTCCGGAAGCTTTCCTCAAACATCGTGATCAACGACGGGTAGCGCGTTACATCGACCTCGCCGGGTACGCCCGGCGGGTAGTGCCGAAGCCAAGGCCGATCCATGGCATTTCCCCCGCGACCGTCTTTCACCAGCGCGACGACGGTCGATTTCGCGTCAGCATGAGTCCAACCGCTCCCGCATGCAAGACCAGCAATCGCTAGCGGCCTCCAAATGGAACGAGCGGATTGTCGGTCAGCGCGGCCCGGTCGGGCCGGTCAGGCGCTGCGACCCCGAGAAAAGCCTCGAAAAGCTCGCGCACGGTGCGTTGCGGCAAATCGCGGGTGATAAAGACCAGCCGGGTGCGGTGGTCGTCATCGGGCCAGCGTTCGAGCCGCGCGGTGGGGTGAAATATGTGCTGCACGCCATGCACCACGACCGGCGTATCCGGCATTTCCGCAAGTTTCACGATGCCTTTGACACGCAAAAGCTTTTCGCCGTGTGTGGCGCGCAATAGCTCGAGAAACATCTCCAAAGTTCCCGACGGGATTGCATCGTCGGCTGTGAGAACAAAAGAGCTGATGTGCTCGTCGTGCCGGTTAACGTCGTGATGATGGTGGTGTTGGTGTTGGTCATAGGCTTCGGCGGCAAGCCATTTCTTGACGTCAGGGATTTTCCGGTCGGGGTCATAAAGCCCGCTTCCAAGCAGCTTTTCGGCGCTCGCCTCGCCCTTGGCGGCGTCAAGGATCGGTGCCGCAGGATTGAGCGCGCGGAGCCGGGCAACAATTCGTTGCCGCTGTGTCTCATCCACAATGTCGGTTTTGGTCAGCACGATGCGGTCGGCAACCGCGGCCTGCTTCACCGCCTCGAGATGCGCGTCGAACGTCGCCTCACCGGCGGCGGCATCCGCAACGGTTATGACGCCGTCCAGACGATAACGTAGGACGAGATAGGGATGCGACATTGCGGTATGCAGCACCGGCGCCGGATCGGCGAGGCCCGTGGTTTCGAGCAGCAGTCGTTTGAACGTGCAGCGCCGGTTGTCGAGGTCGCGTAGCAGCGTCTCCAGCGCGTCGACGAGGTCGCCGCGCATCGTGCAGCACAGGCAGCCCGATTGCAAAAGCACTATGTTGTCGCTGACGTATTCTACCAACAGGTGGTCGAGTCCGACCTCGCCGAATTCGTTAATGACGACTGCGGTCTCCGCGAGCGCCGGATCTTTCAGCAGCCGGTTGAGCAATGTGGTTTTGCCGGCGCCCAGGAAACCGGTGAGGACCGTGAACGGAATCGGCGCGGGCGGTTTCTTTCGCTCAGCGCGCGGCGTGGGCTCGCTCATTGCGTCGACGAGGTGACTTTCGGTTTGGACTGCTTTGCCGGCTTTGCCGTCTTGGCGGGCTTCGCGTTATCCGTCTTCGCGGCCTTTTCTGACGCCGCGCCCTTGGCGGGCTTCTCAGCGCCTTCCTTCTTGGCGGCAGTCTTCTTTTTATTTTTGGGTGCAGCGCTGGCGGTCTGCGAGATAGGATCCGGGCGATCAGCCGGGCCCGTGAATACCACTACTGGCGGCGTGGTTTCGACCGGCGGGCCAAGCACGAATTTGCCGTTGGCCGGCTTCAGACTCGATAACATGAAGGCCTGACCGTTTTCAGCCCCGCTATTTGCGGCGGTCGTCGACTCGTCCGGCTCCTCCTCGTTCTCCTCGGAAGGCGGTTTGCGGCGATGTCCACCACACATTTCCTCGCGTAGATTGGGCGGCTGCGCATCGATCGGTGCCAACGCGTCGACCGTGCCGAGCGAGGGCGTCAGCCAGGACAGGCCCCCGCTGTTGAAGCCGCGCTCGAGGAGCTGCGCCGCCTTTTGCGCGCGCACGGCGCCGGACCAGGATCCAAGGATCACCGCGATCAACCGGCGGCCATTGCGTGTGGCGGAGGCGACGACGTTGTAGCCCGACGCGCAAATGAATCCGGTCTTCATGCCGTCTGCGCCCGGATAGCGATCGATGAGCGAATTGTAGTTCCGCATCACGCGGCTGCCGTAGCGGATCGACGAAATGTGCCAGTAGCTGTCGTACTCGGGAAATTCGCGGATGAGCGCGCGCGCCAGGATGCCGAGGTCGCGGGCGGAGGAGATGTGGTTTTCTGCAGGTAAGCCGTTCGGATTGACGAAATTGCTTTGCGACATGCCGAGCCGACGTGCGTTCGCATTCATGAGATCGGAAAAGCCTGCGATTGAACCGCCGACGCCTTCCGCAATCGCCACCGCAATGTCGTTTGCGGATTTCACCATCAGCATCTTCAGCGCGTTGTCGGCGGTGACAGTGGCGCCGACCTTAAAGCCCATCTTCGTCGGCTGTTGTGCGGCGGCATTGCGCGATATAGGGAGCAGAGTATTGAGCGATAGGCGACCCTCCTTCACCGCGCGCAGGGTGGTGTAGGCGGTCATCAGTTTTGTGACCGAAGCGGGATACCACGGATAGGTGGCGTTCTCGGCGTGAAGCACCTTGCCCGTCGACGCCTCGATCAAAAGCTGCGCTTCTGCGCGGGCGCGATCAACCGCGGCAAGCGCAAGCGCACCCACGGCGAGGCCGAGAATCACGATGCGACGGCGGTGGCTTGTGCGGGCAGTCATCGTTCGCGGTTCAGGGTCCTAAGGCCTCAGAAACGGAAAGTTCCATAGACAGCCGTGCTAGGCTATCTAAGCTTCGGATGCTAGGCAAAGCGCGTGAACCACAGCTGAATATAGCGAGAACAGCAAAGCCCGATGAAAACGACCAAAGTTCGGCAAAGGAGGCGTTAAATGACGGCCTGTATCGTCGGTTGGGCACACAGTCCATTCGGCAAGCTTGCCGGTGAAACGCTCGAAAGTCTGATCGTGAAAGTTGCGGGCGAGGCGCTGGCTGACGCCGGGATCGCCGCAAAAGACGTCGACGAGATCGTGCTCGGGCATTTCAACGCCGGGTTTTCCCCCCAGGATTTTACCGCCTCTCTGGTCCTGCAGGCCTCTAACGACCTGCGCTTCAAGCGCGCAACGCGTGTGGAGAACGCGTGCGCCACGGGTTCCGCTGCCGTGCATCAAGGAATTAGGACGATCGAGGCACGCGCCGCGCGCATCGTGCTTGTCGTCGGCGCCGAGCAAATGACGACAACGCCTGCGCCGGAGATTGGACGCAACCTGCTGAAGGCCTCGTATGTGCGCGAGGAGGCCGACATCGATGGGGGCTTTGCCGGGATTTTCGGCAAAATCGCGGGTCTCTATTTTCAGAAATGGGGTGATCAGTCCGACGCGCTGGCCATGATCGCCGCCAAGAATCACAAGAACGGCGTCGGCAATCCCTACGCGCAGATACGTAAGGATCTGGGCTATGACTTCTGCCGCACCGAAAGCGAGAAGAATCCGTTCGTGGCCGGCCCGTTGAAGCGTACCGACTGCTCGCTGGTTTCGGATGGCGCCGCGGCGATCGTGCTTGCTGATGTGGAGACCGCGCTCAAGCTCAAGAAGGCAGTCGCGTTCCGTGCCGCCGAGCACGTGCAGGATTTTTTGCCGATGTCGAAGCGCGACATTCTGAAGTTCGAAGGTTGTTCACAGGCCTGGCAGCGCGCGCTTGCGCAGTCGGGACTTCAACTGAGCGATTTGTCGTTCGTCGAGACCCACGACTGTTTCACTATCGCTGAGCTGATCGAATATGAAGCGATGGGTCTGACCGCCGAAGGGCAGGGGATGCGCGCGATCAAAGAAGGTTGGACTCAAAAAGACGGCAAGCTACCCGTGAACCCGTCCGGCGGCCTGAAGGCGAAAGGCCATCCGATCGGAGCGACGGGGGTTTCCATGCACGCACTGACGGCAATGCAGCTCACCGGTACCGCCGGCGACCTGCAGGTCAAGAACGCGCGGCTCGGCGGCATCTTCAATATGGGCGGGACGTCAGTCGCGAATTATGTGAGCGTTCTCGAGCGGATCAAATAGCGTTTTCCCGCAGGCGGCTAGTTGAACTTGCGCTCTTTCAGCGTCGGCAGAAACGACGAATCAAAAACGTCGTCCAGTTTCGGTTTCGCGGCCTTGAACTTGTAGACCATCGCAATCTGGTCGATGGCGCGCGCGAAGCGCTGCTCGTCGATGGTACCATAACCGTTCGCCTTGACCTCGGGCGTGACGATATTCTCGCGGATA
>Ga0255311_1000102_pt1 | contig 10311 bp, 11 predicted proteins | sample EtOH4_T0_E4_meta_FD_201358 | JGI IMG/M metagenome (GOLD analysis project Ga0255311, IMG submission 201358) | Sandy soil microbial communities from University of British Columbia, Vancouver, Canada - EtOH4_T0_E4 | ecosystem: Engineered > Artificial ecosystem > Sand microcosm > Unclassified ... | reverse complement strand
AGCCGCTCGGGGAAGGCGGTGATGAAGATCACCGGCACCGAAAATTCGGCGAGGATGTCCTTGACCGCGTCGATGCCGCTCGAATCGTCGGCCAGCTGGATGTCGGCGAGCACCAGCCCCGGCGGGTTGGAGCGCGCCTGCGCGACCGCTTCGTCGCGGGTGACGGCGACGCCGGTGACATTGTGGCCAAGGTCGCGGACGATGGTCTCGATATCCATCGCGATGATCGGCTCGTCCTCGATGATCAGCACGTCGGCGAGCGTCTGGCGCTCGATCTCGCTCAGCGCCTCGGCGACCAGCGAATCGACGTCGGCCGGGGTGGCGCCGATCAGGTAAGCGGTGTCGTCCGACGAAAAGCCCTCGAGCGAGGTCAGGAGCAGCGCCTGGCGCGATAAGGGGGTGATCCGCGACAAGCGCGCCTGGGCGATGCCCTCGCTGCCGGAGAAGCTGCGCGACGGCTCTTCGCCTTCCTCGATGTTGGCGGTCGACCAGATCGCGTGGAAGGTGCGGTAGAGGCCGAGCCGCGGATCGACCTCGCGGGGAAACTCGTCGGGCTCGGCGACGATGGCTTCCAGGGTGGCACGAACGAACGCGTCGCCGTGGGCCTGGCTCCCGGTCAGGGCGCGCGCGTAGCGGCGAAGGAAGGGTAGATGCGGAGCAAGTTCCTGGCCAAGCGACATAGGGGAAGGCTCTTTCATGATCTTGGGATGTCTCCCGGCTCTTTGAGCGCGCGCCCCGATCGATGCAACCCTCGGCTCCCCTTTGTAAAAACCCCCGACAGTTGCCCCGTGGCCGCGATGCACTAGTGCACAGAAGAAGTGATGCGCCTCTGGAACAAAGCACCGGGCATTTGGTTTCCATGGCGGCTCGGCACATTCATCGGCACCGTCGACCTGCCGTTGGGGACCGCTAGGGGCCGGGGCATTTCGCGGCGCTGTTCGACCAAAATGGATCGAGCCCGTTGCGTTAAGGTCCGTGATCGTAGGAGCGCGCTTGTACCCGCGCGAGGGGGGACGAGAGGTTGAGTGGCAGGCAGGGCGAGTCGCACGGCATCGGCAAAGACAAGGCCTCCAGGGCGAAGCGCGCCGGCGATAAAGCGCCACGGGAGAGGGGTGCGCGCAAGCATCGCGCCGCCGACCTCGGCCGAGCGCTGCGCTCGGTCTACGACGACACGCTGCGCGAATCCGTCCCCGACGATTTCCTCGACCTGCTCGGCAAGCTCAGCTGACGGCGGCTTCGGCACCGCGTTGACGCGGGCGGCGGCATGACCAGCGCTGCCCAGCGCTTCCAGGCGCTGCCGACGGCGGCCAAGCTCCTCCTGATCCTGAGCGCGGCGCTGCTGCCGATCGGCATCGCCCTCGTATGGGTCGCGCAAAACGGAATCCACCAGGCCGACGCGGCGTCGCGCGGCCGCACCGACGACCAGGCGCGGACCGCGGCGCGAGCGATCGAAAGCCTGATCGCGCGCAACGCGCTCGCCCTGCGCATCGCCGCCAACGGCGCGCTCGCCGGCGGCCCGTCCGGCGCCTGCGACCGCGCTCGGCGCTCGCTCGCCGTGGCCCCCGCCGTCGCCCAGCGGTTCGAGCTCAACGGCCCCGACGGCCAACTGCTGTGCGCGGTCGGCGACATCCCCGCCCCCAACGACCTGCCGTGGGTCGCGCCCGGCGCCATCCGGCTGCGCGTCGCGCCGACCGGCGACGCGCTCATCCTGCGGGTCGGGGTGATCGGCGGGATGGCGACCGCCTCGCTGCCCGCCGCGGAGATGCGCAGCGTCGCGCTGGAGCGCAACAGCGACATCGAATCTTTGGTCATCCGCGACGGCGAGCGCGAGCTGAGGCTGATCGAAGGCGGCGCGCCCAGCGACAGCGACCGCGGCCATTCGTACAGCAAATGGCCGCTCGGCAACGGCCAGCTCGTCGCCCGCATCGGCGCCAAGGTGCCGCTGATCACCACCTCCGACCGGCTGATGCTGCTGCTGCCGTTCCTGATGTGGATGACGGCGGCGCTGATCACCTGGCTGCTGGTCACGCGGCTGCTGATCCGCCCGCTGCGACGGCTCGAGCGCGCCGTCACCCGCCTCCAGCCCGGCGAAAGCGCCAACGTGCTGCCCGACAAGCTCGGCCCGGCGACCGAAATCCAGGAGCTGCGCGACGCCTTCGCCCGCGGGCTGATGCGAATCGAGCAGTCGGAGCGCGAGATGGCCGAGGCGCTCGACGGGCAGCGGCGGCTGGTGCGCGAGGTCCACCACCGGGTGAAGAATAACCTCCAGGTCGTCGCCTCGCTGCTCAACATCCACGGCCGCACCGCCGAGTCGCCCGAGGCGCGCGCCGCCTATGAGGCGATCGGCCGCCGCGTCGGAGCGCTGTCGATCGTCCACCGCAACCATTTCGCCGAGATGGAGGAGAATCGCGGCATTGCGCTCCGGCCGCTGCTTTCGGAGCTGGCCGCCGAGCTGCGCGGCGGGGCGCCCGAAGCGGCGCGCTCGCTGGTCATCGATCTCGACCTCGAGACCATCCACACCACCCAGGACGTCGCCGTGTCGGTCGCCTTCCTGATCACCGAAATCATCGAATATGCGATGCTCCACCGCCCCAAGGAGCCGGTCGAGGTGTCGCTGCGCCGGGCCAGCGAGCTGACCGCCCGGCTCGAGCTCAGCAGCCCGGTGCTGGTCCCGGAAGACGCGACGTCGCCCGACAAGGCGCAGTTCGAGCGGGTGGTCGCCGGGCTGGCCAAGCAGCTGCGCTCGGACCTCGAGCGAAAGCTCGGCCGATACAGCGTGGATTTGCCCGTTTTTCCAGAGCCTTAAACAAGTCCGGGATTTGTTTCGACGGCGGCGAAAAAAAGTTCCAATTCCTCGGAACCGTCGCCGAAGACGATACGTTTATGCATTCGGATAGTGACCTTTTGCCCCCCCGCTCTCGCTATCCGATAAAATGGGCCCGGAACCGCCAACCCTCCCCCCCCCCGGTGGCGTTTCCGGGCCCGCACTTGTCTGGGGCCCCTCCACATCAGCGCCTTTCACATCAGCGGTTGAAGTCGAGGAAGCGCGGCGCGCGGCCCGCCAGTGGGTCAGCCGGATCGCCAGGATCGCCAGTTCGTAGAGGCCGTAGAGCGGCACCAGCAGCAGCAGCATCGAGACGACGTCGGGCGGCGTCAGCACCGCCGCCACGGCGGCCGCGGCGACGACCGCGTAGCGCCGCGACCGCGCCAGCTGCTCGCGGGTGACGATCCCCGCGCGCTCCAGGATCATCAGCAGCACCGGGAGCAGGAACGCGACCCCGAAGCCGAACAGGAAGCGCATCACGAAGTTGAGATAGTTGCCGACCCCCGGCAGCGCCTCCTGCGTGACGCCGCCGACATTGCCCTGGTAGCTTAAGAGGAAATGCAGCGCCCACGGCATCGCCAGGAAGTAAGCGAAGCTGGCGCCGGCGGCGAAAAAGAACGGGGTCATCAACAGGAACGGCAAAAAGGCTTTCTTTTCCGTCAGATACATGCCCGGCGCGACGAACCGCCAGATCTGCGTCGCGAGCACCGGGAAGCTGACCATCAGCGCGGCGAAAAACGCGACCTTCACCTCGACGAAGAACGCCTCGAAGATGTCGGTGTAGATGAGCTTGCCCTGCCCCGCCCGCAGCAAGGGCTGGACCAGGATCGCGAAGATCGGCCGGGCGAAATAGAGGCAGATGAAGAACGCCACCGCCAGCGACGCGGCGCACCACAACAAGCGGCGGCGAAGCTCGATCAGATGCTCGAGCAGCGGCGCCTTGCTCTCGTCGATGTCGCGGATCACGGCAGCGGACGATCGGCGGGCGGCACGGGATCGTCGTCGGGCGCGGCCGGCGCCTCGAGCGGCAGCGTCGGCTCGTCCTCGTTGAACCCCGACGGATTGGGTAGCGCTGTCATCACCGGATCGGGATAATCGCCGTCGGCCGGGTGGGCGGCGAGGATGCGTTCATTCTCCTCGCGCCACTTGCGGTCCATTTCCTCGAGTTCGGCCTCGCGGATGACATTTTCGACGCCGGCGGTGAAATGGCGGGCATAGCCGCGCACCCGCCCGATCCAGCGGCCGGCGGTCATCATCGCGTGCGGCAGTTCCTTGGGCCCGATGAACAGCAGGGCGAGAACCGCGACGACAATCAGTTCCGAGGAGTCGACGCCGAACATCGACCGGGCGGCTTAGCGCGCGCTGTCGTCGGTCGGCGGCGGCGCGGTTGGATCGGCAGGACGCGGCTCGGCGGTCACGTCGATCGGCGGCTGCTGGTACGGCGGTTGCGGCGGCAGCTGGCGCGCGTCTGGCCGTTGAGCGTCATGCGGCTTGTCTTCGTCGGCCATGCCCTGCTTGAAGCTCTTGAGGCCCTTGGCGACGTCGCCCATCATCGCCGAGAAGCGATTGCCGCCGAACAGAAGCAGCAGGATGATCGCAAAGATGAGGATATGCCAGAGGCTGAAACCGCCCATGTAGATACTCCGGACAAGGGAACTGCCCCCTCTTAGTCTTCCTCGTCCCCGCTTTCCAGTTGCAGTTGAAAGGCGCCCTCGTCGAGCGGATCGAGCAGCCCGGCGGCTTTCAAATCGTCGATCCCCGGCAGGTCGCGGCGCGAGCCCAATCCGAAGTGCGACAGGAACTCGGCGGTGGTGGCATAGAGCAACGGCCGGCCCGGACCTTCGCGGCGGCCGGCGGCGCGCACCCAGCCGGCGTCCATCAGCACGTCGATCGTGCCCTTGGAGATCTGGACGCCGCGGATCGCCTCGATCTCGGCCCGGCTGACCGGTTCGTGATAGGCGATGATCGCCAGCGTCTCAGTCGCCGCGCGCGACAGCCGCCGCGGCTCCTCGCGGGTCCGGCGCAGCAGATGGGCGAGATCGGGCGCGGTCTGGAAATGCCAGCGCCCGCCGCGTTCCACGAGCTCGATGCCGCGGCCGGCGTAATGCTCGGCAAGCTGGGCCAGCGCCGCGGCGACGTCGCCGTCACCGGCATAATCGCCGATTTCCTCCGGGCTCAAGGGTGTGGCGGAAGCGAACAGGGCCGCTTCGACGGCGCGAACGAACTCTTCCATCAAGCCGTCCGCAGCAGGATGGGCGAAAACGCTTCATCCTGGGCGATGTCGACGCGGCCGAGGCGCGCCAGCTCGAGCGCGGCCAGGAAGCTCGAGGCGAGCGCCGAGCGGCGGAACTGCGGGTCCTGGGTCGGCGGCAGGAACGCCTCGAGCTGGGTCCAGTCGAGCTTGGCGCCGAGCATCCGCCCGACCCGCTCCAGGGCCTCCTCGAGCGTCATCACCGAGCGCGGGTGGACGACGTGCAGCGGCGGCGTCGAGCGCGCCTTGACCGACCCGTAGGCGGCGAACAGGTCGAACGGGCGGGCGTGCCACGCCGACGTGCGCACGAGCCGTAAACCCTCCGGCGCACCGCGCACGAACACGTCGCGGCCGATGCGGTCGCGGCCCAGCAGCCGCGCCCCGGCTTCGCGCATCGCGTCGAGGCGCTGGAGCCGCAGCTGCAGCCTGAGCGCGATCTCCTCGGCGCTCGGGTCCGCCTCGGGGTCGCGGGGCAGCAGCAGGCAGGATTTCAAATAAGCGAGCCACGCCGCCATGACGAGGTAATCGGCGGCGATCTCGAGCTTCAGCGCGCGGGCTTCGGAAATGTAGGCGAGATATTGCTCGACCAGCTCGAGGATCGAGATCGCGGCGAGGTCGACCTTCTGGACCCGGGCGAGGCTGAGCAGCAGGTCGAGCGGCCCTTCCCAGCCGTCGATGTTGAGCGTCAGCTCGTCCTCGGCGGCGATCGCCAGGTCGAAGGTGTCGGCGTCCATGGGAGGAGACTAGCAGCCCCTCCCCTCGATGGGGAGGTCAAACCAAAGCCAGCAGCGCGTCCCTTTTCGCCACCGCCTCGGCGAAATCGGCGCTTTCGTCGGCGACCAGCACGGTGGCCATGGCGCGGCCGAGGCGGGCTTCGCCGTCGGCGCTCATCGCCGGCGCCGCCGCCGCGACCGCGACCATCTCGTCCATCTTGCCCGAGCAATGCAGCGCGACGTCGCAGCCGGCGGCGACGACCCCCGCCGCGCGGCTGCCGAAATCGCCCGACAGCGCCTCCATGCCGAGATCGTCGCTCATCAGCCAGCCCTCGAAGCCGATGCGGCCGCGGATGATGTCGCCGATCACCGTCGGCGACAGGCTCGCCGGGCGCTCCGCGTCCCAGGCGGTGTAGACGACGTGCGCGGTCATCCCCATCGGCGCCGCGCGCAGCCGCTCGAACGGTTCGAGGTCGCTTTCCAGCTCCTCGGTGGTGGCGGTGACGACGGGCAGCTCCTTGTGACTGTCGGCGAGCGCCCGGCCGTGGCCCGGGATATGCTTGATGACGCCGACCACGCCGGCCGACGCCATGCCGTCGAGCACCGCGCGGCCCAGAGCGGCGACCTGCATCGGCTCTGAGCCCAGCGCGCGGTCGCCGATGATGTCGTCGGCGCCTTCCTGGCGGACGTCGAGCAACGGCAGGCAATTGACGTTGATCCCGGCGCTGCGCAGCGTCAGGGCGATCGCCCGGGCGTTGGCGCGTGCCGCCTCGATCGCCGACGACGGCGCTGCCAAATAGAGCCTGGCGAAGACATCGGCGGGCGGGAAGGTCGGCCACACCGGCGGCCGCATGCGTGCCACCCGCCCGCCTTCCTGGTCGATCAGGATCGGCAGGTCGCCGCGGCCGGAAAGATCGCGCAGGCCGTCGGTGAGCCGCAACAGCTGCGCCTGGTCGCCGCAATTGCGCTTGAACAGGATGTAGCCGGCGGCATCGGCGTCGCGGAAGAAGGCGCGTTCGTCCGGAGTGATCTCCAGTCCGGAAAGCCCGTAAATCGCCGCCTGCATCAATTGGCCACGAAGCAGCTTTCGCCCGCCACCTTCAATGCCTGACACGCCTGCTTCGCCTCGGCGGGCGACCCCGCGCCGGCACGCAGCCGGAACCCGCCCGAGAACGGCACCACCAGCTTGGTCATCGCCTTGACAGTCGGGAAGCGGGTCGACAGCGCGGTCCACGCGCGCTCGGCCTGCGCGGCATTCTTGTAGGCGCCGAGCTGGATGACGCTGCCGGCGGGACCGCTCGGCGGCGCCGGTGCAGGTTTCGGCGCGGGCGGGACCACGACCGGCTCCTTGGTCTCGTTGGGCGGGATCCGCTTCGGCACTTCCTTCGGTGGCGGCTTGGGCCGCGCCACCGCTTCCTCGGGAAGCGCGTTCAAATCGAGCTGGGCGTCGCTGTCCTCGCCGGCGCTGGTTTCGAACGCGGTCTCGCTTTCGCCGGCGACATCGAGGCCGCCGGGGTCGGTCGGCTTGACCTTGTACGGGCCGGGCTCGGCGCGAATCAGCTGCGGCGCGCCGATCCCGACCGGGTCCTTGCGGCCGAGGTAGAAAAAGGTGCCGGCGACGATCGCCGCCGCGACCAGCACGACCAGCAGCGCGGCGAGCATTTTTTTCGGCGACACCCCGCGCGGGCCGTCCTCGTCGTCAACCGCTTCCAGCCACGGCAGCTGGCTATCGTCATAGGCGGACCGAGAATCGCTCATTCCCCCACCTTTCCCTAGCGGCCCGGCAGGCCGATCACCGCGCAGCTCTGGCGGATTGCCCGCATCCGTTGGCACAGCACTTCGGAATGCGCCTGCGAAGTGGTCCCGAACTGCACGCGGTAATAGATCCGGCCGGTGCGCGACTGGACCGGTGCGACCACCGCCCGCAAGCGGCGCATGCCCGGGTAACGGCGGACGATCCCCCACCAGCCGAGCTTGGCCTGGCGGCGGGTGCCGTAAGCGCCGATCCGCACGACGCGGCCGTAGGCGCCTTGGGAGACGGAGGCGGGCCACGCCTGGAGCGTCGAGGGGCGGCGGACGGCGACGGCGCGCTTGACCGGGGCGGCACGCGGGTGAGCCCGGTGCACGACGACTTGGCGCCGGGCGCGCGGGGTGGCCCGCGGCGTGGCTCGTGAAGGGGCGCGGCGGGTGACGCGGGTGGGCTCGGGCCGCGCGATCCGCACCGGCGCGGGCTCGGCAACCGGTTGGACTTCCTTGATCGGCGCCGGCTGCACTTGCTCGGCGCGCGGCTCCTCGATCGCCGCCTCGGGCAAGCGCATCGTCGCCGCCGGGGGCGAGGGCCGAACGGTTTCGGCGGCCGGCGGCTCGCGGACGCTTTGCGTCCCCAGCCAGTAGGACAGTCCCGCGACCAGCAGGGCGGCGAGGCCGGCCCACAGCAGCCAGGAGCTCCAGTCGATCGCGCGCGGCTTGCGCTCTTCGGAGAGCCACGGCAGCCGGTCCGGATCGTAGGCGGCACGGCCGTCGGCCATCAGCGCATCTCCTCTGCGGCCTCGACTCCCATGAGTTGCAGGCCGCTGCGGATAACCTGCCCGATGCCGAGCGCCAATTCCAGACGCGCACGCGAAACATCTTTCTGATTCTCAATCAGGAAACGCCGCGCGGGGTCATCGTTGCCGCGGTTCCACAGCGCGTGGAACTGGGCCGCGAGCTCGTAGAGGAAGAAGGCGATGCGGTGCGGCTCGTGGGCCAGCGCCGCCGACTCGATCACCCGCGAATATTGCGCCGCGTGCTTGACCAGGCCCAGTTCCTCGTCGTCGAGCAGGGTGAGGTCCGCCGCCACCGCCAAATCCACGCCCGCGTCGGCGGCCTTGCGCTTGAGCGAGGAAATCCGCGCGTGCGCATATTGGACGTAAAACACCGGATTGTCCTTCGACGCCTCGACCACCTTGGTGAAGTCGAAGTCGAGCGGCGCGTCGGCGCGGCGGGTCAGCATCATGAAGCGGACGACGTCCTTGCCGACTTCCTGCACCACCTCGGCCAGGGTGACGAAGTCGCCCGAGCGCTTGGACATCTTGATCGGCTCGCCGGCGCGGAACAGCCGCACCATCTGGACCAGCTTGACGTCGAGGTCGACGCGGCCGTCGGTCAGCGCCTTGACCGCCGCCTGGACGCGCTTGACGGTGCCGGCGTGGTCGGCGCCCCAGATGTTGACGAGATGGTCGGCGCTGTCGGCCTTGGTCAGGTGATAGGCCGCATCGGAGCCGAAATAGGTCCAGCTGCCGTCGGCTTTCTTGATCGGCCGGTCCTGGTCGTCGCCGAACTGGGCCGACCGAAACAAAGTCAGTTCGACCGGCTCCCATTCGTCGTGCGGGTCGAGGCTCTTGGGCCGCTCCAGCTCGCCTTCGTAGACCAGCCCCTTGGCGCGCATCGTCTCCAATGCGCGCTCGACCGCGCCCGAGCCCTGGAGCTCGGCCTCGGACGCGAACTTGTCGTGGTGGATGCCGAGCAAGGCGAGGTCGTGACGGATGAGATCGAGCATCGCCGCGATCGTGCGGCTGCGGAACAGCTCCAGCCATTCGGCTTCCGGCGCGGCGGCGTATTGGTCGCCGAACTCGGCCGCGAGCAGCGTCCCGACCGGCACCAGATAGTCGCCCGGATACATGCCCTCGGGGATGGCGCCGATCTCCTGCCCGAGCGCCTCGCGGTACCTCAGGTGCACCGAGCGGGCGAGCGTATCGACCTGCGCCCCGGCGTCGTTGACATAATATTCCTTGGTGACCCGGAAGCCCGCCGCTTCGAGCAGCCGCGCCAGACTGTCGCCGACCACGGCGCCGCGGCCATGGCCCATGTGCAGCGGCCCGGTCGGGTTGGCCGAGACATATTCGACGTTAACTCGGCTGCCTTTGCCGACGTCCGACATGCCGTAAGCGTCGCCTTCGCTGAGGATCGTCCGCAATTCGTCGCGCCACGCGTCCGGCGCCAGCTTCAAATTGATGAACCCCGGCCCGGCGATCGCCACCGAGGTGACCGGCGGCAGCGCCTCCAGCCTGGGCGCGATCAGCTCGGCCAGCGCGCGCGGGTTGGTGCCCGCCGCCTTGGCCAGCACCATCGCCGCGTTGGTCGCGAGGTCGCCGTGGGACGCGTCGCGCGGCGGCTCGACCGCGACGCCGCGGCGCTCAAGCCCGGCCGGCAGCGCGCCGTCGGCTTGCAGCTCGTCGAGCACTCCGTCGAGGAGCGCGGCATATTGGGCGTAGATGGACATCGCGGCGGCCTCTAGCGCAGCGCATGCGGAGCGTCACCTTCCGCGAGCGGCTGAAAGCCCTTTGCCCCGCTGGACCGAGGCATTAGAGACGCGGACAAAGGAGATCGGATTCATGCTCACTACCCTCGTCCTGACGTCCGCATTCATGGCTGCCCAGGCCGGCTACAACATGCCGTCCGCTCCCCCTCCTCCGCGTCCCGAGCGCGTCCAGAAGCCGGCCCCGGCCGCCCAGCCGGCCGCACCGCAGCCGGTGGTCGACACG
>Ga0255311_1000101_pt1 | contig 10424 bp, 8 predicted proteins | sample EtOH4_T0_E4_meta_FD_201358 | JGI IMG/M metagenome (GOLD analysis project Ga0255311, IMG submission 201358) | Sandy soil microbial communities from University of British Columbia, Vancouver, Canada - EtOH4_T0_E4 | ecosystem: Engineered > Artificial ecosystem > Sand microcosm > Unclassified ... | reverse complement strand
GCTGGGCGTGTCGTTCCTGGCGGTCGCGGCGGCGTTCCAGATCGTCGACGGCGCCCAGGTGGTCGGCGCCGGCATGCTGCGCGGGCTCCACGACACGCGGGTGCCGATGCTGTTCGCCTTGTTCGGTTACTGGGTGGTCGGCCTCGGCGTCGGCGTCTGGCTGGCGTTCGCGCGTAGCTGGCACGGAGTCGGGATCTGGACCGGCCTTGCCAGCGGGCTGGGGGTCGTCGCGGTGCTGATGATCGCCCGCTGGATGATGCGCGTTCGTCTCGGGCTTGCCCCGCCTCGACCGGTTCGCTGAAAAAAGCTTCACCGCCAGGCGTTGACGCAAGCACCGCCCGCAACCATATGCGGGACATCGCTGGCACTCTCGTGAGGAGAGTGCCAAGCTGATTCGTGCAACAACATTCAAGGGGCTACAATGGCTAAAGGTTTCAGGCCGCTTCATGACCGCGTCCTCGTCCGCAGGGTCGAGGCCGAGGAAAAAACCGCCGGCGGGATCATCATTCCCGACACGGCGCAGGAAAAGCCGCAGGAAGGCGAAGTCATCTCCGTCGGGTCCGGCGCCCGCGCCGACGACGGCAAGGTCACGCCGCTCGACGTCAAGGCCGGCGACCGCATCCTGTTCGGCAAATGGTCGGGCACCGAGGTCAAGATCGCCGGTGAAGACCTGATCATCATGAAGGAAAGCGACATCCTGGGCGTCGTTGGCTGATTGATCGTCATCCCGGCGAAAGCCGGGATCTCAGGTCATTAAAGCACAACGATTCCCACTGAGACCCCGGCTTTCGCCGGGGCGACGAAAGGTAGAAGAACATGGCAGCCAAGGACGTTAGATTTTCGCGCGACGCGCGCGAGCGGATCATGCGGGGCGTGGATATCCTCGCCGACGCGGTGAAGGTGACGCTGGGGCCCAAGGGCCGCAACGTGATCCTCGACAAGAGCTACGGTGCGCCGCGCATCTCCAAGGACGGTGTCACCGTCGCCAAGGAGATCGAGCTCAAGGACAAGTTCGAGAACATGGGCGCGCAGATGGTCCGGGAAGTCGCTTCCAAGACCAACGACATCGCCGGCGACGGCACGACCACCGCGACGGTGCTCGCCCAGGCGATCGTCCGCGAGGGCATGAAGTCGGTCGCGGCCGGCATGAACCCGATGGACCTCAAGCGCGGCATCGATCTCGCCGTCGCCAAGGTCGTCGAGGATTTGAAGCAGCGCTCGAAGCCGGTGAAGGGATCGAATGAGATCAGCCAGGTCGGCAGCATCGCCGCCAACGGCGACACCATCGTCGGCGAAAAGATCGCCGAGGCGATGGAGAAGGTCGGCAAGGAAGGCGTCATCACCGTCGAGGAGGCCAAGGGCCTCGAATTCGAACTCGACGTGGTCGAAGGCATGCAGTTCGACCGCGGCTATTTGTCGCCCTACTTCATCACCAATCCGGAGAAGATGGAGGTCGAGCTGACCGACCCCTACATTCTCATCCACGAGAAGAAGCTCAGCAATCTCCAGGCGATGCTTCCGATCCTCGAATCGGTTGTGCAGTCGGCCCGTCCGTTGCTGATCATCGCCGAGGACATCGAAGGCGAAGCGCTGGCGACGCTGGTGGTCAACAAGCTGCGCGGCGGCCTCAAGGTCGCGGCGGTCAAGGCACCGGGCTTCGGCGATCGCCGCAAGGCGATGCTCGAGGACATCGCCATCCTCACCGGCGGCGAGATGATCAGCGAGGATCTCGGCATCAAGCTCGAGAACGTCACGACGGCGATGCTCGGCACCGCCAAGCGGGTGACCATCGACAAGGACACGACGACGATCATCGACGGCGCCGGGAGCCATGAGTCGATCAAGGCCCGCACCGAGGCGATCCGCCAGCAGATCGACAACACCACCTCCGACTACGACCGCGAGAAGCTGCAGGAGCGGCTGGCCAAGCTCGCCGGCGGAGTCGCGGTGATCAAGGTCGGCGGCGCGTCCGAGGTCGAGGTCAAGGAGCGCAAGGACCGCGTCGACGACGCGCTCCATGCGACCCGCGCCGCGGTTGAGGAAGGCATCGTCCCCGGCGGCGGCACGGCGCTGCTCTACGCGACCAAGGCGCTCGAGGGCCTGAAGGGCGTCAACGACGACCAGACCCGCGGCGTCGATATCGTCCGCAAAGCGCTCTACTCGCCGCTGCGCCAGATCGCCCAGAACGCGGGCCACGACGGCGCCGTGATCTCGGGCAAGCTGCTCGAGGGCAAGGACCAGGCGATGGGCTTCAACGCCCAGACCGAAGTCTACGAGAACCTGGTCAAGGCCGGCGTGATCGACCCGACCAAGGTCGTGCGCACCGCGCTTCAGGACGCGGCCTCGGTCGCCGGCCTGCTGATCACCACCGAAGCGGCGGTGAGCGAACTGCCGGACGACAAGCCGGCGATGCCGATGGGCGGCGGCGGCGGCATGGGCGGCATGGGCGGAATGGACTTCTAAGGAGTCCAAGACCGGCCGGACGCTTAGTCCGATATCACTGAGAAGGGCCGGGGGAGCGATCCTCCGGCCCTTTTTCGTTGTCGGCTTCGGCGTTGAGCAAATTCTCGGCGTCGTTGAGCTGGGCCGACTGCTCGGCGGTCGGCGCCGGCGGCCGATCGTCGCGGCACGCGGAGAGGAGCAGGAGCGTCGACAGGATCGCGGTTCGCATGACGCGGGCCAACTACCACTTCGGCCGGCCATAAAAAAAGGGCCGCCCGCGGGTGCGGACGGCCCTTCTGGTCGAGGTTGATGCTTAGTGCGCTGCGTTCTCCGCGGCGTTGTCGACGTTGGAAGCGGCGTTGTCGACCGCATTGCCGGCATTCCCGATGGCGTTGCCGGCGGCGTCGAGCGCGTTGTCGGCGGCGTTCATCGAGTCATTGGTGGCGGCGTTGGCGTCGGCCGCCGCGGCGTTCTCGACGTTGGTGTCGGCGTTGACGGTGTTGTCAGCCGCGGTCTTGTTGCACCCGGCAAGGCCGAGCCCCAGGACCGCAACGGTCAGTGCAATCTTCTTCATGATCGTTCCATTCCTTCAAACATGCCCCCGTAACCGGGCACTGGCCTCGGCCTGTCGCGTGATTCGAGCAGGCCAGCGCGCGCCCATACAGAGCAGCGACCCACCACGCAATTGGCATAATGGAGCCCGGCGTCGGTTTCGCGCGCGATTTGGCGCGTCCCGGGAGGCTAAGGGGACCGCAACAGTTTGACGCATATAAAGATATCTTTATATCCTTATCTGGTGACGCCGATGCTTCCTCTCGCCGACCTTTTCCAGGCCCTCGCCGATCCGACGCGGGTGCGCATCCTCGCGCTGCTGCGAATCATGGAGCTGTCGGTCGGCGAGCTGGCGCTGGTCCTCGGCCAGAGCCAGCCGCGGGTTTCGCGGCACCTGAAGATTCTCGCCGACGCCGGCGTCGTCGAGCGGCGCAAGGAAGGCAGCTGGGTGTTCCTGACGCTCGCCGACCCGACTCGCACCGGACCGATGTTCGCCTTGCTCGACTGCTGGGCCGATGCCCCGACGCAGGCGCTGTTCGCGGCCGACGCGGCGCGGCTCGAAGCGGTGCGCGCCGATCGCGCCGAGGCCGCCTCGCGCTACTTCACCACCCACGCCGCGGTGTGGGATTCGATCCGCTCGCTGCACGTCGCCGAAAGCGAGGTCGAGCAGGCGATCGAGCGGGCGCTCGAGAAGGAGCTCGGGCGGCTGGTCGACATCGGCACTGGCACCGGGCGGATGATCGAGCTGTTCGGCCCCCGCGCCGCGGTGGCGATCGGCATCGACCGCTCGTCGGAGATGCTGCGGCTGGCGCGCGTCAAGCTGGAGGCGGCGGGCATCGCCTCGAGCCTGCGCCAGGGCGACATGTACGCGCTGCCGCTCAATGACGGCAGCGCCGACAGCGTCATCATCCACCAGGTGCTGCACTACGCCCACTCGCCGGCCGCGGCGATTGCCGAGGCGGCGCGGGTGCTCAGCCCCGGCGGGACCCTGCTGATCGTCGATTTCGCCGCCCACGAGTGCGAGGAGTTGCGCGCCAGCGACGCCCACATCCGCCTCGGGTTCGACGACGATTCAATGGCCGGCTGGTTCGCGGCGGCGGGGCTGGCCGTCGACCATGTCGAGCATCTCAAGGGCGGCGAGCTGACGGTGACCCTGTGGCGCGGGGTCAAGGCCGGTGAGCCGCAACGCCAGCGGAGGGCGGCATGAACCGCCTCGAGAGTCTCGCCGCGCATGAGCCGCTGTTCGCCGAGACCCGCGGCGATATCCAGGTCAGCTTCGAATTCTTCCCGCCCAAGACGGAGAAGATGGAAGAGACGCTGTGGGAGTCGGTGAAGACGCTCGAGCCGTTGGCGCCGCGCTTCGTCTCGGTGACCTATGGCGCCGGCGGCTCGACCCGCGAGCGCACCCACGCGACCGTGGCGCGGATCGTCCGCGAAACCTCGATCCCCGCCGCCGCGCACCTGACCTGCGTCAACGCCACCCGCGAAGAGGTCGACGCGATCGCGCGCGCCTACTGGGAGGTCGGCGTGCGCCATATCGTCGCGATCCGCGGCGATCCGCCCGAGCAGGGCGCGAAATTCGCCCCGCATCCGGGCGGATACGCCAATGCCGCCGAGCTGGTCGCCGGCCTCAAGAAAGTGGCGCCGTTCGAGATTTCGGTTGCCGCCTTTCCCGAACGTCATCCGGATTCGCCGAGCGTCGCCGCCGATCTCGACAATCTCAAGCGCAAGGTCGACGCCGGCGCGAACCGGGCGACGACCCAGTTCTTCTTCGATCCGGAATGCTTCTTCCGCTACCTGGACCAGGTCGCGGCGGCCGGGATCGACATCGAAATCCTCCCCGGCATCATGCCGGTCACCAATTTCGCGGCGATCAACCGGATGGCGGTGATGAACGGCACCTCGGTCCCCGGCTGGGTCGGCCGGTTGTTCGAGGGGCTGGACGACCTTCCCGCCGCCCGCCAGCTCGTCGCCGCCACGGTCGCGGCGGAGCTGTGCGCGCAGCTCTACGCGGGCGGGGTGCGCCACTTCCATTTCTACACCTTGAACCGGGCCGAGCTGAGCTATGCGATCTGCCACCTGCTCGGGGTGAGGGCCAAGGCATGAGTGCCGCCGACGCCCTGCGCGCGGAAGCCGCCAAGCGGATCCTGGTCAAGGATGGCGCCTATGGGACGTCGATCCAGGCGCGGCGGCTGAAAAGCGACGCCTATCGCGGCGATCTTCCGCTCACCAAGGACCAGCGCGGCAACAACGATTTGCTCAACCTCACCAAGCCCGAGCTGATCGAGGAGGTCGCGGTCGAATTCGCCGACGCCGGCGTCGACATCCTCGCCACCAACACCTTCAACGCCAACGCCATCAGCCAGGCCGATTACGGCGCCGAGGCCCATGTCCCCGACATCAACCGCGCCGCGGCGGCGATTGTGCGCGGGGTGGCCGACCGATATTCGCAAGCCGACGGCAAGCGCCGCTGGGTCGCCGGAGCACTCGGCCCGACCAACAAGACCCTGTCGCTGTCGCCGGACGTCAACGACCCCGCCTACCGCGAGGTCGATTTCGACACCATGAAGGCGGTCTACCGCGAGCAGGTCGACGCGCTGGTCGAGGGCGGGGTGGATTTCATCCTCATCGAGACGATTTTCGACACGCTCAACGCCAAGGCGGGGATCAAGGCGGCGCTCGAGGCGAGCGAGGCGCTCGGCCGGCCGCTGCCGCTGATGATCTCGATGACTCTCACGGACCTCAGCGGCCGCAATCTTTCGGGCCACACGGTCGAGGCGTTCTGGGCGTCGGTGCGGCACGCGAAGCCGGTGACCATCGGCCTCAACTGCTCGTTCGGCGCGGCGCAGCTGCGGCCGCATTTGGCGGCGCTCGCGGCCAGGGCCGACACGCTGGTGATGGCCTATCCCAACGCCGGCCTGCCCAACGAGCTCGGCGAATATGACGAAGCCGCGGCGGAGACGGCGGTGCAGGTGGCGGAGTGGATCGCCGACGGGCTGGTCAATGTGGTCGGCGGATGTTGCGGCACGACCGCCGAGCATATCGCCGCGATCGCCATGGCCGCGCGCGGCGGGACGCCGCGCAAGGTACCGGCCGCCGACGGGCATACGTTGCTGGCGGGCCTTGAGCCGATGGTGCTGGCGGCGTGAGCGCCAGCGCGATTCACGACAAGGCAGGCCCTCCCCCCGACCCTCTCCCGCAGGCGGGAGAGGGGGTTGCCGCGGCGGGGGCGCGGTTCGTCAACATCGGCGAACGGACGAACGTCACCGGTTCAGCCAGGTTCAAGAAATTGATCCTGTCTGGTGATTATGACGCCGCGGTCGAGGTCGCGCGCGACCAGGTCGAGAACGGCGCCCAGATCATCGACGTCAACATGGACGAGGCGCTGCTCGACAGCGAAGCGGCGATGACGACGTTCCTGAAGCGCATCGCCGCCGAGCCCGACATCGCCCGCGTGCCGGTGATGATCGACAGCTCGAAATGGAGCGTCATCGAGGCCGGGCTCAAGTGCGTGTCGGGCAAGCCGATCGTCAATTCGATCAGCCTCAAGGAGGGCGAGGCGCCGTTCCTCGAGGTTGCGCGCAAGGTCCGCGCCTATGGCGCCGCGACGGTGGTGATGGCGTTCGACGAGGTCGGCCAGGCGGACACGGTCGCGCGCAAGGTGTCGATCTGCGAGCGCGCCTACAAGCTGCTGACCGAGGACGGGACCGAGCCGCAGGACATCATCTTCGACCCCAACATCTTTGCCGTCGCGACCGGCATCGACGAGCATCGCCGCTACGCGCTCGATTTCATCGAAGCGGCGCGCGAAATCCGCAAACGCTGCCCCGGCGCGCACATTTCGGGCGGGCTGTCGAACCTTAGCTTCTCGTTCCGCGGCAACGAGCCGGTGCGCCGCGCGATGCACAGCGTGTTCCTCTACCACGCGATCCCGGCGGGCCTCGACATGGCAATCGTCAACGCCGGCCAGCTCGACGTCTACGACTTGATCGATCCCGAACTGCGCGAAGCGTGCGAGGACGTGATCCTCGACCGCACGCCGAAGGATGGCGGCGACGCGACCGAGCGGCTGGTGACGCTCGCCGAAGCCTTTCGCGGCACCGACGCGGCCGAGGAAAAGCGCGAGGCCGAGTGGCGCGGGCTGCCGGTCGGCGAGCGGCTGTCCTACGCGCTGGTCAAGGGTATCGACGGCCACATCGTCGACGACACCGAGGAAGCGCGGCATTTGTTCGCGCGGCCGATCGAGGTCATCGAAGGGCCGCTGATGGACGGCATGAACGTCGTCGGCGACCTGTTTGGGTCGGGCAAGATGTTCCTGCCGCAGGTGGTCAAGTCGGCCCGCGTGATGAAGAAAGCGGTCGCGCACTTGTTGCCGTTCATCGAGGCAGAGAAAGCGATCACCGGCGCCACCCAGGGCAAGGGCAAGGTGGTGATGGCGACCGTCAAGGGCGACGTCCACGACATCGGCAAGAACATCGTCGGCGTCGTGCTGCAGTGCAACGGCTTCGAGATCATCGACTTGGGCGTGATGGTGGCGTGGCAGGACATTCTCGCCGCGGCCAACGACAATCGCGCCGACATCATCGGCCTGTCGGGGCTGATCACGCCGTCTCTGGACGAGATGGTGACCGTCGCCGGCGAGATGCAGCGACTGGGATTGAAGACGCCGCTGCTGATCGGCGGCGCGACGACCAGCAAGGCGCACACGGCGCTCAGGATCGACGTCGCCTACGACGGCCCCGTGATTCATGTGCTCGACGCCAGCCGCGCGGTCGGCGTCGCTTCGAGCCTGGTGTCGGACACCCAGCGCGATCCGCTGGTGGCGAATACCGCCGACGAATATGACAAGTTGCGCAAGTCGCGCGAACGCAGCGGCCACAGCGAGCTGGCGACGTTGGAAGACGCGCGCGCCAACGGCTTTGCCTATGATCCGAGCGGGCAGGCGCCGCCGCCGCTGCGGCCGGGCCTCCACCAGTTCGGCGAATGGCCGCTGCGCGACCTGCGCGCGTCGATCGACTGGACGCCGTTCTTCCGCGCCTGGGAGCTGGCCGGCAATTATCCGGCGATCCTCGACGATCCGGTGGTCGGCGAGAGCGCCAGGAGCCTGTTCGAGGACGCGCAGGCGATGCTCGAGCGGCTGATCGCCGAGCGCTGGGTGACGCCGAGCGCGACGGTCGGCCTGTGGCGCTGCAAGCGGGAAGGCGACGATGTGCTGGTGCTGGCCGGCAACGATTGGACCCGCGTGCCCTTCCTCCGCCAGCAGGTGAAGAAGCGGGAAGGCAGGCCGAACATGTGCCTCGCCGACTTCATCAACCCGGAAGGCGAGGACTGGATTGGCGGGTTCGCGGTCGGCATCCACGGGCTCGAGCCGCACCTCGCGCGGTTCAAGGCCGGGAACGACGATTATTCGGACATCTTGCTCAAAGCGCTGGCGGATCGGCTCGCCGAGAGTCTCGCCGAAGTGCTCCACGCCGAGGTCCGCAACCGCATCTGGGGCTATGCCGACGAGCATTTCTCCAACGAGCAATTGATCCGCGAGAAATATCAGGGAATCCGCCCGGCGCCCGGTTACCCGGCGTGCCCCGACCACAGCGTCAAGCCGATGCTGTTCGACATGCTCGGCGGCAATCCGGGCGGAGTCACGCTGACGGAGAATAATGCGATGCTGCCGACGTCGGCTGTGTCGGGATTCTATTTCGGCCACCGCGACGCGCAATATTTCGGGGTCGCGCGGATCGGCCAGGACCAGCTGCAGGATTATGCGGGGCGGCGTGGGGTCGAGGTCGAAATCGCGGAGCGCTGGCTGCGGCCCAACCTCGACTGACGGCTCCCCCAAGCCGTCATCCCGGACTTGATCCGGGATCCATGAACGCAAGCGCCGGTGTTCATCGATCCTGACTTTCGTCAGGATGACGGTTAGGAGCGCGGCATGCTTCGCCGATTATTGCTCCTGTTCGCATTGCTGCTGACGCCGGCGCTCGGCCAGGCGCGGGGGATCGAGCCGCAATTGGTCGCCGAAGGGCCGGCGCCGCCGGGCGGCGAGGTCGAGCTCGCGATCCACATGCGGACCAACCCCGGGTGGCACGGCTACTGGCTCAACCCGGGGGATGCCGGCCTGCCGATGGACGTCAAATGGCAGCTGCCGCCGGGCTTCGCGGCGGGCCCGCTGCGTTACCCGGTGCCGACGCGGCTGACGATCGCCGGGCTAATGAACTACGTCTACGAGCACGATTATGCGGTGCTGGTGCGGCTCAAAGTTCCGTCGAATTCTAGGGGCTTAGTCCCAATCCGGGCGAGCGCCCGCTGGCTCGCCTGCACCGACAAGATCTGCGTGCCCGAAAGCGGTAATCTGGCGCTCGACCTGCCGGTCGCAACCGGACCGCCCGACAAGCGCGCGCAGTTCGACGAGTGGCGGCGGGCGTTGCCGCGGCCGCTGGTTACGCCGGCGCGGTTCGAGCTTGCGGGAGACAAGCTACGGGTCGCGATCCCGCTGCCGAGCGATATAGCGGTCGGCTGGCCCTACCTTTTTCCGATCACCGATGACGCGGTCGATTATCCGGCCGCGCAGCATTTCCGCCGCAGCGGAGACACGCTGATCGCCGAGCTGGCGCGGCATGATGGCCCGCCGAAGGCATTCGCCGGTGTGCTCGCGCTCGGCGACGGGCGCGGGCTCGAGTTCAAGGCGGCTCCCGGGAGCGTCCCCCAGGGCGGCGAGGCGATCGGCGAACTGGGCGCGCGGGCGATCCTGCTCGCGGTGCTGGGGGCGATCGCCGGCGGGCTGCTCTTGAACCTGATGCCGTGCGTGTTCCCGATCCTCGCATTGAAAGCGCTGCACGTGTCGCGCGCCGGCAGCGACGCGCGAGAAGCGCGGCGTGATGCGCTCGCTTACGCAGTGGGGGCGGTGGTGGGCACCGGCGCGCTGGGTGCGGTGCTGCTGGGGATCCGCGCGGCGGGATCCGAGGCCGGCTGGGCATTCCAGCTGCAGGACCCGCGCACGGTCATGCTCCTGTTGCTGCTGGCGACCGCGATCACGGCGAACCTGCTCGGCCTGTTCGAGCTGCCGGTGCTCACAAGTCGCGCGCGGCCCGCAGGCGGTTTTGCGACCGGAGCGCTGGCGGCGTTTGTCGCGACGCCCTGCGCCGGGCCGTTCCTCGGCGCCGCGCTCGGGACCGCGCTGCTGCTGCCCGCTGCGGGCTCGGTGCTGGTGTTCGCCGCGCTCGGCCTCGGGCTGGCGATCCCGTTCCTGCTCGTCGCCTTCGTTCCCATGCTTCGCAACAGGCTGCCGAAGCCCGGCCCGTGGATGCAGCGGCTGCAGCGCTTTCTCGCCATCCCGATGGGGGCGAGCGCCATTGCCGCGCTGTGGCTGCTTGATCGGCAGGCCGGCGCGCCCGCGTTCCTGTTCGGCCTGTTCGCAACAGTGGCGCTTCTCG
>Ga0255311_1000099_pt1 | contig 10528 bp, 10 predicted proteins | sample EtOH4_T0_E4_meta_FD_201358 | JGI IMG/M metagenome (GOLD analysis project Ga0255311, IMG submission 201358) | Sandy soil microbial communities from University of British Columbia, Vancouver, Canada - EtOH4_T0_E4 | ecosystem: Engineered > Artificial ecosystem > Sand microcosm > Unclassified ... | reverse complement strand
GCCCTTGGGGATGCCGACTGCCTGTCTCGGCTGGCTCATATGTTCGACGTGGGCAGCGGTGTCGCAATCGACAAGTCCGCCGCGATGCGCCTCTACCGGCATGCTTGGCGGCGGGGCAGCACGGTGGCTGGCATGAACATCGCCATTCTCTACCGCGAACGGCAAGACTCGCGAGCCATGTTCCAATGGTGGAAGCGGGTTGCAGAGACGGGCGACGGAAGCGCCCAGTTCGAGATGGCCAAGTGCTACCTAAGCGGCACGGGCGTAAAGCAGGACCTGCAAACCGCGCTTCGGTGCTTCGCTGCTGCCATCCGGTCGACCTACATCACGGAACACGAGCGAGAGGAAGCACAAGCCCTCCTCGACACTCTCCGTCCCCGCCAAGTCTAACGTCCGCTTTCGACGCAAAACTGCCGCCCGCTTCCACCCGTTGCGGACGTCCAGGACTGTTCGCCTAGAATTTGATCTTCAGCCGAACCATCATGCGATTGGAGGGAAAGCCGCCGACGTCGTAGCTTTCCACTTCCGCGCCGGCGCTCATGCCGTGGCCGAGCTGCATTTCGGCCTTCGCCATCTCCGAATGGGGAGGCGGCATTGGCTTGATGCGATAAGGGCTCGAGCCGTCTCCGCGGCGTGCACAAACGACGACCTCGTCGCTGGTCGACCGTTGGGCCTTGCACGGCTGCTGGATTGGCAAAGCAACGGTTTCGGAAGGGACCGAACCGGTTGCCTGGACCATGGCGAGGAAGAGTAAAGCCAATATGCACTCCACATCTCAGCGGGCTGTGGGACGCGAGCGCCCGCTTTGCAACGTCCGGCGTGTGTTCGCGGGCATCCGGAATTGGCGGAGAGGGTGGGATTCGAACCCACGGTGGGCTTGCACCCACGGCGGTTTTCAAGACCGCTGCCTTAAACCACTCGGCCACCTCTCCACGAAGTCTGCTGAAGTTCAGATGGTCACGCCTATCGCGGTCGGGCCGGGCCGTGCAAGGCGCGCGGTGAACCCGGCTGGCGCAAAGCGCTTAGATTCTTCAAGGTCGCGCAGGGACGGGAGGCTTCGAGTTGCGTTCATTGAGCAGCTGGACATTGGTGGGGCTGGCAGCCGTCGCACTCGGCCCGGCGAGCGCGCAAGTCGGTCCGCCCGCGTCAATTTACGCCCAGCCACCTTACGCGCAGCCCGCGTATGTCGCGCCGACCGGCTTCGACGCCTATAAATTGTGGCTGATCAGCCGCGCCCGGAGCGAGGGCGTCCGCGAGGCGACCATCCAGGCCACCGTCCCGTCGCTCCAGCTCAACAGCCGGGTGATCCAGCTCGATCGGGCGCAGAAACCCCAGCCGCGCGCATTGACCTATATGGCCCCGTTCGCCCCCTATCGGCGCGACCATGTGACCCCGGTGCTGATCCAGCGCGGGCAGAGCCGCTTTGCCGAGCACTGGCCGAGGCTGCACCAGATCCAGGTCAGCTACGGCGTCGACCCGGCCGTGGTGATGGCGATCTATGGCCACGAGACCAGCTACGGCGCGGTCACCGGCGGCTTCGACCTGCTCAGCTCGCTGGCGACGCTCGCCTATGAGGGCCGCCGCCGCGACTTTTTCGAAACCGAGTTCCTCGCGACGCTGAAGCTGGTCGACCTCGGCATCCCGCGCTGGCGATTGAAGGGCAGCTATGCGGGCGCCACGGGTTACCCGCAGTTCATGCCGTCGGTGGCCCTGCGCCTGCGCGCCGACGGCAACGGCGACGGCTTTGCCGACCTGTGGTCCAACGAGGAGGACGGCTTTGCGTCGATCGCCAATTATTTGCGCGACGCGGGGTGGAAGCGGGGGATCCCGTGGGGAATTGCGGTCAAGACACCGCCGACGCTCAACCGCACCGCCGTCCGTTCGGCGCTGTCTCCCCCCAAATGCGCCAGAGTCTATCAGCGCCACAGCCGTTGGCTGACGATGGCCGAGTGGCGATCGCTCGGCGTGATGCCGTACGCCGGCCGGCCCATTCCGGACAATGAGCTGGCCACCCTGCTCGAACCCGACGGGCCCGGCGCGACGGCCTATTTGCTGACCAACAACTACCGGGCGATCCTCGATTACAACTGCTCGAATTATTACGCGCTGTCGGTCGGCCTGCTGGCGGACGCGATCGCCGGGCGTTGAAGCCTCTCGCGCCCAATCTCTCTCGCAAAGGGCCGATTCGAGCGGTAGAGGAAGCTGGTCATCCGCCAATCAAGGTTTCTCCATGAACCGCTCACTGTTGCTCGCGACCGCCGCCTTTGCACTCCTCGCCACCGCCGCTCCGGCCAAGGCGCCGCAATATGACACGATCGCGCCGATCGCCTATTTGATCGACCTGTCGTCGGGGGCGGAGCTGCTGGTCAAGAACGCCGACCAGCGCATGCCGCCGGCGTCGATGGCCAAGATGATGACCGCAGAGGTGGCGTTCGAGCTGATCGACCGCGGCCAGCTGCCGCTGACCAAGACGTGCACGGTGCGACCGGAGACCTGGCGCGCGTGGCACGGGCCGCAGGCCGGATCGACCATGTTCCTGTCGGTCAACGAGCAGGTCAGCGTCGAGAATCTGCTCCACGGCATCGTCACTCTGTCGGGCAACGACGCCTCAGTGGTGCTGGCCGAGTGCATCGCCGGGACCGAGCCGGCGTTCGCCGAGCAGATGAACGCGCTGGCCCACAAGCTGGGGCTCAGCAACAGCCATTTCGGCAACAGCAACGGCTGGCCCGACGAGGGGCGGACCTACGTCACCGCGCGCGACCTGGCGACGCTGGCGCGGGCGTCGATCGAGCGCCATCCCAAGCTCTACAAGCAATTCTACGGGCAGCCGAGCTTCACCTGGGGCAAGACTTTGGGGTCGAACCAGGACATCACCCAGGCCAACCGCAACCCGATCCTCGGCAAGGTGCCGGGCGCCGACGGCCTCAAGACCGGCCACACCGATGAGGCCGGCTACGGCTTTACCGGATCGGCCGAGCAGAATGGCCGGCGGCTGGTGATGGTCATCGCCGGCCTGCCTAGCTGGAATGCGCGGGTCGAGGAATCGGTGCGGCTGATGAGCTGGGGCTTCGCCGCGTGGACCGCCAAGCCGCTGTACCGGGCCGGAGCCAAGGTCGGCACCGCGCGGGTCCAGCTCGGCGATGACAGCGAGGTCGACCTGATGGCGCCGCGCAACCTCGCGGTGACACTGCCGGCCGGGCTCGCCGGGGGCCAGACCCGGCTCAAGATCCGCTACGAGGGGCCGGTCAAGGCGCCGATCGCCAAGGGCCAGCACGTCGCCGACCTGGTCGTGTTCACCGCTGACACCTCGCCGCAAGTGGTGCCGCTGGTCGCCGGCGAGGAGATCGATCGGGCCGGCTTCTTCGGCCGCATCTGGCTGGGCCTCAAGCAGCTCATCGGGATGGCGTGACAGGGCGCTTCATCAGTCTCGAAGGCGGCGAGGGGGTCGGCAAGTCGACGCAGCTGAATGCGCTGCACACCGCGCTGACCGAACGCGGGATCGACTGCCTGACCACCCGGGAACCCGGAGGGAGCGAAGGCGCCGAAGCGATTCGCGCACTGTTGCTGGGTGGCGACGAGTCGCGTTGGTCAATCCGCGCCGAAGCCCTGCTGTTCGCGGCGGCGCGCGCCGATCATGTCGAGAGGACGATCCGCCCGGCGCTCGAGCAGGGGCGGTGGGTGCTCAGCGACCGCTTCGTCGACTCGTCGCTCGCCTATCAGGGCGGCGCCGGAGGGCTGGGCATCGAATCAGTCCGGGCGATCAACGTGTTCGCCATCGGCGACGGCTTTCCCGACCGGACGCTGGTCTTGTCGGTGGACAAAGGCGGCGAGCGGGCCCGGACGCGCGACGGCGACGGCAGCGACCGCATCGGCGGGCGTTCGGACGAATATCATCGCCTGGTCGAGGCTGCGTTTCGGATCCTGGCGGCCGAAGAGCCCGCGCGGGTGCGGCTGGTCGATGCCTCGGGGAGCCCCGAGCAGGTGACACAGCGGCTGCTCGACGAAATCGCGGACCTGCTGCCGTGATTATCGGTCACGACAAAGCCGTCGAGCAATTCGAGCGCGCGTGGGCGGGGGGCACGCTGCACCACGCGTGGTTGCTCGCCGGACCCAAGGGGGTCGGCAAAGCGCATTTCGCCCGCGCGGCGGCGACCCGCATCCTCGCCGATGCCGCCGGTCCGCTGGTCGAGCTGCCGCGACTGGGGACTCCGCAAGAGCATCCGATCGCCCGGCTGGTCGAGGCCCGCAGCCATCCCGACATGCGGCTGCTCGAGCGGCTGGAGAACCCCAAGACCGGCGTGTTGGCGCGCAACATCACCGTCGACCAGGTCCGCGGGCTCGCCGAGCTGTTCGACCTGACGCCGAGCATGTCGCCGTGGCGCGCGGTGGTCATCGACGCCGCCGACGATCTCGAGAAATCGGCCGCCAACGCTCTGCTGAAAATGCTCGAGGAGCCGCCGGCGAAATGCGTCTTCTTCCTCATCAGCCACGCGCCGGGGAGGCTGCTGCCGACGATCCGCTCGCGCTGCCGGAGGCTCGATTTCCAGGCGCTGGGCGATGACGCCATGACGTCACTGCTCGAAACGCAGCTGGCCGCGCTGACCGAAGCCGAGCGGGCACGGATCGTCGCCAGGGCCGGCGGCTCGGTCGGGCGGGCGCTGGCGTTCGCGGCGCTCGATCTCGCCCGCCTCCAGGACGCCGCGGCGAAGATCCTGCGCGACGGCGACCCGACCAACGCCCGCCGCTCCGACCTCGCCATCGAGCTCGGCCGCAAAGGGGCGGGTGAGCGTTACGCCGCCTTCCTCGATCTCGTACCGTCGCTGATCGCGGCCCAGGCGCGCGGGCTGCAGGGGCGCGAGCTCGAACGGGCGCTCGATGCCTATGCGCGTTCTCGAGAGCTCGCCGTGCTCGCGCCGGGCGTTTCACTCGATCCTGCCTCGACCGTGTTCCAGCTGGGCGGAATCCTCGCATCGGTGGCGCCGCGCCCGGTTCCTTGATGGCCAGTTCCTTGAAGGGGTGCGCGGGGGCGGCTAGGGCCCCTGCGCAATGGCCGAGCCCTTCTACATCACGACCGCGATCAGTTACCCCAACGGCCGGCCGCACATCGGCCACGCCTATGAGGCAATCGCCGCCGATGTCATCGCCCGCTTCCGGCGCGCCCAGGGCCGCGACGTGCGGTTCCAGACCGGGACCGACGAACACGGCCTGAAGATGGTCCAGGCGGCCCGCGAGGCGGGGCTTGAGCCACGCGAATACGCCAAGCAAATGTCTTCTGTTTTCCAAGATATGTGCGATGTTCTTGAGGTCAAGTACGACCGCTTTATCCGGACCTCGGAGCCCGACCACCACTGCGCCAGCCAAGCGATCTGGAGCGCGATGGAGGAGAAAGGCGACCTCTATCTCGGCCGCTACGAAGGCTGGTACTCGGTCCGCGACGAGGCGTTTTACGACGAGAGCGAGCTGGCCGATGGGGAAGGAGGGGGCGAAAAGCTCTCGCCGCAGGGCTCGCCGGTCGAGTGGACCGCGGAAGAAAGCTGGTTCTTCAGGCTCTCGGCCTACCAGCAGCCGCTGCTCGACCATTATGCGGCCGAGCCACATTTCATCCAGCCCGACAGCCGCCGCAACGAAGTGCTGCGCTTTGTCGAGGGCGGCCTGAGCGACCTGTCGATCTCGCGCACCAGCTTCGACTGGGGCGTGCCGGCGCCGGGCAAGCCGGGGCACGTGATGTACGTCTGGCTCGACGCGCTGACCAACTACATCACCGGCCTCGGCTATCCCGACGACACCGAGCTGTTCCAGCGCTACTGGCCGGCCGACGTCCATTTGATCGGCAAGGACGTCGTCCGCTTCCACGCGGTCTATTGGCCGGCGTTCCTGATGTCGGCGGGGATCGCGCTGCCTAAGATGGTCTACGGCCACGGCTTCCTCTTGAGCAGCGGCGAGAAGATGTCGAAGAGCATCGGCAACGTCGTCGACCCGTTCGTGCTCGCCGACCGCTTCGGGGTCGACCCGCTGCGCTATTTCCTGCTGCGCGAGGTCCCGTTCGGCCAGGACGGCAGCTACAGCCCCGAGGCGATCGTCAACCGGGTCAACGCCGAGCTCGCCAACAGCTTCGGCAATCTCGCGCAGCGCACCTTGTCGATGATTTTCAAGAACCTCGATGGCGTCATCCCCGCGCCGGGAGAAGCGCCCGAGGACGCGGAGCTGCTCGCCATAGTCGCCACCGCGGTCGACAGCGATATTCCCGTCGCGTTCGAGCGGTTTGCTTTCTCGATCGGCATCGAGGCCTGGCTGAAGGCGGTGTTCGCGTGCAACGCCTATGTCGACGCCCAGGCGCCGTGGACGCTGCGCAAGACCGATCCGGAACGGATGGCGGCGGTGCTCGGCACGTTGGCGGTGGCCGTTCGGCGGCTGGCCGAGGCGATCGCGCCCGTGACGCCAGCCTCGGCGGACAGGCTGATCGCGCTGATCGACAGCGGCAGCGGCGGCGAGCCGATCGCCCAGCCTGTGCCGATCTTCCCGCGCCTCGAGCTGGAGGAAACCGGGGAGGCAGCGGAGTGAGGCTGATCGACAGCCACTGCCACCTCAATTATCCGGGGCTGGTCGAGCGTCAGGACGAGGTGCTCGATAACGCCCGCGCCCGTGGCGTGGGGGGCTTCCTCAACATCGCCACCCGGCAAAAGGAGTGGGGCGACATCCTCGCCACCGCCGAGCATCACGGCGACGTCTGGGCGAGCGTCGGCGTCCACCCGCACGAGGCCGACGCCCATCCGGACCTGGGCGCGGCGGCGCTGGTCCAGGGCTCGGAGCATGCAAAAGTCATCGCCATCGGCGAATGCGGGCTCGATTACTATTACGACAATTCGGCCCGCCCGGCCCAGCGCGAGCGCTTCGAGGCGCATATCGAGGCGGCGCGCACGACCGGGCTGCCGCTGATCGTCCACACCCGCGATGCGGAGGAGGACACGGCGGAGATTCTCGGCAATGCCGTGAAGCACGGCGGGGTCACCGGCGTCCTCCATTGCTTCACCGGCAGCCTCGACCTGGCCCGGAAAGCGCTCGACTTCGGCTTCTTCATCTCGCTGAGCGGCATCGTCACGTTCAAGAACGCCCACGACCTCCAGGAAACCGCGAAGCAAGTCCCGCTCGACCGGCTGCTGGTCGAAACCGACTCGCCCTTCCTCGCCCCGGTCCCGCATCGCGGCAGGCCGTGCGAGCCGGCATTCGTCGCCGACACCGCGGCGTTCGCGGCCGAGCTGCGCGGCGAAGAGCCGGACGCCTTCGCAGCGGCGACCACCGCCAATTTCTTCCACTTGTTCACCCAGGCGGCGGAGTGAAGGTCCGAATCCTCGGTTGCGGCACCTCCACGGGGGTGCCGAAGATCGGCAACGACTGGGGCCAGTGCGATCCAGACGAGCCGCGCAATCGCCGCCTGCGCTCGTCGATCGTCCTCGACAGCGCCGGCGAGACGCTGCTGGTCGACTGCGGCCCCGACCTTCGCCAGCAGCTGCTCGAGGGCGGCATCGGGCGCATCGATGCGCTGATCGTCACCCACGACCATGCCGATCATTGCCACGGCATCGACGATCTGCGGCCGCTGGCGCAGGCACTGAAGAAGCCGGTGCCGCTGCTGGCGCGGCAGAACGACCTCGAGCGGCTCCACAACCGCTTCGCTTATGCGTTCGCGCAGGCGGGAATCTATCCGCCGGTGGTGGAAGGGGTGACGCTCGAGCAGGAATTGGCCTGGGGCGACGCGACCCTGCGCTTCGTCGACCAGCCGCACGGCGGCATCACCTCGCTCGGCATGCGCATCGAGGAAGGCAACCGTTCGGTGGTTTACTCCATAGATTTCCATGAGTTGACCGAGGAAATGGCCAACCTTTACCAAGGCACGGACGTGTGGATCTGCGACTGTCTGATGCGGCGGCCGCACCCGACCCACGCCCATCTCGACGCCGTCCTGGTCTGGGCGCGTGACCTCAACGTCGGGCAGCTTTACCTGACCCACATGGGCAACGGCCTCGATTACGCAACCCTGGTGCGCGAATTGCCCGACTGGGCGGCGCCGGCGCATGACGGACTGGAAATCAGCCTGTGAGGACGAACCAACCGTGATGACCAACGATTTGATGCTCGGCGGCGTCTATATCCTGATGGCGGTGATGCTGGTCCTGGGCTCGCTGATGGCGCGGCGCGAGCCGCTCGCCAAGCTCTTAACGATGGCCCTGGCGTGGATCGCGATCTTCGCCGCCGGCTTCGTATTGTTCACGTTCCGCGATGATTTCGGCTGGGTCGCGCAGCGGCTGCGCGCCGAGGCGACCGGCGAACCGGTCGAGCAGGGCCGCCAAATCCGCATCCCGATGGCGATCGACGGCCATTTCTGGGTCGACGGGCAATTGAATGGCATGCGCGTCAAATTCCTGGTCGACAGCGGCGCGACCATGACCACCATCAGCCGCGACACCGCCAACCGCACCGGCATCGAGGTCAGCGCGACGCCCGACCAGATCGTCCGCACGGGCAACGGGCTGATCAAGGTGTCCACGGGCCGCGCGAGGAGCCTGACGGTCGGCTCGATCGAGCGGCGCGACGTCGGCGTCCATGTCGCCGACAATGACGACCTCAACGTGCTGGGGATGAATTTTCTGTCGTCGCTCGAACGGTGGGGGGTCGAGGGACGCTGGCTGGTTCTGGTCCCCTAATGCCCCTGCGAACTCACATGACACTTTACATAATACATATTATCAGACTTATCGATGGACGGCCGGAAGACCCCTGTGAGGCCCCTCTCGCGCCATTCGAGCTTGCGGCATGAGCCTCGAGCGCCTGGTGGCGATCATGCGCCGGCTGCGCGAGCCGGTCACAGGCTGCGAATGGGACAGCGTGCAGACGTTCGCGACCATTGCGCCCTACACCATCGAGGAAGCCTATGAAGTCGCCGACGCAATCGCGCGCGACGACATGGGCGCCCTCGCCGACGAGCTCGGCGACTTGCAACTCCAGGTCGTATTCCACTCGCAAATGGCTGAGGAAGCCGGGCATTTTGACCTTGACCGAGTGCTGGACGGGATCTGCGACAAGCTCGAGCGCCGCCACCCGCACTTGTTCGGCGATGCCGAGGTCAGCCCAGGCTGGGAAGCGCTCAAGGCCGCTGAGCGGCAGAAGCACCCCGACGAAAGCGCTCTGGCCGGCGTCGCGCTGGCGCTGCCGGCGCTCGAACGCGCCCAGAAGCTGCAGCGGCGCGCGGCGCGGACCGGGTTCGACTGGCCGGACACCGACGGTCCGCGGGCCAAGATCGACGAGGAACTCGCCGAACTGGACGCGGAGAGCGAGCAGGGCGCGCGGGAAGAGGAGCTAGGCGACCTGCTGTTTGCGCTCGTCAACCTCGCACGCCATCTCAACATCGACGCCGAAGAAGCGCTGCGCAAGGCCAACCGCAAGTTCGAAGCGCGATTTCGGGCGATCGAGAAGGCGCCCGACTTCGAGGCGCTGTCGCTCGACGACAAAGAGGCGCTGTGGACCCGCGCCAAGGCGGATCAGGCCGACTCCAAAGCCTGAAACCGCGCCCAATTGTCCCGCGACAGGCGCACCGACAGGTGGATCGCGTCGTCGTCGCCGACCTGCTGGTCGAGGACTTCGCCGCGGGCGTGCAGCCAGGCGATCCGGCTGCCGTCCCCTGACGGTACGCTGATCTCGACCACCTGGTCGTCCCGGGTCAGCCGCTCGCCGATCGCCTTCTGGAGCGCGTCGAGCCCTGAGCCGGTCCATGCCGAGATCGGCACCACATCATCGCGCCGCGCGGCTGCGTTAAACAGCGCCGTCCGCTCCTCGTCACCAAGCAGGTCGACCTTGTTCCACGCCTCGAGCCGCGGCGGCCCCTCCTCCCCCAGCCCGAGCGAGGCGAGCACGTCGTCGACGTCCTCACGCTGCGCCTCATGGTCGGGGTGGGCCATGTCGCGCACGTGGACGAGCAAGTCGGCCGACGCGACCTCCTCCAGCGTCGCCCGGAACGCGGCGACCAGCTCGGTCGGCAGGTCGGAGACGAAGCCGACGGTGTCCGACAGGATCGCCTTGTCGAAGCCCGGAATGCGGATTTCGCGCATGGTCGGGTCGAGAGTCGCGAACAGGAGGTTTTCGGCGAACACAGCTTCGCCCGTCAGGTGATTGAAAAGCGTCGATTTTCCGGCGTTGGTGTAGCCGACCAGCGCGACCACCGGCCACGGCGCCCGCTGGCGCCGGTCGCGGTGCAGGGTGCGGGTCCGTTTCACTTGCTCCAACTCGCGCTTGATCTTGGCCATGCGGTCGCGGATCAGCCGCCGGTCGGCCTCGATCTGGGTCTCGCCGGGGCCGCCGAGGAAGCCGAAGCCGCCGCGCTGGCGTTCCAAGTGCGTCCAGCTGCGCACCAGCCGCCCCGCCTGGTAATCGAGGTGGGCGAGCTCGACCTGCAGCCGGCCTTCCGAGGACACCGCCCGCTCGCCGAAAATCTCGAGGATCAGCCCGGTGCGGTCGATCACCTTGGTGCCAACCT
>Ga0255311_1000095_pt1 | contig 10634 bp, 9 predicted proteins | sample EtOH4_T0_E4_meta_FD_201358 | JGI IMG/M metagenome (GOLD analysis project Ga0255311, IMG submission 201358) | Sandy soil microbial communities from University of British Columbia, Vancouver, Canada - EtOH4_T0_E4 | ecosystem: Engineered > Artificial ecosystem > Sand microcosm > Unclassified ... | reverse complement strand
CTATGTCCCACCGCAGAGTTCTTATCAATTCATTATTTACATTATAAATTCTCACCATTGCACTATCACCTCTTTTTCCTCCCGACCCACTTTGTCCGCCACCACCAAAACGACGACCACCACCTCCACCACCTTGCTGACCGGGAACAATTGTTGGTCTTTCACTAACAGGAGCATTTGCCGGCTGTTGTTTTGCAGAAGAATCTGCCGGTGTTCTGGGTTTGTTTATATAGAAAGAAACTCCGGCACCCCGTCTCCTGTTTTCTGCATCCCATAAACCATATGTGCTCCATTCATAACCTGTAGCAGCTTTGTATTGCGCCTGGTAAGCTTCGGGTGCTGAAAAAACTGTTACAGTATTTGTTATTGCCATTCCTTTATCAGCTGCTGCTTTTCTCAGCGGACGAATATCATCCAACACCCAAATGGCACGGCCGAAAGTGGCTATCACCAGGTCAGCTTCTCTTTCCTGTATGGCAAGATCATAAGTAGATACAGAAGGATAACCGTTTTTCCATTGCTCATATTTTACTCCATTATCAAGACTTACCCATAAACCATTTTCAGTGCCGGTAAAAATCAGGTTGGGCTCTACGGGATCCTGTATTATACATAGTGCATATCCTTTTACTTTATTTTCATCGATCATTCGTGTCCATGTCTTTCCATAATCTGTTGTACGGAAAAGATAAGGTTTAAAATCGCCGCGACGGTAATCGTTGGCGACAACAAATGCTTCTCCTGCATTGTATCGTGATGCAGTTATCTGTGGTATCCAGCAGCCGATGGGCATACCGGGAATTTTTCCGCGAAAGTTTGTCCATGTCTTTCCGCCATCTCTTGTCAGCTGCACATTCCCATCATCAGTTCCTGTCCATATTACACCCTGTTCTTTTGGTGAAGGAGCGATAGTAAGGATAGTACAAAATGTTTCTGCACCCGTAATATCCAGTGTTAATCCGCCTGTATTTTGAAAGGCAGCAATTTTTACAGAATCATTTGTTGTTAAATCTGGAGAAATAATTTCCCAGCTCATACCTTTATTGTTGCTCTTATGTAGAAGCTGGCTGCCGTAATAAATTGTTTTTTTATCAAATGGATCCTGTGCAATTGCCGAATTCCAGTTGAAGCGCAGCATAAGCTTAGGGTCGAGTGCCGGTGGTTTGATAAACCAGCTTTCCCCGGTTTTCCAGTTACGTCGTCCTACAAAACCACCCTGGCTCATGCTGTACACCCAGCTGGCATCTTCAGCATCCGGCATTACATCAAAACCATCGCCACCCCCCACATTATTCCAGTAGTAATTTCTTATACCTCCGTTTGTCCATGTGTAAGCCGGGCCTTGCCAGCTTCCATTATCCTGCATCCCGCCCATTATATTATATGGAATTTCATTATCAACGTTTATATGATAAAATTGCCCGGCAGGAAGTTTTTCATCAAATACCCAATTCTTTCCCCGGTCTCTTGAAATACCGATGCCACCATCATTTCCTTCGATAATAAAATCAGGATCCTGTGGATTGATCCACCATGCATGGTGATCAGGGTGAATACCGGAATAGGGAATCATGGTAGAAAATGATTTTCCCCCATCCTCACTGAAAGTTATTGTTGAATGAACATCATAAATGCGGTTCTCATTTTTGGGATCCACATAGATTTCCTGGTAATAGAAAGGCCGGTCAGTTATCTGTGCTGCATCACTGTTTACCAATTGCCATTTAAAACCGCCATCATCACTTCTGTAAAAACCATTTTTTGTTGCTTCCACTTTTGCATAAACCCTTGAGGACATACTGCGGGCAAAGGCAATACCAATACGGCCAAGTTGTCCTTCGGGCAAACCGTCGTCTTTGGTAAGTTTTTTCCATGTCTTGCCGCCATCAATAGTAATATGTAAACCACTGCCGGCACCTCCGCTTTTTAAATTCCATGGCGTTCTTCTGAATTGCCACATGGCAGCAATCAATTTATTGGGATTGGATGGATCCATCACTAAATCGGCACAACCGGTTGTATCGTTTGCGTATAAAATCTTTGACCATGTTTCGCCACCATCGGTAGTTTTAAAAACACCTCTGTCCGTATGTTCTGCATAAGGATTACCAATGGCAGCGGCATATACTGTATTGGGATTTACCGGATCAATCACCACACGATGAATACAGATAGTTTTTTCCAATCCCATTTTCTTCCATGTTTTACCGCCATCCAGGGATTTAAAAATACCGGCACCCAGGTTCAGCGAATTACGGGGATTACCCTCTCCTGTTCCTATCCAAACCACACTTGGGTTATTTTGCTGTACAGCAATGGAACCAATATTAAGCAGTGGCTGTTCATCAAAAACAGGGCTCCATGTCTGGCCGCTATTCTCCGTTTTCCACACACCTCCGGATGCAGCGCCAACAAAAATGATATTGGGATCTGCAACAACAGCATCGATAGCAGTAATGCGTCCGCTCATACCGGCAGGGCCGATATTGCGGGGTTTCCAGTTTTTGAATTGTTCAAGACTGATTTTTTGTGAAAACAGTTGACAGGTAAATAAAGCACAAAGGGTGCCGAGCAGAAAAAGTTTTCTCATTGCATTTTGTTTTGGAGAAATAAACATACTATAAAACAACCAGCAGAAAAAAAATTGGATGAAAGGTATAAAATATGAGCCATCTATGGGACTCGAACCCACGGCCTGCTATTTACGAAACAGCTGCTCTACCAGCTGAGCTAAGATGGCTGATGCGGAGAGTAAAAATAAAAAACTCTCCGTCAATTGACGAAGAGTTCATTCAAGGGGGACAAATATTTTAATTATTGGGTTTTTCCTTTTGTTTTTCGTTATATTTCTTTTCCGCTTCCTGAGCTGTTGCAAAATCAAGCACCACTCCATTAATACAGAAACGTAAACCTGTTGGCGGCGGGCCATCATTAAATACATGACCAAGATGTGCTTTGCACCGTCCGCATTGAGTTTCTGTTCTTGTCATTCCGTGTGAATTGTCGGGAGTGTAAATGATGCTGTTTTTGCTGATGGGTTCATAAAAACTGGGCCATCCGCAGCCACTGTCAAATTTGGTATCACTTTTAAAAAGAGGGTTACCGCAGGCGGCACAGTAATAAGTTCCTTTATCGTAAAAATTTTCATACTTGCTGGTCCAGGGGCGTTCAGTTCCTTTCATGCGGGCTATGTAATAAACGTCCTGCGGCAGAACTTTCTTCCATTCTTCATCGGTCATTGCCACTTTGGAGGTATCGGAGTTTGAATAAACCGGGTTATCTTTTTTGGTGCTGTCCATTTTAGAATGATTATTAGTTTTTAAAGATGATTGTGAATAGCTGCACTGCTGGCATGCAGCGGCTATTATAATTATGGTCAGTATCCGTCTCATGTTCATTTCTTCCTTTGTTTAACAAATTTACGCTTTTAAGGTTCGGCTGGTTTGTCTTGACGGCGACAACCCGAACGGCTTAACATTACTTTGGGAAAGGCCTGGCTGGGAGAAGAGGTAGAGGTTAAGATTAAGGCTAAGGCTAAGGCTAAGGCTAAGGCTAAGTACTAACAGGTAAATGCTTTTCACCTTCCATCTTCACCTTAACCTCACCTTTAGCCTTTTTCCTCTCTTAGCCTTATATTTGTCATTCACCCAAGGTTAGTAAGTGCTTATGTTTAATTTGATTTTATTTGGCCCGCCCGGGAGCGGAAAAGGTACGCAGTCAGAAAGACTGGTGGAGAAGTACGGGTTGGTTCATCTTTCCACCGGTAACCTGCTGCGTGAAGAAATCACAGGCAAAACCCCACTGGGCATTGAAGCAAAAAAATTTATGGATCATGGCCAACTGGTACCCGATGAAGTGGTAATTGGTATGGTGGATTCCTATTTCGATAAGCATAAAGAAGCTGCAGGTTTTTTATTTGATGGGTTTCCCAGAACCGTGGCGCAGGCACAGGCTCTTGATAAGCTGCTTACATTAAAGAAAACTGAAATAGCAGCCGTACTTGCTTTGGAGGTAACCGAAGAGGAGCTGGTAAAAAGATTGCTGAACCGTGGTAAGACTTCAGGCCGTAGTGATGATAACAATGAAGAGGTTATCAGGAAAAGATTTGCAGTGTACAGTAATGAGACAACACCGGTGGCCGAGTATTACAGAAAAGCAAAAAAATTTAAAACCATCCACGGCGAAGGTTCGGTGGATGAAATATTTGCTGCGCTGAGACAGGCTATTGATAAAGCAATGGCCGTTCATGGTCATTGATAAGAAAAAAAATACATGAACCAGGAGAAACTCAACTTTCTGAAGAATAATTTTATTCCCCTGTTGAAAGACTTACCTCCAGATGCCAAAGGCAAATGGGGTAAAATGAATGGCCAGCAGATGGTGGAGCATGTAACGGGATTCTTTAAAGTGTCATCCGGCAGGCTTCATCTTCCATTGGTAACTCCCGCAGAGCATCTTCCTAAGTTCAAGGCGTTTTTAATGAGTGAAAAAGAATTCAGGGAAAACACAAAAGCCCCGGCGCAGATTTTACCTGATGAACCATTGCCAGTAAGGAAAGCAAATATGGAAAAAGCCATCGGGGGTTTGGAAATTTCAGTGGTAGAATTTTTTTCATTTTTCAGTGATGACCCGGACAAAAAAACAATTCACCCTGTATTTGGTGAACTGAATTTTACCGAGTGGATACAGTTACATCATAAACATGTAACCCATCATTTAAAACAATTCGGTCTTATTGCTTAGGAAGACATTCGCCTTCTTTCCATTCTTTTACTCCTGCGCATCTTGCAGTACATTCATTTGAGTAGGTTTTGCCATCGCAACCACATACCGGTTTATACTCCATGGTACAAATACAATCTTTCACAGGTTCTCCTTTGCAGGTGTTTTTTTGGGTGCAACTGTCAGACCGGATTGCCGCAGACAATAAAATGAAGAAGAGGATCATCAGCTTCATTGCAATGTTTTTATATCCTTAAAATTCAATCTTTTTTTTCAAATACCTTTATCATTGTAAAAAATAATGGCTGACATGAAATTGGAAAATTATATTGCTGGTAAATGGATAACCGGGGATGGCGAAGGACAAACTTTGCACAATGCCGTTACCGGCGAGGCGATAGGAGCAGCTTCAACGAAAGGGCTTGACTTCAGGGCCATGACCGAATATGCAAGAACCGTTGGTAACCCGAACCTTCGCAAACTCACTTTTCATGAACGTGGACGGATGCTGAAAGCGTTGGCTATGCATCTTCGCAATCATCTTGATAAATTTTATGCAATCAGTTATCAAACCGGTGCCACCAAAGCCGATAGTTGGATTGACATTGAAGGTGGAATCGGAAATTTATTTGCCAATGCTTCGCTTCGCAGAAAATTTCCTGATGAAAATTTTTGCATTGACGGAGAAAGCCACAACCTGGGTAAGAACAATACATTCATGGCTACTCATATCCTGGTACCAAAAGAAGGAGTGGCCATTCACATCAATGCATTTAATTTCCCTGTGTGGGGTATGCTGGAAAAATGCGCCGTGAACTGGCTGGCGGGAATACCGGCTATAGTAAAACCGGCAACGGTTACCTCTTATTTAACGGAGGCGGTGGTGAAAGAAATCATTGCCTCAAAAATTTTACCTGAAGGTGCACTGCAACTTATTTGCGGCAGCGCCGGTGATTTGCTTGACCATGTTGCATCACAGGATGTAGTAACATTTACCGGGTCTGCGTCAACAGGTTTAATGTTGAAAAGTCATCCAATAATTTTACGTGAAAGTGTTCCGTTCAATATGGAAGCAGATTCATTAAACTGTATTGTATTGGGTGAAGATGTGACACCCGGCAAACCGGAGTGGGATATTTTTATAAAAGAAGTGAGAAAGGAAATGACAGCAAAGGCCGGGCAAAAATGTACGGCAATCCGGAGAATCTTTGTTCCTGAAAATAAAATGGAAGAAGTATGGAAAGCAATTGCTGCTACCTTATCTCAAACTGTGATTGGTAATCCGCTGAATGAAAAAGTAAGAATGGGCTCGCTGGCTGGGCAAGGTCAGAGGGAAGAGGTTAAGGGCCAGGTTAAGAAATTACTGGCATCTTCCCAGATCATTTATGGTTCTCTCGACAGTGTTGAAGTAATTGATGCGGATGCAAATAAAGGAGCATTTCTTTCACCATTATTATTAATGAATGAAAAACCATTTGCTGCAAAAGAAGTACATGAAGTGGAAGCATTTGGCCCTGTAAGTACCATCATGCCATATAAAAATATGGACGAAGCCATTGTACTGAGTAAAATGGGGAAAGGAAGTTTGTGTTCAACTGTTGTAACAGCTGATAATAAAATTGCAAAGCAATATGTGCTGGGTGCAGCCACACACCACGGAAGAATTTTAGTTTTAAATGCCGAATGTGCCAAAGAAAGTACAGGGCATGGTTCGCCACTTCCTTTATTGGTGCATGGCGGTCCTGGCCGTGCCGGCGGTGGCGAGGAAATGGGCGGTATCCGCGGGGTAAAACATTATATGCAAAGAGTAGCATTACAAGGTTCGCCAACCATTATTACTGATATTACAAACGTGTACCAGCAAAATGCAAAAGGAAAAGACCCGGGAAAACATCCTTTTAAAAAATATTTTGAAGAATTGCAGATCGGCGACCAGATAATTACGGACAAAAGAATCATTACATCAGAAGATATTGACCGCTTTGCTGATTTAAGCGGCGATCATTTTTATGCACATATAAAAACTACGGATTTTACAGGAACCATGTTTGAACGACAGGTGGCGCATGGTTATTTTGTTATGAGTATTGCTGCAGGTTTATTTGTCGACAGCTATGAAAAAAACCCTGTGTTGTTGAATTATGGTATTGATGAACTTCGCTTTACCAAACCGGTTTATCCCGGTGCAGAGATTCATATTAAATTTACCTGTAAAGAAAAGCTACCACAGGATAAAAAAGAGGAAAACGATATTGACAAAGGAATTGTCAAATGGCTGGTGGAGATGATTGATGAAACGGGTGAGGTAACGGGGGTGGCGACAATCCTTACTATGGTAGCCAAACAAACACAATAACAAAATTTAGATTTCTTTATGTCACAGGGATATGTAAAAGCTGAGACGCACCAGGGTATAACATCTATCGAGTTTTTCCATCCACAGAGCAACGCATTACCTGGAAAAATTTTACATGACCTTGCCGTGGCTGTTAATCATGCCGGAGGTGATCCAAACACGGTTGTTATCATCCTTCGTTCGGCGGGTGAAAAAGCTTTTTGTGCCGGAGCCTCATTTGAAGAACTGGCGGCGGTAAAAAATGCTGAAGAAGGTTTCCGGTTTTTCAGCGGTTTTGCCCATGTCATTAATGCCATGCGCATTTGTCCTAAATTTATTATCGGCCGCATTCATGGTAAATGTGTGGGTGGAGGTGTGGGTCTGGCCGCTTCGGTGGATTATGCTATTGCTACGGAACAGGCAGAAATAAAATTAAGTGAACTTGCCATTGGCATCGGGCCTTTTGTTGTTGGTCCTGCGGTAGAAAGAAAAATCGGGTTGTCCGCCTTTTCCCAATTAGCAATTGATGCCACACTTTGGCGCAATGCTGATTGGGCAAGAAGAAAAGGCCTGTTTGCTGAAATACACAGCACCACGGAAAGTATGGATGAATCTATTCACCGCCTTGTTAATACATTAACACACTCAAGCCCGGATGCTATGGCCGAAATGAAAAAGATTTTCTGGAAAGGAACAGAGCATTGGGATCATTTGTTGACAGACAGAGCAAAGATCAGCGGCAGACTGGTATTAAGTGAGTTTACAAAAAATGCTATTGGTAAATTCAAGTCTAAATAAAAAGATTATGAGGCTAAGCTGCCTCTTAGTTATCATAATCGTAATTTATTACGGTTGTACTCCACAAACTCGTTACCCTAAACTTCCACCTGATTATTTGCAATCTATATTTTCCGAAATAAGAAAAATTGATTCAAAAGCCCAAATAGTAAACTTTGTATCAGACAGTGAAAAATTTGAATTCCTTGATAATATAATGCAGGCCGGTTCTTTTGATATTGCCGGCCCAAAATTAAAAGGAGAAATAAGATCATATACAGAGACTGATTATGACGTTTCAAAACAATCAATTGTTGATTCATTTCCAGGCAAAATATATTCTATAACTCATTTTGTTTATTTAGGAGATAAAATTTCTGAAAAGCATTTTAAAGACTCAACAGAAGACAAAATTTGCAGAGTTAAGTATACTAACGATTTGCCTGATCAGGTTATAACAGCATATAAAAGAAATAATGATTCATTAAAAACGAAATTAATTTATAAAGATGGCCGGCTCGCAACAACCAAATTATATTCAAGCAAGGGAATATTGTTCGTGAAGGAGGATCTAATTTATAAAGAAAATGGTAACCTGGATTATCAGTATATAACAAATAAGGAAGGAAACGATGAATTTGAAAAATTTGAATTTAATAATTCACTGCATCAATTTATTGTAACTCGATTTGATAAAAATAAAAACCTTTTATGGCTAAAATATTCCGAGTTTGATGACAAGGGAAACATAGTATATGAAGAGAGTTTTAAAGAAAAAGACAAAGAAAATACTTTCAGAATAGATAAATATATCTATAATGATAAAAATGAAATAATACATAATGATGGCCTATGGCCTAAAAGACAAATAAAAATGGTATTTGATTTTAAATATACCCAAAGAGATAGTTTAGATAATTGGATTGAAAGAATAACATTTATGGATAACAAACCATATTTTATCACAAAAAGGGTAGTCAATTACAAGCGCAACAAAAGATAATGATCCATGCTATCGATTAATAAGAAAAAGTTGGCAAGTTCACCGAAATAAAAGTTTTGTAATTAGTTTTGCTTTCATTTTGGGCTAACTTATGTATCAAACTTTCGATTCATCTAATTTCAGAAAAATTTGTAATAAGCTTTGTCGTATTGATAAAGATCTGCATTCCGTTATCAGGCAACATGGCCATCCTCCTATGTGGACAAGACCAGCCACGTTTCAGACTCTTGTTTTAATGATCCTTGAACAACAGGTTTCTCTGGCATCTGCCTATTCGGCATTTAAAAAATTAAAAGAGAGAACAGGATATGTAACTCCGGCAAAAATTCTTGCATTAAGCGATAGTGAACTTCGTTCCTGTTATTTCAGCCGTCAGAAAACGGTATATGTAAGGGAGCTGGCAACTGCTGTTCAAACAAAACAACTCAACTTAAAAAAACTTTTACCAACAACTGAAGATGAAATCCGCCGTGAATTGAAAAAAATAAAAGGTATCGGCGACTGGACGGTGGATGTTTACTTAATGCATGCCCTGCAGAGGACAGACTTATTTCCTTTGGGAGATATTGCTCTTGTAAATAGTTTGAAAGAAACAAAACAGTTACATGCCCATAGTACAAAAGAAGAAATGCTGCTGATTGCAGAACCGTGGCGGCCTTACCGCACCATTGCGGCTATGATTTTATGGCATGCTTATATCAAAAAGAGAAATATTAAAATTTCCGTATAATCTGAAAAATCTTATAAATCCTGGTTCTATATATTCAATCCTCCACAAACACTGATGGTCTGTCCCGTAATATAATTTCCCCAATCGCTGGCAAGAAACAAAGCTGTGTTGGCAATGTCTTCACCGGATGCAAAACGACCCAGAGGAATTCCTGCTTTGTATTTTTCTCCAGCTTCTCCTTCTTTTAAATAACTGGTCATATCTGTTTCTACAAAACCTGGTGCAATGGCATTGCAACGGATATTTCTGCTTCCTAATTCTTTCGCAACCGATTTTGTAAAACCAATAATGCCTGCTTTGCTGGCGGCATAACTCGTTTGCCCCGCATTTCCCATTTCGCCAATTACTGAACTCATATTAATGATGCTGCCGCTCCTTGCTTTCATCATAGGCCGTATCACCTGCTTGGTCATATAAAATACACTGTTCAGGTTTATTTTTATCACATCATCCCATTGTTCCTGCGAAAGACGCAGCAATAAATTGTCTTTTGAAATACCGGCATTGTTTACGCAGATATCCACGGTGCCAAATTCTTTCAGCACATCAGTTACAAATGCTTCGCACTGTGCAAAATCACCGGCATTACTTTTATATCCTTTGGCTTTTACACCCATGCCTTTCAGTCTGGCTTCAAGTGTTGCAGCTTTTTCAGCGCTGCTGTCACTTACATATGTAAAAGCCACGCTTGCACCATGTTCAGCAAATTTCAATGCAATTGCTTCACCGATGCCCCGTGCGGCGCCGGTTACAACAGCAACTTTATTTTCTAATAATTTCATGAAATAAATTTATGGTATCATCAAAAATAATTCTAATCATTGTCCCTCGCAAGTTTACCCTGTCCCGATAGCTATCGGGATGCCGAAGGGTACACTTCAACTTTTTGTCCCGAAGGGATCCCTATGGGGTAATCCTGCTCAACAAAAAAATCTCCTCCACATATTTCCTGTCATTACTCAACCTCGGTACTTTATGCTGCCCGCCCAGTTTGCCTTTACTGCGCAGCCATTCGGTAAAAGTCCCCTTTTTCAATGAATGTAAAACAGGCATCTGCAGTGCCATAT
>Ga0255311_1000094_pt1 | contig 10662 bp, 6 predicted proteins | sample EtOH4_T0_E4_meta_FD_201358 | JGI IMG/M metagenome (GOLD analysis project Ga0255311, IMG submission 201358) | Sandy soil microbial communities from University of British Columbia, Vancouver, Canada - EtOH4_T0_E4 | ecosystem: Engineered > Artificial ecosystem > Sand microcosm > Unclassified ... | reverse complement strand
CTTGTCGCCCCCCGCGCGCCGGGCTAGCATACAGCCAGCGCCGCGGGGGCGGCCAACGGTCCGCGTAAAGGGTTCAACCCACCCTGTTCGATAGCCTACTGCCTTCTTTCCTCGCCCTCACTGCGGACCCCGGGCGGCTACAGGAAGGAAGGGTTCCGATGGATTTCCCCAACCTCGAGTGGCTCCGCAAGCAGGCCAAGCACCGGCTCGCCGAGCTGCGCAAATCCCATCCCGCCGCCCAGCTCGCCGAGGCGCAGTACGCGCTCGCCAAGGAACAGGGATTCGGCAGCTGGCGCGCGCTCAAGGCCCACGTGGACTCGTTCGCGCTGGACGGCCAGCTCTTCGCCGCGGCGCGCAAGGGCGATCTCACCGCCCTGACCGCGCTGCTCGCTGCCCACCCCGACAAACTGCAGTCGCGCAACCAGCCCTACGAGCACACCCTGCTGCATGTCGCGGCGTTCGAGGGCCACCTGCCGCTGGTCAACCTGCTGCTCGAGCGCGGCCTCGACGTGAACGCCCGCGAGAAGGGCGACAACACCTACCCGATGCACTGGGCCGCGGCGGCGGGCCACCTCGAGGTGGTGCGCCGCTTGGCCGACGCCGGAGGCGACGTGGTCGGACACGGCGACGACCATGCGCTGGAGGTGATCGGCTGGGCGAGCTGCTGGGACGGCTGCGACGACGCGGCGCATCGAGCCATTGTGGACCTGCTGGTGAGCCGCGGCGCGCGACACCACATGTTCTCCGCCATCGCGCTGCGACTCCCGGACGAGCTGCGCCGGATCGTGGCGGCCGACCCCGCTGCGTTCGACCACACCCTGAGCCGCAACGAGGACTTTCAGCGACCGCTCCACTTCGCGGTGCGGATGAACCGTCCCGACATGGTGGCCCTGCTGCTCGAGCTGGGCGCGGACCCCCTGGTGCAGGACGGGACCGGATACCCGCCCGCGGCCTATGCGATGAAGCCGGGGATCGACCGCCGGGTCAATGAGGTGCTGCGCGAGCGCGGCCGGCTGGATCTTTTCACCGCGCTCGCGCTGGGCGAGCTCGCGACGGCCGAGGAACTGCTGCGCGAGAATGCCTCCGCCGCCGCGGAAGGCGGTGCGAGCTTCGGCGTGCTGCATTTGATGACGAAGCGGGGAGACGCTGCCGCCGTGCGCTGGCTGCTCGAGCACGGGGTGGATCCCAGCGCCCGCTGGTCGCACTGGGGCGCGCTGGTGACGCCGTTACACCTCGCCGCCCTGGGCAATCACCTGGAGGTGGCCCGGCTGCTGCTCGTCGCGGGGGCCGACCCGACCATCCGCGACAGCATGCACGACAGCGACGCGCTGGGGTGGGCCACCTTCTTCCAGCGGCCCGAGCTGATCGAGCTGCTCACGGCCGGACGCTAACGGCCTGCACGGCCTGGCGCAGGGCTGCCGGGTTAGTGGCATTGCCGGTCGGGTGATTCGATCGTCAGCCGATGAATTGCTCAGCCGAGCATTGCCCTTAACATCCGCGCGGTATATTCAGCGGCGCGTGCAGGAAGATGGTGTCGTTCGCAGGGGAGGCTTCGCGTGGAACCCTGGCTGTCCCGGCTCGAAGCGGGCGATGTGCGTGCCGCGTGGGACCTCTTCATGGAGCGCTATCGCCGGCTGATGCTCGCCACCATCCGGCGGCTGGTGCCCGAGCACGACGATGTCATGGACGTGTTCGCGGACGTGTGCGCCGCGCTCACCGCCGCGGACTTCGCTCGCCTCCGCCGCTATTCGGAGCGTTCGTCGTCGGGTGCCGCGGTGTCGACCTGGCTGGTCATCGTCGTGCGGAACCGGGTGATCGACTGGCTTCGCAAGGTCGAGGGACGCCGCCGCCTTTCCATTCCCGCGGACCTCTCCGGTCTCCATCGCGAGCTGTACGCCGCCCTCTGCCTCGGCGGGAACTCTCCAGCCGAGGCATTCGAGCTGGTGCGCGCCCGCGGCGGACTCGCCCTGTCGTTTCCCGAATTCCTCCGCGAGATTCGGCGCCTCAGACAATCCCACCCCTGTCCGGGGACGCTGCCGCCCCGGCGGCCCGAGCCCCTCCCGCTGCTGCCCGAGATTGCCATCCCCGCCGCCGATCCGTTGGAGCTTGCCGACCGGGCTCGCCGGCTTGCGGCAGCGCTCGCCACCCAGCCCGCAGACGTTCGACTCGCCGTACAACTGTTCGTGGTCGACGAGCTTCCCGCCGCGGAGGTTGCGGTCATGGTCGGTTGGGCCAATGCGAAAACGGTCTACAACCGCGTGTACCGAGCCCTCGAGGCGATGCGGGCCACCCTGGAGCGGGAAGGGGTCGGCCGTGGCGACCTTTGATGAGCAATCTGGCGACACGCCGCCGTATCACTCCGACATGACCTCCCTCCCGGCGGCCGAGCTGCTGCGCCTCGCCCTGCCCGAGTTCGCCGCCGACCCGACGAGCCCCTGTCTCGACGAGCTGGAACTGGCCGCGATGGCGGAGGGCAGCGCCGACCCGGCCGTCCGGGAAACCGCCATCGCGCATCTGGCCGGTTGTGGAACGTGCCGGGGTCAGCTCGCTGCCTCGGTAGCCCTGCTGCGGGAGCCGCCGATTGCGACCGAAGTGGCCCGCATCGGCGCGGCGCGCTGGACCGGGCGACGAGTCCTGGCGGGGCTTGGGATCACCGCCGCGGCCGCGCTGCTCCTGCTCATGGTCTCGCTCCCCGGCTCGCGGGTTGACCCGAACACCCTGCGTGACCCTACTCTCACGGCGGCGATGGCTCCGGCAGCCATCGAGCCCCTCGGCACGGTGCGGCGCGCGCTCGCGCTCACCTGGAGCCGGGTAGAAGGCGCCAGCAGCTATCGCGCGACCCTGTTCGACTCCACCGGGGCCGTGCTCTTCGAGCTGCAGCTCGCCGACACCACGGTGCTGCTTCCGGATACGCTCCCGCTGGCTCCCCGCCGCGCCTACCACTGGAGGGTCGAGGCGCGCACCGGCTGGGATCGCTGGTCGGCCTCGGAGCTCTTCGAGTTTCGGATCGATTCGCTGGCGTCCCCGCCGGCCACGCGTCCCCTGCCAGCTCTACCTCGCGGCGCGGCAACTCCGCCTCCGATCGCATCGCCGGGTTCTCGACCGCCCGGCGGAGCAGCCTTGCCTGCAGTGGCGTCGGGGTTTTCGAGCGCGGTCCCGACTGTCGATTTCCGCGACGCGTTCCGGGTGGCCCTGGCCGGCGCAGTCCGCGGTGATTCGTCTAGCCAGGTCGCGGCGCTGCTGGCCGCGAGGCACCTCGCCGCCGCGTACCAGGCCGAATGGCACGATGACTTTCTGGTGCGCGAGGTCGCGCGCTTCACCGCCTGGTCACCGGCGCGTCGTACCGCCAAGGTGTGGACCGACAGCGTTCGTTTGGCGGGTAACGCGACGTACGGTCGTGACGGCCCCCGTGCGGCGATCGTGGTCTGGCGGCGGGCGCTGGCCCGCGCGCTCACGATCCCCGATACCACGGGCATCGCGGCGCTGCTGGGAAACATCGGTGCCGCCCTGGCGCGCGAATCCGTCCGCGACACCGCAGCCACCTACCTGACGCGTGCGCAGGCCCTCGCCGAATCGGCGGGAGACCTGCGGGTGACGGCGAACGCGGTTTCGGAGCTGGCAGGATTGAGCGAGCAGCGCGACGACATCGCGACCGCCCGCGCCCACTATGCCCGCGCGATCGAGCTGCGGCGGAAAATCGGCGACTCCCGCGGCCTCGCGGCCGACTACAACAATATCGCGTCGCTCTCGCGCTCAGCGGGCGAACTGGATAACGCCCGCGGGCAGCTCGAAGCCGCGCTGGCCCTCAATCGCCGGGAGGGCCGGCCCACCGCGGCGGCGACCAATCTGGTCAACCTCGCGTCGCTGGCCGCCGCGGCCGGCGCCTTCGGGCGGGCCGCCGCGGATTATCGCGAAGCCCTTGCCGCCTGGCGCACCGCCGGGGACTCCAGCGAGATGACCAGTGCGTTGCGCGGACTCGGCGACCTCAGCCTGCGGCGCGGCGACTATCCCGCGGCGCTCCAGAGCTTCACCGCGGCGGTACAAATCCTGGATCGCACCGGCCCGGTCGCCGAGGCACTGGAGGCGCGGCAACGCCTGGCCTCCGCGCTCGCCGCCGAGGGCGAGTTGCAGCAGGCGATCGATGAATTGCGCCGCAGCCAAAGGGTCGGTGACTCGCTGCGCGTCGCGCCCGAGACTCGGGCTAGCATCGCGCTGGCGCAGGCCGACCTCGCCATGCAGCTCAATCGGTACGCCGAGGCCGAGGGACACTATCTCGCGGCGGCGGCGTACTACGCGCGATCCGGCGCCCCGGACGGCGGGGCGGCCGCGCGTCAGGGTCTAGGCATGTTGTACCTCGCCCAGGGCAATACCGCTCGTGCCGGCACCCTGCTTGATGCGGCGCTCCGGGCCCAGACGGCCGTGCGCGACGGCCGCAGTGCCGCCGTGACCCGCATGGCACTGGGCAGCGTGGCCGCGCAAGCGGGCGACACGGTGCAGGCGCGAGGCCATCTCACGGTCGCCGGCGCCGAATTCGCCCGCCTCAGTGATCCGATCGGCGGAGCCGCTGCCCTGAACCAGCTCGCCGAGCTGGAGTCGGGTGCGGGCCGTTTCGCCGCCGCGGAGTCGCTCTATCGCGCCGCGCTCGGCCGGCTCGGTGCGCGGCTCGCGCCGGACGTCAGCTGGCGACTCCACTCGGGGCTGGCCGCCGTACGCGGCCGCCTCGGCGGCGCGGAAGAAGCGGCGCGGGAGCTGCGCGCGAGTATCGCGGACATCGAGCGGGTGGGGGCCTCGTTGCGGCTGCCGGAACGACGTTCGGGATTGCTCGCGGACAAGTGGGTTCCCTACCAGCGACTGGCCGGCCTGGAGCTCGACCGCGGGCGCGTCGCGGCGTCGTTCGGGGTCAGCGAGTCGCTGCGGGCGCGCGAGATGCTGGAATTGCTGTTCCTGGGCCGGGTTGCCGCGCCGCGCGATACCGCCGCCGATCTGATCGCGCGAGAACAGGATCTGCGCCGCCGCATCGCCGAGCTGGCGCGCGACGTGGACGCCGCAGCGCCGGATAGCCGGGAGCGCCGTGGACCGGAGCTCGCGCGGGCCGGCGTGGTTTCCCGCGAGGCCTTGCTCCAGTCTCAGGCGGCCTACAGCGCGCTCCAGCTCGAGATTCGGGAGCGCGCGCCGCGGCATGCCGCGCTCGTCGCGCCCGACGCTGTCACCTGGCGAATCGTCGCGCAGCGGCTCCGTCCCGACGAGGCCCTGCTGGAGTACCTCCTCAGCGACACCGAGTCGCTCGTCTATGTCGTTACCCGCGATACCCTGGTTGGCATTCGGCTCGGGCTCACCCAGCACGACTTGGCGCGACGGGTCGAGTTCGCCCGCGGCGCATTGCAACCGCGGGGGGCCACGCTCGACGGGATGTGGCGCGCACCGCTGCGCCAGTTACATCGCGACTTGATCAAGCCGATCGAGGCCACCGGCCTCCTCGCCGGCAAGACGCGCCTGACGATCATTCCTCACGGCGAGCTGCACTACTTGCCGTTTGCGGCGCTGATCGAGCAGGACGGTTCGTCTCGATTCCTGATCCAGCGCTACCAGCTCTCTCTCGCGCCCTCCGCCTCCGTCTGGATCGCCCTGGGCAACGCCAAGGGGCGAGGCGTCGGCTCTGGCGTGCTGGCCCTGGCACCCCACCCCGAGCGCCTGCCTGCGTCCCGCCGGGAAATCGCCACGCTGGCGCGGGTGGCCGGCGGCGACGTCAGAGTCCTGACGGGTGCCGCGGCGAGCGAAGCGGCATTCGGGCGGGAAGCCCCCGGGCGGCGCCTCATCCATCTCGCCACCTATGGCGTACTCAACAAGCAGAATCCCCTCTTCTCCTTCATCGATCTGGCCCCCGATCGTCAGGCCGACGGCCGTCTCGAGGCGCACGAAGTGTTCGGGCATGCGCTGGTGGCGGATCTCGTCGTGCTGGCGGCCTGCCAGACCGGGCTGGCCTCGGGGGCACTGTCCGATGTCCCGCCCGGCGACGATTGGGTGGGGCTCGCGCGCGCGTTTCTCACCGCGGGGGCAAAAAACGTCATGGCGAGCCTCTGGGCGGTGGAAGACCGCGCGACCGCCACTCTGATGGAGCGCTTCTACGAGCGCTACGGGAATGGGACGGATCCGGCGCGCACACTCGCGGCGGCCCAGCGCGCCATGCTCGTGGTGCCGGCGACCGCGCACCCGTATTACTGGGCCGGGTTCGAAGTGATCGGGGGGAGATAGGGTGGGCGTCCGAGCAAAACGGCGTGGGCCGCCCGTATCACTCACATCCTCAAACGGTTGAGGCGGTACATGAGCAGGGGCACGCACTTCCTGGGTTTGGCACTCCTAGCGTCCTTGGTGGCCGCCTGCGGCTCGCCGGTCGACACGACCATCCCGCCGCCGCCCCCGCTACTCACCGGTGCCGCGCCGTTTGTGGTATCGAATCCGGTCCTGAACGGGGTCGCGGGGGTTGATCCCGGAGGGAGCGCCGGCCCCGGCCCGCAGACATATATCTCCCTGTCACCTGGTGCCCTGCCCGGGGCGACCCGGGTCAGCATCCGGGTCGAGCGCACCGGCGCTGTGGTGTCCGCCGAGCTGGTCGATGGTGCCTTGGATCCGGTGGCGGTGCCAGCGACTGCGGGGGACACCCTCTCCCTGACTTTGGAAAAGTCGGACGGGACCTCCGCGGTGTTCCGGTTTGTGGTCTCGATCGCCAAGAAGCCGCCGGTAATCGTCCGGACCAATCCCGAGAAGAACAAGCGGGACGTGCCGCTCAATATCCGCGTTGACGTGGTGTTCAGCGAGCCGATCGATCCCGCCTCGCTGCTGCCTCAGAATGTCGAGCTGCGCTCCGGAAGCAGCCGCGTTGCCGGAGAGCTCAGCTTCGCAAACGAGGGCCACACGTTCCTCGCCTTCACCCCGGCCGCGGATTTGGAGGGGGCCAGGGATTACGAGCTGGTGCTGCGGACCGGCATCCGCGATACCGATGGGACACCGCTCGAAGCCGCGGTGACCATCTCCTTCACCACGGCTCCTGCTCTTCCGCCGGCGGTGCCCGGGTTCGGCTCGGTCGTGGGGAAGTATCGCGGGAGCGGCTCGTGGTACCCCGCGAATGGAAACGGTTTGCCCAGTGAAGCCGAATCCTGGTGGCCTATCCGCGCACTCAGCGCGAGTGCTCCAGGCCAATCGACCCGGTTCCCCAGGAGCGAGAACGGGCCGGGGTCCTTCGAGTTCGATGGATTGGTGGCCGGACAGTGGACCATCGCCTTCGGGGGTATGCATCCCTGGGGAGGCGTGTTTCCCACTCTGCGGCTGTACGCCGACACCGTAATCACTGTCACGGTACTGCCGGACCGGACGATAACCCCACCCGAGATGGTGTTGCGTCCTGTAGAACCGTTCATCGTCATTGCAACCGAGACCTGCCCGTGGGGTTTCAGTGGCCCCCCCACGTTCGAGGATTGGGGGAACTGTGACAGTGGTTACTGGGGTGGCATTGACGTCACGGTTGACGTGCTGGGAATCGCCGGGACCGCCACGGCAGGGTTCCGCTATTCTCTCTTCATACCAAAGGTGCGGTGGTACGCCGAGCTGCACGACGTACCGGTTGGCGAATATGAGGTGCATGCCGGCCCAGTGGGCGGGGGGTGGCAGCTGCTGCCCTGGCAAAGCTCTCTGGCTCGTATCCGGGTGGACCGGGGACTGTCGTACGTAGAGTTCGACTACTGGTATCAGCGGTAGGAAGGTCGCTTGCGGTTTTGTACGGTTAACCCGGAGTTCATCGCGGGTAGACCGTCCGTTGAGCCGGTCGGATTAGCCTGGCCTCCCTGGCGTCCGTCACCCAGCACGGAGGACCCCATGCCAACCCGAACTGGAAGTCGCGACCGGCTCCTCCCCATCGCCGCGACGCTGCTGGCGATCGCTTGCGAGACGACGCCGCCCGCAGTTCCCGCCAAGCTGACCTTCACGGTCCAGCCCGCGCTGGCAACCGCAGGCTCCTTGATCAACCCGGCGGTGGCGGTGGCCGTTCAGGACGCGGAAGGGAATACCATCACCAGTGCGATCAACACCATCACGCTCGCCGTCAACGGCAATGCCGGCGGCGGCACCCTTTTGGGCGCGACGACTGTGACGGCGGTACACGGTGTCGCGGTTTTTCCCAATCTGCACATCGACATCGCGAGCACGGGCTACACGCTTTCCGCCACGTCGCCGAATCTCAGCGGCGCAACCAGCACTCTCTTCGCAGTGGCGGCGGGCCCCGCGAGCAAGCTGGTGTTCACCGTCCAGCCTGCGCTGACGACGGCGGCCGCGACGATCACCCCGGCCGTCGCGGTGGCGGTTCAGGACGCGCACGGCAACACCGTCACGACAGCGACGTACACTGTCTTGATGGCAATCGGCAACCCTGCCGGGAGCGGAATCCTGGGGGGAACCACCTCCGTCGCGGCCGTGAACGGTGTCGCGACGTTTTCCAATTTGAGTATCAACGGCGCCGGCACGGGCTACACCCTGGTCGCCGCCGTGCCGAATCTCTCCAGCGCAATCAGCATCCCCTTTACCGTGGCGGCCGGGCCGGCCAGCAAGCTGGTGTTCACGGTGCAGCCCGCTGCGACGGTCGCCGGTGTGACGATCCTGCCCGCCGTAGCCGTGGCGATTCAGGACCTGTTCGGCAACACCGTGACGACCGCGACCAACAGCGTCACGGTGTCTATCGGCTCTAACGCTGGGAGCGGAACCCTGTCGGGCACCACCACCGTCGCTGCCGTAAGCGGAGTCGCGACGTTCTACGACCTGAGCATCAACAGCGCGGGCGTGGGCTACACGCTCACCGCGGCAGCGGCCAATCTGAGCGGCAGCGCCAGCGCCGCTTTCAGCATCCAAGTCCCGCTGGTCTTCACGACGATAGCGGCGGGGTACTTCTTCTCGTGCGGCATCGCTACCGGCGGATTGGCCTACTGCTGGGGCACCAACGGCTCCGGCCAACTCGGCGCGGACGTCGGGTCCCAGAGCAGTATCCCAGTGGCCGTCTCGGGCGGATTCAGCTTCGCCACACTCAGCGCGGGCCGCGACCATAGCTGCGGACTGACGACGGGCGGCTCGGCGTACTGCTGGGGCCAGAACTCCGGCCTGCTGGGAAACGGCACGACGGCGAACAGCTCCACGCCGGTGGCTGTTGCAGGCGGGCTCAGCTTTGCCACGGTCAGCGCCGGATATTCCCACACCTGCGGCGTGACCACCGGCGGTACGGGATACTGTTGGGGATTCAACGGAAACGGCGAGCTCGGCAACGGCTCGCTGACTCAGAGCAACGTCCCGTTCCCCGTGTCGGGCGGGCTGACCTTCGCCAGCATCAGTCCGGGGCGCGACTTCACTTGCGGCCTGACTACTGCCGGCGTGGCCTACTGCTGGGGAATCAATTCTGACGGGGAGCTCGGTGACGGTACGCAGACCCTCCGTACCAGCCCGACTCTGGTCTCAGGGCAACTCACCTTCGCCAGGGTAACCGCGGGGGGCTTTCATGCCTGCGGACTGACCACCGGCGGCCTGGCGTATTGTTGGGGCTCGGATTTCTCGGGTCAGCTGGGCAACGGCACGACGAACTCCAGCAGCGTCCCCGTGGCGGTTTCCGGCGGGACTGTCTTCGCCACGCTCAGTGCCGGAAACCGTCATACCTGCGGCCTGACTCCAGGCGGCATCGCGTACTGTTGGGGTGAGAACGCAGGCATGCTGGGGAATGGCGCCTCAAGCAACAGCTCCACCCCGGTCGCTGTCGCGGGCGGGCGCACCTTTGGCGCGATCAGCGCGGGGCGCTTCCACAGCTGCGGGGCGACCACCGGTGGAGCAGGGTACTGCTGGGGGAACAATGCAGATGGCAAACTCGGCGACGGGTCGTTCGTGAACAGTTTCGTTCCCGTTCGAGTTCGCGGATCCGCCCCCTGAGCTGATTAGGCTGCTCAGGGCCGGACGGTAACGGTCCGCAACGCCTGGCGCAGGGTGTCGAGGGTGGCAGCGCTATGGCTCCAGCCCTGCGCCAGGACCCGCATCCGGTCCGACGCGATCCAGCCCGAGACCAGGGTCGCCCGGCGGTTGAAGCCGGCAATGCCTCCGCTGATCAGGCCGATGCTCGTCGTCGCCTCGGCGCCCGGCAGGGTGTCCTGGTGCACCACCACGCTGTCGGCGCTGAAGCAGTCCGCGGTGCAGCCGCTCTCCGCCACCAGGCGGGGCGGCCAGGGCTGCATCGCCGCGGAGTCGTCGGGCATGCGCAGCAGCTTGACGCTGAAGAAGTCGGTGGTGGGCAGTTGCTGCGCCGGCGCCGGCCGGACCCAGGCGTCGTCCCCGGCCTGGACGAAATCTCCCGGGAGGCAGAGCGACAGGGCGGCATCACCGGTGGAATGGCGCGACCAGCCGGCGGGGCAGTCCGCGGTCGTCGGAGGGGGACCGCTGCTGCAAGCTGCCAGAGCGAGCAGACCAGACATCAGGCGCATCGTGGTCATCGTCTTCCCCCTTCCGGGACTTCGCGTTTCCGATCGTGCGCGGCGATCAATCGCTTCGGCGCGTTGCGGCGCCAGGCCTCCGCCAGCACCTCGCGAAGGTCGCCCAGGCGAACCCGCGCGAGCCGGATCAGGACGGTGGGATAGCCCCGGTAGT
>Ga0255311_1000090_pt1 | contig 10892 bp, 21 predicted proteins | sample EtOH4_T0_E4_meta_FD_201358 | JGI IMG/M metagenome (GOLD analysis project Ga0255311, IMG submission 201358) | Sandy soil microbial communities from University of British Columbia, Vancouver, Canada - EtOH4_T0_E4 | ecosystem: Engineered > Artificial ecosystem > Sand microcosm > Unclassified ... | reverse complement strand
TTGATATTGCCATTCCAAATATTTGCCGTTCAGGAATTCAGCGATGGTCATTGTTGTGAGTGTAATCACGTTGTAATCTCCTGTAAAGACCCTTGACAGAATCACAACTTAAGGATAATATCCACAACATAGTTTGTTAAAAACAACAAATAGACGTAAGTAATCCCCTGCCCCACTGAGCAAGGATGGAAGGAAGAGAAGCTGAATGGCTAAAAAGAAATTGACCGTGCCGGAAGTGCTGCGGAAGTATCAGAAAGAGCAGAAGTTCGATACGGATATTGCATTTGCGGAAGCCATCTTTGTGAGCCGACAGCGGTTGAATAACTGGCTGGCTGAGACGAACAAGCCGATGGTGCCCTATTTGAAACTGATGGCGCTTTCGTTGATGCCGGTCGAGGATGAGCGTTGGAAGGCGCACATGGCGGTGGATTTGCTGAAGGCAATGGACGCGGAAGGTGAAATTCCGTGCTCGTGCCGGACATTGGAAGGGGATAACGAATTTTGCCCGAGGCATTTTGGCAGCCCTTCGACTGCCGCTCAGGATGGGCAGAAGGCGGAATTGAAGAAAGCAGAGGTCATGGCATGACTACCAAGGTTTCAAGTTCCACGTTTCAAGTTTCAGGTTCCGGTCAGTGCGGAGTTGTTGACGACTTGACGCCGACGCAGAAGATTTGGGAGCCGGTATCGGATTTGGACGAGAAGCATCACCAGGCTTTTTTGGAGTTGCAACAGGCGGTCGCGCATGGTGACGAGGTTGGAATGAAGAATGCCTTTGATGCCATTCTGTACATCGAGGAGCGACAGAAGCAGGCGCACCAGGCGGCGAGGGAATATGCGCTGGATAAAGTAAGAAAGCAGAATGCAGAAGGCAGCCCTTCGTCTGCGCTACGCTCCGCTCAGGATGGACAGCCCTTCGACTGCCGCTCAGGATTGGCAGAAGCCGATGAATAACTATTTGCACATCATTGTTTCAATGGAACCCTATTATTTCAATTGCAAGGATTGCGGCGCGCCATTATTTGTGGAAGGCGACGTGGCAGCCACGGACACACTGCGCAAGAGCGGCATTTGTGATACGTGTCTTGAGAAGAAGTTGAAAAACATTTTGGTCAATCCATTAACAATCCGCGCGCCGTGGGCGAAGGCGAGAAGCAATTAGGTGGATGATGATTGATAGACGGAATCATCTGAATGCGATGGACCGATCCAGTGCGGGGCGGATGGGGCGCGGAGACGATGCGTTTTCGGCGAAGGAAGCCAGGTGGTGGATCCAAGCCCGGGAGCGGGTGCAGGCGATCGTGAGTCGAGAAGCGGAAAAGCAGATGAATGGCGCGGGACGAGATACGTTGTCGTATCCCATCCACATGACGCATGTGACGTTGAGCGCGAGGAAGTTCTAGGCCCCCCTGTCAGCGACGCCTTCGGCAGCGCTGACATCCCACAAATGGCTGGTCTCGATACGCCTCCGGCTACTCGACCACCGGCGCAATTTGTGGGGAGAGAATTGAAAGTCTGGTGGAGGACGTATGGATTTTGGAGAAATTTTTTTGATTTTGTGCGTGACGGTTGTATGCCTGGTCATTGATTACAGTTCCTTCCAAAAAGAAGGATAGCACAAAAGACATGCCACAAGTGAACATGGGTTCGTTCTTAAACGAATTTGCGGCGAATCTGATCTCTTTTCCGGCGCTGATGGTGTTTGTGGCACTGGCGCTGCCTGCCTTTGGGTACTTTTACAACCGATTGATGAACAAGCTGGACAGCGAGCATGAGCATACCTCCATTTATGTGGCAATCGGTGTGCTGGTGACGCTGGGAGCCGCGGCGCTGTTCTCGTGGAAAGCGGCTTTGATGCTGCTGATGCTGTTCACACTGGATGGGCTGCCGATGATTTTTGGAGATTACCGGCGCACGCATATCAGGCTGGAGGCAAGGAAGAATCCACGCCGGAAGCGGCTGCCCTATGCGGCAAACGGTCGCATAGATGATGCGCTGATGAGCCTGAGTGAGGCAAGCCGGTTGGTGGGGATGTCTTTGAAGGAAAAGGATGTCACGGTGCGGGTGCTGCAAATGGCGACAGCGAGCCATGAGTTGAATAACGCGCATACAAAACTGCTGGAATTGAAGGTCATTCAGCAGATTGAAGAGTAAGCGACGAGAAGTTGAACTTTGAAAACCTTTATTCAGGGGAGCATCGAGCGGTGAGTTTGGGTTCCGTTCAGACCCTAAGAACGGCGATGCTCCCAAAGAATGGCTTATGCGGCTGAAGTCAAAACGGTCACAGGGAAGACGGTCAGCCGGTAGGTAAAACCAATTTACAGAGTGTAGAAGTGAATGCCCTGTGACCCCTGTCCATTACAGGCGCGAGCCTGGTGGTGGTTTTCCTCCTTGATCATGGTGCGGACTGGACGAGGACCCGGTCCGCACCAGGAGGAGCCCTTCGCCTGCGCTCCGCTCAGGATGAAGAATGAAAGGAGTAACGATGTTTTGGGCAATTGTAGGCGCAATCATCATTTTGTTTTTGATGAAAGAGTTGTCACGTGACTGACTCTTTTCAACTTGATTTATTTCTGCCTGCGCGAAAGAGCGACCCGAGCACATCCCACGCGGCGGCGGCGAGCGCCGGGCTGCGGACAACATCACAAAAGGCGCAGTTGCTCCTGGCGTATGCGAAGCATCCCATGCTGGGGCTGACGGATGAGGAAGCCGGGATTGAGACCGGTCTACGACGCCCGGGCGTGTGCTGGTGGAAACGCTGTTCAGAGCTGCGGCAGATGGGGCTGATCCGCGCTACGGAGGATATGCGGCAGAGCCAGATGGGTGAGATGCAACAGGTATGCGTGATTACGGGCGATGGGTTGAAGGTGGCGGAGAGTTTGGATGTTGAAAGGAAGGCAGTATGAAGAAGGTGAATGTCCTGATTGTGACGCAAGCTCCAGCCATTGGAAAAGTGGAGATGATGGGCGGCATCAAGTCCAAAGAGGAGGCGGTGCACTGGGGAGAGAAGAATGGGTATGGCGTGGTGCATTTCTGGCAGAGTCGTCAGCGCGTGTATGCGGATAAGTTGACGAAGCGAGTGGATGTGCTCGCGGAGCAGATCCAAGCGAAGAGCGACCATTTGGTGCAATTGGCTGAGGCATGACTTCGTTGGGTACGGTGATCACCGGTGAAGGGAAAGTGGTGCGACGGGATGTGACGCGGTTGGGTTTGCAGCGGATGTGCGTGGAGATGATTGGGAAGTACCCGGACCTTGAGTTGTGGAGCGATTTTGTGAGCCAACGTCAACCAAGGATTTGGCGGCATAGGTATACGGAGCGAGTGACGGAAGTCGGTTGTCATTGTTATTTGTGGATTTTCTGGAAGGAATAAGATGAAATTTTCTCTGGATTGGTTGGGTGACTGGCTGGGATTGCCGCCTCTATCAGAAGCGGAATTTGAAGCTGACCGGCGTGCGCTGCTGGATAATCCAAACTGCAAAAATCATGAACCAACCGACTACGGAGATTTCACGCTACGGGAACGGATGCAAAACATCAATGAAATGCTATCGGGCAAACGGGACAGAATGGAAATCCGCGCAGTGGCGATCGGTTGGAATCCTGATTTGAACACAGATTGCCATGATTACAAAGAAGGTGAGACGATGGCTGATGGCACACCCACATTCTATCGGGTGATTCGGAAGGCGAAGTGAGATGGAAGATAGACAAACTCCGCGAGGTAGACATTGGGTAATGCCAGGGATGATTGGAATCATCCTATTGGGCATTAGCTGGTCCCTACTGGAGCCGACTGCCAAATTAATCGCTTATCTGGCATGGATGATGTTCGCATGGGCGGGAGTCAATTTCTGGCATCATGCAGGCATCATCATAGCAAATATAAAGAATGAGAATATCTCGGAGCAATACCGCTTGAGTGAAACATATAAGGCGGAGATTATCTCCCACATGAACAATGAGCAGCTCCGGGCGTGGATGCGAGGCGGGCAGGTGGCGATTGATCACCAGCCATCCAAGAATGGCACGATTGATTATGTCCGCGGCGAACGGTTTTTTCTGTTCACGGTCTGGTATATGCTGCGAATGAGCACGAACCGGCAGGTATATCCCATCAATAATTTCAAACAGGAGACTTATCACTTTGATGTATGGGGCGACCATGAGGTGGATGATTACAGCCAGGCGCGCGCCATAACCGCCTATTTTGTGCGCTATGGCTGGGCAGGATGGAGCATTGGAAATACGGCGGCAACATGGACGGATGGTCATAACCCGGAGACGGTGATGGCTTATTTCGGGCTTGAGAGGGATAGTTATCCGGTGCAGGAGTTGGCATGACATTCGTCACATCCTCCCCACTGATGCGCGGCGGGCTGCGTTCGGAGCCTGCGGGAACCCATAATGGGACACAACCATGCGCTAGGGGAGGGGAAGTCTGTCATAAAGTTTGTCATACTGGAAGGAGTTGATATGAGTGAAGATATGAAAAGAAAGTTGGTACGGTTCATTCTTAGCCGTTTGTTGGAGACTGCAACCGGCATGAAATTGCTGTGGCTGGACCTGGATACAGGGCGGGCGTTATTCCGCTTCTCCCCCACCGATGAGATGGTGACGGAGTTTTTGAAGCAGGTTCCGATGGCAGGTGCGGCATGAAAAACATCACCCTGAAAGAAGTCCTGATTTCGTTATTGATGCTGCTCATTGCCCTGATTGTTTATTGGGCGCGCTAGGAGCCGACTATGGAAATGCAGAATGAAGAAGGCATAATACAGAAGAGGCAGACGTTGAAATTAGATGAAGCCATCTTGAATGCGATCCCGCTTATGTCACCGGTGCCGACTGCCTGGATGATTGGCGAATCAGCTTTTACATTGATGCACTTTCCTTTGCCGGTTGCATTGGTCAGCGCGTTGACTGTGGAAGGGTTGGGATTTGTCTCCATCAATATGGCGAATGAAATGCGCGAATTCAACCGCCATCTCAACGGCGCGGAATTGAAAAAAAAGATGCAGGCACCGGTCAAGCAGGCTTATGGCGTGACTGGTCTCTATCTCATCACGGCCACGCTGATGACGGTGGCGCTACATATCTTTCCCGGTTTGGTTATTTATGCCCCATTACCGTTCATCCTGATGACTGCGGCGGGTGGTTGGTTATTTGCGCTGCGTAGGGAGCACGCTGAACGGGTCGCTCAATGGGTCGCTGGAAGACAACAAGCGACGCTCAAGCGACGCTCAGCGAAAGTCAGCGACGCTACCAGCGACGCTCAACGACAGTCAGCGACGCTCAGCGAGACCAAGAGCGACGCTCAGCGAAAGTCAGCGACGCTGAAAGCGAAGATTTATCGCTGTGAATGCGGATGGCAAGACACAGACCGATTCAAATACAGCGGCCATGCTGGTAAATGTCAGATCCATAAGAACGGGAAGTTGATTCCCGTCACACTTCAGCAAGTAGAAAAGGTGCAATCATGACCGAGACACAACGTATTAATCCGCATTTGTTCACGCCGGATAGCCAGAAAATTCAACTGTCCAGGCATCATCCGAAATATTATGTGGAATGCCTGACTTTGCAGGGCGTGAAGTATCGCCTGAAGACATCACAACAGTATCGCACGGCGCAAAATGCGCGCTGGTACGCGGTCAAGGTTTTGGTGCGCTGGCGACGGTTGTATAAGGCTGCGGCCCCCTCTGTCTCTGCCCCCCTCTGCCTTCGGCATCTCCCCCAAAATCGAAGAGCACGATTTTAGGGGAGAACCAGCTACGGAGTGAATTATGCCAGGATACCGTCAAGCCCATTCGCGCATGTGGTCAGATGATTGGTTTTCGGAACTGAAGCCGGAATTCAAGCTGCTGTTTTTTTATCTCTTCACCAACGAGCGGGCATCCGTTTCTGGGTTGTATGAACTATCTCTGCGGGTGATTGCTTTCGAGACGGGTTTGGAGAAGCAGGTCATTTTGGAGGGATTCGCTGCATTCGAGCTGGCGAACAAGGTCTATTACGATGAGAAGCGAAGCGTGGTTTTTGTCCGCAATATGCTGAAATATCAATCAAGCAGTAGTCCGAAGGTGGCGAAGCGGATTGAGGCGGATTTGAAGTCGGTCCCTGAGTGTGCGTTGAAAGATAAGTGGCTATCCGAATATAAGGTATCCATAGGGTATAGATACGGTATCGAAAAAGAAGAATACGGTAGCGATACCTCTAGTTCTATCTCTATCTCTAGTTTAATCTCTAGTTCTAGTTCTGAGGAAGGAGAGGGTGCGGGGGAGGAAACCAAACAGGGTCCGAAGTTGGATTGGATACCAGTCACCCCCCGGGAAGCTGCGAGTCATCCGCACATTCAACTGTATCAAAAAATTACAGAAGGATTCCCATCTGAAAAAGACTACGAAGTTATCGTGACTACCTTTGAGTTTCTACGTGCATTACACCCGGATTTGTATGTCTATTTGATGCCATTCTGGAGCACATGGAAAAACGGGCGCACGAAGGATAACAAGCCATATTCTCCAACTTCGCGGGTATGGTATTGTGAATGGGCCATGCAGGGAAGGGTGCCGAAATTGAATGGGCATGAGCCTCAATTATCTGTTAGTTTTGAATTTGATAATTTAGAAATTGAAGAAAAATCAGATCCAATTCCTGAGAACGTTCGGAATGTTTGGGAATCTCTGGGTGATGTCATTGAGCCGAAAGGTAAGATGCGCGCCCAATATAGTGCCACACGGTTGGTCAGTTTTGAGAATAACGTGCTCTATGTGAAAACTATTGGCGATTTGAGTAAGTTACAGCCAATTTTCCAAAAAGTTACCCATGAATTTCGATTGGAAGGTGTGTGATGGCTCAATCAAAAATCGAGTGGACGGAGCGAGTTTGGAATCCGCTGACAGGTTGCACAAGGATTGGTCAGGGCTGCGTGCATTGTTATGCTGAACGAATGTCAAAGCGCCTGAAGGCAATGGGTAGACCAGAATATCAGGATGTGGTCAATGATAAGGGCAACTGGACAGGAACGATTCAACTACTGCCGGAGCGACTGGAAGAACCACTGCACTGGAAGAAGCCCAGCCGAATCTTTGTCAATTCGATGAGCGATTTATTCCATGAGAAGGTGCCAAATTTATTTATTCAGCAAGTTGTAAGAATGATGAGTAATGCACCCTGGCACACTTTTCAAGTTTTGACTAAACGCTATGACCGTCCGTTTCAAGTGCTTTATCCGCAGGATGCGGTTGATCATATCTGGATTGGATTCAGCATCTGCAATCAAGCCGACGCTGAGGAAGCCAGGCAGTATCTGCGCTTTGTTTCAGAAATGGGCTGGAGGACGTGGGTCAGTTATGAACCTGCGCTTGAGAAAATAGATTGGACAGGTTTTGAGTTTATTGAGTGGCTGGTGTGCGGTGGCGAGAGTGGACCGGGCGCGAGACCCATGCACCCCAGTTGGGCACGGTCCGCACGGGATTGGTGTAAGGATAATTCCATTCCGTTTTTCTTCAAGCAATGGGGTGAGTGGTATCCGTTGTTTTCTGCCGATGAAGCCGATAATTATCCGAAGTCGTCATTGCTCAATGAGTTGGATGGAATCAGGCATATCAAGATTGGAAAGAAATTAGCCGGTCATGAATTGGATGGGCAGATTTATCAAGAATATCCACCAGCTAAGAGAGTGCGAGCCTAATATGCCAGCCGACCCAACCACCTCCCCATTGGTCTGTCTATGTGGCAATCGGTTAGGCGTTGAATACCGAATCAACGGCGAGTTTATTGGGGCGTTGTGCGGCGGATTCATGATTACCGAGTCCGCGCATGGGCGCTGTCCCAATTGCGGGCGTGGTGTGCATGTGGTCGTGAGCAGCAAGTCACTGCTCAAGCTGATGTCACACTACGGCGAGACAAGTCCGCTCAGCGTGGAGATTACCGAATGAACGGTGCTATAATTAATTGCAATCTATCGAGTAACGTTGGAAGTCTCACCCAACCGAACGCGGGCGCGTGTCCGTGCGGCTGGGTGTTGTTATTTAAGATAAAGGAGAAGTAAATGGATATTGTAACTTTGGCACAAATGGCTATTGCGGCATTCGCTGCTTTGGTGGGTTTCCCGGCATTGCTGTCCACGGTGCTGACATTCCTGGAATATTTCCACGTGATCAGTGCGACACAAGCCGGTGTGATCAACTTCTGGGCGAATGCGGCGGCATTCGTTGTGGTCTTCGCCCTGGCTGCATTGGGCAAGATTGATATTGTCTCGGGTCTCGATGCTTTGTTTGGAAACATTGGTCATTTGCTGGCATATATTGCCGTTATTCTTGGCATTCCCACCAGCTTTGTGTTGACCAATCTATGGCGCGGACAGTTGAGACAATCCGCGTTCTTTGCCGCACGGATCCGCTAGAGGTTGAATGCCAGGCAAGCCCGGTCGGTTCTGTCCGCATTGTGGTGGAGTAGTCACAGGTGCACGATGTCCATGTCGTGGACCTGTAACCACGTCACACGCGGACAGCCGACTATCATCCACGCAACGAGGCTACGGATATGACTGGCAGCAATATCGCAAGGAGTTCTATAAATATCCACGCCCATGTGCTTGTGGGTGCGGTCTCATGGCTACGCTTGAGAATGGTGACGTGGATCATCGCATCCCTGTGCAGGGGAGAGATGATCCACTGTTCTGGGACAAGTCCAACCACCAGGCGTTGATTCATGGACATCACTCAAGAAAAACACAAATATATGATCGTGCGCGACGGGGAGGGGTATCAAATCTTTATAAGTCATCAAACGTAGACCGAGCCGAATGGTCACGCGCACATACCCGCGAAATTACGGATGGGGGTATTAAATGACCCGTGGACGTAAGCAGACCTCAACAGCGCTGAAAAAATTGCGTGGCAACCCCGGCAAACGAAAGTTGAATCAGCAAGAGCCGGTGTTTGAGGTGCAGATACCGGATGCGCCTGATTTTCTTAATGAAGATGCGCTCAAAGAGTGGGAGTATGTGACTGCCGAACTGGCTGCAAAACAGGTGATTGCGAAAGTTGACAAGACGAGCGTGGCTTTATATTGCCAGACCTATGCTTATTATAAAAAACACGTGAATGCCTTGGAGAATGAGACAGATTTTCTTGTGACGCCCAAGGGTTATACATACCTAAACCCACGCTTGGGATTGGTGAATACCCTTGGAACATTGCTGGCTAAATATGCCGCGGAGCTTGGCATCACGCCTGCCTCACGAAGCAAGATAAAGATGATTGGCAAGGCCCCTGCTGCACCGACCAAAAAGCAGGCGTTAGCGGAGAAATTATTCAAGGTGCCGGTTTCAAAATGACGACTGCCCCACTCTGCGATGAAAACCCGGCGCACGGAATCATGCAAGCGGAACACATTTACACGCTGAATGGTGAGATTAATACCCGTTATGGACTATATTGGTTTTGCCAGATAAAGGACTGCAATGGTTATGGCGGACCGGTGAAGGGTAAGCCGAAAGTGCAGACACAGCCTATGGAACAAACCGCAGACGCAGAGCCGCAGCAGTTGCCGTTGATGTAGAAATCAAATTGGAAGGAATTTGATGTGTGCAAGATAACCGTGACCACTCAAAACCTGAATATATATTGGACGTGTGAAGATTGCGTAATTACATACCAAAACCCTGTGCCAAGATGGCCCACGGAGTTTCTTGAAGAGCACCAGGAGAGAAAGCCCATGGATGCGGTGCAGTTGCCACTGATGGAAGTAGAAATCAAATTGGAAGGAATTTGATAATGATAGCACAAAGTTTGTTTGATACAGTTCGCGAAGCATTGCGCACTAAACATTATGCCTATCGCACAGAGAAGACCTATCTACATTGGATCCGCCAATATATACGCTTCCTTCGACCGGTTCATCCACGCGAGGTTGGACAGGATGGCATGAAACGATTCCTGACTTATCTTGCTGTAGAACGCAAAGTCAGTGCCACTACCCAGAATCAGGCATTGGCAGCTTTGCTATTCCTGTACAAGCTCTATGGCATTGAAATTGGTAATCTGGATATTGTCCGCGCGAAGAAATCCACTTGGTTGCCAACTGTGCTAACCCATGAGGAAGCCATGCAATTGCTTGAGCAATTGAACGGTCAATATCGCATCATGGGACAGTTGATGTATGGCGGCGGCTTGCGTTTGATGGAGGTTTTGCGACTGCGCATCAAGGATATTGATTTTGACACCCGCACCATTACATTGCGAGATACGAAATCCAACCGCGATCGCACAACCTGCCTGCCTGAATCAGTTGTGCCTGCGCTCATGCTCCATCTGGCAAAGGTCAAGGCGCAACATCAAGAAGACCTTTCCAACGGACAAGGTGAAGTCGAGCTTCCTTTTGCGCTGGATAAGAAATATCCCAATGCCCCATTCGAATGGGCATGGCAGTATGTTTTCCCTGCTTCCGGTTTCTCAGCAGATCCACGCAGTGGGCATGTTCGCAGGCATCATGTCTATGAAACCAGCGTGCAGAAGGCCGTCAAACAGGCGGCACGCAAAGCGGGTATTCACAAATTGGTGGGTCCGCATACGCTCAGACATTCATTCGCCACGCGTCTGCTGGAGCTTGGTTATGATATCCGCACCATTCAAGAACTGTTGGGTCACAAAGATATCAAGACCACGATGATTTATACCCATGTCTCAATGAAGGGCAGCGGAGTAGTTAGTCCGCTGGATGATGGAAAGTCGGTTATTAAACAGCACGTTGCTGTTGAATCATGAGTTGGCAAGCCTAAGCGAAGGTATCTTATGGCAGAGAGAATACAGCGCAAGCGTTCTAAAGGCTGGAAGTCCCCGCCGAACACGGTTTATGTTGGTCGTCCTACTGTGTGGGGAAACCCGTTTTATG
>Ga0255311_1000089_pt1 | contig 10946 bp, 10 predicted proteins | sample EtOH4_T0_E4_meta_FD_201358 | JGI IMG/M metagenome (GOLD analysis project Ga0255311, IMG submission 201358) | Sandy soil microbial communities from University of British Columbia, Vancouver, Canada - EtOH4_T0_E4 | ecosystem: Engineered > Artificial ecosystem > Sand microcosm > Unclassified ... | reverse complement strand
TCCACGACAAGGGCGTCAAGGTCAGCGCCGACGGCCGGCTGAAGCCGTTGGCGCTTTCGACCGCGCCGTTCCCGGGCTTCCCGACCGACATGCAGGCGCAGTTCATGGCCATGCTCAGCCTCGCCGAGGGCGAGAGCTTCCTCGAGGAGACGATCTTCGAGAACCGCTACATGCACGTGCCGGAGCTGCGCCGGATGGGCGCCAACATCGAGGTCCGCGGGCGGTCGGCTTTGGTTCACGGAGTCGACGGCCTGACCGGGGCCAGCGTCATGGCGACCGACCTGCGCGCCTCGATGAGCCTGGTGCTCGCCGGGCTGGCCGCCGACGCCGAGACCGAGGTGCTGCGCGTCTACCACCTCGATCGCGGCTACGAGCGGCTCGAGGAGAAACTGTCCGCCGTCGGCGCCACCATCGAGCGCCGCACCAGCGGCTAACCAGATGGAGCGCACAGGAGCGTCTTCACTGACGTTGGAGGCCGATGGGTCACAGCTGTTCCCGAAACTGGTCAGCAGTGAATCACTCGAGACTCTCGAGGAAATCCTGTCCGACCGGCCTCGCGAGGCGGGAGTGCGCATCTACGGCGATCCCAAGCTTGCCGAATGGATTGGCCGCACTGACGCGATCGGTCAGCTGGCGCGGTCGCTGCTTGGAACGGCGGCCCGGCCCGTCCGCGCAATCCTCTTCGACAAGAACCTTCAAACCAATTGGGCTCTCGACTGGCATCAGGACCGCACGATCGCCGTCCGCGCGCGAATTGAGACTGAGGGCTTCAGTAATTGGACGGTGAAGTCGGGAACGCCGCACGCCGAGCCCCCGTTTGCCGTACTTGAGCGCATGATCACGGGGCGAATCCACCTGGACGACGCTGGTGACGATAATGGGCCGCTGTTGATTGCTCCCGGATCACATCGGCTCGGGCGCCTGGAGGAGAGCGAAATCGGGGCGGCAGTTGCAGAGCGCGGCGCAATAGCGTGCCTAGCGAGCGCGGGTGACGTGTGGGTCTACAAGACTGCCATCGTGCACTCGTCGAAAGCATCCCGTGACCCGAAGACTCGCCGCGTCCTTCACATCGATTTCGCGGCCGATGACCTTCCCGGCAGCCTCGAATGGGCGGGAATCGGCTAAGCCCTAGATCGTGTCGAGCGCGTGCAGGGTCACGCCGACCAGGCCGCCGACCAGCGTGCCGTTGATGCGGATGTACTGGAGGTCGCGGCCGACCGCGCTCTCGAGCCGCGCGGTGATCGTCCGCGCATCCCAGCCGCGCACCGTTTCCGACACCAGCTTGACGATCGAGCTGCCGTAGCTGGCGGCGAGGCCGGCGACGGCGCGCCGCGCGAACTGGTTGATCGCGCCGCGGATGCGCGGGTCGCCCTCCAGCGTGTTGCCCATCGATTTCAGCACCTCGCCCAGCTTGCCGGCCATCGCCGCGTCGGGGTTGCGGGCGGCGCGGATGATCGCCTCGCGGCTCTTCTGCCACAGCGTGTCGAGCCACAGGCTGACCGACCGGTTGCCGAGCAATTCCTCCTTCATCGCTTCGACCCGCTCGCGGGTTTCGGGCCGGGTCTGGAGGTCGTTGGCGAGCTGGGCGAGCGCTTCCTCGACCTTGCGCCGGACCGGGTGCGCAGGGTCGGTCGACATCTCGACCGTCAGCTTGCGCAATCCGTCCATGATCGAATCCGCGAGCTTGGTGTCAAGTCCGGCAAGCTTGAGGATCCAGTTGGCGCGCTTGCGGACCATTTCGCGGATCAGGCTCTCGTTGGAATCGAGCACCCGCGCCGACCAGCGGATCGCCGCTTCGAGCATCGGCACGTGGCGGTCCTCGTTGATCGCCGAAGCGAGCGCATGGCCGAGCAACGGCGAGACTTCCATGTTCTTGAGCCGGGACGAGATCGCGCTCTTGACGATCCCGCCGAGGCGCTCGTCGTCGAGTCCTTCGAAAATGTCGGCGATCAACCTCGAAGCGCCATGCCGGATGCGCCCGCCCTCGCCTTCGGGCGCGCGCAGGAACCTTCCGGCGGCACCGGCGATATCGATGTTGCGCATGCGCCGCGCGACCACCGCCGCGATCAGGAAATTCGACTTGAGGAACGAGGCCAGCGCTTCGCCGATGCGGTCTTTATTGCGTGGGATAATTGCCGTGTGCGGTATCGGCAGGCCGAGCGGATGGCGGAACAAAGCGGTGACCGCGAACCAGTCGGCAAGGCCGCCGACCATGGCCGCTTCGGCGAACGCCTTGGCCCAGGCAAGCCACGGATAGGCGGGTTCGAACGCGCGGGCGGCCGCGAAGACCAGCGCCGCCACGACCAGCAGGCCGGTGGCGGCGGCCTTCATTCCCGCCGCGCCGGGTTGCGAAGGGTTGAACCGGCTGAGGGCAGGCGAACTCATCGCACCGCCATAGCGGGCGGGATAAGCGAAATCACTCCGCCGGTACGGCCACGCCTCCGCGATGCGCGTCCTCGCCGATGAACCGGTGGAACAGGCGGCCAACCCGCGCTTCGATCGAAATCGCGATCGAGAAATAGGCCGGCACCAGCAGCAGCGTCAGGATCGTCGAGAATATCAGCCCGCCGATGACCGTGATGCCCATGGGCGCGCGCCAGCTGTTGTCCCCGGTTACGGACACCGCGGTAGGCAGCATGCCGGCGACCATCGCGACGGTCGTCATGACGATCGGCTGGGCGCGCTTGTGCCCGGCTTCCCAGATCGCGGCGTCCTTGGGCATGCCGTGGTTCATCATCTCCACCGCGAAGTCGACGAGCAGGATCGAGTTCTTCGCGACGATCCCGAACAGCATCAGGATGCCGATGAGCACGAACAGGGACACCGGCTGCGCCGCGATGTGCAGGGCCACCGCCGCCCCGAGCGGCGCGAGGAGCAACGATCCCATGTTCACGAACGGCGCCAGGAACCGCCGATAGAGCAGGACCAGCACGGCGAAGACCAGGAGCACGCCCGCGATCAGGGCAATGGCGAAATTGAACAGCAGCTCCGCCTGCCACTTCTGGTTCCCGAGATTCATCTTCTGGACGCCCTGGGGCAGGTTCTTCAGGGCCGGAAGTTGATTGACCTTGGCCCAGACATCGCCTTCCACCACGCCCGGGGCGAGATCGGCTCCGATCGCCAACCGGCGTAGCTGGTTCGAGCGCTGGATTGTGGTCGGACCGGATCCGAAGCCGATGTCCGCGACCGCCTTGAGGGGGACCGAGCCGCCACCGGTTGTCGGCACGGGCAGGTTCTCGAGAGTCGCGAGGTCCCGCCGGGCAGCTTCGGACAGAGACACATTGATCGGCACCTGGCGGTCGGACAGCGAGAATTTGGCACTGTTCTGCTCGATATCGCCCAGGGTCGCGATCCGGATCGTCTGGCTCAGCGACGACGTCGTCACGCCGAGGTCGGCGGCCAGGTCGAAGCGCGGCTTGATCGTGATTTCCGGCTGCGCAAGCTGGCTCCCGACGCGCGGCGCAAGCAGGCCCGGAACGGTCTCCATCTCCTTGGCGATTTGTCGGGCAATCGCGGTCAGCTGCACCGGATCGTCACCGCCAAGGTAAAGCATGATATCCCGAGCATCCGCGTCCGGACCGCCGCCGTTCTGGCTCTGGAAACTGGCGCGCGCGTCGGGGACCGCCGCCAGCTGCGGCGACCACGCACGCTCGAACTCGGTGCTGGTGACTTTGCGATCCTTCTTCAGGACGATGTTCACCCGCCCGGTGCCGACGTTGACGCGCTCGAACACGCGCTCGACGCTGGGATCCTTGACCACCAGGGCGGCAACGCGATCCGTTGCCGCCTCGGTCTGCTTCAACGTGCTGCCGGGCGGCAGGGTGATGTTGACGCGGGCATAATCGTCGTTCTGGGGCGGGAAGAACGACTGCGACAGCGTGCCGAACAGGATGATGCTGAGCAGCAGGGTAGCGATGCCGGCGCCGACCATCGTCATCCGGTGGTCGTGCAAGCGGGCGTTCCAGCGGTCAGCCATGTTTCCATGCCATTCGGCAAAACCGCTGCTGCCGATCAGGCGCACGATCAAGCCGATGAGCTTGCCGACGCCATAGGCGACGCCCGTCCCCAGCAGCAGCGCGAGCACGAAGGTAATCGCGCCTGGCCAACCCAGCTTTCCAAGGATCGCCATTCCGCCACCGGTTCCGGCGAAGAAGGCGCCGATAACGACCAGCAGCAGGAGCCCGCCGATGGCATAGTAGCCGAACCTGCGCGCGGGCTTGGCCAGCTTCGCCAGCAGCGCGTCGGCCTTGGACGTGTCGAGGCTCCAGTTGAGCAGCTTCAAATAGATGTCCATCCACTTCCACGCGGCGTGCGGCTGGACGCCGCGCGAGCGGAGGAAATAGGCCGCGACGAGCGGCGTGATCATGCGCGCGACGAGCAAGCTCATCAGCACCGAGACGACGACGGTGAACCCGAAGGCTTTGAAATATTGGCCGGCGATTCCGGGCATCAGCGCGACGGGCAGGAACACGGCGACGATCGCCATGGTCGTCGCGAGCACGGCGAGACCGATCTCGTCCGCCGCATCGAGCGACGCCTGGTAGGCTGATTTGCCCATGCGCATATGCCGGACGATGTTCTCGATTTCGACGATTGCGTCATCGACGAGAACGCCGGCGACCAATCCCATCGCCATCGTCGACATGAAATTGAGCGTGATCCCGAGCATGCTCATGAACCAGAAGGCGGGGATCGCCGACATCGGGATGGCGAGCGCGGAGATCCATGTGGCGCGGAGGTCGCGGAGGAAGAGGAAGACTACGCACACCGCCAGGATCGCGCCGATGATCAGCCCTTCCATCGCCGATTTGTACTGCGCCTTGGTGTAATCGACGGTGTTGAAGACCTCCGAGAAGTGAACCTTGGGATTCTCTTTCTCGAGCTTCTTCAGCTCCTTCCAGCCGACGTCGTAGGCGGTCACTTCGGACGATCCCTTGGAGCGCTGGACCATGAAGGTGACCACCTGCCGCCCGTTCATCTTGGCGATCGAGCGCTGCTCGGAATTGCTGTCCTTGACCTCGCCCAGGTCGGCGAGCTTGACGAAGCGGCCGCCGGGCAGCGAGATCTGGGTCTGGGAAAGCTGATAGGCGTCGGGGGCATTGCCGAGCACTCGGACCGACTGTTCGGAACCCGCGATTTCGGCGCGTCCGCCGGCGCCGTTCATGTTGCTCTGACGAAGCTGCTGATTGACTTGCGCGGCGGTGATGCCTTGCGCTTGGAGCGCGACTGGATCGAGGATCACCCGGATGTTGCGATCGACGCCGCCGACGCGACCCACGGCGGCGATGCCCTCGAGGCCGAGCAGCCGCTTGGCAACCGTATTGTCGATGTACCAGCTGAGCTGCTCGAGCGTCATGTCGGTGGTCTGGGCGCCGACGTAGGAGATCGGCTCGTCCTCGGCGTCGACGCGCGTGACCTGCGGCTCAAGGATCCCCTCGGGGAGGTTGCTGCGGATTTGCGAGATCGCGTTACGGACGTCGTTGACGGCGCGGTCGGTAGGCGTGCCGAGCTGGAACTGAACGAAAGTTGTGCTGTTGCCTTCCGAGACGGAGCTGCTGATCTCGTCGACGCCGGTGATGCCGCGGACGGCGGACTCGACGCGCTGCGTGACCTGGGTCTCCATCTCGTTCGGTGCCGCGCCCGGCTGGACGACGCTGACGATCGCCGCCGGGAAGTCGATGTCCGGCGCGTTGTTGACCTGCATGCGTGCGAACGCGATCAGCCCCGCGAGCATCAGGCCGACGAACAGGACAATCGGTCCAACCGGGTTGCGGATGCACCAGGACGAGATGTTGCGAAAGTTCATCCGGCTCTAGCTCTTCTTTTCAACGGTCAGCGCGCGGCCTGGCGGTTCGGCAAGACTTTCTGCCCGGGATTAAGGAATGGCCCCGCGGACAGCACCACGGCTTCTTGGCCGCTCAACCCTTCGGCGATGGTGACGCCGGCATCGTCGACCGACCCGATCTTGATGGCCCGGCGCTCGACCTCGTTCCTGGCGTTAATGACGTATACGTAATTGCCCTTGTCGTCGCTGAGGACGGCACTCTGCGGAAGCAGCGGCGCCATCGTCGTGCCGCTGCTGATCCGCGCTTCGGCGAAGCCGCCGGGGCGGATCGCGGGATCGTAGCGGACGGCGATCCTGACCTCGCCCTGCCGCGACTGCGGGTCAATCACCGGCGACACCTGCCACACCTGGCCGGCGAAGGTGCGGTCGAGCCCGATCGGGGTCACCGTCGCCGGCATTCCGACCCGGAGCAACGCGATATCCTGCTGCGGGACCTGGGCCCGCATCTCCATTTCGCCGCCGGCGGCGAGCCGGAACAGCGCGCCCGAGGAGGGACCGACGATCTGGCCGACCTCGACGCTGCGGGCGAGGACCAGCCCGCTGGTCGGCGCAAGCACGTTCAATTGCCCGATCTGGGCGCGGGTCGCGCCGAGCTGGGCCTGGGCGACGCGCACCTGGGCATTGGCCGCGTCGCGCAGGGAGCGCTTGGAATCGATCTCCGCTTTGGACACGAAACCGCGCCCCTGGAGCGCCATCGCCCGCTCATAGTTCGACTGCGCAAGGGCGGCATTGGCCCGCGCCGCTTCGACCTGCGCCGCGAGCTGGGCCGCCTGCTGCGCCTGGACCGAGCGGTCGACGGTCGCCAGCACCTGGCCGCCGCGGACCCAGCTGCCCGCATCGACGAAGACGCGGGTCACGCGCCCGCCCTGGCCGGGGATGCCTACCGGCTGGTCGCGGCGCGCGGCAAGCGCGCCGCTGGCGGTAACCGTGCGCGCCACCTCGCTGCGGCCGGGGACGACGACGGTGACCGTCGGAACCTGGCCACGCATGCCGCTGCTGGCCGCTGCTGCCGCTTTCTTGTCCTCGCTGCTGCGCATCATCAACATCAGCACGAACGCGATCACGACCAGCGCGGCCACTGCAGCGCCGATGATGATCCGTCGCTTGCGGCGCGAACCGTCGACCACGACCAGCGTGTCGGACGAATGAAATGCCGTTTCCCGATTCATGCTCAAATCTCTTGCCCTGCTCGCGAATCCCGCGGTCACTTTCGTGCCACAGCTGTATTACCGCAATAACTCACCCGCCGCAACAACAGGATGAACGCGCCCGTTATTACCACGGTTTTTCGACCAACGGCGGCACTTGCTCCGAGAAGGCGCGTTGGCGCATGGTTGGATTCGGCGGCGCTTGTTGTGGCGCGATGGACAGAAAAGGGGAAGCGGGAATGATGGCGAATTACGGGATCCTCGGCTGGATTGTCATTGGCCTGCTGGCCGGCGGTCTGGCCAAGCTGCTGATGCCGGGGCGCGATCCGGGCGGCTGCATCGTCACCATCCTGCTCGGCATCGCCGGCGCGCTCGTCGCCGGCTGGCTCGGCCACGCGGTCGGCTGGTACAAAGTCGGCGAAGGCGCCGGTTTCGTTGCCGCGGTGGTCGGCGCGTTCCTGATCCTGCTGATTTACCGCATGATCGTAACCCGGCGCCGCTGACCCAGGACCCTGTCGCAAATCCCGGACGCCAGGTCTTGGGACAATGTCGTTTCACCGCCGTTCATGGAACAGCCATGGCGGCGCGGCAAGGCTGTCGCCAACGACCTTGAACGAGAGGATTACTCCAATGAAACAGCCATTTCTGCTGGCTCTGGCGCTCGGCGCCTCGGCCATTCCCGCCGCCGCGTCCGGGCAAGTCACGGCCACATTTGCCCAGCCAATCGCCGGCACCAAGCTCGACATCACCGCCACCGGCGAGGTCACCCGCGTGCCCGACGTGGCGGTCATTTCAGCCGGGGTGGTGACACGCTCGACGACCGCGACCGCCGCCATCCAGGAGAATGCCGATCGCATGGAACGCGTCCGCGCGGCGCTTAAGCGCGCCGGCATCGCCGACCGCGATATCCAGACCTCCAACATCAGCCTCAACCCCGAATACCGCTATGAGAACAACCAGCCGCCGCAGCTGGTCGGCTATACCGCCTCGAACCAGGTCAGCGTCCGCTTCCGCGACATCCGCAACAGCGGCAAGATCCTCGATACGCTGGTCGCCCAGGGCGCCAACCAGATCAACGGCCCCAACCTGACCATCGACAAGCCCGAGGGCGCTCTCGACGAGGCTCGCGCCAAGGCGGCGGCGGTCGGCCGCGCCCGCGCCGAGCTCTATGCGCGCGCGCTGGGAATGAAGGTCGTGCGGCTGCTGTCGGTCAGCGAAAGCGGCGGCTATGCCGTGCCGCCGCCGATGCCGGTGATGATGGAGGCGCGGGCGATGGACGGCGCCCAGACCAAGATCGACCCGGGCGAGCAGAAGCTGCAGGTCAGCCTCGCCATGACGTTTGAGCTTCAGTAATCAAAAGGCTCGCTGCAATAACCCAAGAAAAAGGCCGCGCGGGGATACCGCGCGGCCTCCATTTTCTTGGTCGCGTCCAGACTTAGCGGACGGAACCCCGGCGAACCAGGTTGACCACCGCCAGAAGAATGATCGCGCCCAACAGCGAATAGAGGATGTTGGTGAGATCGAGCGGGTCGGAATTGTTGATGTTGCCGCCGCCGAGGATCAGCCCGGCGATTACCGCGCCGACGATGCCGACGACGATGTTCAAGATGATGCCTTGTTGGCCGTCAGTGCGCATGACCAGACTGGCAAGCCAGCCGACCACACCCCCGACGATCAGCCAAATGATGAACCCCATGAGCGTTCCCTCCTGTTTCGTGACCGCCAATCGCGACCCGGCGGCCTTCCGGCATCAAGACGCGTGATGCGCGCGTCTTGTTCCGGATTTGGAGGGCTGTGTCCAGTGGGATGGTTAACCGAGCACGCTGAAAACCGTGGAAAACTCCCGTTCGGTTACCAACCGTAACGGGAAACCATCAGTAGCGCTGCTGGCGCTCGTAAACGTCGCGATAATGCTTGATCCGCGTCACCCGGAGGCCGGGCATTCCACTGCGGTCGACGGCACGCTGCCAGCCGGTGAATTCCTCGAGGCTCAGGGAATAGCGCTGGCACGCCTCGTCGACCGTCAGCAGGCCGCCCGACACGGCCGCGACGACTTCCGCCTTGCGGCGCACGACCCAGCGGCTGGTCTGGGGCGGCGGCAGGCTGTCGAGCGTCAGCGGCTCACCGAGCGGGCCGATGACTTGGGCTGGCCGAAATTTCTGGTTCTCGAGCATTGTCGGGTCAAACCTGTTTAATCATTGTCGCTGCCTGCATTCTTAAGAGGCTGCGGTTGAAGATATTCTGAAGCGCGCTGGTTAATATCATCCTCATTCTGCTTGCCGCGGTTCGACCGCACCGCCTCCGCCGCCTCGCTGGCGAACGCTCCGCCGAGGGCTTTGAGCGCTTCGTGCCAGCCTTCTCCGGCGGACAAATAACAGGCGATCGCCGCGTGCCGCTCGGAGCCGGTCAGCGCCGCATTCGCGCTGAGCAGGCTGAGCAGCTCGGCGGGGCTCAACGGAGCATCGCCGGCCGCGGAAAAATCACCCTCGTAACGTGACAATTGCAGCCCCCTCGTGGCCAAACCTCCTTCGCGTCTAGCGGCGAGGGGTGAACTTCGGGTAAAGAGCCCGCCAATGCCGCCCAGCTTCGATCTTGGACGCCCCGCCGCGGACGCGCGCATCGTCGTCGCCATGTCGGGCGGCGTCGACAGCTCGGTAGTCGCCGCGCTGGCCGCACAATCCGGCGCGCAGGTGATCGGCGTCACGCTCCAGCTTTACGACCATGGCGAGGCGGCAAAGCGGTTGGGCTCGTGCTGCGCCGGGCAGGATATCTACGACGCCAGGCAAGTCGCCGACCGGCTCGGCATCGCCCATTACGTGCTCGATTACGAAAGCCGCTTCCGGACCGGCGTGATCGACCGCTTCGCCGACGAATATGCGCTCGGCCGGACGCCGGTTCCGTGCAGCCTGTGCAACCAGGGGGTGAAGTTCACCGACCTGATCGCGTTCGCGCGCGAGCTCGGCGCCGACTGCCTCGCCACCGGCCATTACGTCCGGCGCATCGCCAACGGTTCGGGAGTTGAACTGCACCGCGGCGCCGATCCGGCCCGCGACCAGAGCTATTTCCTCTACGGCACCACGGCCGGGCAGCTCGACTATCTCCGCTTCCCGCTTGGCCACTTGGCAAAGAGCGAGGTTCGGCGGCTGGCCGAGGACGCGGGGCTCGGCGTCGCCGCCAAGCCCGACAGCCAGGACATCTGTTTCGTCCCCGACGGCGATTACGCCAGCCTAGTGAAGAAGCTTCGGCCCGAAACCGCGGCTCCCGGCGACATCGTCGACCTCGACGGCCGCGTGCTGGGACAGCACCGCGGCGTGGTCCACTTCACCGTCGGCCAGCGCCGCGGCGTCGAGATCGGCGGCCAGGCCGAGCCGCTCTACGTGGTGCGCATCGAGCCGGCGACGCGGCGGCTGGTCGTCGGCCCGCGCCGCGCGCTCGCGGTCGAGGCGATGCGGGTCGAGGACTGGAACTGGATCGGCGAGCCGCAGCGGCAGGTCAGCGTCAAGGTACGCTCGCTGGCGCCCCCCGTCCGCGCCCGGATTGACGGCGACTGGGTGCGCTTCGATCGCCCCGAATATGGCGTCGCGCCCGGCCAGGCGGCGGTGGTCTACGACGGCTCGCGGCTCTTGGGCGGCGGCTGGATCGCCGAGACCGCGGCCGCGGAAACCCGGGTCCCTGCCGCCGCCTAATCGACGGTCACCCGAGGATTCGGCAGAGTATCTGGTGGTCGATGTTGCCGCCGGACAGCATGGCGACGCCGCGGTCCCCCGGACAGGATGGCGACAGCGCGGCGGCGAGAGCGACGCCGGCCGCGCCCTCGACGATCATATGGGCTTGCTGCGCCGCGAGGCGAACGCCGCGCTCCGCGTCGGCGATGCTGACGACCATGACCTCGTCGACCAGTTCGCTCAGCAACGGCCACATCTCGTCGAGCAAGCGGGTCGAGCCGATGCCGT
>Ga0255311_1000088_pt1 | contig 10949 bp, 12 predicted proteins | sample EtOH4_T0_E4_meta_FD_201358 | JGI IMG/M metagenome (GOLD analysis project Ga0255311, IMG submission 201358) | Sandy soil microbial communities from University of British Columbia, Vancouver, Canada - EtOH4_T0_E4 | ecosystem: Engineered > Artificial ecosystem > Sand microcosm > Unclassified ... | reverse complement strand
TTGCCGACGCCGCCCTTGCCGCTGGCGATGGCGATCAGCTTGCGGCCCGGCTGGCTGGCGGTCAGCGCGATCCGCGCCTGCTTGACGCCGGGCACAGCGAGCGCGGCGGCGCGCAGGTCGCGCTCAAGCGCATTGCGAGCGGGCTCGTCGAGGCCGGTCGCGTCGACGACCAGCGAAGCGATCGTGCCGACCAGCTTGCGCGAGCGGATGCGGGCAGCGTCGGGCAGCATATCGAGGCTGCTCAGCGGATCTTGCGGGTCGGCCATGCGGGCGACATAGGAAGTCCCGGTCCGCTTGCCACTGTTTTTCGGCGGTGACGCCACCTATAGTGGGTCCATGAGCATCTTTACGGGGCTGGGCGAGCGCGCTCGCGGCCTGTTCAACGACACCAAGGGACCGTGGGGCCCGACCGGCAGCGGCGGCGGCGACGAACCGCCGTCGGACGGCGGCAGCGGCGGCCCGTGGGGCGAGCCCCCCAAGCGCGGCCGGCGGTCGACGCCGCCGTCGGGCAACGTCACCTCGTTCGAGGACTTCATCCGCCGCGGCCGTGCCCGGTTCGGCGGCGATGGCGGCGGCTTCCCGGGACGACCCGACCGGTCGATCGTCCTATGGGCGCTGCTCGCCTTCGTCTTGCTGTGGCTGGTGTTGACGACCTTTCACAGCATCGCGGCGGAGGAACGCGGCGTCGTCACCCGCTTCGGCCGATATTACACCACACTGGGGCCGGGGGTCAGCCTGACCTTGCCCTCGCCAATCGACCGCGTGCAAAAAATCGACGTCGAGAACATCCGCGTCGAAAACTTGCCCTCGCAGCCCGATGCAATGATGCTGACCGGCGACCAGAACATCATCGATATCGACTATTCGGTGCGCTGGAACATCCGCGACCCCGAGCTTTTCCTGTTCGAGCTGGCCGACCCGCAGGAAACCATTCGCCAGGTCGCCGAAAGCGCGATGCGGGCGGTGATCGCGCGCGTCAGTTTGAGGGACGCGATGGGCGACCGCCGCGGACAGATTGAAGGCCAGGTGATGGAAGCGGTCCAGGGGGTTCTCGACCGTTACCGGGCCGGAGTGTTGGTCCAGGGCGTGGCCATCAAGCGCGCCGATCCGCCGGAAGCGGTCAATGCCGCCTTCAAGGAGGTCAGCGCCGCCCAGCAGGACGCGCAACGCTATGTCAGCCAGGCCAATGCCTACGCCCAACAGCTGACCTTCAAGGCCGAGGGCGAAGCCGGCGCGTTCGACAAGGTCTATGCGCAATACAAGCTGGCGCCGGAGGTCACGCGCCGGCGCATGTATTACGAGACGATGGAGGAAGTGCTGCGCAGGGTCGACAAGACGATCATCGAGGCCCCGGGCGTGATGCCCTATCTGCCGTTGCCACAGCCCCAGAAGGCGCAGCCTCCGGCGGAGTCCGGGCAATGATGGAGATCGTACGCCGCCGCCCGCTCCTGGCGGGGATCGCCGCCTTGGTGCTGCTGTTCATTGTGCTCGGCAGCTTCCCGATCGTGCCCGAGACCAAACAGGCGGTGATCGTCCGCTTCGGAAAGCCAATCCGAATCTTGAACCAGTACCAGCCTAACCACCCGATCGGTGGCCGCGGCGCCGGCATCTCGTGGCGCATCCCGTTCGTTGAAAACGTCGTCTGGATCGACAAGCGCGTGCTCGACGTCGACATGGACCGGCAGCAGGTGTTGTCGACCGACCAGCTGAGGCTCGAGGTTGATGCGTTTGCCCGCTACCGCATCGTCGACCCGGTGCGCATGTACATCAGCGCCAGAAGCCCGGAGCGCGTGAGCCAGGCGCTGCAGCCGATTCTCGGCTCGGAGCTCCGCAACGAGCTCGGCAAGCGGCCGTTCGCCTCGTTGCTGTCGCCCGAGCGCGAGGGAGTGATGGATAACGTCAAGACCGGGCTCAACCGCGTCGCCCGGCAGTACGGCGCCGAGATTATCGACGTCCGCATCAAGCGCGCCGACCTGCCCGACGGGACGCCGCTCGACAGCGCCTACGAGCGGATGCGCAACGCGCGCGAGCAGGAAGCCCGGTCGATCCGCGCCGAAGCGGCCAAGAAAGCCCAGATCATCCGCGCCGAGGCCGACGCACAGGCCGCCAGCACTTATGCCGCGAGCTTCGGCAAGGACCCGGCCTTCTACGATTTCTACCGGGCGATGCAGAGCTACCAGCGGACCTTTATCGGCGATCCCACCGACCGGCCCGCGCCCTCGACCATCATTCTGTCGCCGCAGAACGACTATTTGAAGGAATTCTCTGGACGCGGCGGCTGAAAGGGTTCGTTCAATCCAGATTAAGGCGATTGCGGATTAAGGCAGCCGTCCACATTTAACTTTGCATCTGCAGATCAAGTCATGGAGTATCGATGAGTTCGAAGGAGTCCGGAAAAGTGCGCTATGCCTATGGGGTCGCAATGGCCCTGCTGCTGGGGGGAACCGCATTCTCGATCGCCAGCGGTCCGGTCGGCGCGCAGGTCGCCCAGAACGCCCCCGGGGCGATGTCCCCGCGCCCCGGCGCACCGCTATCGTTCGCCGATCTCGCGGCGAGGCTGCAGCCGGCGGTGGTCAACATCTCGACCAAGCAGCGCGTCGCGGTGCGCACCCAGACCGATCCGTTCGAAGAGTTCTTCCGCCGCTTTGGGGCGCCCACGCCCGATACCGGACCGGGCGGGGCTGGGCCGCAGGTCGGGCCGCAGGGCGTTACCCCGCGCACCCGCGAAACCGGCTCGCTCGGCTCGGGCTTCATCATTTCGCCCGACGGTTACATCGTCACCAACAACCATTTGATCAGCAGCGTCAGCGGTCCTGGGACGGTCGACACCGTCACCGTCACCCTGACCAACCGCAAGGAATATACGGCGCGGATCGTCGGCCGCGACCAGACCTCGGACCTCGCCTTGCTCAAGATCGAAGGCTCCAACCTGCCGTTCGTCAATTTCGGCGACAGCACGCGCGCCCGCGTCGGCGACTGGGTGCTTGCTGTCGGCAACCCCTATGGCCTCGGCGGCACGGTCACCGCCGGCATCATCTCGGCGCTCCACCGCGGGATTACCGGCGTCGGCGCCTATGACCGCTACATCCAGACCGACGCGTCGATCAACATGGGCAATTCGGGCGGCCCGATGTTCGACCTGAACGGCAACGTCATCGGCATCAATTCGGCGCTGATCTCGCCGACCGGAGCGTCGGTCGGAATCGGCCTCGCCATCCCGGCCGAGCTCGCCAAGCCGGTGATCGATTCGCTGCGCCGCGGCCAGCGCCCGCAGCGCGGCTATCTCGGCATCAGCCTGCAGCCGCTCGACGAGAATATCGCCCCGACCCTGGGCTTGCCCAAGGACAGCGGCGAGATCGTCCGCTGGGTGCAGCCGGGCGAGGCCGCGGCGCGGGCCGGCATCCAGGCCGGCGACGTCGTCGTCCGGGTCAACGGCCAGCCGGTGACTCCCGACCAGACCGCTTCCTTTTTGATTGCCAACAATGCCGTCGGCGCGCGCATCCCGATCGACATCATCCGCGACGGCCGGCCGATTCGCATCCTCGCCACGGTCGCCCAGCGCCCGACGGAAGAGCAATTGGCGGCGCTGACCGGCGGCGACCAGAACGGCGATTCGGTGATCGGCGGAGCGACGCCGGTGCTGCCGCAGCAGGCGCTTGGCCTCTCGCTGCAGCCGCTGACTCCCGAGCTCGCTCGCGCCGCCAAGCTGCCGGCGACCGCGCGGGGCGTGATCGTCATGGCTGTCGACCCGTCGAGCGACGCCGCCGAGCAGGGTCTTCAGCGCGGCGACCTGATCATGTCCGTCAACCGCCAGCAGGTAACGACTCCGGCGCAGGTGACCGCGGCGGTCGAGACCGCCCGCCGGGCGGGCCGGACCAGCGTGCTGATGCTGGTCAAGCGCGGCCCGGGACCCGAAGCGTTCGTCGGGATCGATATCGCCGCTCGTTAGCGCGCTCTATCCTGCTGCCGGGCTGGCGGCTTTATCGGGCTCCGAACTGGCAAACCCGCACTGCTTCTGTTCCATCGGAATCTGCTTGGTGATGCGGGTGGCGTTCTCCGAATAGGCCACCGTCACGGAGCCGTGATTCACGGTCTTGCCGCGCAGCGGACTCACGCTGTCGCAGATGTGGAAGACATGCGGTGTCGCAGCCTTCTTGGCTCCGTTCTCCGGAGCGATCCAGTAGACGACATCCTGACCGGCCGGGTGTGCGGCATCCTTCGTCGCCTCAGCCACTGTGCTGGAGTCCCTGGCGATGTCCTTGGCCTGCTGTGCGACCTCGGGCGAACAGGCCGTGGTGGGCTGATTGGCCTTAATCTGCTCCGCGCACTGGTTCATGTCCTGCGTGTATTGCTCGACTGACGGGGGATTGAAATCGACCCCGATCAGCGTCGCGGCCACGGCCAGGACAGCTCCGATGCCGCCAGCGATCTTCTTGTTCTTGGGATCCATGTCCTTGTCCATGAAGATCAGGACAACCAGTGGGAGGAAGGCGAGCACAGTAATGATCGCACCAAGCTGGTTCTGGACGAAGAATTTGACCGTGTCGGCCTTGCTGGCCGGGTCCTGCTTGTTGGCCGCCTTCCACATCAGGCTGCCGGCAATCGCGAAGATCGCGATCACGACCAGCAGGCCGATCAGCAGCGGAAGGTTGCCGTGGTCGAACTTGTGTTGGCGGAGCAAGACGATCCCGGCGACCTCGGTGCCGATCGCGATGATCCACGAGAGCGCGGCGAAAATGCGAAGGCGCGTGGCGGCAGATTTCTGGCCGTGCGTCGCACGCCATTCTTTGGTGACGTCGACTTCTTCAGTCGGCTTGTTGTCGGACATGTCCACATCCCCTCTCGACACTGCTGCACAACGGACGTCGGACGGGCAGCCTTATCCGCCTCGCGCAGCGTACAAAGCGTAAGTGAACGCGTCCATCCCCGCGTTACGAGTAGCCGACGTCGGAGTCGGGTTCGATCCTGACACGAGAGGAATTGATATTATGACGTGGAGAGGGCAATCGGCGTTGTCACAGTGAGCGCCCTGCCATCCTTGAGGAGACAGCAATTGAGGCTGATGCGTGGCTGATAAGAGCTGCGAGCTGATCGAAGCGCTCGAGCGCCAGTGGCGCGATGCGCTGTGCGCCAAGGACATGGAGCGGCTGCGGTCGCTGATCCACCCGCGTTTCGTGCTGATTGGAACCCGCGCCAGCGGAGCCTTCACGCTGAGCCGCGACGAATGGCTGGAAGCCATCCAGCGGCGCGAGCTGGTCAGCATCGAGCTCGAGATCGGCGATGCCCTGGTCCTCGACCAGGTGATGGTCGGCACCGTCCGGGCCAAGTGGTGCGTCAAATATCTCGGGCGCGAGATCGAGGATTGCGTGCTTCTGACCGACGTCTGGGTGTTCGACGACGACCGCTGGCGGGTCGTCCGGCGCCACTCGAGCCCGGTCCCGATCATGGATTGCGTCGAAAAATAAGTCTTCAGGGGAGCAGATAATGGCGACGACTGGCGAAGCTGCGCGGGCGGGCGGCACGATCAAGGAGCTGACCCTTCGCGGGATCGTGCTCGGTGCCCTGATCACGTTGCTGTTCACGGCCGCCAACGTCTACCTCGGCCTCAAGCTCGGCATCACTTTCGCCACCTCGATCCCGGCGGCGGTGATCTCGATGGCCGTGCTCAAGTTCTTCCGCGACGCGACCATCCAGGAAAACAATATCGTCCAGACCATCGCTTCGGCCGCGGGGACGCTGTCGGCGATCATTTTCGTGCTTCCCGGACTGATCATGGTCGGGTGGTGGACCGGATTCCCCTATTGGCAGTCGGTCGCGGTGATCGGGTTGGGCGGTATCCTGGGCGTGATGTACTCGGTGCCGCTGCGGCGCGCTCTCGTTACCGGGAGCGACCTGCCGTATCCCGAAGGCGTTGCGGCCGCCGAAGTGCTCAAGGTCGGCGCCGGGGTCGGCGGGGCCGAGGAAAACAAGCGCGGGCTGGCGGCGATCACGCTGTCGTCCCTGGTTTCGGCGGCCTATTTCATGCTCGCCAAGACCCGTCTGATTACTGATGCGGCGGCGCGCACGTTCCACGTCGGCGCGGGCGGCAGCGCCATTTCGGCCAGCCTGTCGATGGCGCTCATCGGGGTCGGTCACCTGGTCGGTATCGCGGTCGGCATTGCGATGGTGGTCGGTATGCTAATCACCTGGGCAGTGATCGTGCCGCATTACAGCGCACATGACGCAGCGCTGATCGCCGCATCGGGCGGCGACCTCGAGGCACTGGTGACATCGGCGTTCAGGACCAAAGCGCGGATTATCGGCGCCGGGGCGATGGGCGTCGCGGCGATCTGGACATTGCTGCGGATCATCGGGCCGATCATCAAGGGCATTTCCACCGCCATCGCCGCCAGCCGCGCCCGCCGCAGCGGCGGCCAGGACAGCCTGGCGCTGACCGAGCGCGACCTGCCGATCGGCATTGTCGGCGGTACCATCCTCCTCTCGATGATCCCGATCGGGCTGCTGCTGTCGGCGTTTGGCAATAGCGGGCCAATTGCCGCCGCGCCGGCGCTGACCATCGTCCTGAGCCTGCTCTACATCCTTGTCGCCGGCGCCATCATCGCCGCGATCACCGGCTACATGGCCGGCCTGATCGGCGCGTCGAACAGCCCGGTTTCGGGGGTCGGCATCCTGACCATACTCGGCATTTCGCTGACCCTCGCGGCACTGTTCGGCCCCAGCGTCGATGCCGATGCGACCAAGAGCCTGGTCGCCTTCGCATTGTTCGTCACCGCTATAATCTTCGGCGTCGCGACCATCGCCAATGACAATCTCCAGGATCTGAAAACCGGCCAGCTGGTCGGCGCGACACCGTGGCGCCAGCAGTTTGCGCTGGTCCTCGGCGTGATCTTCGGGGCCCTGGTCATCCCGCCGATCCTTGACCTGCTCAATAGCGCTTTTGGCTTCCAGGGCGCGCCGGGGGCGGGTCCCAACGCGCTTGCCGCCCCGCAGGCGGCGATCATTTCGACCATCGCCCAGGGTGTGCTGGGCGGCAGCCTCGACTGGGGCCTGATCGGCATCGGCGGCTTGATCGGTGTGGCCGTGATCGTTGTCGACGAGCTGCTCAGGCGCGGTTCGGCGCGGCGCTACAGCCTGCCGCCGCTGGCGGTCGGGATGGGGATTTACCTGCCGATGGAGGTGACCTTGCTGGTCCCCGTCGGCGCGCTGATCGGCTGGCTCTACAATCGCTGGGCCGTCCGCGCGGCCAACCCCGCCTTTGCCGAACGGCTTGGCACCCTGATGGCGACCGGCCTGATTGTCGGCGAAAGCCTGATGGGCGTGGCCTATGCCGCGATTGTCGCGTCGGCGGAGAAAGCGGGCTCGCCCGACAGCGCCAATGTCCTGGCGTTGATCGCCGCCTATCCGCAGGTCATGCTGGTCAGCGTATTGGTGTTCGCAATGGCGATCGTCGGCCTTTACGCCTGGACCAAGCGCCGGGCGGCGGTGCCACCGGTTGCGGGCGACAGGATCGCCCCGGCCGAAGCGGGAATCCGCTAGCTAGCCCCGCCCTCGGTAAGGGGCGACTCCCTGGTCGGGCAGCCACAGGCCGTCGGGGGCCGGGCCGCTCTGCCAGAAGACGTCGATCGGAATCCCGCCGCGCGGGTACCAGTAGCCGCCGATGCGCAGCCATTTGGGCTGCATCTCCTCGGTCAGCCGCTGGCCGATGCCGACCGTGACCTCCTCGTGGAAACCCTGGTGGTTGCGGAACGCGCCGAGGAACAGCTTGAGGCTCTTGGATTCGACGATCGTCTCGCCGGGCGCATAGTCGATCACGAGGTGCGCGAAATCGGGCTGGCCGGTGACCGGGCACAGGGTCGTGAACTCGGGCGCGGCGAAGCGCACCAGGTACAGCGCGCCCGGCCGCGGGTTGGGCACATAGTCGAGCGTCGCCTCCGCGGGCGAGGCGGGCAGCGCGCTGGGCTTGCCGAGATGTCGCGGGTCCATGGCGGCGCCACCTAGCAGCCGTCGGGCGACAGGACTATCCTTCGACTATGGACGACCTGGTTTCGACGCAGTGGCTGGCGGACAATCTCGGCCAGCACGACCTCGTCGCGGTCGATGCGAGCATGTTCATGCCGGCCAGCGGCCGCGACGCCCGCGCCGAATATCTCGCCGCGCATGTCCCCGGAGCGCGCTTCCTGGATATCGACGAGCTGTCGGACAAGTCCCACCCGGCGCCGCACATGCTGCCGTCCGCCGCCGAGTTCGGCCGGGCGATGGCAGCGCTCGGGATCGGCCGCGACGACCGCATCGTCGTCTACGACAATTCGCCGCTGAGGAGCGCCGCGCGCGGCTGGTTCATGCTCCGCCACTTCGGCGCAACCAAAGTCGCGGTCCTCGACGGCGGCTTGCAGAAATGGACCGCCGAAGCGCGGCCGGTCGAAAGCGGCGAGCCGCGTCCGCGAGCCGCCCGCTTCGACGCCACCGAGCGCGGCGGCGAGGTCGTCGCCAAGGCCGACGTCCGCGCCGGGCTCGGCACCGTCCTGCTCGACGCGCGGAGCAGCGCCCGTTTCGAAGGCGACGAGCCCGATCCGCGGCCCGGAGTCGCGCCCGGCCACATCCCGGGATCGCGCAACGTCCCGTTCCCGCAGCTCTACAAGGATGACGGCACGTTCCGCAGCCGCGACGAGATCGCGCAAGTCTTCGCTTCGGCCGGCACAGACGGGACCCAGCCGTTCGTCGCCACCTGCGGCTCCGGGGTCACCGCGAATTCGCTGATCTTCGCCGCGCACCTGCTCGGCAATCACGCGACGCGGCTGTACGACGGAAGCTGGAGCGAGTGGGGCGCCGATCCGTCGACGCCGAAGGAATTAGGGCCGGGCCCTACTTAGGCTGGGGGCGCCGCATCAGGCGCGAAACATCCTCGAGGCCGAGGCGGATTTCCTCGGCGATCCGCTCGCTGGCGGCGGCGTTGGGCTCGCGTCCAGCGGCGCGCTCGGCGAGCAAGGCTTCCAGACCCGCCGCCGCCGCGCTCGCGGTCCGGCCGGTGCGGCCGTCGAAGCAGCGGGTCCTGGACTTGCTCGCGCTGGTCCACGCGACGGTCAGCGACTCGTCCGCGTCGGGGTCCGATGCCGGACCGCCGCCGAACGGGTCGACCAGCCGCAGCGCATGGCGAATGCTCGCCAGCCGCGCGAGCGCCTCGGCATAGGGCCGGGGCGACTCGTCATAGTCGGCGACTGGGGCGAGGTGCAGCATCGGACGGGCGTAAGCCCAGTGCGGCTAACAAAAGGTGAATCCCGTCCGCTCGACGAGGGGGGTCGGGCTTAGGAAGCGGCCTCGATGTCGCGCAGGATCCAGCCGCGCTGCGGGATGGTCTCGATGAACTCCTGCCCGCTCGACGCCATCCGGAGCTTCTTGCGCAGCTTGGAGATGAACACGTCGATGATCTTGGGCTGCGGCTGGTCGTCGGCGCGGCGATAAAGGTGTTTCAGGAGCATCGCCCGGGTGACGACGTTGTTGCGGGCGAAGGCGAGCAGCTCGAGCACCCGATATTCCATCTCGGTGATGCCGATCGGGTGCCCGTCGATGCGGATCAGCCGCTGCACCTGGTCGACCGACAGCCGGCCGCCGCACAGCGTCTCGGGCATTTCCCCGCCCGCCGCCTTCAGCGAGGCCAGCAGCCGCGACGACGCTTCCTCGCTGTCTTCGGGCGAAAGCATCGCCGGCGACCCGAGCAGCGCCTGCTGGACGTCGGCCAGCGCCTTGTGCGCTTCCTCGACCAGCCGCGACCCTTCCTCGAAGCGGCGGCGCGACCGGTCGATCAGCGATTCGACCTCGACCAGGCGGGCGGAAAGACTCTCTTCAGCCATGGTGTCCGACGATTCCCCCTGTGCTCGTCTTACTGCGGAACCCGCGACGTCGCCACGCTGCTGTCACCCTGGGCCGTGGCCAGGATCTGCACCGTCACCGGGCCCTTGTCGACGATCCTCGTGTCGGGGTCGCCGGCGCCGGAGCGGGCGCCGACCGTCGCGCGGTCGCGCCCGGCGCTGTCGAGCAGGCTGGTCTCGGCCGCGCTGCGCGGTGCCGGACCGCCGAACAGGACGTCGATCGCCTGCGCCTGGGCATCGCCCGGGCTGACCGTGGCGGTGCCGGCGACCGGCGGCGTCAGCGTGTAATCGGGTGGGATGATCAGCGGCGCGTTGCGCACCACCGCGAATTCGTCCGGCGCCGAGCTCTTGCCGGAGAGCATCGCGCAGCCGCCAAGCGCCGGCAGCAGCAGGAGCGCGGGGGTGAGTTTACGCATGTTCGACATTCTCCTTGGGGCGCTGGTCCCGGGTGAGGAAGGCGCGCAGTAACAGGATGACGACGCCAATGCTAATCGCTGCGTCGCCGACATTGAAGACCAAAAACGGGCGGAAGTCGCCGAAATGCAGGTCGGCGAAATCGACCACGTAGCCGAACCGGACGCGGTCGAGGATGTTGCCGAGGGCGCCGCCGAGCACCATGCCCAAGGCAATCTGGTCGCCGCGTTGCTTCTCGCGGCCGATCCACACGGCGACCCCAATCGCGATGGCCCCGGTCACCGCGACCAGCAGCCAGCGGCCGACCTCGGTCTCGGCGTTGAGGAGCCCGAGCGAAATCCCCTGGTTCTCGGTCCAGCTCAGATTGAAGATCGGCAGCAGCACGATCTGCCGCACGCTTTGCAGCTGCAGCGGCGCGGCGATGATCCACTTGGCCAGCTGGTCGGCCGCGAACACCGCCGCCGCGATAATGAAGCCGAAATTGCGCTGCGTCACAGACGTGCCCTCCCGTCATGCTGAACTTGATTCAGCATCCATGAACACCGTTCAGGAAGTCTGGACATGGCCGTGTCCATGGACCCTGAAACGAGTTCAGGGTGACGGCGGTGGACGTCAGCCATCCAGTACATCCTTGCAGCGGTCGCACAGGGCGCCGTCCTCGGTCACTTC
>Ga0255311_1000087_pt1 | contig 10970 bp, 10 predicted proteins | sample EtOH4_T0_E4_meta_FD_201358 | JGI IMG/M metagenome (GOLD analysis project Ga0255311, IMG submission 201358) | Sandy soil microbial communities from University of British Columbia, Vancouver, Canada - EtOH4_T0_E4 | ecosystem: Engineered > Artificial ecosystem > Sand microcosm > Unclassified ... | reverse complement strand
CTAAGCCAGGCAAAGCCAGATCGGCGACCCGATAAACAGTCCAGGCGACTGCTTATTCAGCTTAAAACCAGAGGTTCGAAGGAAAGTTAAGGGTTTTGCATCGTTTCCCTCAGAATGCCGCTGGCTTTCCCAATGCGGCCATTCTGGGGGTAACGAGGTGCTTCTACAGAAAACTGCGGCTGATCAGTTCTTTCATGATCTCGTTCGTGCCGCCATAAATCTTCTGCACCCGGCCATCGACAAACGCTTTAGCAACGGGATATTCCAGCATATAGCCGTAACCACCGTGTAGTTGCAGGCATTCGTCTGTGAGCTCGCATTGCAGATCGGTCGTCCACAGTTTGGCCATGGCTGCCGTCGTCACGTCTAGTTTTTTCTGCATGTGCAGCTCCAGGCATTGATCAACAAAAATCCGGCCGATGGTGACTTGAGTTTTGAGTTCAGCCAGCTTAAATCGAGTGTTCTGAAATTTGGACAAGGGTTTACCAAAGACCTCACGACTCTTCACGTACTCAATGGTATGACCCAGCACATGCTCAGAGGCGGTGATAGAGCCCATAGCAATCAGCAAACGCTCTTGCACTAATTCGCTCATCAAATAGCCGAAACCGCCACCTTCTTTACCCAATAGATTGGTAGCGGGCACTTTACAGTTCTCGAAGAATAGCTCAGCCGTATCTTGCGCCTTCATGCCAACTTTTTTCAGCTTACGTCCCTTGTCGAAGCCCGGTGTGCCGGCTTCCACAACCAGCAAGCTGATACCGGCAGCGCCTTTGGTGGGATCGGTTTTGCAAATAACGATCACCAAATCGGACATGTAGCCATTGGTAATAAAGGTTTTTTGACCATTGAGGATGTAAAAATCGCCCTCACGGCGAGCATGAGTTTTGATTGCCTGCAAGTCCGATCCCGTGCCGGGTTCCGTCATTGCAATGGCCCCAATCAACTCGCCTTTTGCCATGCGTGGCAGCCAGCGTTGCTTTTGTTCATCGTTGCCGTATTTGAAGATGTAGGGTGCAACAATTTCGTTGTGCAGCATAAAGCCTGGGCCAGAGGTACCCGCACGAGTTTGCTCTTCGGCCTGTACCACAGTAAACAGAAAGTCGGCTTCGGAGCCGCCGTACTGCTCCGGCAAAGACATGCACAGCAACCCGGTGGCACCGGCTTGTAACCACACTTCGCGGGATACTTGACCGTCTTCTTCCCATTGATCGTGATAAGGCACCACTTCTTTTTCATAAAAGCGGCGGCAGGTCTGGCGGAACATTTCGTGTTCTTCGCTAAAAATTTTTCGCTTTGCAGCCATCGATGGATTCTCCTTCTTTGAGTTATCCCGTTACCTCCCTGGTATCGAGTAGTCTGACATTAACTTATTTTTTAGGGGGGATGCCACGGTCAAATGCAGTTAATTGACTTATGCCAGTTGTCGCTGAAAAGCTACCGAATGCCCTGTGAGGTAAAATTTACGCTGGTGTGGCGGCGATGATCGGAGTTTACTTAGCAGAGGTAGTGAGATTTACGCTAATCCGTGATCGCCTGGAACCAAACCCATCGACTGGCCTCCAAGGAGTGTGCCGGGCAAACAATCGGTCGAGCGGCTTCTTGTGCGCTTGGTTTGGGCGTTCAAATGATTAGACTGATGTTTTAATGGAAGTTTCAGAGACGTCAAGTTGTTTCGAAAGTCGGCAAGACAAAGCGTATCCCGTTGACTTTCGAAACAACTTAAAAAAACAGGTGATCATTATGGTTGCGGAGATTGTCAGACGACTTAGTCAGAAATTGCCCGTCCCTACCCCCGCTGATTTGAGCGACTACAATGGCGAACTAAATTTGCCATTGGAATTATTACCTATGCCACTGCATCAGCTTAGGCCGGCGGCGGTGTTAGTTCCCATTATTAAACGCAGTAGTGGACCCACCGTGTTGTTAACTCAGCGTACCAGTCATTTACGCGCTCACGCCGGGCAGATTAGTTTTCCCGGTGGCGGCGCCGAGCCCGAAGATGTGGATGCGGTTGCCACCGCCCTGCGCGAAGCCTACGAAGAAGTGGGAATACCTACCCATGCGGTGGAAATTGCCGGATTCCTTGATCCACACGTGACAGTGAGTGGTTACTGTGTCACTCCGGTGGTTGGGTTTGTTGATCCCGATTTTCGGATCGTTGCTGATCCTGGCGAAGTCGCCGAAGTTTTCGAGGTGCCTCTTGAGCACGTACTCAATGCCGAAAACCACCAAATCCGGACAGGGCGATTTAAAAATAAAGAGCTAAGCTATTACGTCATCCAGTATCAACACCGCACTATCTGGGGTGCGACGGCGGGAATGCTGGTTAACCTGCATCGTAAACTTAGAGACTGATCCTGCGGGATTGGTTACAGGCGCAAGGAGCGAGCATGTATCAGCTACAAGGAAAAGTAGCGGTCCTAACCGGTGCGGCCAGCGGCATAGGCCGTGCAACGGCCTATCTTTTGGCTAAACAGGGCTGCGTCTTGGCTTTGGTCGACATCAATCAGACAGCCCTTGAAGAAGTTGCAACCCATCTCAGAAGCACAGGAGGGGTGGTGTCTACCCATGTCGTGGATGTGGCAGACAGGATCCAGATGGCTGCTTTACCCGATCAGGTGGTTGCTGCGCATGGCGTTGTACATATCGTCATTAATAATGCCGGCGTGATGGTTGCGGATACCCTCGAACACCAAAGCTTTGAGGATTTTGACTGGCTGTTCGGAATCAATTTCTGGGGCGTTGTCCACGGCTGTAAGTTCTTCCTGCCGCATTTGCAGCGCGCCGGAGAAGGTCACATTGTGAATATTTCCAGCCTGTTTGGGTTTTATGGGTTGCCCTCGCAATCTTCCTACTGTGCCAGCAAGTTTGCCGTTCGCGGATTTACAGAATCATTGCGTGCCGAATTAGCGGGCGGCACTATTGGCGTTACGGCTATACATCCCGGCGTTACCAAAACTAGCATTATGAAAGCAGGCCGTAGCCGGGATGGCCAATCGAATGGTTTTGTGCAAACCAGCCTTTCAGTCATGGAAAAATACGGCGGCACGCCGGAGCGGGTTGCCGAGAAAGTGGTCAGTGCAATACGCCATAATCAACCCAGAGTACGCGTTGGCTGGGATTCCTATGTTACCGATTACATCGTCCGCATCAGTCCAACGGTTTTTAACTGGGTGGTTGGAAAAATAAAAGGGAAAATGGGCGCTTAAGCTGTTGTTTGCGTCAACCTGCCGTTATCATCGTCACCTCAGTTAATGATACCTGCGGTTGTGGGGTAGGGGGGGGCTCGCGTGGATAAACTTTTGCAGATTGTGGCGCTGCTGCGTGATCCCGAACGTGGCTGTCCGTGGGATAAAGCGCAGGATTATCGCAGTATTGCCCCTCATACCCTGGAAGAAGCCCACGAAGTGGTCGATGCCATAGAGCGCGATGATTTCGACGAGCTGCGCGACGAATTAGGCGACTTATTGTTTCAAGTCGTGCTTTATTCCCGCATGGCGGAAGAACAGGGCAGATTTACTTTTTCTGACATCAGTCGGGCGATCGAAGAGAAATTGATTCGCCGCCACCCTCATGTTTTTGCCGGATTGCAAGTAACCGATAGTGCAGCTATCAGCAAGAACTGGGAAGATATTAAAGCCGAAGAACGATCCGGTAAACCACACGCAAGCGGTGTTCTGGGGGGCATTCCTCTGGCTTTACCGGCGTTGAGCCGTGCCCAAAAATTAGGCAAACGAGCGGGTCGAATTGGATTTGACTGGGACGAGTCAGTGTTTGTGCTCGACAAGGTTTATGAAGAATTGGCCGAAGTAGAGCAGGAAATCGCAGCGGGTTCTAATCCGGCGCGTCTGGAAGACGAAGTAGGGGATTTATTGTTTAGCGTCACCCAACTGGCGCGTCATCTTAAGCTGGATGCCGAGGCTGCTTTGCGCCGGGCCGGCGCCAAGTTTGAGCGCCGCTTTACATCAATGGAGAAAATATTGATTGCCCAGGGGATAGCGTTGTCGCCAGACCATCGGGCGGCCATGGAAGCTACCTGGATGCAAGTAAAGGCGCAAGAAAAAAGCTCGCAATAACTGGAAGTTATTGACGTTGCTAACAGCGCAATCAACGTTCAGCACAAACAGAACACCGAAACAAAACAGCCACCCCGCTTATACAGGGCAGCTGTCAACTAAGTAGTCTGTTAAGCGTGACGCTCTATTACCACCGAGAACCGCCGCCACCGCTACGGCTTCCGCCGCCGCCGGGACGGCCGCCACCACCACCGCCGCCGCTACGCGCTGGTTTTTCTGTGGCCATATTTACTTTGAGTGGTCGTCCGCCAATATCTTTGCCATTCTGCTCGAGAGCTTTTTCAGCAGATTGCTGAGTAGCAAACGTGATAAAAGCAAATCCCTTGGGCCGCCCTGTTTCCCTGTCCATGATCAATGCGAGGTCGTCGATCTGGCCATAGGCCGCAAACAAATCGCGCAACTGTGATTCATCGACACTGTATGGGAAGTTGCCCACATAGATTTTGTTTTGTTGCATTACATCTCCGAAATTTATACCGTTTCAACTAACAACCGTACTATATAAATGTTATATAAATACGCCAGATGGTGCGGCGCTTTGCACCATGGGTGCGTATGATACAGATTATTATCTAATAATTCTTTAAATTTTAATCACTATTTTTGATTAGGGTTGGGATAGTACCCGCGCAACCCTTATAGAACGCGGAGTAGAGGCACGCTAAGCGGTGTTTAATTAAGCCGCTTTTTAGTGTTGATTTGATGTTGGGTAGGGGGTAATTTAGACTCTGGGGTGCTTGATAAATATTATTTTTTTAAAGGAGATGATGATCATGGCTGATCAAATGCGTTATGACGGTCGCGTGGCAGTAATCACCGGTGCGGGTGGTGGTTTGGGGCGTGCCCATGCGTTGTTGCTGGCTTCGCGCGGCGCCAAGGTGGTAGTGAACGATCTGGGTGGTTCGGTAGATGGTCAAGGCGGTTCTCACACCATGGCCCAAAAAGTGGTGGATGAAATACGTGCGGCGGGCGGCGAAGCTACTGCTGACTATAATTCGGTATCTACTCCCGAGAGCGCGCAAGGCATCATCAAAACGGCGCTGGATGCTTACGGCAAAATTGATATTCTGATCAACAACGCCGGTATTTTACGGGATAAATCCTTCAAAAATATGAGCCCGGAGTTTCTTGATCCGGTTATGGACGTGCATTTTGAGGGTACTTTCTGGACCACGCATGCCGCCTGGGAGCACATGCGCAATCAAAATTACGGGCGCATTGTTAATACCAGCTCTGCTGCGGGTATTTTTGGTAACTTCGGCCAGACCAATTACGGCGCGGCAAAGATGGCCATTGTTGGGTTCACCAATGTGCTAAAAGAAGAAGGCTCTAAAAACAACATCAAGGCCAATGTTCTGGCCCCCGGCGCTAAAACTCGGATGACTGAGGATCTATTGGGGCCTATGGCCGCCAACATCAATATGGATCCTGCATTGGTTGCGCCGATTGTGGCGTATTTGTGTCATGAATCCTGCCGGGTAACGGGCGAGATTTACTCGGCTGCGGCTGGCCGCGTCGGTCGTGTTTTTATCGGTGCTTGCCAGGGTTTTTACAAGGCTGATCTTAACCTTGAAGATATCCGCGATAACATCGAGAAGATCCGTGATACCAACGGCTTCATTATTCCCAGCAACGCGATGGGCGAGATGTCTTTGATGACTAAGTTCTTCAACAAGAAGAGCTAGTTTTCGGTTATCCCCGAGGTATTGATTGCCGATATAAGCTGTGCCCAGGGTTTCGGGCACAGCTACTCCAGCTGCCGGGTCTGCAATAAATTCCGGGCGAGATGGGCGGCCTGAGATGCCGTGGTCAGGCGGTTATCTAATAGTTGTCGAGGCGTCAGCGATGCGGGCCGTTGCAATGCAGCCGCCAGTAATACTGAAAACCGTTGCCGAGGTATTTCGTGGGCGCCCATGCTAAGCAGATGAGGGGACGCGACTTGGCAGTCAAGCAGGCGGATATCCCACAGCAGGCACTGGCAGCCCAAGACAATTAATGCCATTTTTGAGGCGTCGGCCACCCGGCTGAACATGGATTCACCGAAAAACGCGTTGCCTAGCATAACGCCGTATATCCCGCCGACTAAATGCTCGTCCTGCCAGACTTCCACTGAATGGGCAAAGCCCAGCTGATGCAGCCGGATGTAGGCCTGCTTCATTTCGGGAATGAGCCAAGTACCTGATTGTCTGATGCGAGGAGCAGCGCACTGATCTAATACGGCTGCGAAATGCTTGTCGAAAGTAAAATGTAGCTCGGAGTTACGCATTTTACGTTCGAGGCGGCGTGAAATGTGCATGCTCGGAAGCAGGAAGACGGTTCGGGGATCAGGGCTCCACCAAAGAATAGGTTCACCCGCGTTATACCAAGGGAAGATGCCTCTACGGTATGCTTGGATCAAACGATCTGGGCTCAGATCACCGCCGGCCGCTAAAAGTCCATTGGCGGATTTTGGTGTTAACTCAGGATCAGGAAAGTAATCCGCAGGCGCGTCCGCGGGTATCCAGCAGGGCTGAGTCACGTTGTCTCCATGTCGGGCAATAAAACTCGGTGGTCGCAAGCCAAGTGAGTATTCAATATTAATTCAATATCCTCGGAACGTTAGCTCGCCGCAACAGTTTGTAAGCTGGATCAGGAGATTTTATATGAAGATCGGCGTTCCCAAAGAAGTCAAACCCAATGAAGGCCGGGTCGCTTTGATTCCGGCGGCGTGCGAGCAGCTGGTTAAGTTGGGGCACGAGGTGCGCATCCAGATGGGGGCGGGTGTGGCGAGCGGTTATAAGGATGCCGCCTACCTGGAAGCCGGCGGTCGTCTGGTGCCTTCAGCGGCGGCTGTGTACGGGGATTCTCAGTTAATGGTAAAGGTTAAAGAGCCGGTGGAGGCAGAGTGGGGATTGCTGCGCCAGGATCACCTGTTGTTTTCGTTCCTTCATCTGGCCGCTGCGCCGCAATTGGCCGAAACTTTGTGTCGCATTGGGTTGACCAGCATCGCGTTTGAAACGGTGCGGGTGGGCAGCAGCCTGCCGATATTAGCGCCGATGAGCCAAATAGCCGGGCGCATTGCTGTTCAGGTAGGCGCGCATCTTTTGCACAGCTCACAGGGCGGCAGAGGTGTGTTGCTGGGTGGCGTTGCTGGCGCACAGCGCGGCGAGGTGGTGGTGCTCGGCGCAGGCAGTGCGGGCATGTCGGCGACCCAATTGGCGGCGGCCATGGGCGCGCAAGTCACGGTGTTCGATGTGGATTTGCAGCGATTGGAAATGGCGCGGGAAGTGTCGCCTAATGTGACAGGGCTATATTCCTATCCAAAGCTGGTGGCGGAAAAGGTCAAGCACGCGGATTTACTGATCGGTGCGGTGTTGCTGCCGGGTATCAAAGCACCCAAGGTAGTGAGCCGCGACGTGGTAAAAACCATGGTGCCGGGCAGTGTGATTGTCGATGTATCGGTAGACCAGGGCGGGTGTGTCGAAACCACCGAACCACGAACGTATGAATCGCCCACCTATGTTGCCGAAGGTGTGATTCACTTTACCGTGACCAATATGCCCGGTGCGGTTGCGCGGACAGCCTCGCAAGTGCTGTCGGCGGCCATTACGCCTTATTTGATCCGTTTGGCTGATGGAAGCTGGTCGAACGATCCTGTTTTGCAGGGAGCGATCAATACCCAGGTTGGCAAGAATCTGCTGGCAAGCAAATGGGGTCGGTGAAGCGGCGTGACTTGAGCTATGGCTTGCAGTCTGTTAGGTTCGACCGGCTTCCCTAGAAACCTCTTCGAGGTGTTGCCTTGAGTCGAACCCATTCCAAAAACACAACCGTAAAGTCATGGAGCCCGGCGATGGTCCGCAGGCTGCGCGAGGCGGCGGCCATTTTTGCATGGGCGGTGGGGCTTTATCTTTTGGTTGCTTTACTGAGCTACTCCGTATACGACCCCGGCTGGATCAACGGTACCGATAAACTTGCGCCAAAAAACGCGGGCGGAATTACCGGTGCGTGGATAGCGGATTTATTGCTTACTCTTTTTGGGTATTTTGGATTTCTTTGGCCGGGAATCACAATTTATTTGGGGGTTCTATTTTTTAAGTCGGCCCATCCAGGCAGCAAGATGTTATCGGCGACGACGGTCGCTAAAACGCCACCATCAAATCGCGCGGAATGGGGCTTGCGTGGTTTGGGATTTGTGCTGACATTGGCGATGGCCGATGGCCTGGCATCCAGCCATTTCCGCCGTGATTTGTTGCTGTTGCCGGGGCAGGCCGGTGGTCTGTTAGGAGATGTCGTGGGCGGGCTGTTGAATTCTATCTTCAGCCCTATCGGCGGTACCCTGTTTATGTTGGCATTGACCCTGATTGGGGTGACTTTGCTGACAGGATTGTCCTGGGTGCGGTTGCTGGAGAAGGTGGGGGGATGGACGTTAATCGGGTTGACGCGAGCCTGGAATAGCTTATTTGCACTGCTGGCGCGACTGCGTCAGCAACGGGTCTCGGCCCAAGCCAGCGCCACTAAAAAATCGATACGAGCGGCGTCTGATTTGGCTGTTAAGCATGGGCTTGGCGAGGCGGCGCAACCCAAACTGGCGTCTAAACTGCGCATTGATCCGCCAGTCAAAACATTGGAAGTCAGTGATCGAGTAGCACGAGAAAAACAGGTGCCGCTGTTTGACAGCCCTGGTGAGGGCGCTCTGCCGCCGTTGGCGCTACTGGATGACCCGATAGTGAAGGGGGGCGGCTATTCCACTGAAACTCTAGAAGCGATGTCTCGGCTGGTGGAAAACAAGCTGCGCGATTTTAATGTCGAAGTGGAGGTTGTCGCGGTACATCCTGGCCCGGTGATCACGCGCTTTGAATTGAAACCGGCCGCTGGCGTTAAGGTTAGCCAGATCAGTAACCTGAGCAAGGACTTGGCACGGTCACTTTCCACCGTGAGTGTGCGCGTGGTGGAGGTGATTCCGGGTAAGTCGGTGGTCGGTTTAGAGATTCCCAACGAAATCCGCGAAACCGTTTATCTCAGCGAAATTTTGCGTTCTCGCGCTTATGACGACTCCCATTCGCCCCTGACGATGGCTTTGGGCAAGGATATTTCCGGGCAGCCGGTGGTGGCTGATTTGGCGCGTATGCCGCACTTACTGGTTGCCGGTACCACCGGTTCCGGTAAATCGGTGGGTGTTAATGCCATGTTGTTGAGCTTGCTCTATAAAAGCACGCCTGAGGAGGTGCGGCTAATTTTGGTTGATCCGAAGATGTTGGAGCTGTCGATCTATGACGGCATTCCTCACCTGCTGTCACCGGTAGTGACCGATATGAAGGATGCGGCCAGTGCCTTGATGTGGTGCGTGGCAGAGATGGAGCGCCGCTACAAACTTATGTCCATGGTGGGTGTGCGGAACCTGGCCGGCTACAATAAAAAAGTGAAGGATGCGATTGCGGCGGGCGAGCCTATCAAAGACCCCCTGTATCGCGCTGATCAAGTGATCGATCCCGATCAACCGCCACCGACATTGACGCATTTATCGCACATCGTAGTGGTGATCGATGAGTGGGCCGACTTGATGATGGTGGTGGGTAAGAAGGTTGAAGAGCTGGTGGCTCGTTTGGCGCAAAAGGCGCGCGCGGCCGGCATCCATCTGATTCTGGCGACGCAGCGGCCTTCCGTCGACGTGATTACCGGCTTGATCAAAGCCAATATCCCCACACGTATCGCCTTTCAGGTGTCGGCGCGGGTGGATTCTCGCACTATCCTTGATCAACAGGGCGCAGAGCAATTGCTGGGTCATGGTGACATGTTGTATCTGCCGCCGGGCACCGGTTATCCCCAGCGAGTGCACGGTGCGTTTGTCGCTGACCATGAAGTTCAAAACGTGGTTAATTTTCTGCGCCAGCAAGGCGCGCCGGAGTATGTGGATTTATTCGCCAGTTCCGGGGACGACGCGCCTGGGTTCTCGGAAGGTGAGCGCTCCGGAGAGCGCGGTGGCGGGGGGGGCGAGTCGGATGTGTTATTCGATGATGCGGTCTATTTTGTCACCAAGAGTCGTCGAGCTTCGATCTCGTCTGTACAGCGCCAGTTACGTGTTGGCTATAATCGCGCCGCCCGCCTGGTGGAAGAAATGGAACGTTGTGGTATCGTCGGCGCTCTACAGCCTAATGGCTCGCGTGAAGTGCTCGCGCCGCCACCCCCTGAGGATTGATTAAGTGATGCAAATACGTTTTTGGAAAAGCCGCCGGGCGTCGATCTTGCTTCTATTCCTGATGGCCCTGGTTGCATCTGATGCTTTTGCGGAAAGCGCCAGCATCACTAGTCTGAATCGCTTTTACAGCCAGATAAATACGTTTCAGGCCGATTTTACCCAGAGCCTGGTCGATAAAAGTGGCCAGTTGGTGGAGCGGGCGACAGGGCGGGTTTCACTTAAACGCCCCGGGCAATTTCGCTGGGAGTATGACAAGCCCTACGCACAAATCATCGTCAGCGACGGCGTCAAGGTTCGTCACTACGATATCGAACTGGCGCAAGTCACGGTGCGGCCGGTGAGTGAGGCCTTGGCCAGTACCCCCGCACTATTGTTGACCGGCCAAGGCACCCTGACCGAAGGCTTCGACATCCAGGATGGTGGCGAGCTGGAGGGCCTGCAGTGGGTGCAGCTGACCCCCAAAGCCGATGATACCGATTTTAAAACCATCCGCCTGGGATTTCGCCAAGGCAAACTGGCGATGATGTTCCTGGCAGACAGCTTTGATCAGGTGACTCACATCGAATTTACCCGTATCGAAGTCAACCGACCACTGAGTAATGCGCACTTTGTGCTGCAATTGCCTGAGGGTGTGGATGTCGTCGGCGATTAAATTTGATCCGAGTTGCCACCTTGTGGAGTAAAGTCTTGGTCAGACCGCTTGATCCCGATCTCTT
>Ga0255311_1000085_pt1 | contig 11022 bp, 12 predicted proteins | sample EtOH4_T0_E4_meta_FD_201358 | JGI IMG/M metagenome (GOLD analysis project Ga0255311, IMG submission 201358) | Sandy soil microbial communities from University of British Columbia, Vancouver, Canada - EtOH4_T0_E4 | ecosystem: Engineered > Artificial ecosystem > Sand microcosm > Unclassified ... | reverse complement strand
CAGTTTGAATAGAGTAGGTCGTAAACATGCGTGAACGTCGCCGACTTCAGGTAGAAATACGGATGGCCATTGTGCGCGGCGATGAAACAGCGTAGCGATGATTTATCCGTTAGCGCCTGTAAGTCTCGCTCGATTGTCGGCGTCGAAATGCGAAACGGCTCATAGCCGCGAAGCTGGTAGACCATATTGTCGGGAGCCGCCCAGATCAGTTCAGCGGCGAATTCATTTTCCCATCCAGCAACCGAATTCGTACTCGCTATCCCGCGCTCAATGATGGTCGCGCGGTTGAACGGAAAGCCGGAAGCGTTCGGCTGGTCGCCCTGCCAAACCTCGATTTTATCCGCGCAGAACAGGAACAATTGTCCTCTGAATGCGACGCAGCGCAGCCCCGCGCCAGCGCTCGATTCCGCCTTTATTTCGTCAAGAGAATTGATCGCGGTCGAGTTGAGACCGGACGCCCGGCACCTACGGTCGCCATACATGAAGAAAAAATAGCCGCCGGTGAAGCATACCGCGATTGGCGACTGAACATCGGCGTCCGGGTATGCGCCAGGCGCGCCGGCCGCCGAGAGCACAAACGGGCCGCTCGCCGGGGAAACGCCGACAACATTCGGCGTCGCCGCATTGTTCCGCGCCAGCGTGACGAGATCGGTTCCCGCCAATGCGCCGCGCACAGAGCCAACACCAGCCGAATTGAACGATTGCACCTCGGCGTTGTAGACGACAAGCAGCGTGCCTGTGTTCGCTGCGATCATGCCGCGAGTATGCGTGCGCGTTCCTAGAGCACGCGACCAGCGCGTTAAACCCGGCGCGCGCTTGACGAATTTGCGCCCATCTTCATCCTGCTCGATGATGGCGTTGATCTTGCGGCCAGACCCGGTTTGTGGATGGTCTCCTTTGGACGAGGCCGGCGAGAACTGAATTGGAATGCGGCGCACGATCAGAAATAATCCGTCGCGAGCGGTTCATAGGACGGGCCAATCGCTGTAACGCGCCTAACGCGATTGATTAAGCCCTCTCTGTCAGCATCCGCCACAATCCCGCCGGCGAACGTGGTTTGTAGATCGGCGGCAAGAAGCGCGGCGAGCGGGTTGAAAAGCTCGTCAGGAATATCCTCGGCGCTGAGGTCAGCAGGATCGAAGTAGACATAGACGATTTGCCGAGCAGACAATTCGGCGAGCAGCGACGTCAACGCGTCGCGCGCGAATTCCGTGTCTTCAGCCGTCGCTACTTGGCCGCCGCCTACCTGATCGACGATTTGGAGGGAACGCTCAAGCAGCGCGGCGGTCGTGCGGGGCATTAGAATTTCTCCTCGAAGACAAGCGCGCCGTCGCCACCATCACCGCCAACGCCAGACGCCGCGCCGTTCTGCACTGCCCCGCCGCCACCACCACCGGCGCATTGGCCGCCGTTACCGCCGTTACCGGGGGTCGTTGCATGCGAGCCGCCGCCAGATCCGCCGAGACTGCCCTGCATGATCGAGCCGGTAGTATTGAAATAGGTCGTGCCGTTGGCGCCATTGGTTCCCACAGCGCCGCCCGTGGTAAACGTGAGCGCGCCGTTGAGATAAAACAGACCGCCCGCGCCGCCAGCGCTCATAGCATTCGCGCCCGTGATCCCGCCGCCCGCGCCGCCAGCGCCACAGGAGTCAAAGCCAGACGTGCCAGCATCGCTGCCAAGCGTGCCTGCAGCGGGTCCGCCGCCGCCGCCAACGCCAGCGCGCCAAAGCTGCGAATTACTTCCGCCGACCGTCGCAGAGCCTCCAGACGCGACGTTGAACGCGCCCGTGCCGCCCGTGGCGCCCGAGCCATTGGCCCCGACGACAACGCTGCCAGACGCACCGCCGCCAGAGCCTGCAGATAGGCCGCCGCCAGCCCCGAATCCGCCACCGCCGGCGAACAGCAGGCCAGAACCGAAAGTTGTGTTCCCTCCGGCAACGCCGTTGTTCCCGGCCGTAGAATTGGTCGACTGCGCCGCGCCGCCGGTGCCTTTAGCGCCAATGCTGTAGGCTTTTGACGCGCCGATCTGGGCCGCTGTGAAGCAACCATAATCGCGGCCTCCGGAACCTCCTCCAGCACCTCCGGAAGCAATCGTGCTCGCTGCCTGCCGCGCGCCCGAGCCACCTCCGCCACCCGCGCCGAACGCCCAAATGCAGACCAGTTTTAATCCTGAAGGACGGGTATAAGTCCCGGCCCCAGGCGTAGTGACGGTCTGGACGCGAGCAGTCCCGCCAAAAAACGGCGAAAACGTCGCCCCGCCGCTGTTTGCGGCCGTCGACCATGCAATAGTGAGCGCGACAAGCGCGAGAGAAAGTGCCCGGCGCAGCATCATTTCACCAATGATCCGAAGATGTAGGCATAGACTCCCGTCGCCGTGACCCGCGTCGCGCGCACAAATCCGGGCGGAAGCTCAAAGCCGACAAGTCCATTCGCCGTCATGACGCCTTCCGGGCCGGCAACAATCCATGTGCCTTGCGGAGATTGATATTCGAGCGTGACTGAGCCGCCACCCCATGCCGTGGCCTCAATCATCAGTGTGCCGCGCCCGCCATACCAATAGGTGGCATTCTGCGCCTGCGTCGTCGCTACGTCGTTGAGGATCAAATCCAACCGCGTCGCTGACACTTGCTGCGCACTGGCGAGCGGCGCCCACGTGAGCGCAAAGGCGCACAGCGCGACGGCGAGATAGCGCTTAATCATCGTCTATGCTCCAATGAAAACGGCCCGCACATGACGTGCGAGCCGCAGTAGCGTTACGCCTTGGCGATCTTTGCGGCGGAGATTTCAGTCTCCAGCCGCGCCTTCGACCAGCGGCCGTCGACTTTGATCCCGAATGCTTCGGCTTCCTTTACCATCGCGTCAAAATCAGAGTCATGCGGCCAGCCGCCGGCCGGCGCTTCGCTCTTAATTTCTGGCGTCAGCGCCTTTAGAATCGCCTTTGTCGCGCCGATTACCTCGAAGTGAGGATTTCCGTGCGCCTTCTTGATAAATTCGGCGTGCTCGGCTTCATCGAGCGCTACCGCCTGACCATCGAACAACCGCATCCCGCGCGTTTCGACGTAAGGCGAGTCGCCTTCCGGCGCGTGATAGGTAATCGTCACAGATCCCATGTCGCCTCCTACTTCATATAGCCGAAGAAACGCGGCTTGATGGTGCCGGCCGCCGCGGTCGCTGAGGCAGTGGTAGATTTCCAGACGATTTCTGTATCATCGGTGAATTCGTAATTGAGACCAGTTGCGGCAAGCGTCGTATTGGTGCCGCCAGCCTGGCCAGTCGTCGCGCCGGTGATGAACCGGTCTGCGACCCCTGCATCGCCAATGGCGAATACGAGCGCCGGAGCGCCGTTCGTGTCCATGTCAGGAACGACAACGGAAAGAGACGTGAGAACGAATCCAGCAGGAACCTTGAACAGACCTACAGTCGCGTTCAGCGCCAGATCAGCGGCGACAAGCGCCACATCCGAGCCAAAGCATTTCATCGTGCGGGCGAAGCCCTGTTTTCCAACCTGCGGCTGAGTCCAAGCACTGCGATCGGCCATAGCCAATCCTCCTAAGTTGTTGACTGAGTAGTCAGTTGCTGATAGGTTCGGCTATGCCGATCCAGACGACCAAACTTCCAAGCTCAAAAGAGCTTCACGCCTTGTTTTCATACGACCCAGAAACGGGATCGCTAACATGGAAGCCAAGGCCGCCAACAACCAGAACCAATAAGACCCACAACTCTCGAGACGCCGGGAAAGAAGTCGGCGCTACTGACAGTTGGGGGCATCGACAGGTTCGGGTTAATGGCAAACTTCGGGCCGTTCATCGTGTCATCTGGAAGATGATGACCGGGAAAGACCCGAAAGAGCAGATCGACCACGTCAATGGCGTCTATGACGACAATCGATGGTGCAATCTACGTGAAGCTACTGTCCTACAAAATGGCTGGAATAGAGCGCCAAACAAAGCTAGCTCCACTGGCCATAAGTGCGTTTTCCCCATGAAAACAAAACGCCTGTCTTCAAAGAAGTGGCGCGTTAGGATCAGAGTTGACGGAACGATATATTTTGTAGGCGACTTCCATGAGCTTGAGGATGCAATCGCGGCAAGAGATACGTTCATGCTCTCCCGCCGCGATCCAGAATTTGTTAGGGGCTAAACCCCTGAAACGAAACCGGTTACGATTCCCCAATCCACAAGCGTGCCGAGCGTCGCGCCCGAACCGGCAGAGAGGGGAGCCTTGGCGATCTTGGCGACGCCGTACTGCGCTTCGATGCCGAGGCCAGTGACGAAGTCGTAATCGCCGTCTTCAAGCTGCGTGGGGCGCGGCATCTGCCCCATGGCGTAGGCAAGCGCGCCCTGGCCAAGCAGGAAAAACGGCTCAACGTCGATCGACGCAGTGCCAACGCCGGTCAGCATCAAACGCGTGGTGATTTCCGGGATTTTCAGATAGATAATCCCATCGTACACCAGCGCGCCGCCCGTGAAGATCGGATTGACCTTCGTCGGGTCCATGCCTTCACGCGCGCGAGCGTCGCGGTTGGCTTGGTACATGGTCGCATCGGCCTGAAGGTCTTTGAAGCCCTTTTGGCCAAGCAGGCAGAGATACCACTCCTGGTCGTTCTCGCCAGCGCCATTGATGTTGTCGCTGTCGATCATCCAAGGGTTGATCTTCGGTTTGCCGTTGTAAGCGCCGGCGGTCATGCCGGTGTTCTCGGCGATCTGCTTGGCGAGAGAACCGACCGCCGCCGTCATCTTGTCGTTGGTCGAGTCGACATTGCCGACAGCGGTTGCAAAAGTCGTCGAGTAGTTGGCGATGGCCGAACCAAACAGCACGCGGTCAACGTTCGCCGTAACCCACGAGTTCTTATTGGCCGCCGTGGCCGCAGACCATTTGATCCCGTTGACGCGGTTGCCGGGCGTGCTGAAGCGTCCGGACTGAATCGACGACGTCGGGATGGAAAGCAGTGCGTCGACAATATCATCTCGAACGATACGGCGCGCCCAGCCGCGCAGCAACTGCCGAGCGGTCGAGCGAACTGAGAACGAGCTTTCCTTATTCACGGCGCGATTGTTGGCGACAGCGTTACGAGCCCAGTCTGCCCACAGCGGGAAGCCATAGGAGTCGATCTGCTCTTCATTGCCACGCAGGGTTCCGGCGCCGACGCCATCGCCGACAAGCTGCGTGACGAGCGGGACGCGCAATTCCTTGCCGTCCGACTCCAGATCCATCATGCGGACAATCGGAGAAAGAGAAGTCGAACCCATGAACGGATCGAGACGCGATTTCCGCAGAAAGTCAAAGGTAACATCCGTGCGGAATTTGATGATTTCATTGTTGGGATGGTTGGCGGTGAGAGCCATTGTATTAACCTTTCATCGCCCGCCGATCACTTAGCGTCGGCGTGACGTGACCGAGTTGAACAGCGCCGCGTCGCTCAACACCTGTCCGCCGCCCTGATTTGCAGGAGCCGCAGACGTGGCGCGATTGAGCGAGGACGGGATTTTCACGACATTGACCGGAGTCTGTTGCTGGGTCTGTTGACCCGCATTCAGTTCGGCCAGGATTTCAGCTTTAATCCGCTCGCGATAAGCGCTCGGATCGGAGCCAACTTCAGAGAGAAAGGATTGGCGCTTATGCCACTCTACCGCCGCCCGGTAAGGGTTGGGGCTCGATTGGATGCGCTGATATTCGGCTGGATCTACGGCGCCGCGCTTCGCAAGCTCATTGAAAGCCTGCTCAGCCGCTTTTACCGTTTCATCGCCGTGGACAACGGACGCAACCGCTCTCGCATCGTCAAGCCTTGCGGCCTGAATCTGCTGGAGCACAGGCGCAATTTCCTGATCGCGCTTGTGCTTGAACCAGGCTTCTGGATCGGTAAAGATATCCGGAGGTTCTTGCGGCTGTTGCGGGGCCTGCTGCGTTGGTGGGCGCTGCTGAAGCACTTGCGATAGCATTTGCTCCAAGCGATCAGCGCGTTCCTTCTCAGCCCGGCGGGCCTCTGCTTCTTCGCGCAAGCGATGCGGCGGGATTGCCGGTTCTCGCTCTTGCGATTGCGTCTCGGCGGCTTCGGCCGTCTCAGGTGAGGCGAACTTGCCGCTTTCGTCGCGTGGCTGCGCGGCGGGCGGCGTTTCCGCTACCGGCTCGCTGACCTGTGTTTCTACAGACGCGTCTCCGCTAACGACGCTCTCAAAGAGCGCCGCATCATCATTGCCATCCATTCTCTGCTGCCTTTTCGCTGTATCGTCGCGAGGAACGAACCACCCTTTGACGGCGGGCGCGCCGGACGCTGTATCGTCGCATCAAACGAACTGATTAGGCGCTCTGGCGCGTCATCTGATTGCGCTGCGCCATCTGCTGGCGTTTCATCGCCGCTTCCTGCGCCATCTTCTGCGGCGCAAGCTGAATGTCCTGAATAACCTTTGCCGTCTGCGCCTTTTTCAGATCAGCGGCGGCGAGCGTGTCCTGAATGGACGCCGCGCTCTCCGACGCCTGCACATTCATTTCGAACGGCGACGGGCCGGCCTCTCCCTGCATCGGCGGAGCCATCTGCGCGTCGTGCATGGCTTTCATCGCCTGCGCCTGTTTCAGCGCCGTGTCCGCATTCGTCTTGTGAACGTCCGCCTCGCCTTGCGCGAACTGGATGGCCTGGGCCTGCTGCATAGCCGGCGGAGGCTGTGACGCCTGTTCCAACATCCCGAGCAGCTTCTTTTTCAGCGTGTCCGGCAACGGCAGCAATTCAATCATGATCTGCGGCGGGATTTGCTGCCCCTGCGCCGCGGCGGCCTGAAGCACTTCGAGAGCGTCGGCCTGCATGTTGATCTGGTCCGGGCCCTCATCGATCTTAACGTCGACGTCGAGTGCGCCGATCTGATTGACCATCTGTTGCATTCCGGTCATCGGGTCGACTTGCTGCGTATTGATCTGGATGGATTGCTGCTCGCCCTGTGCGTCGGTCACGCGAATCCAGCGTTCCGCCGTCCAGTAGCGCCGGATGGCGTTCCAGATTGCTCGGTAGACGCGGATTTTCCAGTTCCGATTAGCGAGGATAAACGGGCCAAGCTCGGCAATCCCCGCCTGTTGCAAGAGAGCGATCGCTCGACCAGATTTGTTCTCAATACCCTGGCCGAGTAGTGCAGGGTTCGGACCGAAGTTCTCTAGATCGGTCTGCGCCGCTTGCTTCATTTCAAGCTGTCCGCGCATATCCGCCAGCGTCTTGGCGTCATCGAATTCTAGCTCGGAGCCGACATTGTGAATGATCACGCCATCGGGGCGACTGGCCTCGCGACGCAGCACCTCAACGTCCTGAACAGCGCCTTCCGTCATTTTGATGCGCCGCATCGACAGCAAATGCAGCGCCTTGGAATTGCGCTGATTTATCTCGTCGACAAGCGACCGCATGTTACGGAAGAAGGAATAGGCGTCGCCGTCCTGGTCTACAAACGACCGATAAGCGATGAATCGGCACTCGTCGCGGCCCTTCTCATCCTGCAAATAGCTGCGGCCGCTATCCAAAAGAACATTGCCGCAGTAAATCTTATAGAGCCATTGCGGACCGCGCTTATACCAATGCTCGACGATGAAAATCTGGCCTAGATCATCATTAATCCATTTGATCTGTCGGTCATTGTCTAAGACGAATTCTATGCCTTGCCCGTCGGCGAGACCGTCAATTGCCTCTTCCGCGTCGGGATAGAGAAGCCGCGCATCGTCGATATCGACCCACTTCGCCACGCCCATGAATCGCGCATCTGAAAAGTCATGATTGAACGAGCGCGGATCATAAAAGAACGTCTCAGGATCGATCTTGGCGACGCTGATATCGTAATCCCCTTGAACGCCGCTATCTCCTGGCTCAAGTCCCAACTCAATACCGCCGATCCCGTCAACGGCGCTGTTCAGCGTCACAATCGGGCTAATCGACTCCCATTCTTGTTGGTCCATCGCATAGCGCAGCGCTGCGGTGCATAGCTCCGCGCCTTGGTCCTCATGGCCTGTGCGAGGATATGCCTTGGGATCTTGCCTCAAGCGCTCCACAAGCCCGACAAAGCCATTCACCTTGCGCGCAAACAGCGGCGTTGTCGTCGGCGGCTGACGGCGCTTTTTCAGTTCGTCAAGCTGCGCCTTCGTCCAATGGTTGGCGTGATAGTAGAGACGAGCCTGCTTCTGTTCTTGCTGCTCGCCGCTTTTGAGCGAGACGAAGTCCTCGTATTGCTTGCGGCACTTGGTGAGCGACGGGCCGTCGTCTGATTTAGATGACGCCAATGTCTGTGCCATACGAAGAGTTCACCTTAACTGAATAATCGGGGCGTCTCGGCTCAGTCTTTGGCTTCGGCCGCGCGCCCGCCGTCATCTTGTCCAGCAACTGGCCAACAAGGCCGATCGCGTCTACTTGGTCGTCATGAACGCCGGCAGGAAAGCGCAATAGCTCAGACACGAAGTCTGATCGCCAAGGCGCGTTAGCTGCGACCCGCAAGCCGCGCAGCGCCATTCGACCGCGTATTGACTGCGCTCTGACGGCCTTGTCTCCCCGGGTGGGGAATTGCTCCCTTGCGCAGAAGGCGCGACGCTCGCGGGCTCTCCGCTCAAGGAAAGGCCCAACGCCTGACTTGATCTGCCCATGCTCTTCCGCCCAACCGATCGGCTTCCACTTCACGACCAAGTCGCACCATGACTCAACCCATTCGTCCGACGCCGCCTGTTTGCGCCACAGATCGAGCAAATACATGTTCTCGTCGGGATCGAGCCCGACAACCGCATGAACCGTGTAATCGCCGCCGTCGCTCGTGACCGCGTAATCCGACCCGCCATAGACCCGCATTTCAGCGAGCGGCGGGAGCGATTGAAATGGGACGACCCACTCGGATTTGAAATAGTCGCCTTCCTCGGGGGTCGGCTCTTGCTGATAGAGGGAAGACCAGTCGCGACCCGGAAGCGCGCGCCTGATGCGATTTAGCGCCTCAATATCGTATTGGTCAGGCCAGAGCGCCTCGCCGCTCGGCGAGATTGCTGGAAGGCTGAGAACGTCCCATCCTTCGTGCGCGTGCTCTTCGAGCAACCATCCGGCTAGGTCCCCCTCATGCCATCTGGTCTGAATGAGCACGATGCGCCCGCCAGGCATAAGCCGCGTGTAAGCCGTCGACGTATACCAATCCTTGGTTTTCTTGCGGATGACCTCAGAGTCCGCATCCTCGCGGTTCTTGACTGGATCGTCGATCAGCAACAGATGCGCGCCGCGACCTGTGAGCGGGCCACCAACGCCGACCGCATAGAATGCCCCTGATTGCTGTAAGCGGTGCTCAAACCCGCCTTCTGTAACTATCCCGTCTTGCTCGACGTGGAAGCGCTTGGCGCTCTTGCTGTCGCCCGCCAATCTGACGCCAGGGAATATCCCCGCGAACATTGGGTCTTCTATTTGGTTTTTGACCTTGCGTCCAAAGTCATCAGCCAAATCTTGCGCATAAGTCGCCGTGACCACGTAATGATCAGGGTTGCGACCGATATACCAAGCCGGGAAGAACTCGCTCGCCAGCATGGATTTGCCATGCCTAGGCGGCATAGAGATCATCAGCCGCGAGATTTCCCCTCTCTCAACAGCTTCTAACTTTCGCGCGATCAGCCGATGATGCGGCGCGCAGCGATAATCCGGCCATTGATAGGCCGCGTAGGAGATGAGCCTAGAATGGGCAAAATCCTCAGGTGTCGGCGTTAAGAGCCGCTGTGACCGCTGCATCGCGTTGGCGCTTGCTCACAATCTCGACGCGCCCAGTAATTTCTTGACGCTCAATGAACATGTTGAGGTGTTTGGCCAGCTTCTCAAGCGCGCTATTTTTGTCCCAAGTCTTGATCTTGTGGACATGTTCAACTTCGCCTTCACCAAGATTGCGCGTCACAACCTCTATAGAGGCAACGGACGCAGCAAAATCATCGTCCCATTCTTCTGGGCGCTTCAAGTTGCCATTCTCATCAAATGCTCGGCGAAGGTCAGCGAACCCAAGCCGGCCGATTTCCTGAAGGACACGAGCGACCGTGATTTCAGCTGCGGCAGCGCTTTTCCCGACCAATTCAGCGACGCGTGACTTAATGTTCACATTTGTTGACAGGCGCGACGCAGCCGAGCGGCTCCTTTTGAACCCAGCCGCTTCATACGCATCATCGGCTGTTTTCCCCTTCGCCAGCTCTTGGGCGAAGCGCTCATGGCGGGGGTTGGAGAGGACGGGCATTACCAACCACGCGCTATGGGTATTACCCCATCAGGGCGGGAAAGCTCAGCCTTTAGACGGTCAACAGCCCACCCATCAGGCACTCCGAAGCATCGCAAATACAACTGCACCCGCGCCTTCGCCGCGCGGGCCTTGTCCTTAGCCCCGGCGTGGGGTTTGACGCTGCGCAACGCCAGCTTGCGCTTGGATTGGCTGGTCATTTCCCCGGTCTCGGCTTGGGCCTTGGATTTGGCATAGGGCGCGGCTTTGGTTTGCAGGCCATTGGCGTTATCCCATGAAAAAGCCCGGCAACCTTTCGGGCCGGGCGCAAATCTCTCGATTAACCGAACCAATAGCTTAAGCCGCGCCCGCCGTCAAGATGGCCAGCCGCATCTATCCCAATGTTTTGCGAGGTCTTCGACGCCTTCCCGGAACACCTTGGAGATAAGAAACCGCTTCCGCCGCTTCCGAACCCCGCCGATCTCGGCCATCTCCAAAAAGCTATGCCCGTCGCACAAGACGCCCCGCAAGATGAACGCCGCCCACCTCCCGAGCGCGGCTTCGACGCCTTCCTGCATATCGACCTTCTCGCGAATTCGGTCGATTGATCTGACCATCGCCAGATCGCGATCTCCAGCCCCGCTGGACGCCTCAAGCAACCCGGAGGCTACAGGAGTGGCGGCGCGCTCGCATACGAGCATGTATGCCCTTCCAGCGAGGTATGCAGGTTCGCTTATGCGGCCGAATGAGCGCTCGCATTCTAGAGGGTCGGTCAGACGGTTGACGGCGGCGCGCTGGCGCTTGAGTTTTTCCTTGCCGATATTGGTCGGGTCGGGAAT
>Ga0255311_1000084_pt1 | contig 11036 bp, 9 predicted proteins | sample EtOH4_T0_E4_meta_FD_201358 | JGI IMG/M metagenome (GOLD analysis project Ga0255311, IMG submission 201358) | Sandy soil microbial communities from University of British Columbia, Vancouver, Canada - EtOH4_T0_E4 | ecosystem: Engineered > Artificial ecosystem > Sand microcosm > Unclassified ... | reverse complement strand
CAAAGCGCGCATTTTGAATCTCCTCCGGTTACGTCATCGGAAACAACAAACCCAGGGGAAAGTACGGTACTTTTCCCTGGATTTATAGGCGACCACAAGACAGACTGCAAACCTGCGTACATTTCCGTCAACACTGCCTGCAGACAACAGCTAGAACTTATCAGCCAGCTTGTTGACTCGGTCACGCAATTCTTTACCGGGTTTAAAATGCGGAACGTATTTGTCCGGCAAGGAAACCGCCGCGCCCGTCTTCGGATTACGACCGATTCGAGCGGGCCGATGATGCAAAGAGAAACTACCGAACCCTCTGATTTCGATACGCTCACCTTCAGCCAGGGCCCCGCTCATAATTTCCAGCATGGCTTTGATCGCCAATTCGATATCTTTGTGGTCCAGATGCCCCTGAGACCGGGAAATCGCCTCAATAAGCTCAGATTTTGTCATTTTCACTGTATTACCCTATTAAATCCGCGAACGAACAGGCTCGCTCGCGGATTATTTTTTCCAGTCAGAACCATTGAACAATAACAAACTTAATCAATAAGTTATTCCGAATCTTTCTGCGCAGAGATTTGCTCTCTCAACAAATCGCCCAGCTTGCCTGGACCCACTGTTGCAGACCGACCGTAATCTTCCATGGCTTCTTTCTCGTCATGCATTTCTTTGGCCTTAATCGACAGGCTCACGGCACGGCTCTTACGGTCCACACCGATCACTCGGGCTTCGATTTCGTCACCTTCATGCACGACGTTGCGCGCATCATCAACGCGTTCACGACCCAACTCAGAGGATCGCAGATGTCCTTCCACGCCATCGCCCAAATCCAGGACCGCACCCTTGGCATCCACGGATATAACCTTGCCGGTTACAATCGAGCCTTTGGGGAAATTAGCCATGAAGGAGGTGAATGGATCCTGCTCTAACTGCTTGACGCCGAGAGAAATGCGCTCCCGCTCAGGATCAACGGCCAGAACCATGGCTTCTAATTCATCGCCCTTCTTGAAACGACGAACAGCGTCTTCACCGGTTTCATTCCAGGTGATATCGGACATGTGCACCAAACCATCAATGCCGCCATCCAGCCCAATGAAGATACCGAAATCAGTGATGGATTTGATCACGCCAGAGATGCGATCACCCTTGTTGAATTTCTCGGAGAATTCCTTCCAGGGATTGACCTGGCACTGTTTCATGCCCAGCGATATACGACGACGTTGTTCGTCGATATCCAGCACCATAACTTCGGTTTCATCACCCAGCGCAACCACTTTCTGCGGATTGACGTTCTTGTTGGTCCAATCCATTTCTGAAACGTGGACTAACCCTTCCACGCCTTCTTCGATCTCCACAAAGCAACCATAATCTGTAATGTTGGTGACTTTGCCGAACAACCGGGTACCGGTGGGGTAACGACGGGCAATGGCTTCCCAAGGATCGGCTCCGAGCTGCTTGAGGCCGAGGGAAACGCGCTGACGCTCACGATCAAACTTCAGTATCTTAACTTCGATTTCTTCACCGACAGTCACGACTTCGCTGGGATGCTTAACGCGCTTCCAGGACATGTCCGTGATATGCAGCAAACCGTCGATGCCACCCAAGTCGATGAAAGCGCCATAGTCGGTAAGATTCTTAACCGCACCACGGACGGTATTGCCTTCCTGGAGTGATTCCAGCAGGGCTTCCCGCTCAACGCTGTGTTCGCGCTCGACAACCGCGCGACGCGACACCACCACGTTGTTACGCCGGCGATCGAGCTTAATCACCTTAAATTCCAGCTCCTTACCTTCAAGGTGCGTGGTATCACGCACCGGACGCACATCAACCAGAGAGCCGGGAAGGAAGGCTCTGACCTGATCAATCTCAACAGTGAAGCCACCTTTGACTTTGCCACTGATGATGCCCTTGATAATTTCACCGTGCTCGTAGGCTTTCTCCAGCACTATCCAGGAACGCGCACGCTTAGCTTTTTCGCGAGACAGTATGGTTTCGCCATAGCCGTCGGCTACGGTATCCAAAGCGACATCCACGTCGTCGCCAACACTGACTTCCAGCTGACCATGATCATCATAAAACTGAGCAATCGGTATTGCCGCTTCCGATTTCAAGCCAGCGTTAATAATCACGTCGTCGCCACGGATGGCCACAACTCGGCCGGTGATTATGGCGCCAGGGCGCATATCCTGTAGCTTAAGACTTTGTTCAAAGAGTTCCGCAAAAGATTCCATTGAGTTTTCTATCCCGCAACGTCACGCTGCTGTTACCTATCCGAACCGACATTCCCAATCGGCTACGGGTTTTTGATTAATATCCCAGCATCCTTGCCAGGATCCCTGTCAGGTCATGCGCTAACACAACCTAAACAACTTTAATTAGTGCGCCGGATTTAAGCCGCGACTTTGCGCCAGCGACAGAATCATAGCCACTACTTTTTCAATATCATGACTCGTGGAATCCAGCACCACCGAGTCTTTGGCCGGCACCATGGGGGAGATCGGCCGTTCGGCATCTCGCCGATCACGCTCCCGTATGGCTTCAACCAGGGTGGAAAGGCTAGCATCCAATCCCATTTCTTTCAACTGGTTATAACGGCGACGCGCGCGCTCGTCGGGCGATGCGGTGAGAAATACCTTTAACGGCGCGGCCGGGAACACCACCGTGCCCATATCGCGACCATCGGCTAATAGGCCAGGAGCCTGGCAGAAAGCGCGTTGTTTATCCAAAAGCACTCGCCTCACTTCCGGTATCGCCGCAACCCGTGACGCCATGTTACCTGCTGATTCGGTTTGCAGGAGAGCAGATACTTCCCGGTCGCCAAGATACACCGCAACTTTATTTTGCTCATCCACCTCGAAACGTACCTGCAACAAACCAGCGACTCGACCCATTTCAACATGGTTGTTGAGGAAAATTCCCTGGCGATCAACTTCGACAGCCACTAGGCGGTACAGGGCGCCGCTATCGAGAAAATGCCAGCCCAGGTGGCGAGCAATCATGCGGCTTACTGTGCCCTTGCCGGCGCCACTGGGGCCATCAATACAAATCACGGGCACAGAGTTTACACCCAGACTCATGGCAGCTCCCGTTTTTCTTCGATGGTTAAGCCCACCTGCTTCGCGGCGCCCACAAATCCCGGGAAAGAAGTGCCGACATTGCGGCAATCACGAATCTGAATCTCGCCACTCGCCTGCAACGCCGCCATGGCGAAAGACATGGCGATTCGGTGATCGCCCTGACTATCGACGGTACCGCCGGTTAACTCCCCACCCTCGATTCTTATGCCATCGGCGGTGGGCTCCGCTTTGATTCCCAGTTGCTGCAAGCCGTCCGCCATCACTTGAATACGATCACTTTCCTTGACTCGTAATTCTTCCGCACCATCGAGCAAAGTCACTCCCTCAGCGCAGGCGGCCGCTATAAACAGCGCTGGAAATTCATCAATCGCCAGAGGAACAAGCTGTTTGGGGATGTGAATGCCATGCAGCGGACGAGAACGCACGCGCAAATCGGCCACTGGTTCGGCGCCCAGCTGACGTTGGTTGACGTATTCGATACTGGCGCCCATGCGCCGCAAAATTTCAATTACGCCGGTTCGGGTGGGATTGATGCCGACGTTGCGTAGCAACAAGTCGGAGCCCGGCGCAATGCTGGCGCCCACCAGGAAAAACGCAGCCGATGAAATATCCGCCGGCACCTGCAGTGACTTCCCGATCAAGCGGCCGCCACCACGCAAACTGGCAGTATTGCTTTGCCACTGTACAGGATACCGGAACGCACTGAGCATACGCTCCGTATGATCGCGACTGCTGCCCGGTTCGATCACTCGAGTTTCGCCCTCGGCGTACATGCCCGCCAGTAGCACGACAGATTTAACCTGGGCGCTCGCCACCGGTGATTCGTAATGGATGCCACGCAACCGCTGCCCGCCATGGATATGCAAAGGCGCAGTTCCTTGCGCTGTAGCTTCGACTTTTGCACCCATGCGGCCTAGCGGCTCAATCACACGACGCATTGGCCGGCGACTCAGCGAGGCATCACCAATCAAGGTGCAATCGAATGCCTGGGCCGATAATATGCCAGCCATCAGCCGCATGGAGGTGCCCGAGTTACCTAAATCCAAAGGCTCAGACGGCGCCTTCAAGCCATGCAGGCCAACACCATGAATGCGAATGCGACCATTATCCGGGCCTTCGATTCGCACGCCCATGGCTCGAAAAGCATCGCGGGTAGCCAGACAGTCCAGGCCATCGAGAAAACCACCCACTTCGGTTACGCCTTCGGCCAAGGCGCCCAACATAATTGATCGATGAGAAATCGACTTATCCCCCGGCACGGTGATTTCGCCCTGCAAGGAGCCGCCGGGCGACACGCCGAAATTCATCAGCGCCTCTGAGTGGGTAGAAGACTTAGTCATGAAATTTTTCCCTTGCTCGCTTGGCACGGCGGAACATTTCTTCGAGTGCTGGGCCGTCGCCTTGCGCCACAGATTGCCTGACTTGATTCAAGCCGGCGGAAAACCGATCCAACGCGGCCAATAACGGCGCTTGATTGGTCAGGCAGATGTCGCGCCACATTATCGGGTCACTGGCCGCAATCCGAGTGGTGTCGCGAAAACCACCGGCAGCATAACGCAAAATATCGATCTGTTCACCGCCCTGCGTCACGGCGTCAACCAGCGCGAAAGCCAGTAAATGGGGCAGATGACTGGTGACGGCGAGCAGCGCGTCGTGCTCTTGCACCGTCAACTGAGAGATCTCGGCCCCAGCGGCGCGCCACATGGCAGCCACCTGCTCAATGGCGACAGGTGAAGTGGCTGCCTCTGGCGTCAAAATAACTTGCCTGTGATCGAACAAAGCTGCAAACGCGGCCTCTACACCACTGCGCTCGGTACCTGCAATGGGATGCGCAGGCACAAAATTAGCCGGCAGCGCGCCAAATACCTGCTTGACAGCCTGAACCACCGCCGCCTTGGTACTGCCTACGTCGGTGATAACAGCCTTGCTATCCAGGTGATCGCGGATGGTTTGCAGGATAGTCAGCATCGCTTGAACCGGCACCGCCAGCACCACCATGTCCGCGCCCTGTACGGCCTGAGCCGGATTGCGCACATAACGATCAATCACGCCCAACTCAACCGCCCGGCGCAAGTGATCTTCGTCGCGAGAGCAGCCGACAATTTCACCACAATAGCCGGAACGGCGCAGCGCCAAAGCCAGCGATCCACCGATTAATCCGACACCGATGATACAAAGCCGGCGAATCACGTCTGGCCTACCTCCTGCCGAGCCCGCTTTAACGCAATCAACGCTCGATCATTTTGTTCCGCCAAGCCCACGCTGATACGCAAAGAATCAACTAAGCCGTAATTCCACACCGGCCTTACAATCACCCCTTGGCGCAACAAGGCGTCGTAAATTGCAGCGGCATGGGGAATCCGGAAAGTAAGAAAATTACCTACCGATGGAATGGGCCGAAATCCCATGCCACGCAGACCGTCGTTTAGTTGTTTCAACCCCGCACGATTAATCTCACAAGCCTTTGCCAAATGATTCTGATCCGCCAACGCAGCCACGGCGGCAACTTGCGCCAAGTGGTTCACATTAAACGGCTGACGCACTCGGTTGAGCAAATCAGCCACCGCAGAATGCGAGACGGCATAGCCCACTCTTAACGCCGCCAAGCCATACGCCTTGGAGAAGGTACGAGTGACAATCAAATTAGAATACTTCGATAACAAGGACATTCCATCAGGGTATTCGGCTTCGTCTACGTATTCAAAATAGGCCTCGTCCAAAACCACCGCCACCTGTGAGGGCACCGCATCAAGAAATGCCAGCAACTCGGCGCGAGTGCACCAGGTTCCCGTCGGATTATTAGGATTGGCGACAAAAATTACCGTGGTTTGATCGTCAACAGCCGCTGCCATGGCGGCAAGATCATGGCCATAGGGCTGCGCGTGACCACCAGGATGAGCGGCAACACTGCGGCCTTCAGCGCCTGTGGCACGAGTGGCCATGGCGTAAATAGCAAATGCGTGGTCGGCGTAAACCGCATTCCGACCGGGACCGAGAAACGCCCTAGCCACGAGCTCCAGGATATCATTCGAGCCATTACCCAAAGTCAACTGGGAAATATCAACGCCGAGATGGCTCGACAACGCCTGCTTTAGCTCGTAGCCATTACCATCAGGGTAAATAGCTAACTCGTCCAACACCCTCGTTATCGCCGCTTTAGCTAATGGACTGGGGCCCAAGGGACTTTCGTTGGATGCCAGCTTGATGACATCCTTTACGCCATATTGTCGCTGCAATTCGGCGATAGGCTTGCCCGCCTCGTAAGGTGACAGCCCCAGGACACCCGATTGCGCTCGGCCAACCAACGCCGACGGATCAAACATGCGCTGTTGACCTCTCATGCTGCGTGCTTTTAGAACTATTTAATAACATTCAATAAACGGGCCGGGGATAGGATCCCAGCACTTTAAAAATCATGGCTTCGCTCCGGACTTCGTCAAGCGCTTGACGCACCAAAGCATCTTCTTCATGGCCTTCGAAATCCAAGAAGAAATTATAATCCCAGGAGCTGCGCCGCGACGGTCGAGATTCTATCCTCGTCAGCGTAATTCCATGATTTGAAAAAGGCTCCAGAAGACGGTACAGAGCGCCCGGCTTATTGGCAGCCGCAAGCATCAGCGAAGTTTTATCTCGCCCCGTGGAGCGCACAGCCTCTTTGCCCAGAACTAGGAAGCGAGTGGTATTGTCTGGCTCGTCTTCAATATTCTCCGCCAACAAACCTAACCCATAAACCTCTGCTGCCTGACGAGCCGCGATGGCTGCAACTCCGGGCGTGGTAGCCGTTTGGCGCGCCGCCTCGGCGTTGCTACTAACTGCAAGTCGGTGAGCATCGGGCAGGTAAGTGTCAAGCCACTCCCGACATTGCGCCAAAGACTGGGCGTGGGCACGCACTTCTTTGATCAGCTTTAAATCGGCGGCCTGACTAAGTAGACAATGGTGAATCGGTAATTGAACCTCGCCACAAATACGCAGTGGAGAGCGGGCCAGCCTATCCAAGGTATGTGTGACGCCGCCTTCTGTCGAGTTCTCCACCGGCACCACGCCATAATTCACGCTGCCCGACTCGACTTCTCGAAACACCTCAGCAATTCCGGGCAGCGGTATGGCGTCGACGCCATGGCCAAAATGCTTATGCATCGCGCCCTGAGTGTAGGTGCCTGCCGGGCCAAAATAAGCCACTTTGACGCCGCCTTCGAGAGCCAAGCAAGCAGACATCAACTCGCGAAATAACAGGATGATGGTTTCTGTTTTGAGCGGCCCCTGGTTACGTGCCGCAACCGCATGTAAAACCTCAGCTTCTCGGGCCGGCCGATACAGCCGCGCCTCATCGCCCTGCTGGCTTTTTATTTTGCCTACATCCTGAACCAGCGTAGCGCGCTTATTCATCAGCGCCTGAAGCTGCTCGTCTACCTCGTCGATACACCGACGGATGTCCGCTAACCGCGCATCAGCTGATCCATTGGTCGGTTCTGACATAAAAAATTACAACGCCCGGACTGAAAGCACGCCTTCAATGCTGCGCAACTTATCCAGTGCCTCGGCCGGCACCGGCTTGTTGACATCCACCACGGTATAGGCGATCTCACCCCGTGATTTGTTCAGCATATCAAGGATATTGAGATTGTGACTACCAAAGGCGGAGGAAATCTGCCCCAGCATATTAGGCACGTTGGCATTAGCGATACAGATCCGATAACCATCTGTCCGTGGCAGCACGGCCTCGGGGAAATTCACCGAATTGACGATGTTGCCATTTTCGAGGAAATCTCGAATCTGCTGCGCCACCATAACCGCACAGTTTTCTTCAGCTTCGAGCGTAGACGCGCCCAGGTGTGGCAGTGCAATAACTTTGGGATGATTTTTAAACTTCACGCCCGGAAAATCACAAACATACGCGCCAATTTTGCCACTATTCAGCCCCGCTGCGATGAGGTCGTTATCAATCACACCTTCACGGGCGAAATTGAGTATCACTATTCCATCTTTAGCGCGTTTCAAAAGATCCGCCCCGAGCATATTGCGAGTGCCTTCCAGTAAGGGCACATGAAAGGTCAGAAAATCGGCCTGAGCTACTAAATCACCGATGCTTTTGGCTTGCGCCACGGCGGAGGACAGCTGCCAGGCGCTTGCGACGGTGATTTTTGGATCGCAGCCAATGACCTTCATACCCAGCGCATGAGCGGTATTGGCTACTTTGACGCCAATCGCGCCGAGGCCAATAACCCCCAGCGTGCGACCGGGCAGCTCCGTGCCAACAAAATTCTTCTTACCCGACTCCACCGCCTCATGCATGGCTTTATCATCACCATCCAGCTTACTGACAAACTGTAAGGCACCGGGAATATTGCGAGCCGCCAGCAGCATGCCCGCCAAAACCAGCTCCTTAACGGCATTGGCATTAGCCCCTGGGGTATTAAACACCGGGATACCCTTGGCGCTAAACTCGTCCACAGGGATGTTGTTAACGCCCGCGCCGGCACGGCCTACCGCTTTAAGCGAGCTGGCAATCGCCATGCCCTGCATCTTCTGGGACCGCACCAGAATGGCGTCAGCCTCCTGAATATCGTTGCCACAAACATAAGACTCCGCCGGCAGCTGTGACAAGCCTTTTTTGGAGATGTTATTGAGAGTAAGAATCCGGTACATGCAATACCCGCTAAGCGTTGTACTTAAAGTGACCGTCAGCCGCGACGGCGTTGAAAATCAGCCATGAAATCAATCAAAGCATCGACACCCGCCTCTGGCATGGCGTTATAGATGCTCGCACGCATCCCCCCCACCGAACGATGCCCCTTCAACCCAACCAACCCTTCCTTCTTCGCTTCTGCCAGGAAGTCCGCATCCAGCGATTCATCGGGAAGAATAAAGGGCACGTTCATCCAGGAGCGATCTGCCGGACTCACGGGGTTACGATAAAATCCAGAATCATCAATGGCGTCGTAGAGTTTTTTGGCTTTTGTTTCATTGCGATTCGCCATTGCACCCAGACCGCCATGACGCTTAAGCCACTGAAATACTAAGCCGGAGACGTACCATGAGTAACAAGCCGGGGTATTGTACATAGAGCCTTCGGCGGCATGCTTGGCGTAATCGCACATCAACGGCTGACCGGCCAGCGCCTGGCCAATAAGGTCTTCACGAACGATGACGATAGTCAACCCGGCCGGGCCGATATTTTTCTGTGCGCCGGCGTAAATCAGTCCGAATCGCGACACATCGATCGGCCGAGACAGCAACGTCGAGGAAAAATCAGCTACCAAAGGAACATCGCCCGCATCGGGAATCCAAGAAAATTCAACGCCACCAATCGTTTCGTTAGGCGTGTAATGCAGATAAGCCGCTTCACGATCCGTCTTCCACTCTGCCACCGCAGGCACATGGCTGAAGTTGCTCGATTTACTGCTGGCAACCACATTGACCGCACAGTATCGCTTAGCTTCAGCGATGGCTTTTTCTGACCAGGCCCCGGTATTGACGTAATCGGCTTTGTTACGGCCACGCAGCAGATTAATCGGCACCATGGCAAATTGCAGCGAGGCGCCACCCTGCAAAAACAATACCTTGTAATTGGCGGGGATGGCCAACAAATCACGCAGATCCTGCTCTGCCTGTTCAGCGATGCTGATAAACTCCTTGCCGCGATGACTCATCTCCATCACCGACATGCCGCTGCCGCGCCACTCCAGAAGCTCTTCTCTGGCTTGCGCTAATACTTCTTCCGGCAAAATAGCCGGTCCCGCGCTGAAGTTATGTACTCGTGCCATAAGATCTAAGACACCTCACGAAATAGTTAATCTGATTTAACCTAACTAACGTGACCGCAGATCAATGCGGCCATGTAAAGGCTACTCGTCTTCGCCAGCCTCTTCACCGTCCAGCTGAGCGATGCGTTCCACCGCCACCAGGCGCTCACTCCCTTCCAGACGAATCAAGCGAACACCTTGGGTATTGCGGCTCAACACAGAGATCTGCGCCACCCGGGTACGTATCAACACACCGTGCGCACTGACCATCATGATTTCGTCAGTATCGCTAACACGAATCGCCCCGACCACCTTGCCATTACGCTTACTGGTCTGGATGGCGATGACACCTTGCCCGCCTCTCGCATGACGCGGGAACTCATCGAGCGCCGTCCGCTTGCCGTAACCATGTTCAGTGATGGTGAGAATATCGCCAGCCCCGCCGATGACCATGCCAATAACGCGCTGCCCTTGCCCCAGCTTGATCCCGCGCACGCCCGTGGCTGTCCGACCCATCGGGCGAACTTCTTCTTCGTGAAAACGCCCGGCCTTGCCAGCATCCGTAAACAACATAACCTCCGAATCACCGCTGGTGACTGCGACATCAACGAGGAAGTCGTCATCACGCAGATTGACCGCAATTAAGCCACCGTTACGTCGGCGCGAGTATTCCGACAGTGGGGTCTTTTTAACGGTACCTTGGCTGGTAACCATCAAGACATATTGGTCGTCTGGATAGTCGCGGATCGGCAGGATGGCATTAATGCGCTCCTTTGCTTCCAGCGGTAACAGATTGATAATCGGCTTACCGCGCGCGGTCGGGCTGCCCTGAGGCAGCTCGTAAACTTTCAGCCAATACATGCGGCCCAAACTGGAGAAGCACAAAAGGGTGTCGTGAGTGTTGGCGATAAACAGCTTATCGACAAAATCTTCTTCCTTACTGACGGTCGCGGTTTTGCCTTTGCCACCGCGATTTTGCGCCCGATAGACATCCAGCGGCTGCGTCTTAATGTAGCCCTGGTGAGTCAGCGTAACTACTCGATCTTCAGGCGTAATCAGGTCTTCTGTGCTTAAATCCAGGTGATCGGCAACAATCTCGGTGCGCCGGGCATCCCCGTAGTTATCACGGATCATCACCAGCTCTTCGCGAATGACGTGCATCAGCCGCGACGGATTAGCGATGATTTCCATCAATTCTTTGATTTTTTCGAGTAACTCTTTG
>Ga0255311_1000081_pt1 | contig 11124 bp, 8 predicted proteins | sample EtOH4_T0_E4_meta_FD_201358 | JGI IMG/M metagenome (GOLD analysis project Ga0255311, IMG submission 201358) | Sandy soil microbial communities from University of British Columbia, Vancouver, Canada - EtOH4_T0_E4 | ecosystem: Engineered > Artificial ecosystem > Sand microcosm > Unclassified ... | reverse complement strand
GTTTCTCGACTTCCTCAAGGCGGGACTGGTCGAGCGCAAGCAGTCGAAGGTGAACTGGGATCCGGTCGACCAGACCGTGCTTGCCAACGAGCAGGTCATCGACGGCCGCGGCTGGCGCTCGGGCGCGCTGGTCGAGCAGCGCGAGCTTACGCAATGGTTCTTCAAGATCAGCGACTACTCGGAAGACCTGCTCAAGGCGCTCGACACACTCGACCGATGGCCGGACAAAGTGCGGCTGATGCAGAAGAACTGGATCGGGCGCTCGGAAGGGTTGCTGGTTCGCTTCATGCTGGACATTGCGACCACGCCGAACAAGGAAAACGAGCTGGAGATCTTCACTACGCGTCACGACACATTGTTCGGCGCCAAATTCATGGCGATCTCGCCCGATCATCCGCTTGCGCAGGCCGCGGCGAAGAAGAGCGCGAAGCTTGCCGCCTTCATCGAAGAGTGCAAGAAGATCGGCACCTCGCAGGCCGCGATCGACACCGCCGAGAAGCTCGGCTTCGATACCGGCATGAAGGCGTTGCATCCCTTCGATGCAACCTGGAAGCTCCCGGTCTACGTCGCAAATTTCGTGCTGATGGACTACGGGACAGGCGCGCTGTTTGGCTGTCCGGCGCACGATGCACGAGACCTCGAGTTTGCCAACAAATACGGTCTGGGCAATACACCGGTGGTCTGTCCGCCAAGCCAGAACCCCAAGACCTTCGTCATTACCGATGTGCCTTACGATGGCGACGGTACGATGATTAATTCGCGCTTCCTCGACGGCATGAGCAGCGAGGAAGCGAAAGAAGAAGTCGCCAAGCGTCTGGAAAGGGAAACGCGGGGAAATCGTCCGATCGCGCAACGGCAGGTGAATTACCGCCTGCGTGACTGGGGCATCTCCCGCCAGCGCTATTGGGGTTGCCCGATTCCGATCATCCACTGCGAGAAATGCGGCGTGGTGCCTGTGCCGGAAAGGGATCTGCCGGTCACCTTGCCGGAGGATGTCACCTTCGACAAACCTGGAAACCCGCTCGACCGTCACCCCAGCTGGAAAAACGTCAAGTGTCCGAAATGCGCGGGGGCGGCACGACGGGAAACCGACACGATGGACACGTTTGTCGATTCATCCTGGTACTTCGCGCGTTTTACCGATCCCTGGATCACGACGTCGCCCACCCAACGCAAGACTGTCGACGAATGGCTTCCTGTCGATCAATACATCGGCGGCATCGAGCACGCCATTTTGCATCTGCTTTACTCGCGATTCTTCACGCGCGCGATGCGTAAATGCGGCCTGGTGGGGATGGACGAGCCTTTCGCCGGATTGTTCACGCAAGGCATGGTCGTGCACGAGACCTACCGCGCGAGGAACGGCGAGTGGATCGAGCCCGCAAATGTAAAGATAGAAGGCATCGGGGATGCGCGGCGGGCAATCGTTGCCGCGACCGGCGAGCCTGTTGAGATCGGCTCCATCGAGAAGATGTCGAAATCGAAGAGGAATACGGTCGACCCTGACGATATTATCGCCGCATACGGCGCGGACACGGCGCGATGGTTCATGCTTTCGGATTCGCCGCCCGACCGTGACGTGATCTGGACTGAAGAAGGCGTGCAGGGTGCCTGGCGTTTTGTGCAACGCCTATGGCGGCTCGTCGGCGAAATTGCCAATATTCAGGCGCCGGTCGCGCGGCCGCAAAATTTTGGCGAGCCCGCGATAAAAGTGCGCAAGGCCGCCCATCGTGCGCTTGCTCACGTCTCCGAAGACATCGACAAATTGCGTTTCAACCGCTGCGTCGCCCATATCTACGAGTTTGCCAATGCCCTCGGCGACGCAATCGGCAACGTCGAAAAGGCGCCAGATGACGGGCTTAGTTGGTCACTGCGTGAAGCCGGCGATATTCTAGTCCAGCTGTTTCACCCAATGATGCCGCATCTTGCCGAGGAATGCTGGGCGGCGCTCGGCCACAAGACGCTGGTTGCGAGTGAAGATTGGCCAAAGGTCGAGTCCCAATTGCTGATTGAGGACACCATCACGCTCCCGATCCAGATAAACGGCAAAAAACGGGCCGAAGTGACCATCAATCGCAAGGCGACGAATGGAGAGATAGAGGCTGCCGTTCTCGCCCTCGATGCGGTAAAAAAGGCCCTGGGGGGCCAAAGCCCGAAAAAGGTCATTGTCGTCCCGCAAAGGATTGTCAATGTCGTCGTCTGATACCAGGCGTCTCGCCAGGATATTTGTCGCTCTGGTCCTCGCCGGCCTGACAGCCGGATGTTTTCAGCCGCTTTACGCCGAGCGGCCCACTTCCACTGGCACCACCGGCGTTGCGGCCCGGCTGAGCAGCGTCGACGTCGCTTCAATCGACGCACCGAGCGGCAGCCGCCTTGCCCGTGTCAGCTCGGGTGTGCGCAGTGAATTGATTTACGATCTCACCGGCGGCGCAGGCGGTGCTTCGCCATTCTATCGCTTGAATGTGCGCCTGAGCGCAACACAGCTCCAGATCATCGTCGACATCAATACAGGGCGGCCCGACGTCAACAATTATGGCATCGATGCGACCTATACCTTGACCGAGATTGCGACCGGTAAATCGGTCGTCAAGGGTCAAACCTTCGCCCGCGTGTCCTATAATATCCCTGGCCAGGAGCAGCGGTTCGCGGGCGAGCGTGGGCTGCGTGACGCGGAAGATCGCGCCGCCAAGGAAATTGCCGAGAACATCCGGAACCGGCTGGCCTCGCATTTTGCAGCCGGCACCTGATGATGAACTTTTGGCGCCGGCCGGCCACGCGATGACGAGCAAATGACTGCAATCAAAGCCGCCGACATCGACCGCTTCATCGCCAAACCAGACAGCAATCAATCGATCGTGCTTGTGTTCGGGCCTGATGCGGGCCTAGTGCGAGAACGCGTGGACGCCCTCGTGCGGGCGTCAGTCGATGATCCCAGTGATCCTTTCACATTCGTACGCATCGATGGCGACGAGCTTGCCGGCAATCCCTCACGTTTGGTTGAGGAGGCTCACACGGTCCCGTTGTTCGGGGGCCGCCGCGCGGTACTGGTTAAGGCCGGATCAAGAAACATCGCGCCCGCGGTCGAAACTGTCGTCGCGGCGCCGTCGACCGAATGCCGCATAATAATCGAGGCAGGAAATCTCGGAAAAAGCGCGCCATTGCGTGCGCTTTGTGAAAAGGCAAAGTCGGCCGCAGCCCTCCCCTGCTACGCGGACAATGAACGTGCCTTGATTCAACTTATCGATGACGAATTGCGCACCGCTGGCCTGACGATTGAAGGCAATGCTCGTAAGGCCTTGATCGAGCTTTTGGGTAGTGACCGACTTTCATCGCGCAACGAAATCCGCAAACTGACGCTTTACGCACGCGGAAAGCCAAGCATCGAGCTCGCCGATGTCACTGCGGCGGTTGCCGATGCTTCGGAAATTGCACTCGATGGCGTCGTCGATGCTGCTTTTGCCGGTCGCACCGGAGAGGTCGATAATGAATTCTCCAAAGCACGCGCCGGCGGCTCTTCCCCGGCTGCGATCATTTCGGCTGCGATTCGGCAGGTTGCAAGCCTGCACAAAATGATGTTGGCCATCGAAGGTGGCGATACCATCGAGTTCGCAATGAAGCGTGCCGCGCCGCCCGTGCATTTCACGCGTGAACCAAAAGTGGGCGAGGCATTGCGCGCATGGACGCTGCCGCGGTTACTGCGTGCCATGGATCAACTGGCCGAAGCTTCCCTGGATATTCGGCGCAATGCACCCTTGGCGGATGCAATCGCGCAACGAACGCTGCTCTCACTTGCGATGAACGCCCGTAAAAGGGCCTAAATTCAGCGGTGCCGCAGAGCCCCCTGCTTAAATCGCATTACTTCCGAAACGCCAATGTGAATTGTCGTCTTTAGAACTGATCAAGGCTTTTGCATTAAATTTTCAAGGGCGATCTGCTCCCAATTTAGCAAGCGGCATCGGAATTGCAGACCTTCCAGGCCCAGCGAACTATCGCCCGTTCGAACGAGCCTCGCTCGCAATTCTGGCACGTGGCAATCGTCACCTCGTTCTTCGTCATCGTTCTCGGCGCAAGCCTGTTTCTCGGCACCGTAATGGTGATCGGCACGTTTCACGGCGTCGATCCCGCAAACGAACTAACGGCCAATGGGCGGGCCGGGCGGATTGCCCGCACTTTGCAGGACGGCACGCTGTGCCACTACATGATTTTCGACAACAAGACCGCACAAACGGTCGAAGACCGCATAGGTCGCTGTGATGAGAACAAACCTAAGCCGAAACAGGAAAAACCTGCGACGTTCACATGGGGCAGATAATCGCCGCTGCCCTATAGATTGAGTTGATAACTGTGCGGCACCCAGCGATAGCCGCCCTGCCCTTTTTCCACAAAGCCAATGCCAGGAAAGGGCATGTGAAAGCCCGCGACAAACAACTTTTCGGCTGTAAGCATGTCGAGCATTCGCTTACGAGTGGCGACAGCCTTGTCCTTGTCGTCATCCATCTCGAAATGCCACTCCGGTCGCTGCACGGCCATTACGTACTGCGTGAACGTGTCGGCGGTGAGCATGATCCGCTTGCCGTTACTTTCGATATGGAAAGCAAGCAATCCAGGAGAATGACCCGCGGCATCGACTGCCGTAATGCCGGAGACAACTTCGTCGCCCGGCTTGATGAAGGTCGACCGGTCGGCCAAAGGCAGACATATCTTTACATATAGCTCTCGATTGAATTTCCGCGCTTCCCGTACGTTTTCGCCGCGTTTCCAGAAATCGAAATCCGCGGCGCCAAAGACATAGCGGGCTTTCGGAAATACCGGTTTGCCTCCCTCTGTCAGCCCACCGATGTGGTCGGGATGGCCATGGGTAAGGACAATCACATCGATGTCTTCTGGCTTGTAGCCAGCAGCCGCCAGCCGCTCCACGGTTTGTCCTGGCGGCAGCCGCTTGCTGAGCTGCTCGTATTCGCGTGGCAGCGCACCATTACCCGTGTCGAACAGGATGAGCTCCTGTCCTGTATTAACGATTGTCGGAATGTTCGGATGCTCAAATCGCTGGGTGTCGATATTGTTCGCGCGCGCCAGGGCATGCACGTCATCTACCGAGGCGTTGGCTCCATAGTGGGGATGCAACCCATCACGGATGGCCTTCGCGTCCAAAACCGTGGCGACTTCGAAGTCGCCGAGCTTGAAGCGATAAATTGCCGGCTGCAGTTCGCCTCTTATTGATGCTGCCACCTTGGATGCCCCCCTTTACATTGCTGTGCGCTGCAGTCGCCAGCACGCGCGGCTATTGAACATTTTCGTTCAATTTGTCCGATTGCGTTGACGCTCGATGCATTATTTGAAGCAAAAGCGCAAGTTCCTTCTCGCCCGAACCACGTTTCAATGAAACGACGCAGATCGTCAACCTTCACGCATACGCGCCGACGAAACGGTGACTTTTGCGGTCGGCAAGCCGTTCTGAAATCTCGCCCGTTTGCGAAGCTGGAAATGCGATGCGGCGCATTTACTTAAAACTCTAAGAGCAATTTCGCGAAGCATTTTACGCGCGTTTTATAAGCCATCGGTACAGCATTACGTCGAAAGTTATTCAACTGCCGACGGTGTTGATGGCCCCGCCAGCGTTGTTTCTCCCGCTCAATGCAATCCGAAAATTGCTTTCCGCAAAGCACGGAGAAGCGCTGATCGTACCGTTGCTTGCCGCCGCGTTGCTGTTCGCGATGGTTTGGGACGATCTCGAAGCCGGTTTCTCAGCAGCGATAGCTTCGATGCAGACGGAGGCCAATGTCGGATCCGTCGTATTGTCATTTACACATGCCGGATCTTCGGCGGCTGGCGATTCCGAACTGGTTTTTCTGGTCGATTTCGATGCAAGTCGCGAGACGTGCGAATTGGAAGGCGCGGCGGCATTGTCTCCTTTCAATCTTGCAGCGATAAGCGACACTGCAACGACCGGTCTTGTTCCGCTGCAGGCGGATCCCGCCGCACATCAGTCGGCAGACCTCATTTTTGCGAAGCTCGGTAGCAACGGCACAAACGTCGTTTCTTATACGCGTATGGAGATGGTGTCGAAATTCTCGGCAGCATATCGGTCAATTCTGAAATTGGCGGCCATGGTGGGCTTGCCGCGCATCCAGGAAGAAGCCGTCCTTTCCCGCACGACAATTGTTGGCACGATTTCAACCTACAATCCTTATCGGGACGGCAAGGAGGAAGGTAGCGCCCAGACAGCTTCGGGCGAGTTGTACGATCCCTCAGCATGGACCGCTGCAATCCAAACCGGGCTACGAAATCAATTTGGCGGCGTGCGCTATGGCAGGCTCTACCAGCCGACCTACGCTCTCGTTGCGAGCGGTGAAAAACGATTGATTGTTAAGATCAACGACGTTGGTCCGCTAAAAGCAGGCCGCGTGCTCGATCTCAATGAGCGCAGTATGCGCTATTTTGATCCGTTCCTCGTGCAAGGTCTCATTCAGGATGTGAAGATCACATTATTGCCTGGCGAAGACTGGCCGACCGGCCCAGTTGGCGAGGCCTATGCAATTGATTTCGACGCCGCAAGGCGGCAGCGCCCTGATGGGTTCGCCAATGAGGAGGGGGAACTCGCCAATATGCGCGCCAGGCTTGATCATATGACAGAGCCCGACATGAAGGCAGATGCCCGCGTCGAAGTAAGGCTGAGTGGCGGTTAAAGCCCTAACCGCCCAGCTTCTTTAGGACCGCATCGAGCTGTTCCAAATTGCGGTACTTGATGCGCAATGTCCCGCTTTCGCCACGGTGATCGACGCTGACATCGAGCCCCAGCGCATTGGAGAGCCGTCGCTCAAGCGCACGAGTATCGGGATCTTTTGGAATATTGACGACAAAGCCCTTGGCCTCGCGACGCATGTCGCGGAGCTGGGCTGCAACGTCCTTGCGCATGTCGGCTTCCAGATCGCGAACGCTCCAGCCCTTGTCGATGATCTCATGTGCGATCAGTTCGGCATTAGGCTGTCCGACCAGGAGCCGCGCATGTCCTGCCGAAATTTTTCCGCTGCGGACCAGCTGCTTCACAGGCTCAGACAATTTCAGCAGGCGGATCGTATTCGCGATGTGCGGCCTGCTTTTGCCGACGATCTGCGCGACTTCCTCCTGCGTGCGATTGAAGTCGTCCATGAGCGCAAGATAACCGGTCGCCTCCTCGATCGGATTGAGATCGGCGCGTTGCACGTTTTCGATGATGGCGTATTCAAGGGACTGCGCATCATTTGCTTCGACGACTGCAAGTGGGACATCGTGAAGTCCCGCGCGTTGCGCCGCGCGCCACCGCCGCTCGCCGGCGATGATCTCGAAGTTGTCGCCCTTGAGCGCGCGCACGACGATCGGTTGGATAATGCCGCGCTCGCGGATTGAAGTGGCAAGCTCATCGAGCTCATCCTCGGTGAACAGCCGTCTTGGATTGCGCGGATTAGGTTGCAGATTTTCGATCGGCGCACGACGAGGTTTGCGTCCACTGTCGGCGAGGGGGGATTCGTCACCGACATCGCCGATCAGCGCAGCAAGGCCACGCCCCAATCGCGAGTGATCTGCCATCGCCGCTCCTGAATTCCGTGCCACGCTATCCCTTTCCGCGTTTGTTGACCATTCCGGTGCGCGTGCGACCGCGCACTACCCTGCCTTCAAAGCCTTCTCTCGCTGGATGATCTCGGTCGCAAGACGCAGATAGGCTTCGCTGCCCACGCATTTAAGGTCGTAGACGAGCACCGGCTTGCCGTAAGACGGCGCTTCCGAGATGCGCACGTTGCGTGGGATTATAGTCTCATAGACTTTGTTTCCCATGAACTGGCGCACATCGGCGACAACCTGGTTGGAGAGATTATTGCGCGAGTCATACATCGTCAGCACGATGCCATGGATCGACAGCGTCGGATTAAGGGTCGTCTTGACTTGCTCGACGGTTTTCAAAAGCTGCGACAGACCTTCGAGCGCGAAGAACTCGCACTGCAGCGGGACGAGAATCGAATCCGCGGCCGCCATCGCGTTGACTGTCAGCAGGTTGAGCGATGGCGGACAGTCGACAAGCACATAAGTGAAATCGTAAGGGCGCGCACCGGTGTTGAGCTGGCGAAGCGCATTGCGCAGACGGAACGCCCGGTCGCGCTGTTGGCCGATCTCAAGTTCGAGACCGGACAGATCGAGCGTCGACGGCGCAATATAAAGTTGTGGCACTGACGTCTGCAGGACCGCATCGCGCATCGGCGCGGCGCCGGTCAGCACGTCGTAGGTCGATGTCCGGCGCGATTTGCGCTCGATGCCGAGGCCCGTTGAGGCGTTACCCTGCGGGTCGAGGTCCACGATCAGCACATGCTCGCCGATGGCGGCGAGCGCCGTACCGAGGTTGATTGCAGTCGTGGTCTTGCCGACCCCACCTTTCTGGTTGGCAATCCCGAGGACCCGCGGTCGGGCGGAATCTGATTTGACGGCCGGTTTGCCGAAAGCAACGACCGGCGTGTCGGCTGGCTGATTTGAAGCAGGGCTCTCGGTCATGGCAGCTTTCCGTTGATGGGCCGGTGGCCTTGCAGGCCCCCCGAATCCGCCCAAGCCTGATCTGGCGCTCTATCGAGCCTCGAGACCGCGAATCAGAACGATCGAACCTTCGGGACTGGTCTTGCTGGGCACTTTTGAGGCTTCGAGTCTCCAATATTTAGCGGCTTCGGTCAATTCAACGTCTACATCTTGACCCTTGGGAAAGAGTCCGATCGCGCCCCGCGAAATGAAAGGAAACGCCTGATCGCACAGTGTTTTCAATGGGGCCAGCGCGCGCGCGGTAACGGCATCAATGGGTTCTGCACAGCTTTCCCCAAATTTCTCCGCGCGAATCGCATGCACGACGGCCGGCGCCCCGATCGCCCTCACCGCCTCCCGCAGAAATGCGGCCTTTTTTCCATTACTTTCAATGAGATGGACACGCGTCCTGGCCTCGTCAGCGAGCGCGCAGGCGACCACCATGCCTGGGAAGCCACCACCAGAACCAAGGTCGACCCAGGTTCGCGCCTGTGGCGCCAGCGGCAAGAGCTGGAGTGAATCGGCGACGTGGCGTGTCCAGATTTCACCGACCGTCGACTTTGCGATCAGGTTCAGTCTGTCTTGCCATCGCAACAGAATTTCGACGAACAGGTCGAGGCGGTTTTGTGTTTCACGTGAAACAGGAAACAGGGCGAGCGCCCGCGCCTTGTCGGCAGAGAGATCTCGAGCCCCCTGCCCGCTCTTGCTCACGCCAATTTCGCTGAAGCTTTTTTGCCGCGCCGGACATGCGCCACGAGCAATGTGAGCGCCGCTGGCGTGACGCCGTCGATGCGGCCCGCATGACCGATGGTGCGCGGCCGGTGCGCTTGCAATTTCTGCTTCATTTCATTTGAGAGTCCGGGCAGCGTCGTGAAGTCGAAGTCATCCGGCAGTTCGAAGCTTTCGTCGCGCCGATATGCTGCGATGTCCGCCGCCTGGCGCGAAAGATAGACATCGTACTTCGCGTCGATCTCGATCTGCTCGGCGATTTTCGGTGCAAGCTCAGCGAAGCGCGGCCAGATTTTTGCCAAGTGTGTGACCGTTACGCTCGGATACGACAACAGTTCGAATGCTGTGCGCCGCTGACCGTCTTTGTTCAACGACAGACCGTGGCGTTCTGCCTCCTTCGGTGTGAGTGAAACTGAGTTGGCAAATTCGCGCGCGTCGGTCAGCGCTGACTTTTTTTCTTTGTGCATGCGCGCACGTTCGGCACCAACGCAGCCGATTGAAATTCCCTTGTCAGTCAAGCGCTGATCGGCATTGTCGGCGCGTAACTGCAATCGATACTCAGCGCGCGATGTGAACATTCGATACGGTTCGCTTACGCCCCGCGTCACGAGATCGTCGATCATCACGCCAAGATACGCTTCCGCGCGATCGATGACGATTCCATCGCCCTCGCCTGCCAAAGCAGCCGCGTTGAGACCAGCAAGAAGTCCCTGTGCCGCAGCCTCTTCGTAGCCCGTGGTGCCGTTGATCTGACCTGCGAGAAATAATCCGCGCAGTTTTTTGGTTTGGAGTGTTGGTGTAAGTCCGCGCGGATCGACGTAGTCGTATTCGATTGCATAGCCAGGGCGAATGATGCGCGCGTTTGTCAGTCCGGGAATTGTGGCGACGAGCGCGTGCTGGACGTCTTCGGGAAGCGATGTCGAAATTCCGTTTGGATAAACGGTGTGATCATCGAGACCTTCCGGCTCCAGGAAAATTTGGTGGCCGTTGCGATCGCCGAACTTCACGATCTTGTCTTCGATCGACGGACAATAACGCGGACCGCGGCTTGCGATCTGTCCCGAATACATGGGCGAACGGTGAACGTTGTCGCGGATGATCTTGTGCGTGGATTCGGAGGTGCGCGTGATTCCGCATTTGATCTGCGGGTTTTCAATTTGCGTGGTGAAGAGTGAAAACGGCTCGGGTGGATTGTCGCCCGGCTGCATTTCAAGCGCGGACCAATCGATTGTCCGGCCGTCGAGGCGCGGTGGCGTTCCAGTCTTCAAGCGGCCAAGCGCTAGTCCGAGATTTGTCAGCGTGCGCGAAAGACCCATGGCGGGCGCTTCGCCGACGCGTCCCGCCGGGATTTGTTTTTCGCCGATGTGAATGAGACCGCGCAAAAAAGTGCCGGTCGTGAGAACCACCGCGTCGGCTGCAATTTCACGGCCGTCCGCGAGCCGGACGCCGCTTGTGCGACCCGATTCGATCAGAAGATCGTCGGCTTCCGCCTCGACTATTTCGAGGTTTGGGACGGCCCGGATCGCAGTTTGCATCGCTTGGGCATAGAGCTTCCGGTCGGCCTGGGCTCGCGGGCCACGTACAGCCGGACCTTTGCGGCGATTGAGGACACGAAACTGAATGCCGCCAAGATCAGCGATTCGGCCCATAAGGCCGTCCAAAGCGTCGATTTCCCTGACCAGATGGCCTTTCCCAAGCCCGCCAATGGCGGGATTACAGGACATAGCGCCGATAGTGCCAAACCGGTGGGTTATGAGGGCCGTTTTTGCGCCCATACGGGCCGCCGCAGCCGCGGCTTCACAGCCGGCGTGGCCGCCGCCAACAACAACGACGTCGAATCGATGCGCCATCAATACC
>Ga0255311_1000080_pt1 | contig 11162 bp, 12 predicted proteins | sample EtOH4_T0_E4_meta_FD_201358 | JGI IMG/M metagenome (GOLD analysis project Ga0255311, IMG submission 201358) | Sandy soil microbial communities from University of British Columbia, Vancouver, Canada - EtOH4_T0_E4 | ecosystem: Engineered > Artificial ecosystem > Sand microcosm > Unclassified ... | reverse complement strand
CCCATTCGTCGTCGAACATCGGCACGACCAGTTCCTCGAACTCCTCGCCGGACTGCTTGACGGCCAGCCAGCCGCGCATCGACCAGCTCGAGTAGGCACGGTTGCCGATGATCAGCTTGAGCATTCTTTCTTCCTGCTTCCGTCACCCTGAACTCGTTTCAGGGTCCATTTCTCCGCCCGCGCCGCATTTCACGAGAATGGATGCTGAAACAAGTTCAGCATGACGCCCTGAGCGTCATTCGGTCGCTGCGAGGATCGCAGTCCTCAACTCGGCGATGCCGCTACCGGTTTCGCTCGATGTCGTGAAGATGTCCGGATGCGCGGCCGGGTGTTTCGCGGCGCGGCCCGCGGTCTCGGCCAGCAGCGCCGCCAGTTCGGTCTGCTTCACCTTGTCGGCCTTGGTCAGCACCACATGATAGCTGACCGCCGCGTCGTCGAGCATCTCCATCACGTCCTCGTCGACCGGCTTCAGGCCGTGGCGGGCGTCGACCAGCACCAGCGCGCGCTTCAGCACCGCGCGGCCGCGCAAATAGTCGTTGATCAGGAAGCGCCAGCGCTTGACCATGTCCTTGGGCGCTTCGGCGAAGCCATAGCCGGGCATGTCGACCAGCCGCAGCCTGAGCGGCTTTCCGACCTCGAAGAAATTGAGCTCCTGCGTGCGCCCCGGCGTGTTCGAGGTGCGCGCCAGCGTCTTGCGGTTGGTGACCGCGTTGATGAGCGAGCTCTTGCCGACGTTCGAGCGGCCGGCGAAGGCGACCTCGGGCACCGTCGGGTCAGGCAGGAACTGTAGCCCCGGCGCCGACTTCAGGAACTCGATCGGTCCCGCGAACAGCTTGCGGGCGCGCTCCCCGACGTCCTCGGCGGCCTTGGTCACGGCGGCCTTGGTCATGTGGTGACGGGATGGGTGTCGGACAGATGCAGCCCGAAGCGCCGGTACAGCCACCACTGTTGGAGGATGGTGAGGACGTTGCTGGTCACCCAGTAGAGCTGCAGTCCGCTGGCGAACGGCGCCATCACGAACATCATCACCCACGGCATGATCGCGAAGATCTGCTGCTGGGTCGGGTCCATCTGCTGCGGGTTCAACTTGAACTGCAGCCACATGGTGATCCCGAGCAGGATCGGCAGCACTCCCAGCGCGAGGAAATGCGGCGGCGTGAATTGCAGCAGTCCGAACAGATTGAGCGGGGTCAGCGGGTCGGGCGCGGAAAGGTCCTTGATCCACGCGATAAACGGTTGATGGCGCATTTCGACCGACACCAGCAGAACCTTGTAGAGCGCGTAGAACACCGGGATCTGGATCAGGATCGGCAGGCAGCCGGCGGCGGGGTTGATCTTCTCGGTCTGGTAGAGCTTCAAGATCTCCTGCTGCTGCTTGGCCTTGTCGTCCTTGTAGCGCTCCTGGATCGCCTTCATCTTGGGCTGCACCTTGCGCATCGCCGCCATCGACTGGAATTGCTTCTGGGCGATCGGGAACATTAGCCCGCGGACGATCAGGGTCAGGCAGATGATCGCGACGCCGAAATTGCCGGTCGTCTTGAACAGCCACATCAGGAGGTCGAAAATCGGCCGCATGAACCATTCGAACCAGCCCCAGTCGATCGACTTGGAGAGCTTCGGGATGCCCATGTCCTCGTAGCGGTCGAGCACCGATTTTTCCTTGGCGCCGGCGAACAGCCGCGTCTCGGTGGTGATCGACTTGCCCGGCGCGACGACGATCGGCGAGCGCGCAAAATCGGCCTGGTAGGCGCCGTTGGGGGCCTTGCGGAAGCTCGCCGCGATGCCCGTGTCCTGCGACGGCGCCAGCGCGGTCAGCCAGTATTTGTCGGTGAACCCGAGCCAGCCGCCGTTGCTGTCGAAATGGTCGCCGTTGGCGCCGGCCTCGTCGAGGTCCTTCCAGTTTATGTTGTAATTGGCCGCGCCGTTCAAAAAGGCGATCGGCCCGACGTGCATCGTCCAGCCGTCGGGGTCGGGCGATTTGGTGGCGCGGCTGACGAGGCCGTAGGGGCGCACCGCGATGGCGCCGGTCCCGGCGTTGGCGACACTCTGCTTGACCGTGAACAAATAATAATCGTCGACCGAGATGGTCTGCTCGAAGCGCTGGCCGGTCGGGCTGGTCCAGCTCAGGGTCACCGGCCGGCCGGGGGTCAGCAGCGGCGCGCTGGCGGCCCATACGGCATCGGGGCCGGGGGCGGGAAGGCCTTCGCCGGTCCAGCCGAAGCTGGCGAAATAGCCGCCGACCGTCCCTGCCGGCGACAGCAGGCGGACCGGCGGCGACTTTTTGTCGATGGTCTGGCGCTCGCGCAGCAGCACCAAATCGTCGATGCGCGCGCCCTGGAGGTTGATCGACCCCTGCAGGCTCGGCGTCTCGATCCGCACCCGCGGCGTCGAGCCGAGGACGATGGCGCGGTTCTTGAGCGCCTGCGGCCGGTCGGCGGCGACGTCGGCCGGCTGGGCAACCGGCCTGGCCTTGCCGTTCTCGACTTTCACCGTCTGCGGGCCGGCGGTCGGCAGGAACATAGGTGAAATCAGCGTCCAGCCGAGCAGCACCAGGGCGCTCAGCATGATGGCGAGGAGCATGTTCTTATTGTCGGTCAATTGGGAAACCTCGTCATGGAACTGGCCTTGTCATGGGACTGGATCATGGCCTTGGCCGCCCCACGGATGGCAACGGAAGATGCGCTTGAGCGCCAGCCAGCTGCCCTTGGCGGCCCCATAGCGCGACAAAGCCGTGATCGCATAGGCCGAGCAGGTCGGCGTGTAGCGGCAGCTCGGCGGCAGGACCTTCGACGGGCCCAGCTGCCAGCCGCGGGCGACGGCGATCAGCAGCCGGGCGATCATCGGCGAAGCTTGTCCAGGGCGCGGTCGAGATCCTCGCGCAGCAGCGCGAAGTCGCGCTCGATGCCGCCCGAGCGGCCGATCAGCACATGGTCGCAGCCGGCAAAGCCGCCGCTAGGCAGGAATTCGCGGGCGAGCGCGCGTAAACGCCGCTTCATCCGGTTGCGGACGACCGCGCCGCCGATTTTCTTGGTGACGGTGAAGCCGACGCGCTTGGCCGCGTCGCCGTCGGCGCGGTCGCGGACCTGGAGGACGAAACCCGGAGTCGAGGCGCGACGCCCGCCGTTGGCGGCGAGGAAGTCGGCGCGCTTCCTAAGCGTGACTAGGCGCTGAGCTTCTTGCGGCCGCGCGCCCGGCGCGCCGCGAGGACCTTGCGGCCGCCGACCGTCGCGCTGCGATGACGGAAGCCGTGGCGCCGCGCGCGGACGAGATTGCTTGGCTGAAAGGTGCGCTTCATCGCTCATGCCTTAGAAGTTCAATGAAAAAGGGCCGCCGATGGGGCAGCCGCTGTCGTGTGCGCCGATAATGGAGGGGCCCGGCGAAGTCAATTGTCGAGACCCTTTCGCGGCGGATCGAAGGACTGCACCTCGGCCTTGCGGACCGCTTCGCGGCGCTGCGCGCTGCGGCGTCTCAGGCCCCAGTCCATCCAGTGGCCCGCCTTGGGCTGCCACCGCTTGAACCGCACATAGCGGCGCTTCGCCCACATACTGGTCTTCAACACCAGCGCGAGGCCGGGCACGATGAAAAATACGCCGCCCGGGCCGGGCAGCGGCGCGACGACGAACCCGGCGATGATCAGCACCACGCCGAGCCCGAACATCCCCCACTCGACGATCGGACTGTCGATGAACCGTTTCCATTGTGCACGCGTGATCATGATCGCCGATGTGGTTGGCGACGCGCGCACATGCAAGGCGCTTGTGGCAAGGCGCTTGTGGATAGGTGTGCGTAAGGCGTAGGTGGTCGCGCCGAGCTAGGGGGAAACCCTGAATACCGAATTCCGGTCGGCTGCCGCGGCCCCGATCCGATGGGCGCTGGCGGGATGACCGCGACCGTCGCCACCGTCGCTTACCTCGGCCTCGAAGCGAGAGCCGTCGAAGTCCAGGTCCAGCTCTCGTCGGGGCTGCCGGCGTTCGTCATTGTCGGCCTGCCCGACAAGGCGGTCGCCGAAAGCCGCGAACGCGTCCGCGCGGCGCTGGCGGCGATCGGCCTCGCGCTGCCGCCGCGGCGAATCACCGTCAACCTGTCGCCCGCCGACCTGCCCAAGGAAGGCTCGCACTTCGACCTGCCGATTGCTTTGTGCCTGCTGGCGGCGATCGGCGCCGCCGACGCCGAAAGCCTGTCGCACTATGTCGCGGTCGGTGAGCTCAGCCTCGACGGCCGCATCGCCGCCTCGCCCGGGGTGCTGCTCGCGGCGCTGCATGCGTCGGCCAACGACAAGGGGCTGATTTGCCCGGCGGTCCAGGGCAGCGAGGCGGCGTGGGCCGGCGAGCTCGAGGTCGCCGCCGCGCCGGACCTGCTGGCGCTGCTCGCGCATTTGAAGGGCACCGCGCTGCTCGCTCCGCCGGTGGAGGCCGAGGTCGAGCCGCTCGGCCACGGCCCCGACCTCGCCCAGGTCAAAGGCCAGGAAGTCGCCAAGCGCGCGCTCGAAATCGCCGCCGCCGGCGGGCACAATCTCTTGATGAGCGGGCCGCCGGGGGCTGGCAAGTCGCTGCTCGCCGCCTGCCTGCCGCGGATCCTGCCGCCGCTCGAGCCGTCGGAAGCCTTGGAAGTGTCGATGGTCGCGTCGGTCGCCGGCGAGATGAATGGCGGCAAAATCCGCCGCCGCCGCCCGTTCCGCTCGCCGCACCACTCGGCGTCGATGCCGGCGCTGGTCGGCGGCGGCTTGCGCGTCCGCCCGGGCGAGATCAGCCTCGCGCATCTCGGCGTGCTGTTCCTCGACGAATTGCCCGAATTCCAGCGCGCGGTGCTCGATTCGCTCCGCCAGCCGCTCGAGACCGGGAGCGTCAGCGTCGCGCGCGCCAACACCCATGTGACTTTCCCGGCGCGGGTCCAATTGGTCGCGGCGATGAACCCGTGTCGCTGCGGCCATCTCGGCGATCCGGCGCTCGCCTGCAGCCGCGCGCCGCGCTGCGCCGCCGACTACCAGGCCAAGGTCTCCGGGCCGCTGCTCGACCGCATCGACCTCCACGTCGACGTCCAGGGAGTGTCCGCGGCCGACCTCACTTTACCACCGCCGGCCGAAGGCAGCGCCGAAGTGGCGTCGAGGGTGGCGGAAGCGCGCGCGGTGCAGTCGCGGCGCTACGACGGCTGCGGCGTCCGCACCAATGCCGAGGCCGACGGCGAGCTGCTCGACCGCGTCGCGACGCCCGACGATCCGGGCCGCAAGCTGCTCGCCGACGCCGCCGCGGCGATGCGGCTGTCGGCGCGCGGCTTTCATCGCGTGATGCGCGTCGCGCGCACCATCGCCGACCTCGCCGGGGCCGAGCAGGTCGGCCGGATCCACATCGCGGAGGCGCTCAGCTACCGCCGCCAGGCGCCCCGGAACTGACTATTCATTGACTATTCGGGTGGGTCGAATGGGGGGTCGTGGTCGTCCCAGACCTGGTGTTCGGCCCAGACCTCCTGTTCGGCATCGTCGATCGCCTTGAGGGCTTCACCGAAGCGGACCGTGTGCCGGCCCGACAGGAAAGATCGGGGAGGGCCGGGCGCATCGACTTCGCCCCGCTGGACCAGCCCGAGGACGATCATGCGTTCGCGCTCGGTCATGCGCTTTCCGCGTAGGCGGCTTCGGGGATGATGTTCACGGCATGCTTGAACGGCAAGCTGTAGACGATCGTCCCGCTGTCATCCTCGGCGTCGATCCGGAAGCGGAAGTCGAGGACTCCCTCGCGGATGTCGCCGGTCATCAGGTCGCGCGCGGCGATCAGCACCGCCTTGCGCAACGCCTCGGTGCTTGGAAATTCCAGGCCTTCGGGGTCCAGGATTTGCTCTGTGCCATCGCGCAGATGCATGTAATAGCGAGCCACGGGTCGCTCCTTCCTGCAGGCGGGAGCGCAATTGGTCTCTCAGCCGCCGAGGCCCGATAGCCTTGCTCGGCGATGGCCGAACCTAGCACAAGAGATGTTATAAATCTATGTTTCATTTGGCTTTGGGCGCGGGAACGAACATGATTGGAAACATGTGTTAAGGCCGGCGCAATGCGAGCCGGTCTAACAGGGTGCTGGCGACCGAGTGTGCATCGTGCTCCCGCCCACAGCCTGCGGGAGACGCGCTTTGAATGATTCCGCCCTCCTGCAAACGCCATCCGCGGCGCTCGAGCCGCTGGCTCGGAAGCTTTCCTATTGGCACAAGCTCGACGCCGCCGACCGCGCGGCGGCGCTCGCCTTGCCGCATGTCGTGAAATCGGTCGAGCAGCATCATTACCTGGTCCGCGAGCACGATCGCCCGACCCATGCCTGCCTGCTGCTTTCGGGCTTTGCCATCCGCCACAAGATCGTCGGCGGCGGCTACCGGCAGATCGTCGCCATCCATTTGAAGGGCGAGATGGTCGACCTGCAGAATGCGCTGCTCGGCAATGCCGACCACAGCGTCCAGATGCTTACCGCCGGCCAGGTCGCGCTGATTCCCCGCGAGGAGATCGTCCGCATCGCCTTCGAGCGTCCGGCGGTCGGCCGGGCGCTGTGGCTCGATACGTTGGTCGACGCCTCGATCTTCCGCGAGTGGATCGCCAATGTCGGGCGACGCGACGCGCGCACCCGGATCGCCCATGTGCTCTGCGAGTTCGCGCTGCGGCTCAAGGTCGCCGGGCTGGGCGAGCAGAACGGCTACCAGCTGCCGATGACTCAGGAGCAGCTCGGCGACGTCACCGGCCTGACCTCGGTCCACGTCAACCGGACCTTGAAGCTGCTCGAGGCGGACGGGCTGATCGAGCGGCTGAGCCCGCGCTCGATCGTCATCGGCGACTGGAAGAAGCTGGCCGAGGTCGGCGATTTCGACAGCGCTTACCTGCACCTCACCGAAGGCGAGCCGGCGCTGGTTTGAATGTGCAGGCAACGGGGCCTTGCCCGCGCCCACCTTGCCCGGGATGACCGCCATCGCTAGCTAGGCCGCGGGCCCCTGTGGCGGAATGGTAGACGCGCTCGACTCAAAATCGAGTTCCTAACCGGAGTGTCCGTTCAAGTCGGACCAGGGGCACCATCACCTTCGTCATTGCGAGCGCAGCGCGGCAATCCAGTTTCTTGTTTGAGCTGGGTTGCCGCGTCGCTGCGCTCCTCGCAATGACGGCAAGGATCATCGCGGAATATCGAGCCCTCGCTGCACCGCGGGCCTGGCGAGGCCGCGCTCGAGCCACGCGCCGACGTGGCCGAAATCGTCGAAGCCGACCAGGTCCCGCGCGTCATAGAAAGTGACCAAATTGCGGACCCAGCCGATGAGTGCGATGTCGGCGATCGAATAATCGTCCATCACCCAGTCGCGGCCGCCTCCGTCTCCGCTGCCGTCTCCGGCGAGCCGCCGCTCTAGCACGCCGAGCAGCCGTTTGGTCTCGTCGGCGTAGCGGTTGAGCGGCCGCTTGTCCTCGATCGCGCGCCCGGCGAAGCGGTGGAAGAAGCCGACCTGGCCGAAGATCGGCCCGACCCCGGCCATCTGCCAGAACAGCCACTGGATCGTCTCCCACCGGCGCGCCGGATCCGCGGCAATCAGTTGGCCGGTCTTGTCGGCGAGATAGAGCAGGATCGCGCCGCTTTCGAACAGACCCAGCGGCTGGCCGCCAGGACCGTCCGGATCGACGATCGCCGGGATCTTGCCGTTGGGATTGAGCGACAGGAATTCGGGCGTGTGCGACTCCTTGTCGCCGATCGCGATTCGGTGCGGCTCATAGGGCAGGCCGATCTCCTCGAGCATGATCGAGACTTTGACGCCGTTGGGCGTCGGCGCCGAATAGAGCTGCAGCTTGCCCGGGTCGGCCGCCGGCCAGCGGCGGGTGATCGGGAACATTGAAAGGTCGGGCACCGGAATTCCTTGGATTTTGCGGGGTTGAGCCGCCACGTGGGTACCCGCATGAGGCAGCGCAAGCGGCTGGCCTCGCCGGGCCGCCGCCGATATGGTGCGGTCATGGACGCTCGGACCAAGCACAGGACGCCGCCGGAAACCGCCGACGACGCGCGCACGATGGCCGAGGGCATCACCATCAAGCGCGACCGGCTGCTTGCCTCTTTGACCCTGATCGCCGGCGTCGGAATGGTCATCGCGCTGCCGTTCGCGTTGCGCGCCGGAGCCGAGTTCTTCCTGCCGGTGACGGCCGCGCTGGTGGTCGCAATCGCGCTGGTGCCGTTGCTCGAATGGTTCGAACGGCGCGGCGTGCCGTCGCGGCTCGCGGCGGGGCTGTGCGTGCTCGTTTTCCTGATGATCGCGATCTTCGCCATCGCCTCGATCGTGCTTCCGGCGATCGACTGGGTGGCGCTGGTCCCCGAGCGCCTGCCCAAGGTCAAGGCGACGCTCGAGCCGGTGCTCGATCTCTACAAGTCCTTCGACAAGTTCGTCGGGCGGATCCTGTCGCAGGTCGTCATCAGCCCGCAGACCACGCGCACGGTCCGCATCGAGACCCCGAACTCGCTGTCCGGGCTGCTCGCGTCATCGGCGCCGCACCTGCTGATCCAGTTGTTCTTCTCGCTGCTGGTGATCTTCTTCTTCCTCGCCGGCTGGACCGCGATGCGCAAGCAGACCATCGTCAGCCGCGGCAGCTTTGAGGGCGCGCTGACGACGGCGCGCGTCATCCAGCAGGTGGTCGACGCGACCTCGACCTATCTCGGCACGATCACCGTCATCAACGTCACCCTGGGCGCGCTCACCGCCGGCATATTGTGGCGATTGGGGATGGACTCGCCGTTGATGTGGGGCGGCATCGTCGCGGTGCTCAACTACATCCCGTACCTGGGGCCGATCGCGTCGGCGCTATTGCTGTTCATCGGCGGCCTGATGACCTTCCCGGACGCCTGGTCGGCGCTGCTGCCGCCGGCGGTGTTCCTCAGTCTCCATCTCGTCGAAGCCAATCTGATCACGCCGATGATCGTCGGCAAAAGGCTCACGGTTAGCCCGCTGGCGATCCTCATTTCGCTGAGCTTCTGGTCGTGGGTATGGGGCACCACCGGGGCGCTGCTCGCGGTCCCGCTGTTGATCATCGTCAAGACCGTGTTCGCCGCCGCCGGCACGCCCGACATCGCCGGATTCCTGTTCGAGGACGGCACCCTGACGCACGTTGGCGAGGACGATGAAAACGATAAGGACGACGAGGATCGTCCGGCTGGCGGCCCGGTTGACAGTCGGCCGGTTGACAGTGCTGGGGGGGTAACTTAGGTGCCCGCGACGCCGATCACGCGGGTGTAGCTCAGTTGGTTAGAGCGCCGGCCTGTCACGCCGGAGGTCGCGGGTTCGAGTCCCGTCACTCGCGCCATTTCCTTGTCGAAACCCCCGCATCGGGGATGCCGGCCGTAGCGCGCATCCGCTAATGCGCGGGCCGGCATCCGCTTACGCGACCCTGGGGCTCGAGCCCGACGCCGATTTGGCGGCGATAGAGGCAGCCTACCGGCGGCTGATCAAGCTCCACCATCCCGACCGCAGCGGCGGTGACGCCCGGCGCGCGGCCGAGATCAACCGCGCTTACTTCGAGCTTCGCCAGCGCGACCCGCCGCTTGCGCCCGGCGGCTATCAAGCCGTCCCGCCGGTCCCGCGGCGCTCCCGCCGCGTCCGCACCCGCCATTATGAGCCGCGCCGCCGCCGGAGCCTGTGGCCGTTGGTGGTTTTAGCCATCGCCGCCGTGCTGGTCGTCGAGCGCCAGCGCCTGGCGGTCGCGGTGCCGCGCTGGATCGATGCCCTCGCCGCTCTCCAGGCGCCGGCGGCGACGAGCGGTGGCCGTCCGCCGCAGATCGATTCCGCCTCGTTCGACGGGCCGCTTCGCCCGGAGGTAATCGCGCGCGCCATCGGCGACGCGGCGCGGCTGGCGAAGCGCGGCGACGAGGCGGCGCTCGCCGAGCACAGCCGCGCCTGCCACCTCGCGCTGCGCGCCAAGCCCGAGCTCGTCCAGCTCGACCGCTGCGCGGCATTCGACGACGCGGCGGCGGCGCTCTCCGATCGCGATCCGGTCGGCGAAAGCGGCGCGTTCAGCGCCTCGGCGGTGACCGCGCGCCAGATGTATGCGGCCAGCCTGCTGTCGAGCGATTATTTGGCGATCGAGCGACGGCTCGACCGGATCCGGATGATGGTTGCGATGACGCTCCTGCCGCCGCCGGCGCCGCCGCCGAAACCTCCAGCGTCAGATGAAACGGACCCGTCGCTCGACGGCGATCAGAGCTGAGGCGCGCCCGAGCCCCCGCCGCTGCCACCACCGCCCGCGGCAGCCACCGGGGCAGCGCCGAGCGGCTTCTCGGCGGATTCGGTTGCGCCGCCGCTAAGCGTCCAGCGCAGATTGTCGGACGCCCCAAATGTCTCGACATAGGGTTTGTGCGGCGCCTCTTCGACGGCCTTGCGCGCGGCGATCCTGAAGCGGATCGCGACGCGCCCTGGCTGCGGCTTGCCGAGCTCGGCGCCGGGGATCGACGCTACCGCTTCGGCGACCGAAGCCGGCGGCTGCGCAGCCTCGGCGGCGATTGCCGCGGCGCGCAGCGCCTGGGCGTTCGGCTCGCGCCCGGCGTAGGGCTTGGTGAAGGCGTCCGGACGGCCCCAGCCGCCCGCCCAGCGATAGAAGATATGCGCGCCAACGACGGCGTTCTTGGCCAGGCTCGAGGCCCAGTAGGGGACCACGTAATCGGCGTGATAGTGAGTCGCGTAGCCGGCCGGCGCATAGACCGCGCCGGCGAGCGCTGCCGCGGCGACCTGGCGCGCCCGCGCCCAGCCGTCGGCGTCCGGCCGGCGATTGAGCGAGCCGTCGCAGGTGAAGGTAAACTGGCAGCCGGTGGCGCGCGTCGAGCCCTGGTAAACGACGTCGCACACGCTCGACGGGAAGGCCGGGTGGCGGACCCGATTGAGGACCACCTGGGCGACTGCTTGCTGGCCGGCGCCGGGCTCGCTGCCGGCTTCGTAATAGACGGCGCTGGTCAGGCACTCGAGCGCCCGCGCCCGGTCCGCCGGGTCGGCGCCGTGCCACGCGAACGGCGACGCGGCGAGATTGGGCGACGCGGCGATCGGGATGGCGCGGTTGATCGACAGCGCTTCTTCGGGCGGCAGCGCGCGGATCAACAGCGGCGGCGGCGCCGGCGGCGCTTCGGCCTGCAAGGACGCACGGTTGCCCAATCCCGCCAGGCTCGGGTTCGAATAAGCCGCACCGG
>Ga0255311_1000079_pt1 | contig 11200 bp, 8 predicted proteins | sample EtOH4_T0_E4_meta_FD_201358 | JGI IMG/M metagenome (GOLD analysis project Ga0255311, IMG submission 201358) | Sandy soil microbial communities from University of British Columbia, Vancouver, Canada - EtOH4_T0_E4 | ecosystem: Engineered > Artificial ecosystem > Sand microcosm > Unclassified ... | reverse complement strand
CGAGGCCGGAATCGCGGCATTAAACGCCCTCGCGCGGCCGGTTGGTTTCCTCGGCACGGGCGAGGACCGGGCAATCCTCGAGAGCCGGGGTGTCGAGATTGTCGCCGGCGACAATTTCACCGACCTGGCCTGCACCGGGCTCGACGAAGGCCGGCCGCACGCCGAGGATTATGCCGGCGAGCTCGTCGACTGGGCGGCGGCAGACGTTTTGATGCACTGCCTCAACCCGGACCGCATGGTGATCCGCGGCGGCGTTCCCGAGCCGTGCGCCGGGGCGCTCGCCGATAGCTATGAGGCGATCGGCGGCCGCGTCGCCTGGTACGGCAAGCCCCACCAGGCGATCTACGATCATGCGCTGCATCTCGCCGGCGACCCGCCACCCAGCGCGGTGCTGGCGATCGGCGACAGCCTGCAGACCGACGTGCTCGGCGCGGCGCGAATGGGGTTCGATTGCGTGTTCGTCACCGGCGGAATCCACGTCGGCGAGCCGTTTCCGCCCGATTTCGGCGCGCAAAACGGTCTCGACGGCTGGCAACCGGTGGCGGTCGTCGACTCGCTCCGCTAAGGGCATCGCCATGCAATTGCTTGGAAGAAATGTCGGGCTCGACCAGCCCCTGTTCCTCATCGCCGGCCCGTGCGTGATCGAAAGCGAGCAGCTCCAGATGAGCACCGCCGAGACCTTGAAGCGCATCACCGACACGCTCGGCATCCTGTTCATCTTCAAGTCGAGCTTCGACAAGGCCAACCGCTCGTCGGGCAGCAGCTATCGCGGCCCCGGTATGGATGAAGGGCTGCGGATCCTCGAGAAGGTGCGCGACACGCTCGGGGTGCCGGTGCTGACCGACGTCCACGACATTCCGCAGATCAAGCCGGTCGCCGAGGTCGTCGACGTCCTCCAGACGCCGGCCTTCCTCGCCCGCCAGACCGACTTCATTCACGCGGTCGCCAGCGCCGGGCGCCCGGTCAACATCAAGAAGGGGCAGTTCATGGCCCCCCACGACATGGTCAATGTCGTCGACAAGGCGCGTAACGCCGCCAAGGCCGCCGGCGGCGACGGCGACAATATCCTCGTCTGCGAGCGCGGCGCGTCGTTCGGCTACAACAATCTCGTCTCCGACATGCGCAGCCTGGCGATCATGCGCGAGACCCATTGCCCGGTGGTGTTCGACGCCACTCACTCGGTGCAGCTTCCCGGCGGGCAGGGGACGACGTCGGGCGGGCAGCGTGAGCATGTGCCGGTGCTGGCTCGGGCCGCCGTCGCGGCGGGGGTCGCGGGCCTGTTCATGGAGACCCATCCCGACCCGGCGAACGCCAAGTCCGACGGGCCCAACGCGTGGCCGCTCGACCGCATGGAAGCGCTGCTGACGACGCTGGTGTCGCTCGACCGCACGGTCAAGCAGGCGGGCTTCGCCGAAATGGCGCTGTGAGCCTTCGTCCTAAGGCGCGCTGAGACCGAGCAACTGCAACACCGCCGCGACCGCCTTGGCGGTGGGGTCGGGCACACTAGCGGCGCGCGGGGCCGCCAGGGTGCCGACCAGACCTTCTTCCTCCAGGCCCGTCCAAAACGCGCGCAAGTTGGGCCGTGGCGGCGGCAGCAGGCCGGAATCGCTTAATGCGTGACGCCGCCGGCCCCGCGGCGACATGCGAATCGGGATCATTCCGACCGGCTTGCCGGTGAACACGGCCTCGGACAGCATCGACACGCTGTCGGCCGTGACATGGATCTCGTCGGCGTCCTGGAGCAGGCAGACATAGCGCGGGACGTTGCCGCGGACGATCCGATGGCGCGTTCCCGTGATCGCCTGCTCGATCGCGTCCAGCAGGGCGGCCCCGGTTCGCGGGCTGCCGACCGCAATCAGGGTGCCGCCCTCCTGGTCAGATCGCTCGGCGAGCGCGCGCGCGGCGTCGGCGGCGTCTTGCGGCGCGATAAACCAATGCTTGTTCGGCCCCCCGATGACCAACAGCCGGTGCGGCCGTGGCAGTGCATCGAGGAACTCGCGTTCCTCGTCGGTCGCGGCTTGGACCGCATGCGGGCTCCCCATCGCCAATGGCAGCCGCAGCACCCGATCGGATTGCTCGATGAGGTACTGCGGCAGGGTGATCATGAGGTCGAAAATCGATGGGTCGGTGCGCGGATTGCCGAGCTGGACGAGCTTGGTGGTCCCGCCCGAGGCGTGGCGGATGTAGCGGGCGACGGGGACGCTGCGTTGGCCGATGGCAATGACCATGTCGGGCCACGGCGGCTGCAGCCACCTGGCCGCGCTCGGCACGACCGAGATAAGGCCGCGCCCGAGCAGCCGGTTGTCCAGCCGACGCAGGACATTGTAGCGCATCGAGCGCGTCTCGAACGGCAGGCCGAGGCCCTGGGCGAGCGCCAGCACCTGGTTGTTGTCGCCCCGGCGATGACCGAGCAGGGCCCAGATCCGCGGCTGCGCTCGGCTCATCGCGCGCCCCTCAGCCGGCGATACTCGCGCCACAGCGCCAGCATCATCAGCACGATCATCGCCGCGTTGCCGATGACGAACGCGATCGCCGCCCCGACGACGTCGAACCGGCTGGTCAGCGGGACGAGCGTAGCGAGATAGATTCCGGCGCCGACCGCACGGGCCACCAGCGGCGCATTTGCCCGGTCGAGCGCATAGAGCATCGGCCCGAGCGGAAACGCGATCATCGTCAGCAGCAGCGCGATGATCATCACCATCAGCACCGGGTAAGCGGGCGCGAACTCCGGCCCGAAGATCAGGGTCAGGAGCGGCCGTCCGCCGGCGGCGATGACCAGCGCGCAGGCGAGGCCGATGGCCCCCGTGAGCGCCGCCGAGCGGAGCATCAGCCGCCACGGATGGCCGGTCCGGAGATCGAGCCGCACAACCTCGGGATAGAAGACCTTGGCGAGCATGTCCGAAGGCTTGGCGGCGCTGTCGATGAGGGTCTGGGAAATCCGGTAGAGGCCGGCGCTGACCGGGCCGAGCAGGCCGCCGACCAGCAGGTTGGCGACCGGGCCCCACGCGGCCGCCAGCGATCCGGTCAGGTTGACGACCCACGCGAACTTCCACCCGCCGTCGAGGCCGCGGGCGCTTAGATTGGGGCGGATGCCCTTGAGCAGGCCGTGGCGTTTCATCTCGCGCGCCGCCAGCCACCACATCAGCAGGTCGCCGCCGAGGTCGGTCACGAACCAGATCAGCACATAAGCGGTGAAAGGCAGTTCGAACCCCCAGGCGAGGCCGCTGAGGATCGCCCGGACCGTCGGCGTGAAGGTCCCCTGCACGCTCAACAGGTCGAAGCGGTCGAGCGCGCGCAGCACGCCGACCGGCGTCGCCGCCGCCATGGTTGGCAGCAGCAGGCAATATAACGCTGCAAGAATCTGATATTTATGTGGAATATGAAACCAGTCGGCGAGGAATGGAAGCAAGGCGATGGCCAGGATCATGCCCAGGACGCCGCTCACCGCGTCGAGCGCGAAGGCAAAGCCGGTGGCGTCTCGAAAGCCCTGGAACTCGCCGGTGGCTAGCCCGCGGGCGCCATAACGCACGATCAGCTGCCAAGATTGGAAGCGGATGAGGCTGCTCGCCGCCTTGGCGTAGCTGTGGATCAGGACCAGCAAGCCGAACAGCACGACGCCGAGGCCGCGGCCGGTGAAGGCCAGCGTCGCCAGCCCGCAGACCGCGGTCGCGCCGCGCGACGCGGCGAGATAGCCCGCGTTCCTGAGCAGCGACTGGAAGTGCCGATCCTTGAACCAATGCCTCATCGGGCGCGCCGCATCCTCCCCGGTTGCGGGCGCATCTAGGCGAAAGGGTTCGTCGTGTCGCGGCTGTTTGTACCCTCCCCGACAAATGCCGGGGAGGAAACTCTCGTCAGGCCGGCTCGGGCATCCGCTGCTGGACGATCTTGTCGGCCAGGGTTCCGTTCAACTCGGCGAGATGGTCGAACTCCGCCTCGTAGGTGGCGAGGCCATGGCTCTGCGACCGCAATTCGGCCTCGAGCCCGCCAAGCTCGGCTTCGGGGATCAGGGCGTCGACCCGGTCCCATCCGGTCCACCCGTCGCGCGGGGCCATGCCGAGCATCTGGCCGCGGCGGCTGGCGATCGCCGACGTGATCCGGCTCGTCGCGCTCGAGGGACAGACCACGGTCAGCCGCTGCACCGGCTCGAGGAGGTGCGGGCTGGCGGCGGCGAGCGCCTCCTGCATCGCGATTCTCCCGGCCATGCGGAACGCGAGCTCCGAGCTGTCGACGCTGTGATAGCTGCCGTCGATCAGGGTCACGGCGACGTCGACGACCGGAAACCCGAGCGGCCCTTTCTGCATCGCGTCCTTGACCCCGTGCTCGACCGCCGGGATCCACTGCCGCGGGATGGCTCCGCCGGTGATTTTGTCGTGGAATCGGAAGCCCTCGCCGCGCGGCAGCGGCTTGATCTCGATGACCGCGTCGCCAAACTGGCCGTGGCCGCCCGACTGCTTCTTGTGGCGGCCCTTTTGGGTGACCGTGCGGCGGATCGATTCGCGATAGCCGATGGTCGGGGCATGCGACTTCACCTCGACTCCGTAGCGCCGCTTGAGGCGCGCCAGAACGGTGTTCAGATGCTCGTCGTTGACGCCCTTCAAGCGCATTTCGTGGCTGGCCTCGTCATGCTCGAGGATCAGCGCGCAATCCTCTTCGAGCAGCCGCTGCAGGGCGCCCGACAGCCGGACGTCGTCCTTGCGGTCGGACGGCTCGATCGCCAGCGCGAAGTTGCGCGACGGGAACTCGCTTTCGATCGGCGCCGGCAGCTTGCCCGCGCCGAGCCATTCGCCGGCCTTGACGTTGTCGATCTTGGCGACCGCGACGATATCGCCGTCGCGGGCCTCGGTGACTTTCTGCGTCTTGTCGCCCTGCATCCGGAACAGCGCGCCAAGCCGCGCAGGCTCGCCACGGCCGGTCTTGACGTCGGAGCCTTCGGCGAGGCTTCCGCCTAGCGCCCGGGCGAGCGCCAGCCGGCCGACCGAGCCGCCGTGGTGGATCTTGAACACGTGCAGCGCTGGGTTGGTCACCGACAGGCGTCGCGCCGCCGCCTCGGGGGCCGGGGCTTCGTGACGGAGCGCTTTCAACAGCCGCCGCACACCCCAGGCGCTGGCGGCCGAGCCGAACAGAACCGGCACGCCGAGGCTTTCGCCGGTCTCGCGCGCCAGGTCCTGGAGGATGCGGTCCTGGCTCGGCGCTTCGTCCATCAGCAATTGCTCGAGCAATTCGTCGTCGTGGTCGGCCAGCTGCTCGAGCATGTGGGTGCGGGCCTCCGCCTCGCGCTGCTGGAGGTCGGCGGGGATCTCGATCTGCTCGCTATCCTTGCCGGGCCGGTAGTGGAACGCCCGCTCGAGGGCGAGATCGACGAAGCCGGTGACCTTGTCGCCTTCGCGGATCGGGATTTGGCGGGCGATCAGCGGCGACACGCTCATCGGCTGCAGTGCCGACAGGAGGTCGCGGATGCGGCCATGCGCCTGGTCGATGCGGTTGACGAAGATGAGGTGCGGGATGCCGAGCTCATCGAGGGCGCGCAGGGCAGGGGCGGCGAGCGGCGCCCGCGCCGGGTCGGGGTCGACGACCATCACCGCCATGTCGGCCAGCGCCAGCGCGCGCGCTCCGTCAGCGGCGAAACCGACCGAGCCGGGGCTGTCGATGAGCGCGAACGAATCGCCGAGATAGTCGAAATTGTAGAGGTTGAGCTCGGTCGAGCCGCCGCGTTGGCGGGCTTCGGGGCTGCTGTCGCCGGTGCTGGAGCCGTTGGCGGTCGAGCCGAGTCGGTCGGTCGCGCCGGCTGCGAACAGCATCGCTTCAGCCAGGCTGGTCTTTCCCGCGCCGGCCGGTCCGACCAGCGCGATTACTCGAGTGCCTTTTGATTCTCCGGCTCTGGTTGCAGCGCCCATGCGACTCTCCTCTCGTCCCGATGTCGGGCGCGCGAGTCGCCTGAAGGCGCACCTTGCGCGCTCTTCGAAACATTCACCGTCTGACTCTTCTCGGCGGAAGGCAAGGGGAAGTCGTTGCGCATCCGTCCTGGCGAGAGACGGATGCGACGAAGCATCGTTGCTTCAAGTCAGGCGGCGGGCAGCAGCCTTTTCTCACCCGCCAGCCGCAGAAGCGCGGCCTGCAGCTTCTCGAACGCCCGCACCTCGATCTGGCGGATGCGCTCGCGGCTGACGTCGTAGACCTGGCTCAATTCCTCGAGCGTCTTGGGCTCGTCGGTCAGGCGGCGCTCCATCAGGATATGCTTTTCGCGGTCGTTCAACGATTCGAGCGCATCCATCAGCAAGTCGTGGCGGACGCGGCTTTCCTCATCCTCGGCGATGCGCTCGTCCTGCAGCGGCCCGGTGTCGACCAGGAAGTCCTGCCACTGGCTCTCGCCCTCGCTGTCCCGAAGCGGCGCGTTCAGCGAGGTGTCGCCGCCCATCGCCATGCGGCGGTTCATCGACACCACTTCGTCCTCGGTGACGCCGAGGTCGGTGGCGATCTTGGTGACGTCGGCGGGCTTGAGATCGCCTTCCTCGAACGCGTCGATCTGGTTCTTCATCCGGCGCAGATTGAAGAACAATTTCTTCTGCGCGGCGGTGGTGCCCATCTTGACCAGGCTCCACGAGCGCAGGATGAATTCCTGGATCGAGGCGCGGATCCACCACATCGCATAAGTCGCGAGGCGAAAGCCGCGGTCCGGCTCGAACTTCTTGACGCCCTGCATCAGGCCGATGTTGCCTTCGGAGATCAGCTCGCTGACCGGGAGCCCGTAGCCGCGGTAGCCCATGGCGATCTTGGCTACGAGCCGCAGGTGCGAGTTGACCAGCTTGGCGGCCGCGTCGGTGTCGCCATGCTCACGCCAGCGCTTGGCGAGCATATACTCTTCCTCGGGGGCGAGGATCGGGAATTTCTTGATTTCGCTTAAGTAGCGATTGAGCCCGGCTTCCCCGCCTGACGACGGGATCGAGACGATGCCCTTTTGCTGTGCCATGTAGTCGCTTTCTCCGTCGGCCGGGCGCTTTCACAGCCCCCTAGCGTGTCAATTCCTATACACCAAGCGCACTGAACAGTTCCTGCATGTCGGGTGGCATGCCACTCTCGAACGACAGGCGCTGCTTCGTCACCGGGTGGGTGAAGCCAAGCGCGGCCGCGTGCAGCGCCTGCCTCTTGAAACCCAGCTCGCTCAACAGCTTGCGATGCGTCTTGCCGGAGCCGCCGTAAAACGGATCGCCGATTAAAGGATGGCCGATCGACGCCATGTGGACCCGCACCTGGTGGGTCCGGCCGGTTTCGAGCCGGCACTCGACCAGCGCCGCGTCGCGTAAGGTCGCGAGCCGTTTCCAGTGGGTGACGGCGCGCTTGCCCCGGCCTTCGGCCACAACCGCCATCTTCTTGCGGTTGGCGCTCGAGCGGGCGAGGGCTGCGTCGATCGTCCCCGCGGCCGCCTTCGGCACGCCCGAGACGATCGCCAGATAGCGGCGATCGATGCTGTGCGCGGCGAACTGTCTCGCCAGCCCCTCGTGCGCGACATCGGTCTTGGCGACCAGCATCAGCCCGGACGTGTCCTTGTCGATGCGGTGGACGATCCCCGGCCGCGCCACGCCGCCGATCCCCGACAGGCTGGCGCCGCAATGGTGGAGCAGGGCGTTGACCAGGGTCCGGTCGCGATTTCCGGCGGCCGGATGGACGACCAGCCCCGCCGCCTTGTCGATCACCAGCAGGTGCGGGTCTTCGAAGACGATGGTGAGCGGGATGTCCTGCGGCTCGTTGTGGGCCGGCTCCGGCTCCGGCACCACCAGCTCGAATTTCTCATGCCCTTTGACCTTGGTCGCCGGGTCGCGAACGGCCGGACCGTCACGTGGCGTCAGAGCGCCGCTCCGGATCAGGGCTTTCAATCGCTCGCGCGACAGCGTCGGCACGGCCGCGGCGAGCGCGCGATCGAGGCGCCAGCCCGCGTAATCCGGCTCGAGAGTCACCTGAATGATCTGCTGCCCCCCGGCCATCTGCAACCGATATGGGTTTGTTCTGAAACGGTTCAAGCCCGACGAGCGCCTTGCACTGGCCAAGCCGATGCCGCATCAACCCCCGGCGATGAACGCCGTCGATCTTGCCAGCCTGCTGTGCTCGCGCCTGTGCCATGACCTGATGTCGCCGGTCGGGGCGCTCAACAACGGCATCGAGCTGATGGCCGACGAGCAAGATCCGGAGATGCGCGACAAGTGCCTCGAGCTGCTCGGCGAGAGCGCCCGGGCGTCGGCCAACAAGCTCAAGTTCTTCCGCCTCGCGTTCGGCGCCGGGGGCGGTTTCGCCGACAGCATCGACACGCGCGAGGCGCAGGCCGCGCTCGAGGGCCTGTTCGGGCGCGAGCGGCGCATCGAATTGGGCTGGTTGGTCGCCGGCGACAAGCTGCCCAAGGGCGCCATCAAGCTGCTCCTCAACCTCGCGCTGCTGGCTGGCGATGCCTTGGTCCGCGGCGGCCGCCTCGACGTCGGCGCCGAATCCTCGGACGAGCTGCTCGAGCTGGTGATCCGAGCCCAGGGACCGCGCATTCTGCTCGACCCGATGCTGCGCGACACTCTGCTCAACGGTCAGTCCGGCGGAACCGTCGAGCCGCGGGCCGCGGGCGCCTGGCTGGCGCACAGCCTGGCCGCCGAAGCCGGCGGGTCGATCCGGCTGTCCGAGCCCAGCGAACCCGTGCTGATGATTGGCGCCGCCCTTCCTCGACAGGGATAACGCCGCGTTAACACCTCCCCTGCATAAGCGTCCTCGAACAGCGGCTGGGGGCGTTTCGCGGCGATGGACGATCTGATTGCCGATTTCGTAGCGGAGTGCCGGGAGATGCTCGAGGCTCTGGGCGGCGAGATCGTCGCCTGGGAAGCCGAGCCCGACGACCGCGCGCGCCTCGATTCCATCTTCCGCTTCGTCCACACCGTCAAAGGCAATTGCGGCTTTTTCGAATTCCCGCGACTGGAAGCGCTGAGCCACGCCGCCGAGGACGCGCTGGCCGACGTTCGCGCCGGCCGCCGCCACGCCGATGGCCCGTTGGTCAGCGCGGTCCTCGCCATCATCGACCGGATCGGCGAGATGATTGCCGCGATCGACGCCGGGTCAGAAATGCCGGCCGGCGATGACAGCGCGCTGATCGAGGCCCTCGAGCACGGCGTGGAAGGGGCCGCGGCTCCGGTCGCCGCGACCGTCGCCGAGGCCCAGGGGAAGATCGCCGCGCCGCGCACCATTCGCCTGTCGGTCGAACTGCTCGACCGGGTGATGAGCGGCGTTTCCGACATGGTGCTGGCACGCAACGAGCTTGCCCGCCGCTTGCGCGAATCCCCGACCGACGTCCCGATCGACGGCGCCTTCGAGCGCTTGTCCTCGATCATCGCCGAAATGCGCGACGCGATCACCCGCACCCGCATGCAGCGGATCGAGAATCTGTTCGTCGGGCTGCCGCGGATGGTCCGCGACCTGTCGTCCGAGCTCGGCAAGCAGATCCTGGTCGATATCGAGGGCGGCGACGTCGAGCTTGATCGCGAGATGATCGAGATGATCCGCGATCCCCTGACCCACATCATCCGCAACGCCGTCGATCACGGCATCGAGACTCCGGCGGAGCGACTCAAGGCCGGCAAGCGCGAGATCGGCATTATCGCCGTCTCCGCGCGCCAGTCCGGCAACCAGATCCTGATCGACATCCAAGACGATGGCCGCGGCATCGACGGCAAGAGACTGGTCGAAAAAGCGCTTGCGGCCGGCACGATGGCCAAGGACGCCGCCGCCCGGCTCTCCCCGCGCGATCAGCTGGCGCTGATCTTCGAGGCGGGGCTGTCGACCGCCCGCGAGGTCACCGCGATCTCCGGCCGCGGCGTCGGTATGGACGTCGTGCGCTCGAACGTCGAGCGCATCGGCGGCATCGTCGAGGTCGACAGCAAGCCCGGCGCCGGCACCCGGATGACGCTGCGCGTCCCGCTTACCCTGACCATCATTCCGGCGCTGACGGTGTCGATCGGCAACCAGCACTTCGCGATTCCGCGGTCGGCGATCGACGAGATCGTCCGCGCCAACGGCGAATCGGTCAAGCTCGAGCGCGTCGGCGGGGCCGGGGTCGCGACCATTCGCGGCCGCCGGGTGCCCGAGGTCGCGCTGGCCGACATCCTCGGCCTCGACAGCCCGATGAAGGACGAGGAGCGGACGCTGATCGTGCTGCGCCCGGCCGGCGGCGACGTCTATGCGCTCGCCGTCGACCGGATCCACGACCATGAGGAGCTGGTGGTCAAGCCGGCGGCGCCCGCGGTGATGGCCACGGGCCTCTATGCCGGGACGACGCTGGCCGACGACGGCAGCCCGATCCTGCTGTTCGACCCCGCCGGCCTGGCGCAGGTCGGGGGCGTCAAGCTCGAAGCGCAGGAACGCACCGCCCGCATCGCCGAAGGGCCGGGCATTTCCGCGACGCCCGCGGCCACCCAGGTAATCCTCTTTCGCGGCCTCGACGGTGGCCGCCGCGCGTTGCGCCTCGCGATCGTCGACCGCATCGAGGAGGTCCAGGCGAGCGCCATCAAGCCGAGCGCCGGCCAGCTGCGAGTCCAGCTCGGCGAATCGATCCTGCCGCTCGCCGGCGTCGGCGATGCCGAATTGCCCGCCGACAAGGTCCGCCTGTTCCGGCTCAACGACGGCTGCTATGAGCTCGGCTACTGCTTCCGCGAGGTGATCGACCTCTCGGTCCTCGATCACGACGTCATCGAGGCCGATTGGCCCGGCGAGGTCAGCGGCGTGACCCTGATCGACGACGAGCCCGCCGAGCTGGTCGATGCTCACTGGCTGTTCGCCAACCATGCCGGCGCGGCGGCGGTCCCGAGCCACGAGCAGCCGGTCTGCCGCCTGCCGGGCGACGACCCGTGGATGCAGAACATGCTGCGCCCGATCGTCGAGGCGGCCGGCTATCGCGTCGTCGGTGACGCTGACGAGGCCGAGGCCGACCTCGTCATTGTCGCCGCCGGTGCCAAAGTCGCGAAAGGCGCCGCAGGCCGCACCATCCGTCTCCGCTCCGAGCCCGAGGCCGCCGGGGCCAGGGATTCGAGCATCTACCGTTACGACCGCGCGGCGTTGCTGGTGGCTCTGAAGTCCGCCGGTGGGGGGCGCGGCCGATGAACGAACTTCTCCTCGTCGTCACCATCGCCGGTGAGCGCGTCGCGCTGTTGGCCGATGCGGTCGAATCGGTGGTCGAGCT
>Ga0255311_1000077_pt1 | contig 11580 bp, 10 predicted proteins | sample EtOH4_T0_E4_meta_FD_201358 | JGI IMG/M metagenome (GOLD analysis project Ga0255311, IMG submission 201358) | Sandy soil microbial communities from University of British Columbia, Vancouver, Canada - EtOH4_T0_E4 | ecosystem: Engineered > Artificial ecosystem > Sand microcosm > Unclassified ... | reverse complement strand
TTCTCGACCTGCCACGCCAGGCCGTCGATGTGGCGCTCCTCGGCCCGCTCCTTGCCGACCTCGAGCATGTCGGGATTGATGTCGGCGACGGTTACTTGCGTACCGCGCCGCGCGAGGCGGAAGGCGACGTCGCCGGTGCCGCCGGCCATGTCGAGGATGCGCTCGTCGGCGCGCGGCTTCACGCGGGCGACGAAGCGGTCCTTCCACAACCGGTGGAGGCCGCCCGACATCACATCGTTCATCAGGTCGTAGCGCCGCGCGACCGACGAAAACACCGCGCCGACGCGGCGGGTTTTCTCGTCGGGGCTGACCTGCTGGTCGCCGAAATGCACCTTGGCCGTCATCGCGGTGCCTCTAGCGGGCTTGGCGGCCCTTCGCCATATCGTGGGCGTGCCCGAGCTTCCCGAAGTCGAGACCACCGTCCGCGGCCTGGCCCGCGTGCTCGCGGGCCGGCGCCTGACGCGCGTCGAGCCGCGCCGGCCGGACCTGCGCCGCGCATTCCCGCGCGACCTCGGCCAGCGGCTCACCGGCGCCACCGTCACCCGGCTCGGCCGCCGTGCCAAGTTCGGGCTCATCGGCACCAACCGCGGCGACACCCTGGTCTTTCATCTCGGCATGTCCGGCCACTGGCGAATCGACCCGGGCGAGCCTGACCCGCACGACCATCTCCTGCTTGAGACCGACGACGGGCGGCGCCTCGCGCTCAACGACGCGCGCCGCTTCGGCTCGGTCGATCTCGTCGCCACCGATGCGCTCGCTGAATGGCCGCCGATCGCCGCGCTGGGCCCCGACGCGCTTGGCCCGGACCTCGACGCGCGCTGGTTCAAGCGCCGCTTCGAAGGCCGCCGCGCGCCGGTCAAGGCGCTGCTCCTCGACCAGCGGATCATCGCCGGGCTCGGCAACATCTATGCCTGCGAGGCGCTTCATCGGGCCGGCATCCACCCGGCGCGCGCCGCCGGTTCGATCTCGCTGGCCCGGCTCGAGCGACTGGCCGCCGCGATCCCGCAGGTGCTCGGCGAAGCGGTCGCCGCCGGCGGCTCGTCGTTACGCGACTTCGCCAGCCCCGACGGCACGCTCGGATATTTCTCGAAGAGCTTTGCGGTCTATGACCGCGAGGGTCAGCCGTGCGCGTGCGGCGGGACCGTCAGGCGCATCGTCCAGGGCGGCCGCTCGACCTTTTACTGCCCGCGCTGCCAGCACTGAGCGGGGCCGACTCGGTAGCTCCGTCGGTTGACCATCCGCGCCTCTCTCGCTAGGGGAGCGGCGTGTCGGCGCGGCTTAACGGCCTTTGCGCCGTTTTTTCATTAAGCCCGCGATTTATTTAGAGGACGAACATGGCGAACACGCCGCAAGCCAAGAAGCGCATCCGCCGCAACGCCAACCGCGCCGAGATCAACGGCGCTCGAGTCGGCCGCATCCGGACCTTCATCAAGGCCGTCGAGTCGGCGCTCGATTCGGGCAAGAAAGCCGACGCCGCCAAGGCGCTGAAAGAGGCCCAGCCGGAGTTGGCGCGGGGAGTCGCTCGCGGCGTCATCCACAAGAATACCGCCGCCCGGAAATTCTCGCGGCTGTCCAAAAGAGTTGCTTCGCTAGGTTGACTCTTTGGCGCATCGGGTGACGCCAATATGGGCACCCGGATTTGCGGCAACTGGTCCCGAATCGGGACCTTCAAAAAAGCGAGCATTTCCCGCGATTCGCGAGAATCGCTAATTTAAATCTGGCTCAAAAACCGCAGTTTTCTGGGCCTGTCCCGGCTTTCCGAGGGTTTTCCCTGTCAAGTCGGATTATTTCACTTTTATGAAAAAACAGGTCTTGAAAGCTTCGCCGGAGGCTTCCAGAAACGTTCCTCCGGGCGCCGAGTCTGCGTCAGGGGGCTAGAGAGAACAGGAGCCATTGGCGCCACGGATCGGATTCCGGCGCAGCGGCTTCTTATTGTCTCTACCGTTGGACGCGAGGAGGCAGGGGAACAGTGCAAGGCGACCGGACCCTGACGTCTTCGGAACTCGCCGACGCACCCATCGCCGCACCGCTCGAAGCCGCCTGGGAATCGATTCGCGGCGGCCTCCGCCGGGATCTCGGCGTGCGCACCTTCGACGGCTGGCTGAAACCCGCGACCCTGGGTGCGTTCGAGGCCGACAGCGGCGCGCTCGAAATCCTCATGCCGAGCCAGTTCATGGCCGACTGGGTCCGCTCCCATTTCGGCGAGCGGCTGACGCTGGCGTGGAAGACGGTGCTGCCGATCGTGCGCGAAGTGCGCGTCGCCGCCGCCGCCGATGCACCGCGGCCGTCGCCGCTCCTGATCCTCGAAGAGGTTCCCGAGCCGCCGCCCATCGTGCGCGATCCTTCGGCGCCCAACTTCGACCCGCGCTATCGCTTCGAGACATTCATCGTCGGCAAGGCCAACGAGGTCGCCGCGACCGCCGCCCGGACCTTGGCCGGCGCCAGCGCGGTCAGCTTCAACCCGTTGTTCATCCACGGCGGCACCGGCCGCGGCAAGACGCACTTGCTGCACGCCATCGGCCACAGCTTCCTCGCCGGCCATCCCGGCAAGCGCGTCGTGTCGATGTCGGCCGAAAAGTTCATGGTCGAGTTCATCCGCGCATTGAAAGCCAACGACACGATCGGCTTCAAGGGCCGGCTGCGGAGCGCCGACCTGCTGCTGATCGACGACGTCCAGTTCATCGCCGGCAAGGATTCCACCCAAGAGGAATTCTTCCACACGATGAACGAGATCATCACTGCCGGGCGGCGGCTGGTGATCACCTCCGACCGCGCCCCGCAGGACCTCGACGGAGTCGCGCCGCGGATCCTGTCGCGGCTATCGTGGGGCCTGGTCGCCGACATCAATGCCGCCGATTTCGAGCTGCGCTTCAACATCATCGAGGCCAAGCTGGGCGCGCTTCCGGGCGTCGAGATGCCGCGCAACGTCGTCGACTTCCTCGCCCGCCGGGTGACGTCGAGCGTCCGCGAATTGGAAGGCGCGCTCAACCGGATCGCCGCTTATGCGATGATGACCGGCCGGGCGATCGATGTCGCCTTCGTCGAGGAGGTGCTGGCCAACGTGCTGCGCGCCAACCAGCGGCGCATTTCGATCGACGAAATCCAGACCCAGGTCGCCGAGCATTACCGCATCCGCAAGGCCGAGATGACTTCGGCGCGGCGGGCTCGGGAAGTCGCGCGCCCGCGGCAGGTGGCGATGTATCTGTCGAAACAGCTGACGCCCAAGTCGCTGCCCGACATTGGCCGGCGGTTCGGCGGCCGCGACCACACGACCGTGATCCACGCCGTCAAGCAGATCGAGCGGCTGCGCGCCAACGATGCTGAACTGGACGCCGACATCCGGCTCCTGACCCGCCAGCTCGAGGGCTGATCAGACACAGTTTTCGGCGCCCCGAAGCCGAGAAAAAGGCCCGGTCGGATCGCTCCGGCCGGGCCTTTCCCTTGCCCCCGAACTGTTCGGCCTACCGCTTGCGGGCGGGGACCGTAATCTTGACCGTCTCGCCGTTGCGTCCCGGGAAGCCGGTGAACATCGCCTCGATCAGATTGGGCACCAGCACGCCCATCTCGTCGGTCTGCGAGCGGGCCTTGGCGTGGCCCTCGAACAGCGGCGCGTTGTCGCCCTTGCGGACGATGTTCATGTCGAGATAGCTTTTGTAGACGGTGTAGCTGCGGATCTCGTCGCCATAACCGCCGAAGCCGCCGTAGCCGGCATAGGGCGAATTATACCAGAACGGGTCGTCCCAGCCGTAATAGAATGGCGAGCGGCTGCCCCAGTAGCCGAAGCGCGAATAATAGGGCCGCCCGAAATAGCCGCCGTAGAACGGGTCGTAAAAGCCGCCGAAGCCGCCGTAGCCGTAGCGCGAGCGGGCGAACGGATCGACGCTATATTCGCGTTGGCCCTCGTCGACTCCGAAATCGAGCTTGACCAGCATGTTCGCCACCTGCGGCGCGCCGGCCGGCGTATAGCCCTTGGCCGCGAGCTGCTGCGAGACGATCGATGCAAAGCGGTTGAATTCGAGGCCCGGAGCGGCGCCATTGGCGGGCACGACATAGAACGTCTGCCCGGCCGGTGCGGGCATCGCCTGGTAACGGGAAACCTGGGTCCTGAGCCCGGTCGCGCAGCCGGCCAAACCGAGCGCGCCTGCGCCAAGGAGCAGCGCCCCGGCCAGCTTGGTGATCTTGATCATGAGACGCCTCGACTCGCAAATTTGCGTGGATATCCGGGCGCTTATTAGCGAATACGGCCTGAACTGTCGATTAAGCGTTGCGCGGGCGCGACAGACCGACAGCCTCATAGGCCTGGGCCAGAGTCGGGGCGGCCAGCTCGGCGGCCCTGGCCGCGCCGTCCGCGAGCAATTTGTCGAGCATCGCCGGATCGCTCCGGAACTCCTCGAGACGCGCCCGCAGCGGCGCCAGCATCGCCACAAGCGCGTCGGCGAGGGCCGGCTTGAACACGCCGAATCCCTGGCCGGCAAAGCGCGCCAGGACCTGCTCGACGCTCTCGCCGGTGACCGCTCCGTAAATCCCGACGAGGTTGCGCGCCTCGGGGCGGGCGGCGAGCAGCGCCGGGTCGTCGGGCAGCGGCTCGGGATCGGTCTTCGCCTTGCGGATCTTCTGCGCGATCGTCTCGTCGCTGTCGGTCAGGTTGATGCGGCTCATGTCTGACGGGTCGGACTTGGACATTTTCGCGCTGCCGTCGCGCAGCGACATGACGCGCGCCGCCGAGCCGCCGCCGATGTACGGCTCGGGCGGGACGAACAATTCGACGTCGAAATCGGTGTTGAACTTGATGGCGATGTCGCGGGCCAGCTCGATGTGCTGCTTCTGGTCGTCGCCGACCGGCACGTGGGTCGCGCGATAGAGCAGGATGTCGGCCGCCTGCAGCACCGGGTAGGCGAACAGGCCGACGCTGGCGCCCTCGCGGTTCTTGCCGGCTTTATCTTTCCACTGGGTCATGCGGTTGAGCCATCCCATGCGCGCGGTGCAGCCGAGGACCCAGGCGAGCTCGGCGTGGGCCGGCACCGCGCTGTGGGCGAAGACGATCGACTTGCCGGGGTCGATGCCGCTGGCGATCAGCGCGGCGGCCATTTCGCGCACGCTCGAGCGCAGCTGCTCGGGCTCGACGTCGATGGTCAGCGCATGGAGGTCGGCGAGGAAGTACAGGCACTCCGCCTCGTCCTGCATCCGCACCCAGCGCAGGATCGCGCCGAGCAAATTGCCGAGGTGCAGGTCGCCGGTCGGCTGAATGCCAGACACGACGCGCATCGCCGGGCGGGCGGCTTCAGGGGGTGCCTCAGCCGGCATCGGTGTATGGCCTCCGGCGCTTCAACAGCGACCGCAGCTCATCCTTGTCGGTGCCGCCGATCATCCACACCACCGGGAAATACACCGCCATGCCGCCGCCGACGAGGGCGATCACGCCGGCCAGCCGGTGCCCGACCGATCCCTCGAACCAGCCCGCCAGCGCCATCCGGATGGCCACCAGGGCCGCGACCATCGCCGCGCCGGCGATCAGCTGGCGGATGATTCGCGAGGCGAGCCATTTCTCGATGCGGAAATGGCCGCGGCGGTGGAGGATCACGTAGAGGATCACGCAATTGAGCCATGAGCAGATTGCGATCGCCGAGGCGAGGCCGGCGATCCCGAACGGCGGGATCAGCGCGAAGTTGAGGCCGATATTCGCCAGCAGCACAACGCCCGCGGTCTTGACCGGAGTCGCGGTGTCCTGGCGCGAGTAAAAGCCGGGCGTCAGCACCTTGACCAGAACATAGGCGGGGAGGCCCATGACGATGATCGCCAGCGTCATCGCGGTGATCGCCGCGTCGGCGGCGTTGAATCGCCCGCCCTGGAACAGCGCCGACACCAGCGGCCCGGCACTGACCGCCAGGGCCAGCGCCGCGGGCAAGCACAGCAGCATTGCCAGCTCGGTCGCCTGGCCCTGGACGCGCGCCGCCTTGTCGGGCTCGCCGGCGCCGACGTGGCGGCTGACCTGCGGCAGGATGGCGGTACCGAGCGCCGCCCCGATCACCCCCAGCGGCAGCTGGTTGAGGCGGTCGGCATAGTTGAAATAGCTCATCGCGCCGGTGCCGATGCGGGTCAGGAAGAAGGTGTCGATGAAGGCACTGATCTGGTAGACGCCGGCGCCGAGCGTCGCCGGGATGACGACGCGGACGAATTGGCGAACGCCCGGGGTCATCTGCGGCCGTCTCCATTTGAGGACGATGCCGGCCCGCGCGCAGGCGGCCATCAGCAACCCGATCTGGAGGACGCCGCCGGCGGTGACGGCGATCGCCAGCGCGGTGGCGGTGACATGGCCGCCGGTGGGGACGAAAATCAGCGCCGACAGCATCGCCAGGTTGAGCAGCGCCGGCGCGAACGCCGCCGCGGTGAACTTGGCGAGCGAATTGAGGATGCCCGAGAACAGCGACACCAGGCTGATGAGGATCAAATAGGGGAAGGTGATCCGGGTGAGGAAGGTGGCGAGCGCCAGCTTCTCGCCGTGGTAACCGGAGAGAAGTGCGACGAACGGCCCCATGATGATTTCGAACACCAGGGTGAACAGGATGAGGGTCGGCGCAAACACCGCCAGCACCTGCTCGGAGAATTCACGGGCGTCGGCTTGGCCGCCGGGGCCGTGCAGCCGCTGGCTGTAGAGCGGCACGAAACCGGCCGAAAAGGCGCCCTCGCCGAACAATCGGCGGAAGGTGTTGGGGAGGCGGAAGGCGACGAAGAAGGCGTCGGCCTGCCAGCTCGCACCCATCACCCGCGACATCAGCATCTCGCGGGCGAATCCCGCGATTCGGCTGACCAGCGTCAGGCCGCCGATCGTTCCTGTCGCCTTGATCAGGTTCACCGGCTTAACCATGGCTTTGGGTGGGCTCAGGCGTCGCCGGATGCGTCGGTCGGCACGTCGTCGCCCGGCTCGCCAGGCTTATCGCTCGGTTCCATGGCGGGAGTTTCGCCGTCGGCCGCGACCTGGCCCTGCTGCGACCCCTGGATCTGCGCCAGATAAGCGGCGGCGAAATCGATCGGGTCGAGCAGCAGCGGCGGGAAGCCGGTGTTCTGTGTCGCGTCACAGATGATCTGGCGCGCGAACGGGAACAGCATGCGCGGCGCTTCAATGAGCAGGAACGGCGGCAGCGCTTCCTCGGGGAAATTGCGCAGGCCGTAGAGCCCGGCGTAGCTCAAATCGACGAGGAAGTGGACGCCCTGGTCGGAGCGCGCCGCGACCTCGATCTTGAGCACGACCTCGTGGACGTCGTCCGCGACCTTGCCGACGTTGATGTTGAACTGGACTTCGAGCTGCGGCTGGGCCTGCCATTGGAATGCTTGCGGCGAGCTCGGACTTTCGACCGACAAGTCCTTGATATACTGCGTGATCGTCGCGACTTGCGGTTCGCTTTCCGGATCTCCGGAGCCATTTCCGCGACTGATCGGATCCTGGTCGGCCATGCTGCTTCGTCCTTACACAGATTTTGGGCACATTGTGGGTTGCTCGCGGACCCGCAAACGGGGGCTGCGCGTTGCCGGGGCGACTAGCAGCCACATAAATGGCACGCAATGGCGAGGGGCGCCTCGGCAGTATTTGAACTCGCGTAGGGAAACTGGCACTCTTTGAAACTGACCGGTTCGTGCATTATGTTGCGGGCGCATTCACAAGGAACGGAACGCAAGCTTGGCCGTCATCGTCATCCTCGCCCTGGTGGCACTGTTCATCGGCCTGCGCCTCTACAGCGTGCTGGGCGAGCGTACCGGCCATGAGCAGCAGCCGATCCTCAAGCCGGCGGACCCCGACACGCTGATCGAACCGCGCGTCAGCCAGCCGTCGGTGGTCCCGCCGAGCGTCGCGGAAGCCGACGGCATGGCGTTCCTGCCGACCGCCGGCCCCGGAGTCCGGGCGATCCTCGCCGCCGACCCGACCTTCGACGTCGCCCATTTTCTCGAAGGCGCCAAGGCCGCCTACCGGATGGTCCTCGAAGCCTATTGGAAAGGCGAGCTCGATCCGATGAAGGCGCATGTCGACGGCCATGTCCTTGAGGCTTTCACAGCCGCCGCTGCCCAGCGCGAGAAGGACGGCCTGACCCTCGACAACCGCCTGGTGGCGATCGAGCAGGCGGTAATCGCCGAGGCCGCGCTCGAGCGCAGCGTCGCGGTCGTCACCGTCCGCTTCGAGGCCGATATTGCCGCGGTCACCCGCAACTCGGACGGTGAGGTGGTCGCCGGGTCGACCAGCGACGCGGTCCAGACGCGCGACTTGTGGACATTCCGCCGCGACATCGCCGCGCGCGATCCCAACTGGCTCCTGATCGAAACCGACGAGGAAGAGTGAGGCGCTGGCCGCGCGGCCTCGCGCTTTTCTCGCTCGCCTTGCTGTCGGCCTGCGCGACGCGGCCCTTGCCCCCGGCTGAGCCGGTCCCGGTGACGCCGACGCCAATTCCAACGCCAACGCCCGCCCCGGCGCCTGTCCCAACTCCAACGCCCACCCCAACGCCGCTGAACGCCGTCGCGGCCGGGGTGACTCTGGCCCAGCCCAAAATCCTCCGCCACGAGGAGGCGAGCCGCGCGCTGGCCGCGTTCCGGATCAGCTGCGGCGCGGTAACCCGCCGCGCCGACCGGTCGGGCCTCGCCCAGCCCGGCGACTGGAGCGCCGTCTGCGCCGAAGCCGCCACGCTCGCTCCCGAATATGCGCCGGGCTTCTTCTATTACCGGTTCGACTGGGTGAGGGTCGGCGACGGCAAGGCGTTCGCGACCGGGTATTACGAGCCCGAGATCGCCGGCTCGCGGGTCGCCGGGCCCGCCTTCCAGGTGCCAATCTACCGCGTTCCGCCCGACCTCATCCGCTGCACGCGAGCCGATGGCGGCAGCGGCCGCGGCCGCATCGACCCGACCGGCCAGTGCGTGCTCTATTTCACCCGCGCCGAGATCGACGACGGCGCGCTCGCCGGCCGCGGGCTCGAGCTCGCCTGGGCGGTCGATCCGGTCGAACTGTTCTTTCTCGAAATCCAGGGTTCGGGGCAGGTCCGGCTGCCCGACGGCAGCGTCATGCGGATCGGCTACGCCGACCAGAACGGCCGCGAATATGTTGCCATCGGCCGGCTGCTCCGCGAGCGCGGCGCGCTCCCGCCGGGCGGCGCGTCGATGCAGGCGATCGTCGACTGGATGCGCGCTAACCCGGACGCGGGCCGGGCGCTGATGCGCGAGAATTTGTCGTACATTTTCTTTCGGGAGCTCGACGGGCCGCCGATCGGTTCGCTCGGCGTTCCCGTCACGCCGCGCGCGACGGTCGCCGCCGACCCGGCCTTCGCGCCGCTGGGGGCGCCGGTGTTCCTGGCGCTCGACCGCCCCGAAGCCAATGGCCTGTGGGTCGCGCAGGACGTCGGCGGTGCGATCAAGGGCCCCAACCGCTTCGACACCTTCTGGGGCGCGGGGCCGGAAGCGACGCGCACCGCGGGCGGTATGTCGGCCTCGGGCGAGGCGCTGATCCTGTTGCCCAAGGGCGCGACGCGTGCGCTCGCTCAGCCCTGAGGAGGCCGAGCTGTGGGCGCGCGTCACCGCGACCATCCGCCCGCTGTCGCGCCAGGCTCCGGCCAAGGCTGAAGCGGGTCAGGCTCAAGCGGCTCCCGAACCGCGGCCGTTAACGCCGCCGCCGCCCCGCAAGGCGGTTCCGCCACCGGCGCGGCCGAAACCCGGCACCACGCTCGACGGCAGCTGGGACCGCAAGCTCGAATCGGGGTCGGTCCGGCCCGACCGCATCCTCGACCTGCACGGCCATAATCTCGACAAGGCGTGGAGCGCGATCGATGTTGCGCTCGAACGGGCGATCGACGCCGGCGACCGCGTGCTTTTGCTGATCACCGGCCATGCCCGGCCCGGCGCTCCGCCGATCGAGCGCGGGCGGATCCGGGCCGCGGTTCACGACTGGCTGGCGGTGTCGCGCCACGCCCCGCGGATCGCGGCGGTCCGCGCCGCGCACCCCCGCCACGGCGGCGGCGGCAGCCTCTACATCGTCCTTCGCCGCCGCTGAGGCGCATTTCCGCCTCCGGACTGCACTTTTTCTTAACCGCTCTGATTTAATCGCCGAGTTGGAGGCGGGCATTGACGCCCGCGGGGCGTAAAACTCAGCAATGAAAGAAGGCACGGCCCAGAAAATCAGCAACGCGCTTCTGTCGGGCGCGGCTGGCTTTGCCTCGTTCATTTTCTCGCTTGCCGCGCTTCTCTATATCACTGAATTTAATGAGAAAATACTCGCGGCGTTAATCGCCGGAGCGTTTTGCCTGCTGATCAGCTACATCGCCTCCGAGCGCCCCAACAGCGAAAACGCCCGCGCTCTCGCCGCGCTCGGCGACCGCCTGCTCGCGGTCGAGGACGGCGACCTCGTTTCGCCCGCGCCGCCCTCGGTGCGCAAGAGCATGCCCAAGATCGCGTCCGCCGTGGACACGCTGTTTGCCGAGGTCCGTGCCTCGATCGAGAACGCCCACGCGCTCGGCATGTACGACCCGGTGACGTCGCTTCCCAACCGCCTCCATTTCCGCTCCGAAGCCGACAAGCTGCTCGGCGAGCTGCGCGAGGGCTCGCAGTCGGCAATGCTGTTCGTCGACCTCGACCGGTTCAAGCTCGTCAACGACAGCCTCGGCCACGCCCGTGGCGACCAGCTCCTGATCATGGTCGCCAACCGGCTGCGTGTCGTCGTCACCGCCGAATTCGGCGAGACCGTGCAGCGCCGTCCGCTGCTGGCGCGCCTCGCCGGCGACGAATTCACTCTGTTCTTCCCCGAAATCCAGTCGCCCGCCGACATCGAGCGCGTCGCCCGCCGGATCGCGCTCGCCATTTCCGAGCCGTTTGAGCTCGGCGGCCACAGCGTCGACATCGGCGCTTCGATCGGCGTCTCGATCTGCCCCGATCACGGCACCACCATCGAATCGCTGATGCGCGCCGCCGACATCGCCATGTACCATGCCAAGTCGAGCGGCGGCGGCCACCATTGCCTGTTCAACGACGAATTGGCCGCCGAGCATCAGCAGAAGGTGGAGACCGAGCGGGCGTTGACCGAAGCTGTCCAGCGCGGCGAATTCCTGCTCGCCTTCCAGCCCCAGCTGAGCCTGGTCAACGGCGAGATCGCCGGAGCCGAGGCGCTGCTGCGGTGGAACCATCCGCGCGACGGCCTGCGCCTGCCGGCGACCTTCATCCCGATCGCCGAGAAGACCGGCGTCATCACCGACATCGGCGACTGGGTGATGGCCGAAGTCGCCACCGTGCTCAGCTCGTGGCAGTCGGAAGGAGTCGCCCGGCGCCTGGCGTTCAACGTCAGCCCGCGGCAGATCGAGCGCGCCGATTTCTTCGCCCGGTTGCGCCAGTGCTTCGCCGACGAGGGCGTGCCGCTGTCGCTGATCGAGCTCGAATTCACCGAGAGCGCGGCGATGGAAGTGTCGGAGACCGTGCTCGGCGAGATCGCCGCCCTGCGGGCCGACGGCGCGACCATCGTCATCGACGATTTCGGCACCGGTTATTCGAACATCGCGCGCCTCCGCACGATGCCGCTCGACCGCGTCAAGCTCGACCCGTCGCTGATCGCCGACATCG
>Ga0255311_1000073_pt1 | contig 11800 bp, 9 predicted proteins | sample EtOH4_T0_E4_meta_FD_201358 | JGI IMG/M metagenome (GOLD analysis project Ga0255311, IMG submission 201358) | Sandy soil microbial communities from University of British Columbia, Vancouver, Canada - EtOH4_T0_E4 | ecosystem: Engineered > Artificial ecosystem > Sand microcosm > Unclassified ... | reverse complement strand
GCTGGTGGACGACGAGGTTCAGGTCTCCGATCTGAATTCCACCAACGGGACGTACATCGATAACAAGCGGATTAAGCGCACCGCAATTCTCGCGGTCGGCTCGATCCTTCGGGTCGGCAATGTTTCGTTCGAGCATGAAATCGGCTTCCGGGCGGACCTGCCATTGCCGAGCAATCCGGTTGGTCTCGACCGTGACCCAGGCCTGCGCAGGGCGAGGCTTGCGAGATCGTCCTGATCTGACAACTCGCCCCAGTCGTGAACAGCAAAGACGCGTCGGTCAGTCGGACGCCTGCGACGACTGCTTTTGCAGAAACACGATATAGGCCCTGGTTTGGTTGGCCTGCTTGATCAGCCGGTCAGCCTCTTTGTCGGTCTTCACCCCGCGCCCGGAATCTTTCAGGTTCGCCAGGTATTTGTCATAATTCCTGGCCAGGGCTGCGTTCGACTTGCGGGTCGCGTTCGAGCTCCGGTCGCCCATCCGAATCACCTGCTTCGCCATCCCGCGCGCACCGTCGATGATCGCATTGAACTGCGCGATCTTGGCCGGCGAAACCGCCGTGGTAGCGGTGGACGCCGCAGCCGTTTCCGTCTTTACGGCCGGCTTGGCGGCGGTCTTGGCAGCCGCCGTGCGCTCCAGCGCGGTTGGTAGCGGACTCACCACGGTTTTCTTGGCGGCCTGCTGCGCCAACGCCTCGGTGGCCCGCCTGTTCGCGGCCTGCATGTTGGAAGCGAAGGCCTGCGACTTGGCGAGCGCGTCGCGGGCGGCGTTCAGCGACTGGGCGGGATCGGTAGCATCGGCCGACGCCTGGACTGCGGACCGGAGGTCGGAGAGCGCGCTTCGCACATTCGCCCGGCTCGCCGAAGGAACGGCTGCCGGCAATCTCTGCTCCCGCGCCTCCGCATCGCGCAGCAAGGCCGTGGCAAACTCTACATTGGCCGAGGTGGCAGTGCGTTTCATCTCGTCGGCACGCGCCGTCGCCGCGCTCGCCTGCGCGGGGACTTTCTGGAGTGCGCTCAGCCCTTGGAACTGCGTGTCGAGTTTCTCGCTGGCGGCAATGAGATCGTTCACCGCGGTGGCCGGGGCCCCGGCGGTCCGCGCATCCTCGGCGAGCGAGCGCTCGGCCGGAGCGAGCCCATCGACCTCGAGGTTGGTTATGGGAGTGAAAGTCGCCTGCGCGGCGGGCTTCGAAGCCACGGTGTTGTCCGAATTCCCACCGCCGTAAATCATCGAACCGGCCGCGATGGCGACCAGCAGCACGACGGCGCCTCCCGCGGCAACCAGTGCGGCAGCCGGCGTCTTGGTCCGTTCCTTCGGTGGCTCCTTGGCGGCGCCGGCCGCAGGCTTCTTTTTCGAGGCTACCGGCTCCGGCGCTGCCTCTTCGGGCTGGGATTCTTCCTCCTCCACCTCGGCAGGCTCGGCGGCCTCGACAGCGGCAACGCCCTTCTTCTTCTTTTTCGAGGTGCCGGTCTCTTCTCCGGCCCGCTTGAACTGCACTTCACTGGGATCGGTCGGCACCGCCGTTTCGAGCGGCTCGTTCTGGTCGAAGCCCGGCGCCGGCGGCGGCACCGGCATGATCTCTTCGGCTGCCACCTCATGAGCGAAGAACCGGGTCGCCTCGTCCTCGTCGGCGGCGCCCGCCAGATCCACGTCCTTCTTCCCGAACAAGGCGAGCCAGTCGCGAATCGATTGCGGGCGTTCCGACGGGCGGATCGTCATCGCCGCATCGATCGCCTGGAGGAAACGCTTGCCGAAGCCGGGCCAATGGCCTTCGGCGAGCGGCTTGCCCAGGCCGCCATGGAGCCGCTCGAGCACTTCGGGCGGTTTTTCGCCGGTCACGCACTCGTACAGCACAACTCCCAGCGCATAGACGTCCGTCCATGGCCCTTGCGGATAGGTCTTCACATATTGCTCGACCGCGGCGTACGGCGGCGTGTGGAAAGTCACCGTCGTGCTCGTCGCCTCCGCCGCCTCGAACCGCGCGGAGCCGAAATCGATCAGGACCGGCCGGTTGTCCTCGGTGATGAGAATGTTTGGCGGCTTGATGTCGCGATGGAGCACGCCAACCCGGTGGGCGCGATCGAGGCCCTCGGCGATCGGCCGAATGATGTTCCACAGGCTGCGTTCGTTGAAGCGCCTGCCCTCCTTGAGCAAGCGTGACAGCGATACGCCGTCCTCGAAGTCCATCACCATGTAAGCGGTGCCGTGAACCTCGAACAAGCTGCGCACGCTGACGATGTTGGGATGCCGGGTGGGCGTCGACAGGTTCCACAGGAGCTTCGCTTCCTCGACGAACTTCTTGAGGCCCAGGGCGTGGACTTCTTCGACGTCCGAACCGATCGGGACAACCGTGTCCTCGTCGTCGCGCTCGCTGATCGAACTTGGAAAATACTCTTTGATCGCAACCAATTCGCCGAAGTAGATTCCGCGACCCTTGTAAACGATGCCGAATCCGCCGACGCCGAGCACGTCTTCAAGACGCCATTCGCGAATGACTGTCCCGGCAGGTAACGCCTTGTTGCTGTAGGCCTTGCTCACTGCCGATTTCCCCCAGACGGACCGCAATGAAGGAAAAGTAAATCGCACGGACCCTTCGCAATTGCTAGTCTTCACCTTTTGAGCGGGAACGGGGGAGTCGGGGTGGCCTTCGAATGCGTCAGTCGAACCCATGTCGGGCTTCGCCGGAAGGTGAACGAGGACTCCATGCTGGTCCGCACCGACCGCGGGCTTTGGGCCGTCGCCGACGGAATGGGCGGGCATGACGCCGGTGACGTGGCGAGCGCCAAGGTGACCGAGGCGCTGATGCGTCTTCCCATTGTCTATGGCCTCGACGATTTGGTCGAAAGTGCGATCGCCGCGCTGGTCAGGGTCAATCACGAGCTGATCGCCTTGGCTGCGTCGGAACAGACCCAACGGACGATCGGCAGCACCGTCGTCGGCCTAGCCATCGCGGACGGACAGTTCCGCTGCTTCTGGGCCGGAGACAGCCGCGCCTACCGGATCCGCGGCGGTCAGATTGCTCAGCTAACCCGCGACCACAGCCTGGTGCAGGACCTGGTCGACGCGGGCATGCTGGAACCGGAGGAGGCGGAAAATCATCCGAACGCCAACGTCATCACGCGCGCTGTCGGTGTGGTCGAGGAGCTCAAGGTCGAGACTTCGAGCGGCAGCGCGAAGCCCGGCGATCTGTTCCTTCTCGCCAGCGACGGTCTGACGAGGCTGGTCCCGGACCACGAATTGTTCGCCGAACTGACCTCGAGGCGTCCGGCAGACGCAGCCGACGCGCTGGTTGAAACGGTTCTGTCGCGCGGGGCACCCGACAACGTCTCGGTCATCATCACCACGGTGACCTAGTCGGCGGTAATCCTTCTCACTCGCCGAGCATCCACAGCATCGCGCCGCGCCCGCTGTGCATGCGGTTCTCGGCCTGGCGCCAGACGGCGGAGCGCGGCCCGTCGATAACTTCGGCGGTGACTTCTTCGCCGCGCCGCGCCGGCAGGCAATGCAGGAACCAGGCACCGGGCGCCCGGGCCATCAAGTCCTCGTCCACCCGATAGGGGGCGAACGCGGCGCGGCGCACCTGGCTTTCGTCATCCTGGCCCATCGACACCCAGACGTCGGTGCAGACGACGGCGGCGCCGTCGACCGCTTCGGCCGGATCGGCGACTTGCCGGACGTTCGCCGGCGGCTCGGCGAAGCCGTAGCCTTCGGGGCTGGCGATCACGAACTCCGCGCCGAGCAGCGAGCAGCCCTCGGCCAGCGAGCGCGCGACGTTGTTGGCCTCGCCGACAAAGGCGACCCGGACGCCCTCGATGGCGCCGGCAAGCTGCTCGATGGTCAGCAAGTCCGCCAGCGCCTGCAACGGATGGTCGCTGCCCGACAGCATGTTGAGCACCGGCACCGGCGACACGGCGGCCATCCGCTCCAGCACGCCATGGTCGAACACCCGCGCCGCGATCAGTCGGTGGTAGCAGGCGAGCGTGCGGGTCACGTCCTCGACTGTCTCGCGCGTGCCGATGCCGAGCTCCTGCGCCTGCAGATAGACCGGATGCCCGCCGAGCTGGACGACGGCCATCTCCATCGAGTTGCGTGTCCGCGCGCTCGGCTTCTCGAAGTAAAGCGCCACGCCCTGCCCCGCGAGCGCGCGTGCCGGCTGCCCGAGCGACAGCTCGAGGATCTGCAGCAGGTCGGCCGCCTCGAGATCGCGGATCGCGAGCAGGTGCGTCACCAGCTCCGCTCCCGCTTGACCATGGTCCCGACGCCCTGGTCGGTCAGCACCTCGATCAGCAGCGCGTGCGGGACCCGGCCGTCGATGATGTGCGCGGTCCCGACGCCACCCTCGACGGCATCGGCGCAGGCGCGCAGCTTGGGAATCATGCCGCTGTTGACCGCGTCGGAATCGATGCGGTTGCGCAGCTCGGCCGCGGTCAGGCGCGGCACCAGCGAAGTCTCGTCGTCGACGTCCTCCAACAGGCCCGGCGCAGCGGTCAAATAAACGAGCTTTTCCGCTCCCATGGCGACGGCGATCGCCTTCGCCGCTTCGTCGGCGTTGACGTTATACGGCTGCCCGCCCTCGTCGCCGCCGATGGTCGACACCACCGGCGTCAGGCCATCGTCGAGCAGCCGGTGGAGCAGCGAGGCGCGAACCTGGGTCACCTTGCCGACGAACCCGAGGTCTTCGGCGACCGGCTCGACCGTCAGCAGCCCGGCATCCTCGCCGGCGACGCCGACCGCGACCGGCTCGTCGCCCGCCTGGCCGTTGATCGTTGCCACCAGGTCGCGGTTGATCTTGCCGACCAGCACCATGCGGACGATTTCCAGCGTCTCCCTGTCGGTGACGCGCAGGCCATCGCGGAACACCGGGTCCTTGCCGACCCGCCGCAGCATCGCATCGACCTGCGGCCCGCCGCCGTGGACCACGACGCAGCGCACCCCGACGCTGCGCAGCAGCAGCACGTCGAGCGCGAGCGCGCGGTCGCTTTCCTTGTCGATCGCGGCGCCGCCCAGTTTGACGACGATCGACTTGCCGGCGAACTTGCGGATGTACGGCAGGGCTTCGACCAGCACCCGCGCGGTTTCGGATGCCGTCATGACGTCCCGCTATTCTCTTTGATGTAGCCGGGGCCGAGGTCGATGCCGATCGTCACCGCCGAGCCGCGTCCGGCGCCAAGATGGACCTCGATGGCGATCCGCTGCAGCGCCATATGCTCGGCCAGCGCCGGCCCGTCGTGGGCAACCGCGGTTCCGCCTTTTGCGACGACGACGCCGCCGTAGGTGACGCGGCTCTTTTCCGTCTTGAACGCGACGCCGCTCGAGCCGGCCGCCGCGAGCAGCCGGCCCCAATAGGGATCGCCGCCATGCCACGAGCATTTGACGAGATTGTTCTCGGCGATCGCCTTGGCCGCGATGCGGGCTTCGCCGTCGCTGGCGGCGCCCGTGACCCGCAACTCGACGATCCTCGTCATGCCCTCGGCATCGAGGGCCATCTGCATGGTGAGATCGGCGCACGCGCGGTGCACCGCATCGGTGAACTCGCCCATCTCGGGTTTCCCGCGCCGCCCCGACGCCATCAGCATCGCGGTGTCGTTGGTCGAGGTCGCACCGTCGACGTTGAGCGTATTGAACGTCGCCTCGGTGGCTTCCGCGAGGATGCGCTGCAGGACGGCCCGCGAAACCTGCGCGTCGGTGGTCAAAAAGGCCAGCATGGTCGCCATGTCCGGGGCGATCATGCCGCAGCCCTTGGCCATGCCGCCAAGCGTGAAGGTCGAGCCGCGGATGACGACCTGCTTGGGCTTGTGGTCGGTGGTCAGGATGCCCCGCGCGGCCTCCTCGGCGTGGTCGACCGACAGCTTCTTCGCGAGCTTCGGGATGGCGGCAAGGATCGGCGCCATCGGCAGCGGCGTGCCGATGATCCCGGTCGAGCACACCAGCACATCCTGCGCGGCCGTCCCGAGCGCCGCCGCGGTCGCCGCGCACATCTTTTCTGCGTCGGCGAGACCCGCTTTCCCGGTCCCGGCATTGGCGTTGCCCGAGTTGACGACGACCGCGGCCGCCTGGCCGCCGTTGGCGCGCAACCGCTCGCGGTCGAGGACCACCGGCGGCGCGACGAACTTGTTGCGGGTGAACACCGCCGCGGTCGGCACCGGGCGCCCGTCCTCGGTCGCGATCAGCGCCATGTCGTAGCGCCGCCGCTTGATGCCGGCGTGGCACCCGGCGGCGACGAATCCCTGGGCCGCGGTGACGCTCATGGGAACATTCCGCACAGCGGCAGCCCGCTGGCCTCGTCGAAGCCGAGCATCAGATTGGCGCACTGGATCATCTGCCCGGCGGCGCCTTTGACGAGATTGTCGAGCGCAGCGATCGCCAGCACCCGCTTGGTCCGCGGATCGTAGCGGGCGGTGACGTGGACCGCGTTCGATCCCAACGTCCACTTGGTCGCCGGCGGCTCGCCGGTGACGTGGACGAACGGTTCATCGGCATAGGCCGCGCGCAAGACCTGCAACGGCTCTTCACCCGCCATGTCGGCCGCGGCCTCGGCGTAGCAGGTGGCGAGGATGCCGCGGGCCATCGGCGCGAGGTGCGGCGTGAACAGCAATTCGCTGCCCAGCGCCTGCTCCATCTCCGCCGTATGCCGGTGGGTGAGCAGGCCGTAGGCCGAAAAGCTCCCCTCGGCGCTGCTGAACGACGTGGCTTCCTGGAGACCCCGCCCGGCTCCGCTAACTCCCGACGCCGCATCGACGATGATGCTCCCAGGCTTGACCAGGCCCGCGTCGACCAGCGGCTTCAGCGCGAGAATCGCCGCCGTCGCATAGCAGCCGGCCGCCGCGGCCGCCGGAGCGCCGCGCAACGCCTCGCGCGCGATCTCGGGAATTCCATAGACGAAGCGCTCGATCAGCTCGGGAGCGCCGTGCGGCTCGCCGTACCAGCGCTCGTAAGCCGCCGGGTCGGCGAGGCGGAAGTCGGCGCCGAGATCGACGAATTTGATTCCGCGCGCGAGGATCGCCGCCGCGAGCTTCTGGCTGTGGCCGTGGGGAAGCGCGGCGAACACCAGCTCGATGCCGTCCAGCGCCGCCTCGTCGAACGCGTCGACGGTCAGTCCGGGATAAGCGGGCGCGACGTGGGGATGGACCTCCCCCAGCGGGCTTCCGGCCCGGCTGTCGCCGAACAGCTGCACCGGGCGCAGCTCCGGATGGCCGGCGCAAAGCCGGAGCAGCTCGCCGCCGACATAGCCAGAGGCCCCAAGGATTGCGATCCGAATCATGATGTGCGGCCTATTCACTTTATTGTATTTTTATGCAACACCTCGCAGGACCACGGACCCGGAAGGATTTCGCCATGACCGACGCCCGAGTCCGACGGCAGCGGGCGATCGCCGACCTGCTGCGCGCCAACAGCCTCGCCAGCCAGGACGAACTCGCGGAACGACTTTCAGAACTCGGCTTCGCGGTCGCCCAGGCGACCATCTCGCGGGACCTCGAGCATCTAGGCGCCGTCAAGATCCGGCGCGGCGGCACGGTCACTTATGCGTTGCCCGACCAGCTCGGCGGAGCAAGCTGGGCCGGACCGCGCCTCGAAGCGATCCTGCGCGAATGGGTTCGCTCGATCGAACCGGCGGGCAATCTGATCATCCTCAAGACCCCGCCGGGATCGGCGCACTTGGTCGGCGTCGCGCTCGACCAGGCCGAGCTGCCCGAGGTGGCCGGCACGATCAGCGGCGACGACACGGTGTTCGTGGCGGTGCGCGAACCCGCCAGTGCGGCGTCGCTGGTCGACCGGCTGAGCGCATTCGACAGCGCCCGGCAGGCCTAGCCGGCGGAGTCGCCCGTGACCGCGCGCTCGAGCAGCCGGTCGATCGCCGCGACCGCTTCGGGCTCGTTGAGCTCGGGAGCGTGGCCAACCCCCGGGACGGTCGCCAGCTCGGCGTCGGGATGCTCCGCGACCATCCTCTGCGCGGTCTCCGCCGAGAGCAGGTCGCTGAGCTCACCGCGCAGGATCAGCAGCGGCGCTCGCCCCAGCGCCCGGTACAGCGGCCACATGTCGAAGGTCGCGGCGCCGTCGTTGCGCTGGTTGAACGGCTCGGAAATCGCCATGTCGTAATCGAACACGACGCCGTCGCCGTCCTCGATGCCCACCCGCCGCGCCGCGCGCAGCCAGTCGGCATGGCTGTTCGATGCCGGCAGGCCGCGGTTGACCCCGGCGATATAGTCGGCCGCTTCGTCCCAGTCGGCAAAGCGCACCGGCTTGCCGACATAGCTGCGGATCCGGTCGAGCCCGCGCTGGTCGAGCTCGGGCCCGACGTCGTTGAGCACTGTCGCCGCGATCCGCTGCGGCTGCATGGCCGCGATCAGCATCGTCACCAGCCCGCCGAGTGACGTGCCGACGAAGATCGCCCGCTCGATCTCGATCTCGTCGAGCAGCTGGAGGACGTCGGCGGCGTAGGTGGTCGGCAGATAGCGCGCCGGCTGCGGGTCGCGCTCGCTCATGCCGCGGCCGCGGAAATCCGGCGCGATCACCCGGAAGCGGCCCGCATAATGGTCGGCGAACGCTTCGAAATCGCGCGAATTGCGGGTCAGGCCGGAAAGGCACAGGATCGGCGGCCGGTCGGACGGCCCGGCATAATCCCGATAGTAAAGCTTGAGGCCGTCGCGGCTCGTGAAAGTGCTAGCCTGCCACGGCTTGCCGCCCGCGGGCTGGGAATCGTTGGGCATATCAGCGCTTGCCGATACCATGGCGGAGCAGGCGGTTGGTGATCGCCGCCACTTCGTCGGGATCGCTGTTGCCCCACACCGCGAACCGCAAACCCAGAAAGACGTTGGCGCCCATCAGCGCCCAGGCGATGACCTCGTGCGCGAGCTTGGACTCGTCAGCGCGCAGTTCGCCCCGCGCGGCGGCGTCGGCAAGGCGCGCCGCGATGCGCGCGGCGGTGGTTTCATAATGGCTTCGGAAACCTTGCGGATCGACGAATTCGGCCTCGTCGATGATCCGGTAAACCTGCTTGTGTTCGGCGGCGAAGCGCAAGAAGGCCGCGAGCGCGCGGCGCTCCCGGTCGAGGCCATCGCCCGTGCCGCTGCTCAATATCGGGGCAACATGGTCGCGCACCTGCGTCGACATGTCGCGGACGAGCGCCTGGAACACTTCCTCCTTGCTGTCGAAGTAGGTGTAGAAAGTGCCGAGCGCGACCTTGGCCCGGCCGGTGATGCCGACGATCGAGGCTTCGGAAAAGCCGCGCTCGCCGAATTCCTCGAGCGCCGCGGTGAGGATCTTGCGCAGCGTCCGCTCGCCCCGCGCGGTGCGCGGCGTCTTGTCGTCGCTCGCCACGCCCGGGGACGGGGCACGGGCTGCATCGCGCCCTGCGCCGGTAGACGGGACGCGCGCGGCGCTCCTGCTCTTCCGCCTCGCGCTCGCGGCCCGCACCGTTTTCGTGGTCGCCAAAATCCTCTCCCCCGCGTCCTCGATAAACCAAGTTGAAAGTTGGTTCAACTTTCATTACGATGCTCCCCGGACAGGCTGTTCGGTGGGGAAACCGCGCCTGAAGGGGGAGAAACCATGATTCGTTCTGACTTGCTCGTGCGCGCGACCTTGCTTGCTGGCGCGGCTGCCATTTCGCTCACCGCCGCGCCGGCTCTGGCACAGTCGGTGGATCAAACCAATGCGGAGGCGGCCCAGCAGCCGCCGGCGCCCGAAGCAACCGCTGCAGCCAATGCCGAGGGCAAAGACAGCGCCACCGCCGACATCGTCGTGACTGCGCGGCGCACCGAAGAACGGCTGCAGCGGGTCCCCGCGGCCGTTTCCTCGTTCAACGAGCGCGCCCTCGATCGCCTCCAGGCGACCGACACCACGGCGCTCCAGGGCGCGGTGCCCAACCTCAACATCGTCCAGGGGCGCGGCTCGTCCAACGCCACCAACATCTTCATCCGCGGCATCGGCCAGCCCGACGCGCTGCAGACCTTCGACCCCGCCGTCGGCGTCTATGTCGACGATGTCTATTTGAGCCGGATTCGCGGCAACCAGCTCGACCTGCTCGACGTCGAGCGGATCGAAGTGCTGCGCGGGCCGCAGGGCACGCTCTACGGCAAGAATACCATCGGCGGCGCGATCAAGTTCGTCAGCCGCCGCCCGGGCCCGGATTTCCGCGCCAATGCTTCGGTCTCGATCGGCAATTACGGCGCGCTCGACTTGAAGGGCGCCGCCTCGGGCCCGGTGTCGTCGACGCTTGCCGCCGGCTTCGCGGTGATGCGGTCGACCCACGACGGCTATGTCAAGGATGAGGTGCTCGACCGGCACTACAGCGACAAGGACAGCATCGGCGCCCGCGGTACGCTGGCTTTCACTCCCAGCAGCAATGTTCGCATCGACCTCACCGCGGACTATTCGCACGACGACGCAAAACTGAACGTCGGCCGGCCGCTTAACAATTTGACGACCTTTTCCGGCGGCACCCTCGTCGTATCCGACCCGACCACGCCCTATCACTGGCGCGGCCGCACCAGCCCGCAGCTGCCCAACACCACCAAGCTTCGCCATTACGGCTTTGCCGGGACCACCGCGGTCGACGTGACCGACGCGCTGACGTTGAAGTCGATCACCGCCTATCGCAATTTGAAGACCCGCGATTACGTCGACATCGACGCCACCCAATATGAGGTTGGCGACGTCCAGGTGAATGTCGACCAGCACCAGTTCAGCCAGGAATTCCAGCTGGCCTACACCGGCGAGCGGTTGAGCGGCGTCGCCGGCCTGTATTATCTCAAGGAACACATCGCCTCGCACCAGGAAGCCTATGCCGACGACCTGCTGGGGCCGGCCTTTTTCAACAGCGGCTTCCTGCGGACAGTCGACGATCGGCTGACGACCAAGAGTTATGCCGCCTACGCCAACGCGAGCTACGCCATCGTGCCGGATGTGCGGCTGTCCGCCGGCATCCGCTATACCAAGGAGAATAAGGACTATTTCCGGACGACCAGCACCTTCTTCTCGCTGCTGCCGTTCTTCAACTCAACCTACGCATTCGCGCCGCCGAAGGGCAAGTGGAGCGACTGGTCGCCGATGGCGAGCCTCGACTGGCAGGTGATCCCGTCGACCATGATCTACGCCCGTGTCGCCAAGGGCTTCAAGTCGGGCGGCTTCAACGGCCGCGCCAACACGCCCTCCGAATCTACCAAGTACAATCCCGAAACCGTGTGGTCCTACGAGGCCGGCTTCAAGACCACGATCGCCAACCAGCTGCGTGTCGCCGGTGCGGTTTTCCATAATAATTACAAGGATTTCCAGGCGCGTGTCTCGGGCATCGACGATGATCCGATCACCGGCCTGCCGACACCGAAGCTGTCGGTCCTGAACGCCGGCAAGATGCGCATCCGCGGCGCCGAGCTCGAAGCCGCCTGGACACCGGTCGAGGGGCTGCTGATCGATGGCCAGCTCGGCTATCTCGACGCCAAGTACAAGGAGTTCGCCGACGTCCGCTTCGTCTCGACCGGCGGCAGCCGTGCGTTCCAAACGCCCGCCTTCGCGCCCAAATGGACGCTTCGCGGCGGCGCGCAATATGCGTTCGATCTCGGCGGCTCGGGCGCCGTCACGGTCGGCGGGCAGACGCGCTACAAGTCGCGCACCGCGCTCGCCGTCGACAACACGTTTTTGGTCGCCGGCAATGGCACCGTCGAGGTCCCCGGCCTCTTCCAGAAAGGCTATTGGCTGTACGACGCGCGGATCGTCTACGAAACCGCCGACAAGCATTATGCGGTCGGGCTCTACGGCCAGAATTTGACCAAGAAGGCCTACAAGACCGACGCCCAGGAATTCTCC
>Ga0255311_1000071_pt1 | contig 11880 bp, 12 predicted proteins | sample EtOH4_T0_E4_meta_FD_201358 | JGI IMG/M metagenome (GOLD analysis project Ga0255311, IMG submission 201358) | Sandy soil microbial communities from University of British Columbia, Vancouver, Canada - EtOH4_T0_E4 | ecosystem: Engineered > Artificial ecosystem > Sand microcosm > Unclassified ... | reverse complement strand
CGAGATCATGAACGGCAGCCGCACCGAGGACGCGTTCTCGCGGTTCGAACTGCTCGAGCGCCGCGCCGATTTCGCCGAAGGCCGCGCCGACGCGCTCGGGATCGGCGGCCTCGAAAACGAGATCGATCAGCTCAAGGCGTCGGAAGCGATCGACGCTGAATTGGAAGCCATGAAAGCCGCGCTCAAAACGCGGGTAAACTAGAAGGGTAGGGGAACGATGGCCCGCAACATTTATCCGTATTCGCTCGATCGCAAGGACGCGAAAATCGCCGGGGTCTGCTCGACGCTTGGCGCCAGGTGGGGGATCGACCCGACCTTCATTCGCATTGCGTGGGTCGCGATCCCGCTGCTCACTCCGGTGGACTTCACCACCGCGCTGATCGCGTACGCGATCGTCGGCATCTATCTCGCGATCCAGAAGAAGCGCGCGGTGACCGGCGAGAGCCGAATGAGCGAGTTCGACCGCATGGAGCTTAAGTCGAAGCGCAAGCCGACCGTCCACGCGATGCGCACCGAACTCGACGAAACCGACCGGCGGCTGATGGCCATCGACGATCATTTGGCAACCCCCAACCATGAGCTGGCGCGGGAAATCGACGCGCTGCGGGAGGAGAAGTGATGGACCCGACGTCAATTGGGCTGCTGAGCGCCAGCATTCTGGCGGCGCTCGGGACGGCGAGCTGGGCCGCGCTCAAAGGCTGGCAGGGCTGGCTGGAATTGAAGCGGTTCGAGCTGACTCACGGCAGCGCCGACAAGGCCTTGCCGCCGGCCACCGGACGCATCGAGATCGCCGACCTGCGCGAGCGGGTGCGCAAGCTCGAAGCGATCGCCGCCGGAATCGACATCTGACAGACTGCCGCTCGCGCGCTCCCCAGCCGAAGCGGCCGCGGTCCGGGATGGCCCCGTCCCGGACCGCCCACCTCACCAAACGACTATAGAGCCAGCCGCGCGCTCAGGCGGATGTCGCGTCCGGCGAGCGGCGCAAAATCCTTGAGCAGGCTCGCGCTGCGCCGCGCATCGACATCAAATAGATTGTTGCCGACCAGCGACAGCGTCAGCGCCGGGTTGGCGGCGAACGGGTGGTAGTCGAGCGACGCGTTGACCATCGTATAGCCCGGCGTGCGGGTCTCGTTGGGCGCAGTGCGGTTGTGCGCGGAAGCGCGCTCGACTTCCACTCGCCCGTCGAATTGTCCGCGCGAACCGGTCAGCGCGCCGAGGAAGCGCAGCGGCGGGATCAGCGGCGCCGGTCCGAAGCTCTTGACGGTCGCGTGCACCGCATCGCCTTGCAATTCGGCGCCCCAGGTGACGCCCATGGCCTGGCCCAGCTTGGCGTCCCCCTGCAGCTCGAAACCGTAATAGTTGGCCTTGCCTTCGAGGAACTGAAGTACCGGCAAGTCCTCCTCTTCCGCGCCCGTCGGCGCCTGGAAGATGAAGTTCGAGAAGCGGCTGTAATAAAGGTTGCCGGTGACGTGCACCGGGCCGCTGGCATGGTGGAGGCTAAGCTCCGCGGAGCTGCTCTTTTCGGGCTTGAGGTCGGGATTGCCGACTTCGAACGCTTCGCTGCCGCCGTGCGGTCCGTTGGCGAACAATTCGTCGACGGCCGGGGCGCGTTCGCTGTGCGACAGCGATAGGCCGGCACGCCAGCCCGGCGACAGCTCGTAGCTTCCGCCGAGCGAGCCCGACAGGCTGGTGAAATTGTCGGAGCGTGCGGGCGTCGCCAGTTGCGCGTCTGCTTTTGCGGTGAGCTTGCTGAACTCGACCCGGGCGCCGCCCTCGAAGCGGAACGGCCCGGCGTTATAGGTTTGCAGCGTAAACAGGCCGGACTGGCGCTGCCTGCTGTCGGGTAGGAATTTCTCATCGCCGCGAATGCGGGCATCGCGATCGAGATATTGCACGCCGCTGGTCCCACCCCAGCCCGAATGGTCGCGCTGAACGAGCTCGAAACGGCCTTCGCCACCGTTGCTGAAGAAGCTGGTGTCGATACCGCCCTCGGCGTTGAGTTCGTCATGGTGATATTTCGAATAGCCGCCGCGGGCGCGGATCTGGCTGAAGAATCCGCCGACCGGGATCTCGGCGCGAGCATCATAACGGGTCTGCCTCGGATCGAGAGTCGGTTGCTCCGGCTCCTCTCCGGTCAGCGAATAGCGGATCGGGATTTGATAGCGCGACGTATGGCGGGTGATCGACACGCCGACGTTGAGATCGCCGTCGACATAAGCGACGCCCAGGGCGCCTTCTTTCCCCTGCGAGGCCGAATGAGGCAGCGTGCCCTTTAGGTCCGCGAGCGCGCGAACGGCCGGATCGGAGCTCGCCAGCGCTTCCGCCCGAAGATCCTTCGACAGGACGAAGCCGCCGATGTCGAGTTTGTCGGTCTTCGAATAGTTGCCGTCGACGTGGAGCACGATATGGCCGCCGATCGGCACGTCGAGCGAACCGTTGATGGAGCGCTCGTTGGCGGCGGTGCCATATTGGGCAATTAGGTCGCCGCCGACCGGCCCGGTCGGGACGTGACGCGGGATGCGGTTGTCGATCACGTTGACGACGCCGCCGATCGCGGCCGAGCCGAACAACAGCGCCGCCGGCCCGCGCAGCACTTCGATGCGCTCGGCGGTGATGGGATTGATCGAGACCTCGTGGTCCGGTCCGATGGTCGCCATGTCGAGCGTACCGATCCCGTCGGTCAGCACGCGGATGCGGTCGCCCTGTAAGCCACGCAAGACGGGCGCCGACGCTTTGGGACCAAAGCTCGTGGCGGATACACCGGGCAGCTTGGCCAGCGTGTCGCCGATGTTCGGCTTGAGTTCACGACTGAGGTCCGCCTTGTCGAGCACCGACACACCGCCGAGCACGTCGCTGGCATTGCGGCGAATTCCGGTGACGATGATCGCCTGGTCCTGGTCGGTGTGTGCCTGGCTGGCGGAGCCGGGCACCGGCGCTTCCGCTGGATCGGTCGCCATGGCAGTGGCGGAATTCGCCACAATGTCCGCTGCATATGCCGGATTGAGGGGCAGCAAAGCGGCGACCGCGGCGAACGAAGTGACAGGCAGAGACATAAAGCGGGAGACCCCCTGGTTGGAGCGCGGCGCGTAGACTGTATGATATATTGTCGCAAGTCGAACCACGACGAATGGGCCGAACTTTTCGTCAGACCGCATCGAGTGCTAGGCGAGGCGCTTGTTGGTCACCCACCTCGAATGCTCGCTGATCGGTGAGCACTACGACGCCGGGCAGGTGCACGGCCTGTCGCGGGCCGGCAAGCCGCTGCTGGTGCGCTATGACCTCGAGCGCGCGCGCGAAACGCTGACCCGCGAGGCCGTCGCCGCGCGCGAGCCGACGATGTGGAAATGGCGCGAGCTGTTGCCGGTGCCCGAAGGAGTTGAGCCGGTCAGCCTCGGCGAGCCGGAGACGCCCATCTTGCTGCTCACCCGAACCGCCGTGCGGGCGGGCGCATCGAACCTGCTGGTCAAGGACGAAGGCCGCCTGCCGACCGGGTCGTTCAAGGCGCGCGGGCTGGCGACGGCGGTGACTATGGCGAGGCATTTCGGGATCGCCCGCATCGCCCTGCCGACCAACGGCAACGCCGGCGCGGCGCTCGCCGCTTATGGCGCGCGGGCGGGGATCGAGACGGTGGTGATTTGCCCGGCCGAAACGCCGCAGATCAACGTCCGCGAGACCGCGGCCTATGGCGCCCGCGTCTATGTCGCCGACGGCCAGATCGACGAGTGCGGGCGGTTGGTCGCCGAGGGCGCCGCCCAAAGCCGCTGGTTCGACTGCTCGACGCTCAAGGAACCCTACCGCCTCGAAGGCAAGAAGGTGATGGGATTCGAGCTCGCCGAACAATTGGGCTGGAAGCTGCCCGACGCGATCTTCTACCCGACCGGCGGCGGCACCGGCCTGATCGGAATGTGGAAGGCGTTCGAAGAGCTCGAGGCGGTCGGCCTGATCGGGCCCGAGCGGCCGCGGATGTTTGCGATCCAGGCGGTCGGCTGCGCGCCGATTGTCAGGGCGTTCGACGCGGGCGAAGAGTTCGCCGAGCGATGGGAAGGCGCGGCGACCGTCGCGACCGGAATTCGCGTGCCCAAGGCGGTCGGCGATTTCCTCATCCTGCGCGCGGTGCGGGCCAGCGGCGGCGCGGCGCTGGCCGTCGGGGAAGCGGCGATCCTGCAGGCGGTCGAGGATGTCGCGCGCGAGGACGGCATGCTGCTGTGCCCCGAAGGCGGCGCGGTGGTCGCCGGCTGGCGGCTGGCCTTGGAGCGGGGCCTGGTCGGCCGGGATGAGAGGGTGCTGCTGTTCAACTGCGCCAGCGGCAACAAATATCCGCTGCCCGACGCCACGCGAAAGCTTGCGCTGACGACCGCCGATCCGGCGGATCTTTAGGCCCCAGATGCGGTAAACCCCGCCAACCGAAGTTGGCGGGGCTCCATGCTTCGCCTCCGAAGATTTGAAGCACGGAAATAAAACGATCCCGCCCCACGGTTGTTCCTGCGAATCATGGTCCAAAAATCGGCACCGCGCGAAAAAGCTGTGGATAAGTCGAAAGCGCCTCGATCGGCCCGGAACGATCCGTCAGACCGGTTCAGGCCGCTGCCGAAACGGGCTGCGGCTGAGTCAGCAGGCGCCAGTTCATCCGCGGATAGGAATTGAGTTGCTGTCCCAGGCTGCTGGTGATGAACGTGAGCCGCTCAACGGTTCGGCTGTGGATCAGCGGGCCGGCATCAAGGTAGCGGAACGGTGTCCCCGGAGCCAGGCGGAAGAACTCGGCCTTGGCCTCAATGTCGTCCCCGGTCACCAGGACGTCGCTGAAACTGTCGGCGAATCTCGGCTCGTCGAAGACCTCCCAGAAGACATTCTTGAAAGCGCCGACGACGCGCGCCTGCGGAAAGCGGCGCTGGAGTTCCTCGGCGCCGCTGCTGTCCCACGGCGTCACGAAGTCGCTGTAATCCCCGTTGAATGGATTGCTGATGTCGATCAGCAATTTGCCCGCCAGGTCGCGGGCGTGTCGGTCGAGCAAGTCGAACAGCCCGTCGCGGATGAATACGGCGGGCAGAATGGCGGGAGCGCGGACTGCTTCGGCGTTGCTGCCGGCGCGGAGGTTGGGAAGATTGAGCGGATCAACGACGGCGGCAGCGCGCCGGGGATCCCGCGATCCGAGAATCACTCGTCTTCCGGCCTTGGCGAACATCGCGGCCAGCCGAGCGCCCATTCGTCCGGTTCCGATCACGCCGATCTCGGGCGACCAGCTATTGAGAGTTGTCACATATTTTCCTTTCGAACACCCCAACCGCGGCGCTCCTTATTGCTGACCCTGAGTCGCCGCCAACGAATGTATCGGCGCAGACGATAAGTTGGGCTTATGGAGTCGGCGATCCGCGCGAGCCTGCGCACAGCAGGCGGCGGTGCCGGATGCAGGAGTCGAACCCGCGACCTTCGGTTTACAAAACCGCTGCTCTACCAACTGAGCTAATCCGGCCCGCGCGCTCCCGGGTTTGCGTCAGATGACGCCGAAGGTCCACCCTTCGGTGCGGGCGATCTCGGGAGTCAGCCCGGGCGGGGCAAAGGCGCCAGGATCGGCGGCGAGAGCGCGCATTCCGGCCGCGGTCACCAGCGCGTCGGTCTGGTGATCGTTGGGCTCGAAGCGCAGCCGCGTCGGCGGGCTGCCGAGGCCGGCGAGGGCCTGGGCGAGCTCGGCGCGGCTTCTGAGCTTGCGGCCCGACAGGCCGGCGCGGCGCAAATAGATGCGCGTGTAGATCTCAACCACCGCGCTGCCGCCCGCCGGCAGCGGGTCCATCGGCCAGATCGCGACCCTGCCGTCGATCCGGTGGAGCAGCCGCATGCCCGAGAAGCTCGCCTTGGCGACTTGCGCTGCGCCAATCGCGTCATAAGCGCTGGCGGTCTTTCGTCCGCCCTGCGCGTTCAGCGCCTGGTCGCATTGGCGGAAGCGCATGAAATCGGCCTTCACCCCGTCGGCGATGCCGAAATAGAAGTGCCGCCGGTGCGCCCGCTCGAGGAAGCTCGCGGCGCCCAGGTCCTCGTCGTCGGCGCGGGCATCGACATAGGCCCAGAGCTCGCGCGCCGTTGCCGGCACGCCGGATTCGCCTGGCAGATATTCGCCGCGCTCGATCAGCGGCGGCGCGAAACTGAAGTCGAAGCCGAACAGGGTCGGCTCGGCGGCGGCGCGTTTGAGCAGCCAAGCGAGCACCTCCTGGCGCGACCAGACGTGATTTGGGCGGATCAGGCGCGGCGCCGCTACGCCCCGCGCTTCGGCAATCGCGATGCCCTTGTGACGGCGCCCTTTGGCGCCCGACCAGTCGATCGCGACGAAGGCGGTGAAGCGCTTCACCGACCCTTGCGTTGACGGACCGGCGGCCGCGCGGCGGTCCAGTCGCGCGACCGGGTAATGACGTCGCGGACGCGGTCCGGTTCGTCGCTATCGTAGCGGATCAACACGCCGGGCCAGCCTTCGTAATGCGGCGTCTGCCAGTAAGTCGCGGGCTCGGTTGCCTTCAGGATTTCGATCGAATCGAGATCGATTGCGACGCCGAAACTAGTGTCCGCTTCCTGGCTTGGATAGAGAAACGCGCGGCCGGTGCCCTTCACCTTGACCGCGGGCTTGCCGTAGCTGGTCGAAAGCTCGGTGTCGGGAAGCGACAGCGCGAACGCCACCGCTTGTTCCCAGTCGAGTCCCATGGCCGGCCTTCACATCAGCGGTGGCTGGCCGCCATCGTCCGGGGGTGTCGGCGGAGACGGCGGCGCAGGGGGTTCGGGCGGCCGCGCGCTGCGGATGCGCGGTGGCGGCAACCGCGCCGGCGGTGCCTGCTGCTCGGCCCATTGCTCGAGGATCCGCGCCGCCGCGTCGCGCCCGCCGAGCCCGAATGCCAGCGCGGTCGCGACCGCCGCCGAGCCGAGGATCAGGCCGAACGCCATCATCACAATCTGGTCGGCGAGCCCCATGAACATCAGGCCGATCGCGGTGAACAAAGCGATGATCGCATATTTGACGATCGTCTGCGCGTAGCCCGCTTCGCCGGTCGAGCTTCCGACCAGCGATGCCAGCATGCGCGCGAGGAACAGCCCGGCGACGATGATGACGGTGCCGAAGATGACCTTGCCGCCGAGCGCGGTGATCTGGAACAGCAATGCCGCGACGCTGTCGCCGCCCAGTTGCCGCGCCGCTTCAATCGCCGCCGCGAGCAGGATCGCGGTCATCGCGATGGCGCCGACGACCTTCGACGGGTTGGAGCTCGCCGGCATGATCCCGAGCGCGCGCACGCTGTCGTCGAAGCCGAGGCTCGGCAGCACCGTCTCGACCAATGTTTTCACCCAGCGGCCGATGAGGAAGGCAATCGCCAGCCACACCAGGGCCGCAAGCACCCGCGGGATGGCCAGCGCGATGGTGTTGAGCATCGCCGTCGCCGGATCGGATATCGCCGAAATCTGCAGGATCTGCAGCGCGGCGATGGCGGCGAAGATGATGATCGTCGCCGAGACGGTCACGCCGACCGCGCGGGCGATCGAGCTTCGCGCCGGGGCGGCGCCTTCGGTCGCGACTCCGCTCTCGTCGACCGCGAGCGGCGGCTCGCCGATGCTGATCCCGGCGCGGCCTAGCAGTCGTTCGATGTTGAGCGCGCCGAGTGCCGCCTCGATGACGTGGCGGACGATGCGCGCCAGGATCAGGCCGGCGAAGAAGAACAGCCCGGCGCCGAGCAGCCGCGGCAAAAAGGCGAACACTTCGTTGGTCAGGCTGGTGACCGGCGTCAGCACGCCCGACAGGCCGAGCGGCTGGAGCGCGGCGATCAGTCCGGTTAGCCACACCAGCCAGTAAGCGAGGCGCCCAAGCTCGATGCCGACCGACTCCCCGCCGGCCTGCGGATGGCGCTTCAGCACCGGTATCTTGTCGATCGCCTTGGCCACGCCCCACTGGATCGCCTTGGCGACGAAGTGGGTGACGACCAGGATCAGGATCGCGAACACCACGCGCGGTCCCCACAGGAACAATTGGTCGCGCCAGTAGGCCGCGGGTGCGTCGCTGGTGTACATGGCTGGTCTCCGCTTCTAGCTGTCCGGGTCTTCTTTAGCGCGTTTCAGGCGCATCTCATCCCAATATGCAATCCGCTCGGCAACCTTGGCTTCGAAGCCGCGGCCGGTCGGCTGGTAATAGGTCTGCCGCTCCATTCCCTCGGGCCAGTAATCGGCTCCCGAAAAGCCTTCGTCGGCGTCATGGTCATAGGCATAGCCCTGGCCGTAACCGATGTCCTTCATCAGCTTGGTCGGGGCGTTGAGGATGTGCGCCGGCGGCATCAGCGAGCCAGTCTCCCTGGCGCTGCGCCACGCGGTCTTCTGGGCGACATAAGCGGCGTTCGATTTGGGCGCGGTGGCGAGATAGAGGCACGCCTGGACGATCGCCAGTTCGCCCTCGGGTGAGCCCAAGAAGTCATACGAGTCCTTGGCCGCGAGGCACTGCACCAACGCATTGGGATCGGCGAGGCCGACATCCTCAGAGGCGAAGCGAACCAGGCGGCGGAGCACATAGAGCGGCTCCTCGCCGGCGACGAGCATCCGCGCGAGGTAGTACAGCGACGATTGCGGGTCCGATCCGCGCAGGCTTTTGTGCAGCGCGGAGATGAGGTTGTAATGGCCCTCGCGGTCCTTGTCGTAGACCGCGACGCGGCGGTGCAGCAGCGCCGACAGGCCGGCCGGATCGAGCGGCCCGTCGAGCTCGACGTCGAACAGGGTCTCGACCTGGTTGAGCAGGAAGCGGCCGTCGCCGTCGGCGCTGGCGATCAGCGCGGCGCGGGCGTCGTCGGTCACCGGCAGCGCCCGTCCGACCTCGGCCTCGGCGCGCCCGATCAAAGTCTCCAGCGCCGCATGGTCGAGCCGCCGCAGGATCAGCACCTGGCAACGCGACAGCAACGCCGCGTTGAGCTCGAAGCTCGGGTTCTCGGTGGTCGCGCCGACAAGGGTCACGGTGCCGTCCTCGACGTAAGGCAGGAAGCCGTCCTGCTGGGCGCGGTTGAAGCGGTGAATCTCGTCGACGAACAGCAAGGTGCGCTGGCCAGCGCGGGCCGCGGTCCGCGCTTCGGCGAACAGTTTCTTGAGGTCGGCGACGCCCGAGAACACAGCCGAGATGGCCACAAACCGCATGCCGACCGCGTCGGCGAGCAACCGCGCGATCGTTGTCTTCCCAGTGCCCGGCAGGCCCCACAGGATCATCGACGAAAGCTTGCCGGCGGCGACCATGCGTCCGATCGCGCCGTCGGGTCCGGTCAGATGCTCCTGGCCGACCACCTCGTCGAGGCTTGCGGGGCGCAGCCGGTCGGCGAGCGGGGCATTGGCCGCGGGAACATCCGCCTGGCGTGCAACTTCCTGGTCAGCGAACAGGTCGGCCATCGGTGATGCTCATAATAGCCGGGCGCAAAAATGCACGGCCTCTTGCGGGCGATGCATCGAAGATATATCTTAGACACATCTGAAGGAGGATTTATGGGACACAGGCAATGGCGCGGTTGCGGGCCGCGCGGCGAGTTCGAATTCAACATCCCCGAAGGCTTGTTCGCCATGCGCGGCGGGCGCGGGTGGCAGGGCAATTGGGGACCGTTCCACTTTGATTTCGGCGACGGACCCTCCGGGCGCGGCCGCCGTGGCCGCCGCCGCATGTTCGAATCCGGCGAGCTTCGCCTGGTGCTCCTCAAGCTCATCGCCGACGAACCGCGCCATGGCTACGATTTGATCCGGGCAATCGAGGAGCTGACCGGCGGCGAATATGCGCCGAGCCCTGGCGTCATCTATCCGACCCTGACCCTGCTCCAGGACATGGGCCTGATCGAGGAGGCCAAGGAGAAAGGGCCGCGCAAGCCGTTCCAGGTGACCGACGAGGGGCGCAAGCATCTCGAGGAAAATGCGGACGAAGTCGTGGCGCTGTTCGAGCGGCTGGAGGAATTCGCGCCGCGTGAGAGCACCTCCAGCGGACCGGCGATCGGGCGTGCGGTCAAGAATTTGATGACCGCGCTCAGCCATCGCGTTAGCCGCGACGGGCTCGATGAGGAGTTGCTGCACGAAATCGCCGCCATCCTCGACGAGGCCGCACAACGTATCGAGCGGATCAAATAGGCAGCCGGCGTCCGGTCATCCGGGCGAGCCGTGCGCGCTTTTCGATGACCCGCTGGTAGACGCGGACAACGGCTGAGTTGATCCGGTCCCAGTCCATGGTCTGGGCGTCGGCCAGGCCCGCCTCGCCGTGGCGGCGGCGGAGCTCGGGATCCTTGGCATAGGCCACGAGCGCGTCGGCGAATCCGTCGGCGTCGCACGGCTCGACCAGGATTCCGGTTTCGCCGTCGCGCACCAGATTGGTCGCGCCGGTGGCGACCGAGGCGACCACCGGCAGTCCGCACGCCATCGCTTCCAGGGTGACGTTGCCGAATGCCTCGGTGATCGACGGGTTGAGCAGCACGTCGCTGCTGGCGAGGGCGCGGGCGAGATCGTTGCCGACCTGCTGGCCGATGAACACCGCGTCGGGCAGCCGTTGCTCGAACCATGCGCGGGCCGGCCCGTCGCCGATCACCAGCACGCGATACTTGATCTTTCGCTCGGCCAGCGCATCCATGGCGTCGGCGAACTGGTCGAGGCCCTTTTCCATTACCAGCCGGCCAAGGAAGCTGACGGCCAGCGCGTCGTCGGGAATGCCTATGCTTCGCCGCCATTTCATGTTCCGCCGCCCGGGGTGGAACTGCTTGCGGTCGACGCCGCGCGACCAGATCGAGATGTCGCGGTTCATGCGTTGCGCGCGCAGCACCGCGGCGGTCGACTCCGCCGGCGCGACGATCGCGTCGCAGCGCCGATAGAGCCGCCGCATGATTGCCCGAACCACCGGCTCGAGGATCTCCATATGATAATAAGCGAGGTAGGTTTCGAAGCGGGTGTGGATCGAAGCGATGGCGGTGATGTTGCGCCGGCGGGCCCAGCTGACGGCACGGTGCGCAACCGTGTCCGGGCTCGAGATGTGGACGATGTTCGGATCGAATTCCGCGAGGTCGCGTCGGATGCGCGCCGTCAATGCCAGCGGGATCCGATATTCAGGCCGGAACGGAATCGCGACCGATGGCACGCTGACGACTTTCCCGGTCGGCTTGAACGCCGGGTCGTCCACCGTCGGCGAGTAGACGCGGACCTGCGCGCCCTGCCGCAGCAGATAGTCGACCAAGCGATTGAGCGCCTGGTTGGCGCCGTCGCGCACATAATTGTAATTGCCCGAGAACAGGGCAATGCGAAGGTCGCTGGGCTGCACCGGCCATGCCCTTAGCGGCGAAGGCGGCAAAGGCAAACAGCAGGACGACGGCGAGACCCACAAGCGATGGACAGCATCAAATCCGGACTGCCGCCGATCGCCCGGGCCGACGCGCGGCTGTTCATCCTCGGCAGCCTGCCGGGCGATGCGTCGCTGGCCGCGCGCCGTTATTATGCGCATCCGACCAACCAGTTCTGGCGGCTGCTGGGCCAGGCGATCGGCGAGGATCTGCAGTCGTTGTCCTACGACAAGCGCCTGCACCAGCTGGCTGAGCGGCGCATCGGGCTGTGGGATGTGATCGCCTCGGCTAGCCGCCGCGGCAGCCTCGACCAGGCGATCCGCTCGCCCGATCACAATCCGGTCGAGCAGCTCCTGCATGATTTTCCCGAGCTTCGGGCGCTGGCCTTCAATGGCTCGACGGCCGCTTTGGCAGGCCGCCGGATGCTTGGTCCGGCCGGGCGGCTGAGCCTGGTTGACCTGCCGTCGTCGAGCGCCGCTAACACCCAGCCGTTTGCCGAAAAGGTGCGGGCCTGGGCGGTGCTCGCAATATTCGTCGCTTAGCCCTTGCCCCGCGCGGCCAACGAGCCAACATGGTGACG
>Ga0255311_1000070_pt1 | contig 11903 bp, 8 predicted proteins | sample EtOH4_T0_E4_meta_FD_201358 | JGI IMG/M metagenome (GOLD analysis project Ga0255311, IMG submission 201358) | Sandy soil microbial communities from University of British Columbia, Vancouver, Canada - EtOH4_T0_E4 | ecosystem: Engineered > Artificial ecosystem > Sand microcosm > Unclassified ... | reverse complement strand
CTTTGGGCGTCCGGCTTCCAGATGGTTTTCGCTGCATGATCTCTTCAAACACGTCGGTAAGCTGGCGAGTCGATTTTTCGGTGGCAGTCTTCCGAATGTTCTCAGAAAAGACCGGGCCGAGGTTGTCGCCGAAGTACCTCAGGATTTGAGTGGCTAGTGCCTCGCAGTCTCCGGGTGGAAACAGGAGCCCGTTGACCCGGTCGATGACGGTTTCGGAAAGTCCTCCCGTCCTCGAGGCGATTATCGGAAGCCCGTTTGATAATGCGATACGTGCAACGCCGCTTTGGCTCGCGCTGAGGTATGGCAAAACCAGAACGTCGGCCCGCTGAAAAATCGCGGCTACTTCCTCGTTCGAAACATAACGATTGTCAATATGAACGTGGTCCTGGATGCGATGCCGGCGAATGAGTTGTTCGTACTTCCTAATCGAATCGTAGAATTCCCCCACTACGATTAGGGTGCATTCCACGCTCGAGAGGACTCTCGGCAGGGCGGCCAGCAGAACGTCAAGCCCCTTATACTTGCGCACTTTTCCGAAGAACAGAATTGTCCGTCCGCTGCGGCTGTTGTTGTTCGGGATCGAGAACTCGCCCAGTGAAGGGAGAGGAGAGACGGTGACGTTCCTGCCGGGGACGACGGCCAGCAAATCTTCGCGGTCCTTTGCCGAATGCGTAATGAGGTGATCGGCAGCCGAGAGGGCAAATCTGACAAGAAGGCGGTCGAACGGGCCTCGCTCGTGGGGGAAGATGTTGTGACATTCGATGATGCAGTTCACGCCAGACCTTCGAAACGATCTTACAAGCGTACCGATTAGAGGGCCGAAGAATGGCTGCCACCACTCGAATACGACCACGTCAGGCGCGAATGCCTTCACCGTGCGGATCGCTTTCAACCAGGTGACTGGATTCAGGGGGCTGAGAATTGGCGTCGCGCCCGGGTCCATCTTCAGACGGCTAGTGTCCAGTTCTGAGGTGCCAGGGAAGAAGATGCGGGGATACAGTTTGCGGAAGGAGACTACTCGAACTGAGTGACCGCGAGCATTGAGTTCCTGCTGGAGCCAGTAGACATGGTGAGGGATGCCGCCTCTCAACGGGTAGGCCGGCCCGATTATGCTGATTCTCATTCAGCCGTATCGCCCCAACGGATTCCGACCGCACGCTCGTCCGCGCTCAAGGTTAGGTCCTCTACGTCGCTTGATTCGACTACAGAGTAGTCTGTCTCCCTCCTGTATGAGAATGCGATCATTTCCGCAAGAAGTCCAAACAGGATCAGTTGAACACCAAACGTGACAAGAAAGGTCCCTATTATCAGCAGCGGGCGGTTGCTCAGCCAATGGTCGAAGAAAACACGCAGAGTAATCAGGTATAAATCGATCGCTGAGCCGATGCCCGCCAGCAGAAGTCCCATAAGACCGAAGAAGTGCAGAGGCTTGTTCGTGTATCGAGTCATTAGAATGACCGTCAGCAAACTGAAGAATCCTCCGAGGACTCTCTCCATGCCGTAGCGGGAACTGCCGTGCACGCGTGGAGCATGCTCTACCTTTACTTCGCCGAGATGGAATCCTCGGTAGCTTGCCAACACCGGAATGTATCGATGGCGCTCGCCGTACACCATGACTTCGTCCAGCACTTCTCTCCTATAGCACTTGAACCCACAATTAATATCGTGCAGGCGGACGCCGGTCAGAAGCGAGGTCACCCAATTGTAGATTCTCGACCCGATGCGTCGCGTGAACTTATCGCGGCGGTTATGCCGCCAGCCCGAAACCAGATCATAGCCTTGTTCGAGTTGCTCGAGGAGCAGTGGCAATTCCTCAGGAATGTCCTGAAGGTCGGCATCCAGGGTAGCGATTGTGCTGTAACGCGCCGCGCGAAACCCAGCGGCGAGGGCGGCCGATTTGCCGAAATTCCTTCGGAAGCGAAGGTACCTGACTGATGGATAGACTGATACTAACTCTCTCAACTTTTCGACGGAGCCATCCGTGCTGCCATCGTCGACGAAAATGATCTCGTAAGGTTGAGCCAGAGTGGTCAGCACTGCGGCCAGCCTGCGGCAAAGCTCATCGAGAGACAGGCGCTCGTTGTACAAAGCGATAACTACGGAAATCGACGTCGAACTCATACTGCGTTGATCCGCCTGCCCCTTCCTTCGAGCCATCTCGCAGCGATTGATCCAATAATCACGTGCTAAGATATAGGGAAACGACATTGATTACAACTGCTTTGAGGAATCCGAAAAGGAACCTTTCAAAGACGGGGCCGACTCGAATAGTATGATCGAACGCAACCGGATTGCGATGAACTATACGAAACAATGAAAAGGACCGAAGCGACCGCGCGTAAGGGCAAAGCAAAGGCGCGAACCGCCAGCTCAAAGCCGAAGCGCAAACTCATCTGGCGTTGGGAGCAAGGTTCCGTCCTTGCTGCCGCGATGCTGGTTGCCGTTGTGTTTGCGTGCTACGCAAACAGCCTCGGAAACAATTTTGTGTTCGACGACGAGTTCCTGGTGCCCACTTACGGCCGTGTGCGCAGTTTTTCTCAACTGGTTCAGACATTGCTGGACTCATACAGGCCTGTCAGGAACGCGTCCTATGCGATTGACTTTCTCGTATGGGGCTTGCGCCCGTTCGGATTTCACCTGACAAACGTCTTGGTTCATGCCGGCAATACCGTACTGGTCTTCTTTCTGGTCCGGCGCTTCACGGTCAAGCCGGGCACGGCAGTCATCGCGGCGCTGATTTTTGCCGTCCATCCGCTTCAAACGGACTCTGTGTCCTACGTCTCCGGCAGGCGAGACGTACTGTTCGCGCTTTTTTACCTGGCGGCCCTTCATGCGTATCTCAGTTATCGTGCGAGCAGGTCGCGTGCATGGTTAGCGTTGTTTTTGGGCTTTTGGGCCTTGAGCCTGATGTCCAAGGAGATGGCGGTTAGCCTCCCGTTGGTGATCCTAATCTGGAACTTCTGCGGTGAGTGGGGCGAAGCGGCCGGCTCGTCGATGCAACGCGCCTTTCTAGCGTCGAAAAGAGCGCTCGGAAGAGACAAGTGGCTATACGCGTTGTTGGCTGGGGCATCTTTGGGATTCGGCGTATACACGATCTTCTTTCAGCGAGCGAGCGGACGGGCGACCGGCACTGGGATGGATTATTGGGGGGGAAGCCTCTACGCCACCGTGCTTACGGTCATACGGGTACACACCTGGTACCTCAAGCAGCTAGTCTATCCGACCCCGATCGCACAGTACTTTGGTGCGTTTGACGTATCGACCTCACTGTTGGACTGGCGGGTAGTTGTAGCGATTGCGGTGGTTGGGAGCGTGTTAATCGCGGGGGCGGCTTTGCTCAAGAGGGACAGGTTGATGGCGTTCGCCGTATTCTCGTACTTTGCAGCATTGGCCCCTGTCAGTCAGATCATACCTCACCACGAACTGCTTGCCGACCACTATCTCTACCTGCCAATGATGAGCTTCAGCCTTTTGGTGGCTTTGGTGGTGAACAGGGTCGCTCAAAGGGGCAGCCAGCCCAGGCAAATCGCCTACGGGCTGGTGAGCGTTTTTATCTTGGTGCTCGCGGGGATCACTGTGTCTCGCAACCGGGATTGGAAGGACGAACTGTCAGTGTGGGAGGCGAACTACAAGTCGGTGCCCAATTCACCTCGTGCTTCGTACAACCTGGGCGGCCTGTATATGTTGAAGAATCCAGCAAAGGCCGAGGCTTTGCTGAAGGAGTCGATTGCCAGCGATCCAACCTTCGAAGCCGCCTACCTTGCGCTCGCAAAGCTATACGTCGCACAGAAGAGAATTCCCGAAGCTGAACCGTTGATTCAGCAGGGTCTTGATCTGATCGGGACGAAGAACAGATCATTCGTTCTCCGAAACCCGTCGCTGTTGAGATCGCAGTTTACGACCACGCTGGCTGCGGCAAAGTGGGAGGAAGGAGACCGCGAAGCCACCGAGCGGCTTCTGCGGGAGGCAGTGGGGCTTTATCCCCTGAACCTGAGCCCTTACGAGGCGCTGGCTAACCTCTATCACAACACGGATCGTAGAAAGGAAGAGGAGGTTCTGAGGCAAGCGGTTGGCGCCAATCCCTCAGCTTTCGAGGTGCGCGGGCGCCTGGCGGCTTTGCTAATAGAGAGCAAGAGATACGATGAGGCGCTGAGCACACTGCGGGAGATGGTTGATCTCAGCCCGACGGAGAGTGCTTGCGAGAAAGCCCGCCCTTACCTTGCAGCGATGAAATCAGGAGTTCCAAAGTCGATGGAGCAAAGACCGTTAGAGGAGACGCTGGGACTTGTTCTGCAACAGTGCGCGGCACGATGAATAGGATGTGTTTAGGTCTTCATCAACGCTGTCGCGAATCAGTTTTCTGAAATCAAGAGTCGTTGACAGCATGTAGGTCTGGAACTAGACTCGAAACTTAGTTAGCCGACTCAGGGTCGAGAGTGACTTTCATTTCAGGATCTCAATGAGCTTGCTTGCCGCCGAGACAACCAAACAGCCTCCTCTCGCGGACGAGAGTAGCGCGCAGACGCCGGCGCGCGCCCTATCGTACGAATTGCCCGAGAAGCCGGTGGTCACGATCGAGGCCCGCAAGGCCTTGGTTCCACTCAGCCTTCCCGATCTATGGGCTTGCCGCGAACTACTGTATTTTTTGATGTGGCGCGACATCAAGGTGCGCTACAAACAGACGGCATTGGGCGCCGCCTGGGCGGTTATCCAGCCGCTGGTAACGATGATCGTTTTTACTTACTTCTTTGGCAAGCTTGCCAAGGTACCGACGGATGGTGTGCCGTATCCGATATTCTTTTACACGGGGTTGTTGCTTTGGACGTTCTTTTCGAACGCCGTGACCAGCGGCGCGAACAGCTTGATCGGCAATAGCAACCTGATTGCCAAGGTATACTTCCCCAGACTGATCATCCCATCTGCCGCGGTAGGGGCCGGCTTGCTGGATTTCGCGATTGCTTCTGTGCTGCTAATCGGAATGCTGGTCTACTACGACTTTCCCGTGACCTGGGGCTATTTGATGCTGCTTCCGATGGTCGCGCTCACTACTCTGCTGGCGCTTGGTGTGGGCATTTGGTTTTCGGCTTTGAACGTGAAGTACCGCGACGTGCGATATGCGCTGCCGTTTCTGATCCAGATGTGGTTGTTCGTTTCGCCGATCATATATCCGCTAAGCCTCGTGCCGGAAGAATGGCGGTGGGCTATGTGGTTGAACCCGGTTACCGGCATTGTCGAAGCGTTTCGGGCCGCATTGTTTGGCCGGCCCTTCCTCTGGCCGGCATTAGCCTATTCCGCCGGATTCAGTCTCGTGATGATCGCGTACGCCTCACACGCGTTCCGGCGGATGGAGCGCACCTTCGCGGAGTTGATCTAAAGGAAGACGGCATAGACTCTCTTTGTGCAGGTCTAAAGGGCTGTGTAAGTCGCATGAGACCGATAATCAAAGCTGAAGGGGTTAGCAAGCGATTTCGCATTCAGCCGCGCGAAGCGCCCTCTGTCCGGTATGCCACGCTGCGAGAATCGCTGGTCAAGGCAGCTCGCTCGCCATTCACCCGCACGCGACATAACGGGACGCGCGATGACACAGTGTGGGCGCTAACGGATGTCAGCTTCGACGTGGTGCCCGGGGAAGTGATGGGCATAATTGGCCCCAACGGGGCCGGCAAGTCTACGCTGTTGAAAGTGCTCTCCCGAATTATCGAACCGACGAACGGGCGGGTCGAGCTCTACGGCCGGGTCGCCAGCCTGCTCGAGGTTGGCACCGGCTTTCATCCCGACCTGAGCGGACGAGAGAACGTTTACTTGAACGGTGCGATTCTCGGGATGAAGCGCCGCGAGATAGACGCAAAGTTTGACGAGATAGTCGCATTCGCCGAAGTGGAGAGGTTCATCGACACGGCCGTCAAGCATTACTCGAGCGGTATGTATCAACGACTGGCATTCGCGGTCTCTGCTCACCTGGATCCGGAGGTATTGATAGTCGACGAAGTGCTTGCGGTCGGCGACGCCAACTTTCAAAAGAAGTGCCTTAGTAAGATGGACGACGTGACTCGAAACGGCAGGACAGTATTGCTGGTGACCCATAGCCTGGACATGGTCACTCAGCACTGCCAGCGTGCGCTTCTACTCAACGGAGGCCGGATCGTCAGAAGCGGTCGCGCTCAGGATGTGGTGGATAAGTACGACGCGATGTGTCTGTTGGCGCAGACACAAGCTGCGGAAGGCTGCACTGTCCCTGGCGGCACTTCACCAGTGTCAAAGATCCCGGAGAACACTGATATCTAAAGAAGGTTCTTCGCGGCGGTTAACTCTCCCGTGTAGATGCCGCGCTGCTCGATCAATCCGGATTGTCCGCTTAACACAAGACTATCGAACACAAACGATGAGAGTATTGACAACGTCATGGTGTTATGTTTGAATCCTCCTACCGAAGCTCGCTAAAGCCCCTCACAGATGATCTTCGTACATTGGCCAGGAACCATTGGTTCAAACCTCACTGAACCGGCGGAGCGGTAGTCGAAGAGCTGCGACTCCAGCGTACCTGGCGGATTTCGGGCGAGCCCCCTTGTCGATGTAATACCCAATATGCGAGATCAAGCAGTGACTGTCTGTGACGAGAGGCGATGCTGGCGAGTTGGCTCCCTTCTAAGAATTCAATAATCGAGCCACGCTTTGCGTGTGGGAACGCGTCGAGTCCTGTAGCAGTGTCCAAGCTTGTAAGTGAAGGCAAGCAACCGCTGGCCTTCGAGTGGAGGCAAGTATGGAACGCGTTCTGAAACACTCCCGTGTGAAGTCATTATTGCTCGTCATCACCCTGCTCATCGTTACGCACTCTGCGCTGGCGACGACCGCCATCATACCCGCCGACGACGACATGGTGATTGGAGCCCGAGCAATCGTGCGAGGTAAAGTCGTCGCTATCGAAAGCAGCTTCGACGAAAACACCAGCCGCATTTATACATACATCACCGTCAAGGTGCGAGAGGTACTGAAAGGGCAGATCGCCGAGCGCAGGATCGTGCTCAAAGAGTTGGGAGGCCAGGTCGGAGATAGGATCAGTGTGGTCTACGGCAATCCCCAGTTCAAAAAGGGCGAGAAAGTACTTCTTTACCTGGATACCTGGTCCGATGGAAGCCTACGCACTTATCAGATGTTCCTCGGGAAGTTCAACATAGTGACGGACCCTATCACTGGTGAGGAAATATCCCTTCGCAGTTCGCCCGACGAGAATACCACCGTCCTTCAGAATAAGTTGCATGGGCACGGCGCGCCCGGCCGATCTACTGAACGCCTGGAGTTGTCACAATACATTCGCATGGTGAGAACTCGTCTTGCGGCGAACTGGGAGCGCTCTGTTAAGTTTGAAGCAGAAGCCTACGGCAACAGGCCGGTGCTGGCCGAGCCAACCGAGTACGCATCGATCGCCGGAAACGGAGCCATTACTCCAAAGTTTTCGTTTTTGGGGCCTTTCCGCTTTTTCGAGCCGGATAGCGGACAGCCAGTCTCGCTGAGGCTCAACCCGGATCCGTCATCTGAGCAGGGCGTTCCGCAGGTCACCATCAATGCGGCTGATGTCGCAGCGGCGGGCGGCGCCTGGACGAACGTCTCGGGTTGTTCTCTGCAGGTGTTATACAGTGGAACGCTCGATCAATGTTATCTCAGCACCGGCACACCAGGCATACACGTGATATCCAACAATTGTGACGGACGAAACAGCCCCACCTCAGGTTGCGCAGGCATCCTCGCATGGGGCGGCGTCAGCCAGACGGGGGCTCAGACCAGGACAATCAATGGTACAACGTTCAGGCAGACCACCCAGGGCTTTGTATCGATGAACCCATGGGCGGCGTGCTCTTTCACCGTAAACTGCAATGTCCAGGAGATACTTACGCACGAAATAGGTCACGCCCTTGGGTTGGGCCACTCGCAATTCAGTGACGCTACGATGGCCGCTTTCGCCCATTTCGACGGGCGCTGCGCTTCGATACGCACAGATGACGTAAACGGTATTGTCGCAATCTATCCTGGAACAGGCGGGGGTCCGGGCCCACTGACGATCAACACTACAGCGCTCGCGGGAGGAACAGTCGGGACAGGATACAACCAGTCGCTTAGCGCTTCGGGAGGCACACCGCCTTACGGTTGGAGCCTTGTCCAAGGCCTGGGCACATTGCCGCCGGGCTTGAGCTTGAGCGCCAGCGGGGTCATAACTGGGTCACCCACTACAGCAGGAACGTACAACTTCACCGTGCGGGTGACCGACAGTGTTCCCGCCACGGCGCAAAAGGCTTTGGGAATCGTCGTTAGCCCGCCCGGTGGTGGAGGCGCGCTGAATTCGCAGTTCGTGTCGCAGACCGTTCCTACAAGCGTTCAACCCGGTCAGGTGTTCGCCTCGACCTTGAGATTTATGAACACGGGCACTCAAGAGTGGAGCGGATCTGCTTTCTTCTTTGCTTCGCAGAACCCGCCATTGAACCAAACGTGGGGCGGAAATGGGGTCTCTCTTGCCGGCTTTGGCGCGGGTCCCGGGCAGGTGCTTGATGTTACTTTCTCTGCCACGGCGCCGACGACGCCGGGGACCTACAACTTTCAATGGCAGATGTATGAAAACGGCGGCATTGGCTTTTTTGGACAGATGTCCACGAACGTCGCGATCCAGGTAGGAAGTGCGCCTCCGCCCACGGATGGAGCCGCATTCGTTTCACAGAACGTGCCTTCAGCCATGACCGTTGGTCAGACCTACAGTGTCTCGGTCACGATGAGCAATACGGGTAATACTACCTGGACCGCCGGGAACTACTACCTTGGCTCGCAGAACCCGCAGGGGAACACGACTTGGGGATTAAACCGCGTGAACCTTTCAACAACCGTGGCTCCAAGCGCACAAACGACGTTTTCTATCAACATTACTGCTCCATCGACTCCAGGCACTTACAACTTTCAGTGGCAGGTCGGAAAGGATGGCTTGGGTAACTTTGGAGCAATGTCACAAAACCGCTCCATTCCAGTCTACTCCAACACATCAGACACCGATGGCGATGGCATACCTGACATGGTGGAGCTAACGGAAGGCACCAATCCTCTTGTTAAAGACAACGACATCTTCAACAACTCTCGCTTGTTTGCGATGCAGCAGTATCGTGATTACCTGGGACGCGAGGGTGACGCTGCAGGAATCGTCTACTGGACGAATCAGATAACCTCCGGTCAACAGACTCGTGCGCAGGTAATCGATGGTTTCTTCAACTCGCCTGAGTTTCAGGCGGTTACGCCAATAGCAAGACTGTACTTTGCGTATTTCCTTCGTATACCGGATTACGGAGGGTTGCTGTATTGGGTGAATCAAAACAGGAACGGGCTAAGTCTGGATAGCATTTCAGAATCATTTGCCCAGTCGCCGGAGTTCATTTTCCGGTACGGGAGTCTCAACAACGCAGACTTTGTGACGCTGGTGTATCAGAACGTGTTGGGGCGGGCACCGGATCCAGCTGGGTTCGCGTATTGGACGGGACTGCTGAACAGCGGGGCCTACACGCGAGGTCAGGTAATGCTGGGGTTCTCAGAGTCGCCCGAGTACACGGCGAGCAGCTTCAACAAGGTATACGTGACCCAAATGTACGTAGGGATGTTGAGAAGGTCACCCGAGCAGGAAGGGTTTGACTACTGGGTACATCAGATGGAGTTGGGGCAATCGGGTCTCAATCTGATAAATGGGTTTCTGGTAGCGCCTGAGTACCACGGCAGATTCTTGCCGTAGGATTACGGCACTGGTGTTGAGAGGGCCTGCCCGTAGGAAGTTCCTGCCGGCAGGCCTCTCTTGTTAGCGCCTGCTCCGATCAGCAGCTTCGTGTTGTTTTCGACGCATTGTCTTTTGATGTAACATCGCTCTAGTGGATACAGTCTTCAATGCGGAATTAGATGCCAGCCTGAGCAACGATTACTCGATCCCCGGGGACGCCTTCCGATTTGACGTGCGAATCAAGAATATCTCACCGTTGACGTGGCGTATTGATGGCGCGAATCCGGTGAGACTTTCATATCACTTGTTGGGCGCGGACAACAGGATCGTTCGTTTTGAGGGCGAGAGAATACCACTACCCAGTGACATGAATCCGGGACAAGAGATCATTTTGAAGTGTTTTATTCCGATTCCGGAAAAGCAGGGATCGTACACGCTGGAGTTCGATCTTGTTCAGGAGTTTGTCGCATGGTTTAAGGATAAAGGATCGTCAACTGCGACAGTTTCTCTCTTCGTCAACGACGAGATATCTGCATTTCAGGATTACCACAAGGTCTGGGAAAGCGCGAAGCTGTCCAAGAATTATTGGAGCATAGTCGGACCCGGATCCAAAGAAGAATTCGATTTGCTGGGTAAAGCAGGGTTGCGTTATCTGGTCGATCTTGGAGCCTCGAGCGAAAGTAAGATCCTGGACGTAGGTTGCGGAACAGGGTCGCTGGCTCAAGCGGCATCTCGGTTCCTGGGCTCGGGCGGCGTCTATTACGGAACGGATCTGGGAAAAGAGGCGATAGAATTTTGCAAATCGAGATTTCGCCGACCTAACTTCAAGTTCTTGCAGAACGAGATGACCCGGATTCCAATTGAGGGTATTCAATTCGATTTCATTGTTTTCTATAGTGTGTTTACTCATACGTTTCCTGAGGAAACAAAAGCGCTCTTGAAAGAGGCTGGGCGGCTGCTAGCTGAAGGTGGAACCATTGTTGCCGACGTCTTTCTAGCTTCGGGCATCAGTGAATACTCAAGAGGCCACGCAATCGTCGCTCTAAACGAACAAATATTTGACGCAATGGTGCGGGATGCGGGTCTTGACGCAACAATCATCTCACAATCAATCTGGAGATTTGGAGACCATACTTTCCGGCGAATACTGCACAGATTCAGATAGAGGCAAGAGAGGAGATGATCTTGTAAGCTCCTAAGTGAAGACCGAGCGTTATAACTACAATTTGCGTACAACGCGGCGCGGCGGGCGAGCACCATTGAGGTTCCCTGTGTGGCGCAGGCGGCCTTCGATTTGGCGACCAGATCGGAAACTATTGCAGTCTCTTTACCGACCGCAAGGTTCAGGGTTGAATTCAAGATTTCACAAGAGCAGCTTGTCAACTACATTTCCCCAGGAAATTCCTAGCGCTTCATAGCTCCCTCTCGCGTTCTTACCCATCCACTCAGTTTCTATGCGGCTGTCCCAGAAGCTGTCCATTGCTTCCGCCAAGGGCTGTGGAGTTGGATCGACAACCAGACCTGTTTCTTTGTCACTTATGAACTCGAGCGGGCCCCCTGAATCGGTACAGGTAATGACGGACTTGCCCGCCAGCATTGCTTCAAGCGTGACGTAGCCATAGTCTTCATCAAGCGGCGGGAATATTACGCCAAGCGCTTCCGCGTACAGCTTGATTTTCTCGGACTCGCTGACCTCACCTAACCATTTGATCCTGCGATCAACATTTATCTTGAAAGCCAACGATTTCAGCTCCTCAAAGTAGGAGCGGTGATCGGCCGCGCCGGCAAACCATACCTGAACAGGCCTAGTGGTAAGCGCAAGCGCCCTAAGCACAAGCTCCTGACGTTTAACCGAGTTGATTCTGCTGGGAAAGAACAAATAGTCCTTACCCTCCGAACAGTAGAATTGGTCGGCGTGCGGCGGCGGGTTATATAAAGGTGTTGAGCTGATACCGTTGAATCTCTTGAGACGCCTGGAGACATTTGCTGAGATAGTGAAAACTGCTTTTGCTTCGGGCATCATCTCTTGATCCGCTTGGCGAATTACATCGCGAACATAAAGACCATTAGTAAAATGAACCAAATCGCAAACCGGATTATCCCACAGGTCGTAGGCCGTTCGGTGCTGGTGGAGAATCCAAAGTACTTTGTTGGGGTGTGGAAT
>Ga0255311_1000069_pt1 | contig 11941 bp, 8 predicted proteins | sample EtOH4_T0_E4_meta_FD_201358 | JGI IMG/M metagenome (GOLD analysis project Ga0255311, IMG submission 201358) | Sandy soil microbial communities from University of British Columbia, Vancouver, Canada - EtOH4_T0_E4 | ecosystem: Engineered > Artificial ecosystem > Sand microcosm > Unclassified ... | reverse complement strand
CGTTTCCCGGCGGATTCGGCACCCTGGACGAGCTGTTCGAGTATCTCACCCTCATGCAAACCGGAAAGATGTCGGTCCATCCCACGGTGCTCTTCGGGACCGCCTACTGGGGGCCGCTGGTGGACTGGCTGGAGCGCACCGTGGCCGCCGAGGGCAAAGTGGATCCAGGCGATCTGCGGCTCTTCCATGTGACCGACGATCCCGCCGAGGCCGCCCGGATCATCGCGGCGGGGCGAGGTCAGGGGAAACAGCGGCGCCTTCCGGGGGCCGAGGCTACTCCCGCAGTCTGATCACCAGGAGAGTCGCCGCACCATCCCGGCCGAAGCCGCAAGCCGTCCAAGCCGCGCTATATTCACGCCCCCATGAGCTACACCGAAGAATCCAAGGCCACCGGCGTCAGCCGCCCCTACGCCTATTACGCGCTGGCGCTGCTCACGACGATCAACCTGGTCAATTACCTCGAACGCAACGCGATCTACGCGCTGTTCGAGCCGGTGCGACGCGACCTGGGGCTAACCGACGTGCATCTCGGCTGGCTGGCATCGGCCTACGTGCTGGTGTTTTCGCTGGCTTCCGTCCCGGCAGGAATCGCGAGCGACCTCGGGTCGCGGCGGGTCGTGGTCGCGACGGGGGTGACGCTGTGGAGCATCGCCACCTCGCTGTCGGGCCTGGTTGACGGGTTCGGCTCGCTGTTGTTCGCGCGGGCGGTGGTGGGCCTGGGTGGGGCACTCGCCGCCACCGCGTCCGCCTCGCTGGTGGCGGACTACTTCCCCGGGCGCCGGCGCTCGCTGGCGATGAGTCTGTTCATGGCCGGGCTGGCGGTCGGAGGTGTCTTCGGGATTCTGATCACCGGACAGCTCGAGCATCACTATGGCTGGCGGGTGGCCTTTCTGGTGCTCGGGCTGCCCGGGTTCTTCATCGCGGCGCTGGTGTTGCGCATCAAGGACCCGACCCGGCCCGTGGTACCGTCGCGCCAGGGACCCGACGCGCTGCTCGCGACCGTCCGGGAACTCGAAGGCGTCGCCCGCAGGATCCTGAACACTCCGACGCTAGTCGCGGTATTCGGAGGTGGCGCGCTGATTTCCTTCGGGATGAATGGGCTGGTCGGGTGGGCCCCGACGTTCCTGGCCCGGGAGCGCGGCCTCTCCACCGCCCAGGCTTCCCTGCTGCTGGGATCCTATGGCCTCATTGCGGGCATCGCGGGGACCGTGATCGGCGGGGTGGTCGCGGACCTGCTGCGCAACCGGTTCCCGGCGGCGCGCATCATCACCACCGGCATCGGATTCATCATCGGATCACCGCTCGCGATCTGGCTGCTCTTCATCCATGACATGCGCTGGTTCATCCCGGTATTCGTCGCGGCGTTCTTCTTCCTGACCTGGTACAACGGTCCCCTTACCGCGGTGATCTTCGACGTCACTCCACCCCGCATCGCCACCACCGTGGTCGGGGCGTTCCTGATGTTCATCCACCTGGCAGGCGACGCGATCGCCTTTCCGCTGGTGGGCGTGCTGTCAGACAATTTCGGCTTGCAGCGCGCCATCCTGCTGCTGCCGATCGCCTCGCTGATCGGAGCCCTGATCGTCCTGTATGCCGCGCGGACCCTCGCGCGGGACACCGTCCGGGCGACGCAGTAGTTATACCCTACAGGGGTATAGTGTTTCGCGGCTGCATCAAAACGGGCCAAGTCGGTAATCCATAGGCCTTTCGCACCAGCGAGGCCGGAGCGGCGCAACGGCAGGGTCAAGTCCAGGTTTTTCAATTACTTGCCAAGCAAGGAGTTGCACGGTAGGCTCTGCCGGGCATGTCTCCTGCTCCCTTGCCGAGCATGTCGTCGACCGGCTCGTTCGCGACCACCGATCCCAGCGCCTGGCAGGGGGACCCGCTCGTTCCCATCCTGCCGGGGGATGGGAGCGCGCCCGATCCGGTGGCCATGGCCACCTGGCACCTCGCCCTGGCGGCGACGACGGCAGTCGAGGTTCCCAACGACATCTTCGCGCTGTGGCTTTTCCCCGCAGCGGGCGGGGTGGTCCTCCTGGGCCCCGAGGCGCTCGCGCAGGACCACGTGACGGTCCCGGTTCCCGCCCCGCAGCTGCTGCAGGACGACCTCTACGGGCTGGAAGAGGTGCTGCGGCGAGCGCAGTACGGCTCCGCGATCGCGGTCCCGATCCGCCACGAGGCGCGCGACGTGGGGGTGATGCTGCTCGGCAGTTTCGCGCGCGGCGGCTTCGGACCGGGACAAGCGGTGGCGCTGTACCGGCTGGCGGGACGGCTGGCACCCGCCATGGCGCAACTGGCCGAGGCCACGCCATCGGCTGCGACGCATGCGGCAGTCGAGCCGCTCATCGCGCGAGAGGAGCTGCCCGAAGTGCTTGCCCGCGCCGCGTGCGAATCAGTAAGCGGGCCGGACCTGGTGCGTCGGGTGAGCGGGATTCTCTATGCGCTGTTGCCACATGACCGGCTGGAGATCCTGGTGCCGGGCGCCGCGGACGGCGCGTTCGTGCCCCTGAGCGGCAGCACCCCGCGCCGGCGGTGGAGCACGGCGGGGGGCGGCGCGGAGCCCTTTGCGCGGCTGGTGGCGCGCTTCGCCGGCGAGCGGAGCCTGCTGCTCGAAGACCTCGGCGAGCTGGAGCACGAAGTTTCCTGGAGCATGGGAACCGGCACCGGACCCGCTCATGGGGCGCGCTCGGTCCTGGGGACGCAGCTCGACGTTGCGGGCGCGACGGCGGGGTACATCCTGCTGGGCAGCGTGGCCCGAGACGCCTACCGGCCCGACGACGAAGATCTGCTTGCGCTCGCGGGTTTGATCCTCGCGCCGCGCGTCGCTGGCCTGCGCGCGCCGGGGCCGGATGCCGCCAGCGAGCCTGCCAGGACACACGACTTTCCCCTCAGCCGTGCCGCGGACATTCTGGCCGGAACCGCGCACCTGGGTGAGGGACTGGCCGGATTCGCCGTCGAGCTGGGCCAGCTGCTGCCGCACCAGGGGATCTCGCTCCACCTGCGGCGCGGCGAGGAGGATCTGATCGTGCTGGATCCCGCGGCGCCGCGTCCGCTGGCCGACCTCCCCGCTATGCCGGTCGCAGGGTTCGAGGGAGCGCCGGTGCTGGAGGGGGAACGGGAGTGGCAGCTTCGTGACGTGGATGGCCTGGTCGAGGTGCTGGTGCCGCTGCGCGTCGCGGGGCGCACAATGGGCACCCTTGGCGTGCGCAGTAGCGGCTTTGATTCGAGCCGGCGCGCCGCCGCCATCGCGCGACAATTCGCCGACGTGCTGGCGCCGCACCTGGAGTTGTTGCGCCGGGGCGCGGGGGCGCGGGAGCGGACGTCGGTACGCTGACGGCCGGCGCCCGGCGCCGAGTCAGGCCCGTCGCAGCGCAGCAAGCACGCTTACCAGCGCCAGCAGCACCCCGCACATCACCACGATCGCGGCTCCGGTCGGCAAGTCCAGGCGATAGGACGCCCAGAGTCCGAGCAAACTGGCGGCCGCGGCGATTCCCCAGCCCACCAGCAGCCGGCGCAGCCAGCTCCGAGCCAGCATCACCCCGCAGACCGCGGGCACGATGAGATAGGCGAAGGTCAGCAGCACTCCCGCCAGGCGCACAAAACTGACGACCACCAGGGCGAACGCGGCGTAAAACAGGAAGTCCCACAGATGCACCCGGACTCCTTGCGCCTCGGCCTGCTCGGGATCGGAGGAAATCCGGGCGAAGCGCCCGTGAAACACGCCATAGAACGCCGCCAGACCCGCGAAGATCAGGGCGCGCTGGCCCACATCCGCCCTGGTGACGTTCAGAATGTCACCGGTCAGCAAGTGCTCCAGTTCTTCTTTTCCTCCCGCGACCCGGCTCAGCAGGAGAATGACTCCCGCGGCGGCCACGACGAAGGTGATGCCGATGATCGCCTCTTGGGGGACGTTGCGCCTCCGACTGGTACGCGACCAGCTGAAGAATGCCGCGCCGAGAAAGGTCACCCCGAGCGAGATCCAGAAGGTGATGCGATCGTTGAAGTGGTGGCCAAGGAGCAGGGCGATGCAGGTGCCCAGGGTCGCTACCTGGGCGAGCGCGAGGTCCACGAAGATCACCTCGCGCCGCACCACGTGGAGCCCGAGATACACCAGCAGCGGCGGCAGGATGAGGCACGCGGCCAACGGCCACTTCATGATCTCCCAGGCGACCTGGAAATCCCCGGGATTCATGGCTTGGTCTCCAGCGCGCCGGCGAGAGCCCGCACCAGGTGATCCATGACGTCGAAGTACGTCGGAGTATTCGGAATGGCGCCGGGCTGCTGAGGCATATCGAGCACCGTCGCACCGGTCTGCCGAGCCACGGTCTCCGCCGTCTTGCGGTTCTGGTAGGGCTGGACCAGGATCACGTGCGCCTTGGTCGCCTGCATGGTGCTGATGACCTTGGCCAGGTGCGCCGGGGACGGCGCGATGCCCGGCTTGGGCTCGAGCTCCTCGACGATCTCCAGATTGAACCGCGCCGCGAAGTACACGAAGTCCTTGTGATAGGTCACGATCTTGGTCCCGCGGTACGGCTCGAGCAACTTCTGCCATTCCGCCAGCTTCTGGTCGACCGTAGTGCTGAAGCGCTTGAGGTTGGCGCGGAACGCTGCGGCGTTCGCCGGGTCGATCTGCGCCAAATGGTCGGCGATCCCCGTGGCGACGATCTTGGCGTCGAGCGGGTCGACCACGAAATGCGGGTTGCCCATGGAGTGGACGTCGCCCTTGGAGCGGTCGAAGGTGGCCGGCACTTCCAGCATGTGGATACCCTGGGACGCGACGATACGGCCGGGGGCGCCCGCGGCGATCTTCGCGTTGCGCGCGTTGTCCAGCAGCGGCGGCAGCCAGCCCAGCTCCAGCTCGGCCCCGCCCTCGATCAGCACGTCGGCCCGGTTGAGGGTGATGAGGTGGCTGGGCTTGGGATCCACGAAATGGGGGTCTTCCGTGGGCTTGGCCAGTGCGGTCACCGTGATCGCCTCGCCGCCGATCTCCCGGGCCAGCGCAGCCAGGTCGGGGGTGGTCGCCACGACGTTGAGTTTCCTGGGGGCCGGTGCGCCGATACCCGAGAGGGCGAGCAACGCGGTCGCGGCCAGCTTGAAGGTGCCAAAGGTGTGCATGAGAATACCGTTCGCCTTTAGAATTTGTGCGCTGCGTGCGCGCCGAGGATGAACTCGAACTGCAGCCACAGGGAGTGATCGCTGCCAACGCCCTTGCGGTTGTCGTAGTTGTATTGCAGCCGCAGCTTGGAGAACTCGGTCGGATACCAGGTCAGGTTGGGCGACACCCGATACCGTTCGGCGCGAAGTTCCGTATCGAACGCGGCGGGACTGCCGCTGACGTAATCGCCGCGCAGGCCGGCCACGATGCGCGGCTTGATGCCCCACAACAGCTGCGAATAGACGCCGCGATCGCGCAGCTGCTCCTCGGGCAGGGTGACGCCGGGGTCCTCCGCCGACGCACGCTGGGCCGCGTCGTAGCGGCGGAACAGGGCCTCGGTTTGCCAGGAGACGAATGGAAAGCCCGCGGCGGCCCGCGGCGATTTCCACTTCCAGTAGACGTCGGCGCCGTAGATCTGGGTCCTGGTCCCGGGACCCGAGTTGTTCGGGCCGAAGGCGGCGGACGCCCCGAACAGCAGGGTCTGGGTCGCGGTCAGGTCGAGCGACGCGGCGAGGCGCGGCACGATCAGCAAGTCCGTCAGACCGTCCACCGACCGGGTTACCGGTGTGCCGCCGTGAATCTCCGCCGACTCATCCGAGCGGAAGCTGGAGGTGGTGCCGCCCGCGCTGTTGAGGACACTCACCATGGCTTCGGTGTACCACTTCGTCGGCACCAGCCATGAGAGTCTCGCACCCTGGCTGCGCAGCCCGTCGGGGCCGAACATCCGGTTGAGCACCAGCGGCTGGTCCACGAACGACCAGGAGTGCGGATGCTGCGGATTCTGGCGGCCGAACTCCGTGAAGAACTGGCCGCCCCGCAACTGAAGATTCCACTTGAGCGAGGTGGTCAGGAAGTAGGCCTCCTCCAATTCGAGACCGGTTTCTCCACTCGGGTCGATTTTGTAGACGATGTTGGCGAACCCCCTGAAGTAGGGGTCCACCGCCCCGTCCAGCGAGAGCTCTATGTTCGGGATGGTGAAACCGCGCACGACGGGATCGTGATCGCCCAGTTGAAGCGAGCCGACGTTCGGCTCGGTCGACCAGCCGAAGTCGGCCAGGCCGTCGAAGCCGATGTTCATGTAGGCCCCGCTGGTGCGAGCAGGCTGCGGCGGAGCCTGGGGCTGTTGTCCAGCCGCCGCCAGGCTGTCGATCCGCGCCTGCAGCGAACGAATCACCGCCGCGAGAGAATCCAGCCCTCTGGGCCCGCGCCCCTGGCGGAGTGAGTCCGTCCTGGTGCTGTCGGGTCGCTGGGCCGCGGCCGTGGTCCCGAGCAGCGCGAGCAGCACCGCGGTAAGCAGTGTTCGCATCTATTCTCCCCTTCAGTTGAACCGAAAACGCAGCAAAACGCCGGGATCAGCCGAGCGGAGGAGGGGCCCTGGAGAGCGGTTGTCCGGAAGGGATTCGGGAGAGCAGCACCGGGCGGAGCCGCGGCGCGGGGGTGAGGTCGTAGCTCGGGGCCAACTGTTCGGGCGTGCCGATCGCCGGGGCGAGGCGGACCTGCTGCGCCGTCGACCTGACGGCACAGCCGTCCGCGTGACACGCACTCGTGGCCTCAAAGTGGGCGCCAGGGGTGTCCGTGGCGGGCCCCCGGAAATGGAACAGCACCCCATCGAGGACGGGCAGGCTGCCACCCCCCATCCCGATCAGCATGACCGAGAAGGCGGAAACCAGGCGGGTGACCCAGGTGCGCAGCATGGGAGGAATGTACTACGGCCTTACTGCGGCTGTCGAATGGGGCCTTCCATGGGCAGGATGAACCAGAAGGTGCTCCCCTCGCCGAAAATCGACTCCGCGCCGATGGCCCCGCCATGCATCTCCACGAACTGCTTGCAGAGGGCGAGCCCCAGGCCGGTGCCCTGCTGCTGCCGGCTGGCTGAGCTGTCCACCTGGCTGAACACCTTGAACAGCTTCTCGGAGTCTTCCGGCCGGATCCCGATGCCGCTGTCCCGTACCGAAACCCAGACGGCATCGCGGGAGATCAGCCGGGGACTCTCACCCATCCGGTCGCCGGGGATCGGGAGGGGGACGGGGGTACGCACCGCGGAAAGGCTGATGCTCCCCTTTTCCGGCGTGAACTTCGACGCGTTGGACAGCAGGTTAAAGAGGATCTGCCGCACCCGGACATGGTCGGCGACGACTTCGAGCGGCTCGGGACTCTCCTCGACGGTGCAGGTCTGCTGCTTGGACATGCGCAACGGGGCGGTATCGGTCACCGCGCCCCGAATCGAATCGCGCAGGTCCAGCCGGGTCAGGTGCACCGTCATCCGGCCCGCCTCGATCTTGGAGAGATCGAGCACGTTGTTGATCAGGCCCAGCAGGTGGCGGCCGTTGCGGGCGATCGATTCCAGAAAGTCGCGCTGCTGGGGGTCGAGGCTGCCCAGCTCGGGTGAGAGCAGCAGCTCGGAGAATCCGATGATGGCGTTGAGCGGGGTCCGGAACTCATGGGACATGTTGGCGAGGAATTCATTCTTCATCTTGGTCGCGCGGATCAGCTCGCGATTCTTTTCCGCCAGCTCGCGCTCGTTGCGGCGGGTCTCTTCCAGCATGAACGCCCGGTCGAGGCCGACGGCCACCTGCTCGGCCAGCGCGGCCAGCAGCGCCAGGTCGTGGTCGTTGAACGGCCGCCCGTCGAGCCGGTTGTACCCGCACGCGGCCCCGATGACCACGCCCGAAGAGCGCAGCGGCACGCAGAGGGCACGCTGCAGCTCCGGGGGCATGGTGTCCACCGGGAAATTGCGCGGGTCGCTCTCCATGTTGTCACAGATGAGCGGCTGATCGTTGAGCACGGTCCAGCCCGCCAGGGACCGCTCCACCGGCACCAGGCTGCCCCCGACCGGCCGCATGAGCCCCGAGCCCGCCGCCACCCGCAGGAAGCGGCCCTCCTCCGCCATCAGCAGGATGGCGGCGCCCTGTACCTGAAGCAGATTGCCCGCGAGAGCGACCACTTCCTCGAGCAGCTCACCGCTGCTGCGCACCCCGAGCAGGGTGGAGCCGAGCCGGCGTAACAGGTCGAGCTCGCGGTTGCGCGCCGCGGCGGCCTCGATGGCCGTCTGCATCTGCTGGCGGCGCAGCCGGCTCTGCACGTCGCCGCGCCGCATGGCGAGAAACCCCGCGCCCGTCGTGGCCAGGGCCAGACCGATGCCGAGCCAGAGCGGCCCCTCGGCGCTGAAGAAAATCGCGAACCAACCCGCGATCAGGGCCAGGGAAGTGATGCGCGCGGGATGATCGAGCCAGCGGAGCGCGCCCGGGCGGGCGGAGCGTCCCGCGCCAGCCGGCGCAGCGGCGGCTGCGTCGGTCACGCGAAGCGGGGCGGGCGGAGGCAGCGGACGACCGGAATCCCGGTCGGCGATTGGGACATGATCGGTAATTTAACGAAATGGCGTCCTGCCGGCCGGGCGTGCCAGGCCCGGAGACCCGGGATCAGGCGGCCGCCGTCACTCCGCCAGCTCGGTGATCCGCTGAGCCAGATCGCGGATGTCCACGCGAGCAGCCAGGCGGCCGAACAAGTCGTAGGCTTCCCGGAACAGCGCCAGCGCTTCCTGCTTCCGTCCTGTGTATTGGTACAGGTGGCCCAGCTCGCGGGCCGCCTCGGCCTGGCCCAGCAGCCAGCGGCTTTCCACCGCGAGGCGCAGGGCAATCCGCAGGCGATCCTCCGCGAGGGCGAGGCGCCCGCTTTCGCGCAGGACCTTTCCGATGACGCGATAGGCCGCCGAGATGGAGCGGCGATCGCCCAGGCGGTCGAAGGTATCCAGGGCGGATTCCGCCCGGGTCAGGGCATCGCCATACAACTGGCGCGCATGGGAGACCTCGGCGCGGTGCAGCTCGCACAAGCCGCGGAGATAGTAGTCGCCCAGCTGCGTCGCGAGGGCGGCGCTCTTGGTGAGGGATCGCTCGGCCTCGTCGAGGTCGCCGCGCCGGCCCGCCGTCACCCCCAGGTTGTGGCTGGCGATGGCACATCCCGCTTCATCGCCGATTTGCCGAAAGGCCTCCAGAGCCCGGCGGTAGTGTGCGAAGGCTCCATCGTGCTCGCCCTGGACGCTGTCGATGATGCCGAGGTTCTGTTCGATCCGCCCGAGCAGCGCTGGAGCGGAGCCGGCGAGGGCGAGGGCGCTAACGAACCCGCTCCTGGCGGCAGCGAGCTGTCCCGCCTCGAACTCGAAACCAGCGAGGGCATTGAGCGCCTCACCAGCCAGGATGAGATCGCCAAGCACAACCGCTTCGCGGTAGCTCTGCGCGCAGAGCTCGCGTCCCCGCACGGCGTCTTCACAACGGTGGCGCACCACACCGAGTCGGCGCAGCGCCTCCACCAGCACTTCGCGCTCCTGACCCTGCTCGGCCTCGCGGGCAGCCTGCTCATAGCACACCGCGGCGGCCTCGAGTCGTCCGGCCACGTCGTGAGCGCGTCCGTTCAGCAGCGCGGCCCGCGAGCTGGACACCGCTGTTTCGGCGGAATCCGACAACGCGCCCGGCTCGACTTGAGTCATGGCTACGGGCGGCCTTACCCTCGCGACGAGCGGCCGCCCGCGAGGGCGTTGGCCCTCAGTCGGAGGCGGCGATGACTACGCCGAGAATCGACTGGAGGAAGTAGCGCGCGTGTCGCATTGGGGAGCCTCCTTGGCTGTCCTTCGCTAACTGTCAAATTCGTGACATTGTTGATTCGCAACTGTCATGCCCACAATGAGATAGCCGAAATACTTCTATACACTTTTTGGTGACCGCGAGCTAAGTTCGTTGCGGGACAGCACCTCCGGGCACGCAGCGGTGTGCAGCCAACCGGAGCCGGAGGAAGGCCGGCTCGGTGCGGTGGTGCCCCGGTCCGACTGACTGTGGCGCGGCCACCTCTGGAGGACCACCGCACCGGCGAGCGGGGCCAGCTCGCGGTCGTGATATTTTTCGGTGATGGCGCCCTCCGATTTTCATCCCGTCATCTCTCGCTGGTTCGCGGAACGGGTGGGAACGCCGACCCTGGTCCAGCGCCGCGGCTGGGAGTCCATTCGCGCCGGATCCGACACCCTGATCGCCGCGCCTACCGGATCGGGGAAAACGCTCGCGGCCTTCTTGATCGCGCTCGATGATCTGCTGCGGGAAGCCCTTCGGCAGGAATTGCCGGACGAGGTAAGGGTCGTCTACGTCTCGCCGCTCAAGGCCTTGAGCGCGGACATCCACAAGAACCTCGCCGAGCCGCGACGGGAGATCCGCCGCCTGGCCGAATCGCAGGGCATCGGGCTGCCGCACCTGACTGCCGCCGTCCGCTCGGGGGACACCACGCCCGCAGAGCGACTGGCGATGCTGAAGACACCGCCCCACATCCTGGTGACCACCCCGGAATCGCTCTACCTCCTGCTCACCGCGGAGCGCAGCCGCGCGATGCTCCGCAGCGCCCGCACCGTCATCGTCGATGAGATACACTCGGTGCTCGAGACCCGCCGCGGCGCACACCTCGCGCTCACCCTGGAGCGGCTGGACCATGCGGCTGGGCGCCGGCTGCAGCGCATCGGGCTCTCGGCCACCCAGTGGCCGATCCAGTCGGTCGCGCAGTGGCTGAGCGGCAGCGGCAAGTCGGCCGTGATCATCGACGAGGGCCATCGCCGCGCGCTGGACCTCGACCTCGAGCTGCCGGGATCCCCCTTGCAGGCAGTGATGTCGGCGGAAGTCTGGGGCGAAGTCTACGACCGGCTCACGGCGCTGATCGAGCAGCATCGCACCACACTGGTGTTCGTGAATACGCGACGGCTCGCCGAGCGGGTGGCCCGCCAACTCGCCGACCGGCTGGGCGAGGCGGCGGTCACCGCGCATCACGGCAGCCTGGCCAAGGAGGCCCGGCTCTCCGCCGAAGCGCGCCTCAAGGGCGGCGAGCTGCGCGCCCTGGTCGCGACCGCTTCACTCGAGCTGGGCATCGACATCGGGCACGTCGACCTGGTGTGCCAGCTCGGCTCGCCGCGCCGCATCGCGACGTTGCTGCAACGGGTGGGCCGCTCGGGGCACACCGTCCGGGGTACGCCGAAGGGACGGCTGTTCCCGCTGAGCCGTGACGAGCTGGTCGAGTGCGCCGCGCTGCTCCGCGCGGTCGCCAAGGGAGAGCTCGACCGCGTCACGATCCAGCAACGCCCGCTGGACGTACTCGCCCAGCAAATCGTGGCGGAGAGCGCCGCCGAACCGTGGTCACTCGACTCGCTTTACGGACTGTGCCGGCGCGCCATGCCATACCGGGAACTCGCGCGCGAGCGCTTCGATGCGGTGGTCCGGATGCTGGGCGACGGGTTCGTGACCCGCCGTGGAAGGCGGGGCGCGCTGGTCCACGTCGACAGCGTCAACGGACGCATTCGCGGACGGCGCGGCGCGCGGCTCACCGCGCTCACCTCGGGCGGGGCGATTCCCGACAACGCCGATTATCGCGTCGTGCTGGAGCCGGAAGGGACCTTCATCGGCACCCTCAACGAGGACTTCGCCATCGAGAGTATGCCGGGCGACATCTTCCAGCTCGGCAACGCCTCCTGGGAGATGCTGGGTATCGAGCGCGGCACGGTCCGGGTGTCGGACGCGCAGGGCCAGCCGCCCACGGTACCGTTCTGGCTGGGCGAAGCGCTGGCGCGGAGCCGCGAGCTGTCCGACGAGGTCTCGCTGCTCCGCCGCGAGCTGGAGCCCAAGCTGGACGATCGCGACGGCGCGGTGCGCTGGCTGGAAGCGGAGGGCATTCCGCGCCACGCCGCCGAACAGCTGGCGGAATACCTCGGCGAGAGCCTCCGGATGCTGGGTGCCCTGCCGACCCGCGAGACCGTCGTCGCGG